>ERZ773087.1535-NODE-1535-length-14247-cov-12.213078_pt1 | contig 14247 bp, 15 predicted proteins | sample MGYA00511375_ERZ773087 | MGnify/ENA primary metagenome ERZ773087 (study PRJEB29015, sample SAMEA2737995) | human oral metagenome | biome: human oral; feature: human-associated habitat; material: dental | place: China | collected 2063 ...
GACTTCTTAAACGCGCTTCGCTTGAACGAAAGAAATCCGCAGGGGGCAGAACGTGCCCTCGTTTCCGCTTGCTCCACTGGGGTTCGCTTAGGGACTTCGCCTCCATCCATCTAGCTCGTTTTCTCCATATTCTTCAGCATCCGCACCCGCCGCTCCGCCTCAGCCGAAGCATAGGCGAAATGCGTGCGCAGATAGCTGTCCACGGTCTGTCCAATGTATTTCTTCCCCGTGAGGTCGGGGTGCAGCCCGTCCGTCGTATAGCCCTCCTCGAGCTCGCCGTCCGCATCCGAGAGCACGGTCGCAACATTGATGCTGTGCTCCTGCTGCATGACCCAGTTGTTCACATAGTCGCGGTGCGCCCACCAATCGCTCGGAGGCGTAGTGATCGTCATGCGTGCGGTCATGAGCGCTGGGCGGATCGGCGTCGCCGTCAGAAAGATCGGCGTGATGCCGTGCGCCCTGCATTTCTCACACAGCGCCGCGAGGTTGCGCACCGTCTCCGCGCCGTAGATGCCGACGCGGTAGTCGTTCACGCCACCCATGATGAGGAGGACGCGAGGGGAAAACGGCAGCACATCGTGCTCAAAGCGCGCGAGCATCGCCTCCGTCGTGTCGCCGCTGCGCCCGAGGTTTTTCACGGGCACGGTGCAGTAGGACTCCCAATCGTAGAGCTGATACGAGGGCGGCACGGTGATTGCGCCGCCGCCATGCGTAATGCTGTCGCCGAGCGCCGCGATCGGCGTGCGCTCCGCGACGGTGAACGAGCCATACGCCGACCAGTTCGAGATCGGCATCCCCGCCGCCGTCACGCCGCGCACGCGGTAGACATACGTGCCCGGCACGGTGAAGGGCGTGTCGTCGTAGACATCGTACTCGCCGCCCCGCAGCGTATGTACGTAGCGGTCATGCCCCACCTCGCGGCGGTAGACCTCGACCTCGTGCTCCTTTTGCCCCGCGAGCGGAACCCACGAGTAGACGGGGTAGAGCGGCGCATATGGCATCGCCGCATACTCCGTCGTCAGCGCGGGTGCGGCGGGGTCTGCCTCCGCCTCGCGCACGGGGCGCGGCTCCGATGCCGCAGCAAGAGGTGTGCCGTCGTAGCCGAGCGGCTGCACCGTCCAATAGAGGTCATCCACCGCGCCGTATGCCATGAGCGGCAGATGCAGCCCGGTCGTATAGACGTACTCCATCGTGGCAATCGTCTTCATCGGCGCGCCCACAGAGCCGCGCAGGACGCGCACGGCATAGCGCACCGCTGCGGGATACGGCTCCCAGTGCAGCATGACGGAGGAAATACGCGTGTCCTGCATCTCTGCGGTCGCCGTCTCGCGTGCCGCCTGCGCTGTGATTTCCTGCATCGCACGCTCCGCCTTTCCGATCGCCTGCGATGCATGGCGCGGCGCAGACTTCTCCGCCGCCCCCGCAGGCACGGCACCAAGCAATACTATGACGGCGAGAAGTGCCCCTACGCTCCGCCTGACAATCCCCATCCGCATTCAGTCCTCTTCCACCGATCGAATGTACTCCTCGCCGATCGCCTCGCGCGCGGCGGCAAGGGTCGGTGCGAGCAGGGCACGAGCCTCCTCCCGCGTGGGGGCGGCTGCTGTGACGCGCACGAGACAGCCGTCCTCCTTTGCGTAGGTCGCAACGGAGGGGTTCTCTCCATCGACAAGTGCGCCGAGGCGGTCAGCAACGGGTGACTCCCCGACGGGCAGCCCTTTTTCCGCCATCGAATAGAGCTTGATGTTCATGGAGACGAAGACCTTGTCGCTCTTTCCGCGCAGGAAGACATCACACGCCGTCTCAAACATCGGCTTCATCTCCTTCGGCGGGCCGGGCAGCATGATGCACGCGCGGCCGTCCTTCTCGATGATGACGCCGGGCGCCGTGCCGTGATCGTTCTGCAGCACGATCGCGCCCGAGGGCACGGTCGCCTGTTTGCGCATACTCTCCGTAAGTGCAATGCCGCGCTTTGCTGCACGCGCCTCGAGGCGGCGGAGCGCCTCCGCATCCTCCACAGGCGCAGCGCCGAAATAGGAGATCAGCATCTCCTTTGTCAGGTCATCCTTCGTCGGGCCAAGCCCGCCCGTCGTGATGACGCAGTCCGCGCGCGTGTAGGCAATATCGAGCGCGGCGCGCAGGCGCTCGGGGTTGTCGCCGACAACGGTCTGATAGTAGGCGTCCAGCCCCATATGTGCAAGATGGCGCGCGATATGCTGCGCATTCGTGTTCACAATGCTGCCCATGAGCAACTCCGTACCCACGCTGATGATTTCAACGACCATGGAAAGCTCCTTTTCACTCTATAGTTAATCTAGATTATTTTACTACAAAAGGCCTATGTAGAAAAGGTAATTTCAGGTTTTTTGTCGAAAATATTAACAAAATGAGGTATGATATGGAAATCCGCGTGTTTGTATGCTGATTTCCCTAAGCGTTTGCGTGGGCCATCAGTGGAAAACATGCCTCCCATATAAATGACATGAGGACGACGACTTGAAGCAAATCATTCTGAACGCCGACGATTTCGGTCGGCACACGCTCATCAACCGCGCCGTGGAGCGCGGCATACACGACGGCATCCTGCGCTCTGCAACCATCATGCCCGGCGGCGCGGCATTTGACGATGCGGCAGCGCTCGCGCGGCGGACACGCGAACTCGGTGTCGGCATCCATCTGACGCTCGTCAACGGCAATCCCGTCCTGCCGCCCGCCGAGATTCCGACGCTCGTCACGGAGGCGGGCGTCTTCGTCGACGATCACACGGCGCTGACCGTGCGCGTCCTGCGCGGTGCGGTCAATCTGAGCGAGGTACGCGCGGAGCTCGCGGCACAGCTGCGGCGCGTCGAGGCGGCGGGCATTCACCCAACGCATGCGGACAGCCATCAGCATATGCACGTCCTGCCGGGCGTTATCGATATCGCGCTCGATCTGTGCAAGGAGGCGCAGATCCACGCCATGCGCGCCCCGCGCGCGCCCCTCTTTGCAGGGGACTTCGGCGGCATCGGGCAGCTCATCGGGCGCGCGGGGCTCTCCGTCCTCGCACACCGCGCCGCTGCAAAGGCAAAGGCGCGCGGCATCCACGTCCCCGATCACTTCGCAGGCATTGTCGCAGGCGAGGCGGTCGATACAGAGGCGCTCACAGAGATCGCGGCAGGACTGAGGGAAGGCGTGACCGAGGTCATGCTCCACCCCGGCACGGACAATGCCGTGCTCATCCGCGACTGCCTCTGGAATCATGACTTCGAGGCGGAGTTTGCCGCCGTCTGCGCCCCCACCGTGCGTGATGCACTCGCAGCAGCGGGCGCGGAGATCACGAATTTCAGGACGTTTGCGGATTCATCCGTGGGATACGTCTAAGCGTTTGCGAGGCGTACCCACGGGTATATTAAGGAAGAACTATGGACAGAATTACAATTATCGTACCCTGCTATAACGAGGCGGAGGTTGTGGGGCGCTTCTACGAGACGGTGGAGGCGGCGACCGCAGGAATTGCAGACGCTACCTTCACCTACCTCTTTATCGACGACGGCAGCCGCGACAATACACTCGCCGCCATCCGCACGCTCGCCGAGGCGCACACGAACGTCCGCTACATCAGCTTCACGCGCAATTTCGGCAAAGAGCCAGCGATGATGGCGGGACTCGACTACGCGGACGGCGATGCCGTCATCCTCATGGACGCCGACCTGCAGCACCCGCCCGCCCTCATTCCGGAGATGGTCGCACTGTGGCGCGCAGGCTACGACGATGTCTGCGGCAAGCGGACGGATCGCACAGACGAGACCTTCCTCAAGCGCACAATGGCAAATCTCTTCTACCGCTCGATGCAGGCGGTCAGCCGCTTCACCTTGCAGCGTGACGTGGGCGATTTCCGTCTGCTCGATCACCGCTGCGTCGCGGCGCTGCGCCTCCTGCGCGAGAATCAGCGCTTTACGAAGGGTCTCTTCACCTGGGTGGGTTTCAAAAAGAAGGAGATTCCATTCCACGTGCAGCCACGCGCGGCAGGCACGACGACGTGGAGTTACCCCGCGCTCCTCTCGCTTGCGATCGAGGGCATCACGTCCTTTACAACGGCGCCGCTGCGCCTGACGACGGTGCTCGGACTCATCGTCTCGGCGCTCGCCATCGGCTACATGCTGGTCGTTCTCGTGGACGCCCTGCTATACGGCGACCCCGTGGCGGGCTATCCGACTCTCATGACGGTGCTGCTCTTCCTCGGTGGGGTGCAGCTCCTCTCGCTCGGCATCATCGGCGAGTACCTCGGGCGCGTCTTTACGGAGAGCAAACAGCGCCCGACCTATCTGATCGACGAGCGCGACGGGGAGAAATTCGACTACAGCAAGCTGCGCAGGGAGGTAAAGCGGTGCAGGGAAACAGGGGAATGAACGCACAAAAAACAGAGGGAACCGAAAAAAATAACATCGTACAGACCGTGCTTGCCGCAGGCGCAATCTTCGCCTTTATGCTTGCGCTCAATCACTTTATGCCCATCCACCGCGACGACTACGACTATTCGCTGATCTGGGGCACAGGCGTTCACGTCGGCGCATTCTCCGATGTGCTCTCCTCTGCCATGCAGCACTACCTCCTGCACGGCGGGCGCATGATGACGGTCATCTGTCTGAATCTCTTCCTCTGGCTGGGAAAGCCTGCCTTCGATGCGGCGAATGCCCTCATGTTCCTCGCACTCGCCGTGCTCGTGACAATGCACGCGCTGCGAAGAGCGGAGATCCGCCATGCGCCGGGACTGCTCGCGGCAGCGGCGCTCATGCTCTGGCTTGCACTGCCGCATTTCGGCGAGGTCGCCGTCTGGAAGAGCGGCTCGACCGTCTACCTCTGGTCGGCGGTGCCTGCCTTCCTCTTTCTCCTGCCGTATAATCTCGCGCTGAAGTCGATGGAGTGCGGCATACAGCGGCGGTGCGCATGGGCAGTCCTGCCGATGCTCCTGCTCGGCATCTGTGCGGGCTGGTCGATCGAAAATCTCGCCGTGACCACCGTCCTGCTCGCGTTCGGCATCTGCCTCTACGTGTGGCGACGCTATGCATATCTCCCGCCGTGGATGGTTGCGGGCGCACTCGGTGCGCTCCTCGGACTGATTGGCCTCGTCGCCGCCCCAGGCAACTACGTGCGCTATGACGAACAGGGCACGGGCAAGGGAATCCTCACGCACATCGGCAATCAGTTTGCAGGTCAGGGCGAGATGCTGCTCTACCTCCTCCCCGTTCTCCTCCTGATTCTGACGATATGGCGTCTCTATCGACGTGCCCGTGCGGGGATGGAGACAGCGTCTGCAGAGCGTGCAGGCACCGGAACAATCCTCCTTGCCGCCGCGCTTGTCCTCCTCGCTGTCTCGTATTTCACGGGCGCCTGGGTTGCGGGCGCAATCCGCGACGCCGTGATTGGAGGCGTACTGACGCCGCTCGGCCTAACAAAACCGAATACGATCCACCTCTTCACGAATCTCATGAACGGGTTCGAGGAGATGGCGATCTACTGGCTGGCAATTCTCCTCTTCTACGCACGGCTCAAGCAGCAGCTCGGACTAACTGCCGCCTCCATCCGCACGGCAGCGTCGCGCGTGCCCGCAGGAGAACTGCTGCGCTCCTCGCCCACGCTCCGCTATGCCGCATTCCTCATCGCACTTGGTGTCTGCAACAACCTCGTCATGCTCGCCGCGCCAACCTTCCCGGGGCGTGCGACCTTCAGCTCTGCCGCAATGTTCGTCACGGCGGCGCTCGCCCTCCTCGCCGATCCATCTCTCCGCAGACTGCTCAACGGGGGGGCGCGGTGGACAATCACAGCGGCGGCACTCCTCCTCTTTGCCTATACGGGCACGGCAGCGCTCCTCATCACGCACGAGATGGGCGCAGCGGATGCGGCTCGCATCGCGCAGATCGAGGAGGCACGTGCACGCGGCGAAACCGTCGTCCATTTCCCGCGCATCGACCGCACGAACCGCGCCCTCCGTCACATCTACTACGAGGACTGGGACAACAACGTAACGAAGGAGGGTGCAATCAAGTATTTCGGCCTGACCAATATTGTGGTGGACAAATGACATTTCGCCGCGTCTGTGCTACAATAGTGTCCGTATAAACCCATCTGCCTCATTTATTGAAAGGAGCTGCATACATCCTTGGACAGTTCCCTATCCGACCTCATTGCACTCATCCTGCTCCTCATCTGCCTCTCGGCGAACGCCTACTTCGCGCAGGTCGAGACCGCGCTCACCGCCTCCCATCGCGGACGCCTCGAGCGTCTCGCCGAGGGCGGTGACGAGGATGCCGCGCGCGCTCTCGCCCTCCTCGAACATTCCGCACGCCCGATCGCCATGGCGCAGGCAGGCGTCACCTGCACGAGCCTCCTCATGGGACTTGGCATCGGCCTCCTCGCCATGCCGACCTTCGGGCGTTTTCTCGAAAAGCTCCTGCCCGGCATGGAGGTCTACCTCGCCGCACTCATCCTCAGCATCCTCGTCATGACCGCCCTCACGCTTCTCTTTGGCGACTTCCTGCCAAAGCAGGTCGCACAGCAGGATCCCGAGGGCATCCTCATGCGCAGCCACCGCTCCATCCGCCTCATCACACGTCTCACGGCGCTGCCGAGCGCGGCGCTCGTCTCCGTCTCGCGCGGGCTGCTCCTCATCGTGGGCATCAACCCCGAGAACCGTGCCTCCGCCACGGAGGACGCCGTCAAGGATCTCATGGAACAGGGCACGGAGGACGGCACCTTTGAAAAGGCAGAGCAGGACATGGTCGACCGCATCTTCCACATGAGCGATCAGACCGCCTCCGCCCTCATGACACCGCGCACGCAGATCGCGTGGATCGACCTCGCCGAGAGCCGCACAGAGCAGCTGCGCATCATCCGCTCCGCGGCACACGAGGTCTTCCCCGTCGCCTACGAGAACCTCGACGATTTCCGCGGCGTCATCTACGCAAAGGAACTCCTCGACGCCGCCCTTGACGGCGCAGAGATCGACCTCGCGGACTACATCCGCAAGCCTCTCTTCGTCCCGCGCACCATGGAGGGACTGCGCGTCCTCGAGAAATTCCGCACGGGCGCAATCCACGAGGCGGTCGTCCTCGACGAGTATGGCGGTGTCGTCGGTTTCATCACGATGGGCGACATCATGGAGGAGATCATCGGCAGCGCGGACGACGATGCGCCCGCAAGCACACGCATGGGCGCGGAGGAGACGGCAAACTGGGTCTTCGATGGACTCTTCCCCATCGACGAGTTCAAAGAGGAATTCGGCATCGACGAACTGCCCGATGAGGATCACGACCACTTTCACACCCTCGGCGGCTTCGTCACCGCACAGTTCGGCCGCATCCCGAAGGCGGGCGAAACCTGCACATGGGAAGACTTCACCTTCGAAGTCCTGCACATGGACCGCGCACGCGTCGCCCAGATCCGCATGACGCGGACGGAGGGCGATGGAGAAAAGTCAACCTAGAGGATAAGCCCCAAAGCCTCCCCCGTCGCGACGGGGGAGGGGGATCGCTTGCGGTGGAAGGGGCGCTTTGAACGAGCAAGGAAAATCTACTTCAAAATTCCCCACATGACAAACAATGGAAAGAACACAGAGGGAGACAATATGAACGACCGCATCTATAACTTCAACCCCGGCCCCGCCGTCCTCCCCGAGGACGTCCTCAAAGAGGTACAGGCGGAACTGCTGAACTTTAACAGCACAGGCATGTCCATCCTCGAGATCAGCCACCGTGCCCCCGCCTACGACGCCGTGCATCAGGCTGCAAAGGCGGACATCCTCGAACTCATGGGGCTCGGTGACGACTACGACGTCGTCTTCACCGCAGGCGGCGCAAGCCAGACCTTTGCACTCATCCCGCTGAACTTCGCCACCGAGTCGCACCCCGGCAGCTACGCCCTCTCCGGCTCGTTCTCCCAGAAGGCATACGAGGAGGCCGTGAAACTCGGCGTCGGCACCGTCGCCGCCTCCACCAAGGAGGAGAACTACGTCCGCGTCCCCGCGCAGGAGGAGCTGAACATCGCGCCGAACGCCGCCTACCTCCACATCTGCCTCAACAACACCATCTACGGCACGGAGTATCACTACACACCCGAGACCGGCGGCGTCCCCCTCTTTGCCGACATGTCCTCCGACATCCTCTCGCGCCCGTGGGACTTCGGCAGCTACGACTTCATCTACGCGGGCGTGCAGAAAAACCTGGGGCCTGCGGGCGTCGTCCTCAACGTCGCAAAGAAGAAACTCCTCGAAAGCAGCCCCGCCGAGCTCCCGACCATGCTGCGCTACAGCACCTTCCAAAAGAACGACTCCCTCTACAACACCCCGCCCGTCTTTGCCATCTACATCGTCGGCAAGACCGTCCGCTGGATCAAGGAACACGGCGGACTCGCTGCGATGGGCGAAGCGAACGCGAAAAAAGCGGCGCTCCTCTACGACGCCATCGACAGCTCCGACGGCTTCTATCGCGGACATGCGGAGAAGGGCAGCCGCTCCCGCATGAACGTCACCTTCCGTCTGCCGAGCGAAAGCCTTGAGGCAGACTTCGTCGCGGGCGCAAAAGAGCAGGGGCTCAGCGGCATCAAGGGACACCGCAGCGTCGGCGGCATGCGTGCCTCCATCTATAACGCCATGCCCCTCGCGGGCGTCGAAAAGCTCGCCGCATTTATGGAAGAGTTCCGCAAGAAACACTGATATTTCACTTTTATCTCACAATCATGCCCGATTTCCTTGCACGCAGTACCTGTCTGCGGTATAATCATATTGAAGGAGGTATATGAACATGAAAAGCAATACCATTATCACAATCAGCCGTCAGTTCGGCAGCGGCGGTCGACAGATCTCCCGTATTCTTGCGGAGACGATGGGGGTCAAGCGCTATGACCAGACCGTTGTCACAATGGCGGCGAAGAGTCTTGGTGCGGGTGACCGCATCGAGGACGTCATCAGTCGATCCTACGAGGTGCCCAAAGCGAGTCTCGGTGCGATCAGCACGGCTTCATTCGACCGTGTACCTGCCTATAGGCAGCTCTATACCGAGCAGAGCAAAATCATCCGCGCCATCGCGGCGGAGGGAAAGGGCGCCGTCTTCCTCGGGCGCTGTGCTGACGTCATCCTCGCCGGACAGCCCGAAGTCTACTCCTTCTTCATCTGCGCCGATGACACTTTCCGTGCAAAGCGCGCCCAGACCCACTACGGCGGCATGAGCCTCGATCAGCTCAACGAGATCGAGAAGCAGCGCAAGGACTACTACGACTTCTACACGGGCAAGACGTGGGGCGATCCCCAGAACTATGACCTCGTCATCAACACGAGCCGCATCCCGCTCGAAAAGGCGGCCGAGCTGATCCTCAACTACGTCAATTTCTGCCAGGGAGAGTAATCCCTCCATCTGAAGTACAAAACGCCGCGTCTTGCAGACATCTGCACGTCGCGGCTCTTTTATATGGGAGCGCACGAAACGCGCTATATCCAGCTCCCCTCCTCTGCCACCACATAACCGAAAATTTCACAGCCTCAAAAAACAAGTTCAAAATCTCTTGTGCCCTAAGGAAGTACTGATAATTTCAGCCATACTATCTTTGGCATCTTTTTCACCCGAACTTCGTCGACAAATCCTGTGCTTCCCTGATTCTGCAATCCGGCGTTGCCATGAAAACGGCTGCCAAAATCCTCGGGCACAGCTCGATCGCCATTACAGCTGATCTTTATACGCACGTCATGCAAAAGACAAAGGAAGAAGCCGCTGCGCAGATTGGAGATTATATGTTTGGTACGCAAGAAAAATGACATTCTTGCAAAAAAATGGAAATCCCTATAAAATATAGGAAGAGCATGTGAGTTGAGGTGATTATCATAACCCGCAAGCAAAATCAAAACCAATACCTTGAGAAGATCAAACAGCTTCGCCTGATGGACGACACCTTCTTCAACAGTTGTTTTGACGGGAATATCCCTTGTATGGAGGTCGTCCTCCGTGCCGTGATGGGAAATGATCATCTGCATGTGACAGAGGTTTTCACCCAGCAGAATGCACCAAATCTCTACGGACGTTCTGTCCGCTTCGACGCCCTTGCAACGGATGGCGTGGCGATCTACAATGTGGAGATACAGCGCAGCGACGAGGGGGCGATTCCACGGCGTGCTCGCTACAACAGCAGCATGATCGACGCCCGCACGGTCAGCAAGGGGACAGAGTTCCCTGATCTTCCCGAAACATACGTCATATTCATCACAGAGCATGATATATGGAAGCGCGGTAAGCCGCTCTACAAGGTGCGCCGAACCTTCGAGGATACGGCGAATGCCTTCGATGACGGCACACATATCCTCTATGTGAATGGCGAATGTCAGAGCGAAAGCCCGCTTGGGCGTCTCATGCACGACTTTTTCTGCACCAATCCGAACGATATGTATAGCGAAGTGCTCGCTGAGCGCGCGCGTTTTTTCAAAGAAGATGAAAAGGGGGTAACAGCTATGTGCAGGGTAATGGAAGAACTGTATAACGAAGGTGTTGCGGAAGGAACTATGCAAGGAGAGGTGCGCGGTGCAGAGACAGAACGCCTGAAGAACATCAAGAGCCTGATCCAGCGCATGGGAATCTCCGCCGAAGCCGCGATGGATGCGCTGAGTATTGCAAAAGACGAGCAGGCCAAGTACCTGGCACTCCTATAACGGAGGAAGGCGCATCACGTTCCTCCGAAAAGTGATGCACCATCCATCAGAGTATGGTCCTCTCGTCCCGCCTGTCCATGCAAATAACAGGGTATGGATACTGCCATAAACACGGGCATTCTGCAAAAATGACACAGGACAAGGGACAAAAGAGAGCTTTTTGTCCGCTGAGCGGGAGATCAAACAGCTCCTACCAAGGGGTTCAAAAGTGATGCACAAACGAAGCTGAGGATGCTGCACGGCATCCTCTTTTTCTATGTCGTAGTCGCAAATTTTACAGCCTCAAAAAAACGAGTTCAAAATCTCGTGTGCCCAAAATGTGCCCAAATTCCTGTTTTTCACCGAAAAATGCGCGCAGAAAAGGCTTCGTGGAAATCTCCACGAAGCCTTATTTTTCAATGGCAGAGAGGGTGGGATTCGAACCCACGGTGGCTCATCACCACACTTGATTTCGAGTCAAGCACCTTCGACCACTCGGACACCTCTCCATGCGCTTGCGCGACATGACGCATTATAGCACAGTGAGGGGCGCATTGGCAAGGATTTTTTCAGGATACTGCGGCGCGGGGCAAACGGCAATCCGTCACACCGCCGCGAGTGCCTCCTCAAGATCCGCAATCAGATCATCGACGTGCTCGATACCGATGGAGAGGCGCACCGTCCCCTCACCGATGCCGGAGGCGGCAAGCTCGGCTTCGTTCATCTGCGAGTGGGTCGTGGTCGCGGGGTGGATAACGAGCGACTTCACGTCCGCAACGTTCGCGAGCAGCGAGAACAGGGTCAGTTTGTCGATAAAGCGGAACGCCGCCTCACGCCCGCCCACAATGTCGAACGTAAAGATGGAGATGCCGCCGTGCGGGAAGTACCGCTTATAGATTTCATGGTCGGGATGGTTGGGCAGGGAGGGGTGATTGACCTTCGCCACCTTCGGGTGCTTCGCGAGGAAGTCCACCACTTTCAGCGCATTCTCCACATGACGCTCGACACGCAGGGACAGCGTCTCAAGCCCGTGGATGAAGTAGAACGCGCTCTGTGGTGCGATTGCCGCGCCCGTGTCGCGCAGGATGAGTGCGCGGATATAGACAACGAATGCGACAGGACCGAGCGCATCGACGAAGCTCACGCCGTGATAGCTTGGGTTCGGGTCGGTGAGGTGCGGGAAGCGTCCCGATGCCTTCCAGTCGAACTTTCCGCCGTCTACGATCACGCCGCCGAGGCTCGCGCCGTGTCCGCCGAGGAACTTCGTCGCCGAGTGTACGACGATGTCCGCGCCGTGCTCGATGGGGCGCAGGAGGTAGGGCGTGGCAAAGGTGTTGTCGATGACGACGGGCACGCACTGCGCATGCGCCGCCTGTGCGACCGCCTCGATGTCGATGAGGTCGGCGTTCGGGTTGCCGACGGTCTCGATAAAGACGCACTTCGTATTCGGACGGATCGCATCTGCAAAGCCCTGTGCGCCCGCCTTCGGATCGACGAAGGTCACGTCGATGCCCCACTCCTTCACCGTATGCGCGAGGAGGTTGTACGAGCCGCCATAGATGGTCTGCTGCGCGACAATGTGATCGCCCGCATGTGCGAGCCCTTGGACCGTCGCCGTGATTGCTGCTGCCCCCGAGGCAAACGCGAGTGCCGCTGCGCCGCCCTCAAGCGCCGCGATGCGCTTCTCGAACACATCCTGCGTCGGGTTCATGAGCCGCCCATAGATGTAGCCCGGATCTTTGAGTGCAAAGCGGTCGGCGGCATGCTGTGCATTGTGGAACACGTAGGAGGTCGTCTGGTAGATCGGCACCGCACGCGCATCCGTGACGGGATCCGCCGCCTCCTGACCGACACGCACCTGCAGGGTCTCAAAACGGTAGTTCTTCTCGCTCATATCCATCCCCTCCAAAATCGCATATATAACTGATATGTGTTATTATACATAAGGAAAAGAATTTGTCAAGGGGACTTTCCCTTCATTACAACAAAAAGGACGCCCGCAGGCGTCCCTTCAGCTCAGTTCATATGCGCATCGAGGAAGGCGAGCACCTTCTCCGGCTCGCGGCCGAAATAGTTGTAGCCGTCCTTGAAACGGTACGGCGTGTTCTCGATCCAGTGCAGCTCCTTCTCCTTGCTCGATACAAGGTCGAAGATGGCCGCCATCGACACGACCATCGGACTGACCATGCAGCGCACATTCTCAAACAGCTCCGGACGGCGATAGATCGCGTGATACTGCGAGTTGTCGCCCATGCACTGACTGTAGAGCGCAATCTTCATCTTGGACAGCGTGGGATCGCGATCGACATACTCCTTCACCGCGACGCAGTCGCGCCACTCATAGTTGCCGATGCCGGAGATGCGCCGTTCGCCTCGCCGCTCAGACCGTAGTTGCGGATGTCGTACGTGAGCATATTGTAGCCCGCGTCCGTCAGGTACTTGTACTGGATGACGAAGTCGATCTCGACCTCGTCAAAACTGCTGAATGGCTCACCGAAATGCCCCGGGAAGCCCGCGCGGCACATGGGCACGCGGGGTTGAAGATAACGAGCTTGTCGCTCGGCGCACCCTTTACGGGAATGTACCACATCTCGATCGGAACGCCGTCAATCGACGGGATGAAGTGCTCCTCGTAGGTCATACCGTAGACATCGGGCGTCTTGAAGAGGAAGCTGCGCACGGACGCACGATATTCGCGAGCCCAATAACCTTTGCGTAGTCCTCGTCCGAGATCATCTCGCGCTGCTTCAGCACCTTCTCCAGACGCGCCTTCGGCATGCGGCTCGTGAAAATATCATTATTATATAGGAACACTGCCATTCCCACAAGCGCCCACAATATTTTTCGATTTAGAACTAAATATTTAATAATAACTATTGACAAGTAGAAACTTCTAGGCTATAATGGCACATGTAATGAGATATGAAACAGATACACAAGGTATCTGCGACAGATGAATATGAAAGGGGATTTTTCACTATGTCACACGCAAATGATGCAAACCTTAACAACGCACTCAACACCTACATCGCCAACATCGGCGTCGGCTACATCAAGCTCCACAACCTCCACTGGAACGTTGTCGGCTCCCAGTTCAAGGCCGTCCACGAGTACCTCGAGTCGCTCTATGATGCATTCGCAGATGTCCTCGACGAGACTGCAGAGCTGCTCAAGATGGCGGGCGCGCAGCCGGTCGCGAGCCTGAAGGGCTACCTCGCAATCGCAACGATCAAGGAGCTCGGCGACGAGGCTGTTGATCAGAAGAAGGCTCTCAAGATCACGCTTGCTGACCTCGAACTCCTCCGCGATCAGGCACTCGAGATCCGCAAGGCGGCTGATGCACATGACTGCTTCGGCGTTGCGAACCTCATGGAAGACCACATCACGAACTACGCAAAGCAGATCTGGTTCCTCCGTTCCATGCTTGCTTAATCTAAGTCCGTCCTCCATTCCTATAGACCAAGGGACTGTTGCACAAAGATAAATTTACCTTCGTGCAACAGTCCATCTTTTCGTATCGGGGCAGATCGGCGAAACAACGGTAACGAAAACTTGCACCTCTACAGAAATAGGGCACACGAATAAGGACGATTGCAATG
>ERZ773087.1536-NODE-1536-length-14227-cov-3.934730_pt1 | contig 14227 bp, 9 predicted proteins | sample MGYA00511375_ERZ773087 | MGnify/ENA primary metagenome ERZ773087 (study PRJEB29015, sample SAMEA2737995) | human oral metagenome | biome: human oral; feature: human-associated habitat; material: dental | place: China | collected 2063 ...
TGACGACACGTGAAAGATACTTCAAAGACACATGTAGCTGGTCAGCAAAATAGGAGTAAATACTAAGATGCGACAATATCGCAATTTTGGTATGGCAAACCCTGAAGGCTACCGCAAGGCTCTCCGCCTAATGAAGCAAGCTGAGAAGTTTAATATTCCGATAGTTTGTTTTGTAGATACTCCAGGTGCTTTCCCAGGTATAGAGGCTGAAGAGCGCGGACAAGGAGAAGCTATTGCTCGTAACCTTTTAGAGATGTCGCGATTAAAAGTGCCTACTATTGTATTTATCATAGGCGAAGGAGCTTCAGGAGGAGCTTTGGGTATAGGCATAGGCGATAGGGTATATATGTTAGAAAATACTTGGTATTCAGTGATTTCGCCAGAATCTTGTTCGTCTATTTTATGGCGTAGCTGGGAGTATAAAAAAGAAGCTGCTGAAGCTTTGAAACTTACTGCTCCTGATATGAAAAAGCTGAAACTCATTGATGAAATCATCAAAGAAGCTAATGAATATTTAAAAAAAGGCGTATATGGATTTGATTTGCTAGGTTACAGATATACTGGAAATGCAGTTGAATTGAATGAAAGATTTGTTCTGGAAGTAAATGCTCCAGTGTGCATAGCTGGAAGCGTAAATGGATATGAAAGGCTTGATGAGTTGAAAAATATTAATCCGTGGTCATTTACGATTGGAAGCGCATTTTTTGAAAATAAGTTTGACGGAAGTTTTGAAGAGCAGATTAACAAGGTTTGTGAATATGTTAAACAATAAAAATTTTAATGGGAGAACTGAATGTTAAAAATATTTTATCCATATGAATATGTTGAAAGTGTTTTTTCTATTGATTATAAAAAATTGTATGAAAAGGGGTATAGAGGGCTTATATTTGACATTGACAATACATTAGTGCATCATGGGGAAGATTCCACAAGGGAAATCGACGAATTATTTAAAGAGGTGCAGAAAATAGGTTTTAAGACACTTGTATTATCAAATAATAGTGAAAAAAGAGTGCAAAAATTTCTTGAAAACATTGATTCACTTTACATACACGATGCCAAAAAGCCAAGTGTTCCAAATTATTTAAAATCGCTGGAAATGTTAAATTTGAAAAAGGAAGAAGCTGTGGTTATAGGTGACCAGGTTTTTACAGATGTTTTGGGAGCTAACAGAAGCGGTATAGCTAGTATTCTTGTAAAATATATGGATAAGGGCAATGAGATTAAAATTGGCAAAAGAAGGCAGCTGGAAAAAATAATTCTTGGATTTTATAAAAGAAGTAAAAAATGTCAAAATAGAATTGGAAATATTGTAAAAGAGAAGGAGTAACTATTATGTCAAATGGAAATAGAAGAAGAAATTTTTGTGATATTCACCCATTTTTTTACACAATTTCTCTTCACAAGGAAATCGCAAAGCGAAACATAAAAGATTTTTTCTCAAAAGAAAAATTTGCAAAAACTAAGAAAGAAGAAAAATTACCAAATATCATTTCAACTCACAGTTCTAACATCATAAGAAAAGGAAAAGGAATCGACCCAATTCTTCAAGAAAACAAGGCAGTGAATCTGGAACTGGCAAGCAGCAAAATTAACGGAATAATAATTCGTCCAGGTGAAACTTTCTCTTTCTGGAAAACAGTTGGAAAAGCAACAAGAAAAAAAGGCTATAAAGCAGGACGTATCATATCAAAAGGAAAAATCAAGCCTGGAATCGGTGGAGGGCTTTGTAATCTTGGAAATACGATAAATTGGCTAATTTTGCACAGTCCGTTGGAAATAGTGGAACTTCACACTCACTCTGACGCTCTGGATCCAAGTGCAGAAAAAAACAGAATTCCATTCAGCTCAGGAACATCAGTTTCATACAATTACATCGATTACCGATTTAAAAATAATTCCGATCAGAATATACAATTATTTGTATGGTGTGAAGATGGGAAATTAAAGGCGGAATTAAGAAGTGAAACAGAATTTCCTTGGAAATATGAATTAGTTGAAGAAAATCATCATTTTAGAAAAAAAGGCGATAAATACTACAGAAGCTCTAAAATTTATAGAAATGCCATTGAAAAAACAACAGAAAATATCTTGAGTAAGGAACTTATCTGGGACAACAATTCGATGGTAATGTATGATTATGATTTAATTCCAAAAGAATTGATAAAAGAAGAAAAATAATTTTTAAGTTAAACAACGGCTGTTTTAAAGTAGAACAGTCTTTTTTTTAAAATTAAAAATAGAATTAGTAAATAATGTAATTTTATAAAAAATAAAGCATAATATTAATTAATAAAAAATATTAGAAAAAAGTTAAAATATAATGATTTTTAGATTTTAATACAGTCTAAGGGAAAAAAACGTATAATAATAATAGATTTTTATGAAAAATTGTGGTAAAATAAAAAAGATATTTTCTTTATTCATTCGTTACATCGAATATTCATAATTTCAATTGTGATAATTCAAAAGACGAAAAAATAAAAGAAAATAGTAGAAATTAGGACAATGAAAATAATTATCCTTTTCAAAAAAAGCAGAAGAGGAGGTAAGAAACGTGAGATGAAATACATAAAGAAATCTTTAATCGTGTTTGTTTTTCTTCTAATGTCTTTATTTGCGTTAAAGTTTTATATTTCAACTAAAAACTTTAAAAGTGTTCTGACCTCAATTTTGAAAAGTAGTGGACTGAATGTTGAGTTTAATGGCGTCTGGCTTATTGGATTTAGTAAACTTCAGGTTAATAATTTAAAAGTTAAGGATATGAAAGGAAAAGTAGTCATTTACGGTAAAAAAACTACAGCTGGAATAAGTTTGCTTATGCCGACAAGACTTAACCGAATTGATGTCTATAACGGTGTTGTGAATCTGGAACGTAGAAAAAATAATGACTTCAATATTTTTCACGTAATAAAAAAAGATCCTAAAAAGCGGGAAACATTTGATCCGACAAGCAGAATAGGAAAACTTCATATTCACAATACAGTTCTAAATTATACAGACATAAGCTTTCCTAAAAAAATACAGAAAAAGCTTGTAAAAGTAAACGGAAATCTGGAAACAGCAAAATCTCGTGGATTTTCATTAGTAGCAAAAGGTTCTGGAAATAAAAATCAAGATGGAACAACGGAACAGATAAAAATTGAACTAAAACAGCTTGTAAAATCAAAACAGTCAATTTATTCGATGTTTGACACAATGAAAAATAGCGATAAACGGCGAAAGGAATTCCGTCTAAATTTCAGTTTTGGAAACATTGGCATAAGGGAAGAACTGGGACAATATGTACCGCTTGATATGATAAAAGTAAAAGGCGGAATATTGAACGGAGTGCTTAAATTAAGTGAAAATAAAGTCAAGAAAAAAATGAACGTTCTGGGAAATCTGAAAATAAAAAATGGGAAACTTAGCTACGTTGATTTTGACGGCGATATCGAAAATGTTAATGCTGTAATTGACCTAAAAAAAGAAAAAATTACAGTAAAAGCTGATACTAAATTAAGTGAACAGCCAGTATCTTTGGCACTTGATTATCTTCCTGAAAAGAACAAGCTGAATTTAAAATTAAACGCTAATAATGTTCCTTTTGAAGAAATTGCCCGATATAAAGTGATAAAAGATACGAAATTTACTGCTACAGGCGGAATTACAGGAAATCTTGACGTAAATGTCGATATTAAAGGCAAAAAAGCTACACTTGACGGAAAATTCTCTTCAGATAACATAACTATCTCGAACTATAATTTCCAAAATGTAAAAACTGCAATGAAAATTGCAGATAATAAGGTGACTTTAAATAATACGACATTTGTATTTAATGAAGAAATCTCAGGATTTAGAATCAATCAAGATGTTAAAGTTGGAAAATTTGTGTACGATTTGAAAAACAAAAACGGAAGCGGAAACTATGTCTTAAAAAATTTAGGTTCAGATTTTGACATAAAAACATTCACTGGAAATGCAAAAATTTCATCCAAAAACGTCATAACTGGAACACTAAACTCCAGACTTCTAAATGCAAGATACACTGTAAATCCGAAAAAACAAACAGTTGTAATAAATGCCAGAAGCAAGGGTTATATAAAAGTAAATTACGGTGGAAACAGCTATGTAGTAAGTCCAGATATTGAAAATCTAGTTGTGAAATTTAATGAAGCCAATGTTTTGCGTTCAGGAAGACTACGTTTAAAATTAAAGGACCTTTCAGTTCCATTTATTAAAACAATAAGAACAGACATCAAAATTCACAATGGAAACTACAGAGTAATCGGAACAGTAGGAACAAAGGGTGGAACAGTTGTAAACATTGCTGGAACAACAACTTCAGATATGAAACATTCTTACACGTTAAGTATTCCTAAAACTGTAGACATTGCACAGGAACTAAGAGCAAATGGTTATAATTTTAAGGGGCTGAACAGAGCAAAATTGCCAGCGACAGTGACAGCTAGAATTAGTGGAAAAGGCAGTCATTTCTCGGGAGCATATGAACTTTTCAGTCCCTATGGGGAATATATTGCAGAATACGAAAAGTTACGTGTAAATGGTAAAATTAACGATTTGAAAAATCTGGATATGACAATTAATACAAATATGGATGAACTTTGGTTTGGATATCAGCGTTTAAAGAATGTCAAAGGAAACTTGAATATAAAAGACAATGTTGTTAATATTTCAAAAATACAAAACGAAAATTTGACAGCTAGCGGGAAATTTGATATAAAAACTGGAAAAATGGATATAAATGCACAATTAAAGGATTATATGCTTTATAACACTTCCAGCCAGAAAATCAATTTAAACGTTGGAGTTTTAACTGCAAACTTGTCAGGAACTGTTGACAAACTTTCAGGAACAATCTCATTGCCGGCAGCTCCGACTACTATAAACTCAAATTATGTAGGTGACACAAATGCCTTTTTAAATATAAAAAATGGGGTTATAGATTTTCAGAACGTAACTTTACGTGAAAATAAGCTATCTGGAACTTATGATTTGAAAACGGGAATTTCTGATATAAAACTAACTTTAAAAGAGCCTGATATTCCAAAACTTCTAAATATGCCAGATTTAACATTTGGAACAAAATCAGATCTTAGTTTGAAAGGTGATTTGAACAATTTTAATTTGTCAGGTGAACTAACTTTAAACAATACAAGCTTAAAGACTTATAGAATCCCACAAATTGTAGCAAATCTTGAATATTCCAATGGAAATATCGACAAATTATTTAAATACGGAACATTCGACATAAAAAAATTAAAATTTTTTGGAGATAATAATGAGATACTATTTGAAACACAGACAAAATTTGATTTGGCTAACGTAAATATCGACTATAAGCTGGCAAATCAGAAATTTTCACTTGATTCGGTACAGGATTTGAAAGATAAGGGATACAGTGGAGACATTGATCTTAGTTTCATGTATCGTGGAAGTTTTGAAAAATTCATAACAGGACTTCAAATAAAGTCAGATGCGGTTAAACTTAGCGGTTTTCCTGTAAAAAATGTAGATATTGATCTTCAGGCTAATGAAAAAACCTTAAATATAGGACAGTTTTATTTGGAATATGAAGATAATCCACTCTTGGTAAATGGATATTTTCAATTTGCACCTATAAAATACGATGTTTCGATGCTTGCAAAAAATTTTAATTTAGATTTTTTAGGAGTTAATAAAGATATAGAACAGGCAAGCGGAATTGCAAATATAGATGCAATTTTCTCAAATGAATCTACAACAGGGCATATCCTGCTGGATAATTTCAATTATAAAACAAAGGATCAAATGACCCTTGTAGACAATGTAAATGCCAATATTGATTTAAAAAATAATAAACTTATCGTGAATAGACTAGATGGAGGATATAATGGCGGAACTTTTAAAGTGACAGGAAATTTGGATGTCCCTACAATTCCAGCAGACTTTATGAAGACAAAACGTTTGGAATTGGGAAAAATTGAATTGAATGCGGCACTTAATAAAGTTGGAATCCGTTATGGAAAAGGAATTGATCTGGCACTTTCAGGAGATGCGATATTTACAGAAAATAGATTATTCGGGGATTTGACCATTGACAGTGCAGAAATAAGAGAATTACCAAATTTTAATTCTCAAACTGAAACAACAACAACCTTATCTGATGAAGAACAGGCAAAAAAATCAAAGGATAAGACAATTGTAGAGGGAGTTGTTGAAGAGGTTATTGACAAGATATTAAAGCAATATAGTGTTAAACTGAATGTACGAACTGGAAATAATGTAAAACTGAATATTCCTAATATAAGTGTTGTAAAAAATATAAAGGGAAAAATAAAAGGAGATTCCGAAATCACTTATGATAATGGTCAAGTCGGAATAGATGGACAATATATGATTACAAGAGGTTCATTTTCAGTAAATGGAAATGATTTTAAAATAGACGGTGCAGAAATAAGATTTGTTCCAGTTATGAATGGAACAACAACTTCAATCACCAATCCCTTTGTAATATTCGATGCGAGTACAATAGTAAACGGAGATAGAATAGAAATAAATGTAAGTGGAAACGTAAATGATCCAAAAATAAGTTTTTCATCTTCTTCAGGAAAAACTCGTGAAGAAATCATATCAATGCTTGCATTTAATACTATTGTCGGAGATGGTGCAAGAAGAGATGACAATTCAGCTGATGGACTGGTAATTGCAGGTTCTCTAGTAAACAGTGCGTTAAATGAGTTGATTTTTTCATCAGTAACTGGTAAAATTAGAGATACATTAGGATTGTCTAAAGTATCTGTTTCAACAAATGTAAATTCAGCCAGAGAAGGAGGATATAACGCATCTACAACGCTTACGCTTCAGGATAATCTATATAAAGATAAACTATTTTGGAATGCGGCTGTGAAATTTCCGTATCAAACTTCAAAATCAGAAGGAAAGGAACCTATAGGCTATAATGCCTGGCTTAGCTATAATGTTACAAATGGTTTAGATTTACGTCTTGGAGGAGAAAATATAAATAAGTCCAAAGTATACATGACTAATGGATCAAGAATAAATTATTATTTTGGAATTGATTTTTCGACAAGAGCGGACACATTTGGAGATATTTTAAGAAAAATATTTAAAAAGAGAAAACTCGATACATTAAAAAAATAGGAGGAAAAATGTCAAGACAAAAAGTGAAAAATAAAATTTATGCTTTAATTGTTGTGGTAACATTGTTTGTTTCTGTGAATAATTTATCACAGGCAGAAGAAAAAAGCAAAATAATTGGAACTAATGGAACTAATGAATTAGCAGATAATCAAAGCACCTCTAGTGAAGAGGAAAGTGAAGCGGCTGATACTGTTAGTGAAAAAAATGAAGCAAGTAGTGTAAACAGTGCAAATAGTTTAACTTTTGACGATGAAATAGAATCAGTTCAAGTTAAAGGGAAAAAAATTAAAATAAAAAAAGTAAAAACTAAAAATAATGCTAAAAACAAAAATAAAAACAAAGAAAAAGATTTACCACAAATTCCAGAACAAAAAATAGATTACAAAGTTGGTTCAATTAATCTTTCACAATCATCAGGTGAAGTACCATCTGAATTGTTAACATCACAAATTCCTGTAAGAACTGGAGACGATTATTCAAATAAAAGTTTAAGCGATATTTATCTGTCACTTAGAAGACTAGGATATGTAGCGGATGTAAATGTTTTCCCACAAGCTGAAGGAAATAATGTAAATATAGCGGTTGAAGTAAGTGAAGCTCAAAATGCAGGAGAAATTTTAAAAAGACAGCAATTACAGCAAGAACTGAAAAGAGAAACAAACTACACAGTAACAACTGTAGATATTCAAGGTACTAAGCTACTTAACAAAGAAGATTATCTAAAAGATCTTCCTATAAAATCTGGAGATATCTTTATACCGCAAAAAGCAATTGATGGAGCGCAAAAAATATTCAAATCAGGATATTTTTCAGCAGTTGAGCCAAAAATTGATAGAAAAGCTGACAATACTGTATCAGTTCTTTACGAAGTTCGAGAAAATCCAATTATACAAGGTATGAATTTTGAAGGAAATACTTTATTCTCAAATGAAGAAATAGGAAAAGCCTTAAAAGTAAAAGTTGGTGAAATCTTAAACAGCAACTTGCTAGATCCTGATGACAATGGAATACTTGATTTATACAACAAAAATGGATACACTCTTGTGAGAATTGAATCAATAAATGTTTCAGAAGATGGAATTTTGAACCTTGGATTAACGGAAGGAGTTGTAGATTCTGTTGAATATTCGAAAGCCCCATCTAAGAGAGATAATGAAAGACAATCTTTAAAACATACGACTTTAAGAACAAAACCATATGTATTTGAAAGATATCAAAAAATAATTCCAGGAGACATATTTGAAGAGAAAAATGTGGCAGCAACACTTAAAGAACTTTACAGAACGGGAATATTTACTTCAATTGTACCAAAAATTGGAGGAAAAGAAGAAGATCCAAATGCAAGAATTGTAGAATTTGTAGTAGAAGAAAGACCTACAACTACAATTAACGGAAGTATTTCGTATGGAACTTCTGTAGGATTGGTAGGAGAAGTTAAATTATCAGATTCAAATTTCCTAGGAAGAGCACAGGATGCTGCGATTACTTTGTCAGCTTCAAATAAAGGAGATAAAACATTTGAATTAAGCTGGTTTGATCCTTGGCTAAGAGGAACTGAACGAGTTCAAGCTGGAGGATCGGCTTATTGGACAGAATCTGTCGATGATAACGCAGAAAAAGACGAAGTGGAAAAAGTTAAAAGAATAGGAACACGTTGGACAATTGGTAAAGGATTAAATAGTGATATCTTTGTAAGATTGTCTGCAAGATATGAACATTTTAAAGAGTTGTTTGGAAATAAAACGGTAAATGATAAATATAATTTAGTTGCGCTTACTCCAATGTTGATTTATAACACAAGAGATAATGACTATAGTCCTACTAAAGGTATTTATGCAACATTGTCATACGAAAGAGGAGAACTTATAAAAGATCCTAGACAGTATGATCAATTTGAAGCAGATTTAAGAGCTTACCATCCAACTTTCTTTGGTGAGAAAAACGTAATGGCATATAGGGTAGCTTGGGGTAAAACTGGAAGCGGAACTCCTGAAGCCTTAAAATTCAGTATTGGTGGAGCAGAATCACTTCGTGGATACGACTCTGGAGCATTTGATGGATATGATAAATTCCATGCAACAATTGAAAATAGAACAAAAATTAATGATACAATACAATTAGTAGCATTTTTTGATATAGGTAATGCTTGGCAAAGAGAAGGAAGAGATCCTGTTACAGGTAAGAGAGTATACAAACCAAATAGAAAAGAAGCTCATGACTTTAAAGAACTTAAAAAAGGTTATGGAATTGGGGTAAGATTAAATACGCCAATTGGACCGTTAAGATTTGATTATGGTTGGCCTATGGATCCTGAGAAAAAAGGTGAAAAGAAAGATAAGGGTAAATTCTACTTTAGTTTCGGACAATCATTCTAATTTTTTCAGACAAATTAAAATAAAAAATCTAAAAATATAATTATACGGGATGATTGATTTCATCCCTATAATTTTATAAAAATTTTGTAATTAGGCTTGTCTTGAAACTAAAAGATGATAAAATAAATATTTTGATATATAAAAATGGATAAGGAGATGTTCAGAATGTATGATATAAAAGAAATTACAAAATTAATTGGTGGGAAAATAAATGGAAATGAAAATTTGACTTTTAAAAGATTGTCACCATTTTTTTATGCAACAGAAGAAGAATTGACTTTTGCAGCAGATGAAAAAATGTTGAAAAGTATTGATAAATGTACTGCTGGAGCGATAATTGTTCCGTCATTGGAAAATTTACCGAAAAATAGAACATATATTGTGGTTGAAAAAAATCCGAGAGAACTGATGCCAGTTTTATTAAATTATTTTAAGCCAAAAATAAAACCGTTTGAAAAGGCAATAGAAGATTCAGCGGTAATAGATGAAACTGCAAGTGTTTCTAAAATTAATACTTATATTGGACATAATGTGAAAATTGGAAAAAATGTTGTGATTTATCCGAATGTTTCAATTTTTGAAGGAACAGAAATTGGAGATGAAACAATTGTTTACTCAAATGTCACGATTAGAGAATTTTCTAAAATTGGTAAAAAATGTATTTTTCAGCCAGGAGCAGTTATTGGGTCTGATGGATTTGGATACATAAAAGTAAAAGATAACAACCTGAAAATTGAACAAATTGGGCATGTTATCTTGGAAGATGAAGTGGAAATTGGAGCGAATACTTGTGTTGATAGAGGAGCAATTGGAGATACGATTATAAAAAGAGGTACAAAGATTGATAATTTAGTTCACATTGCTCATAATGATATAATTGGTTCTAACTGTTTTATTATTGCACAAGTGGGAATTTCTGGAAGTGTTGAAGTAGGAGATAATACAACACTTGCAGGACAAGTTGGAGTAGCAGGACACTTAAAAATCGGAAATAATGTTATAATTGCTGCGAAATCAGGTGTTACGAATGATGTTCCTGATGGAAAACAAATGTCTGGATATCCATTAAGAGACCACATGGACGATTTGAGAATAAAAATGTCAATGGGAAAAGTACCTGAACTTGTAAAAAGAGTTAGAAAGTTAGAAAAAATAATAAAATAAATTTATGATACTATTTGCCAAAATTTCAAAACTCCCTTGACTTATTAATTCAAATGATGTATTATTAAATAATAAAGAACAAATTATATTATAAATAGAAAGAGAAGGGAGTTATAGATGAAAAAATTATTACTAGGAATTTTTATGCTTTTATGTTTAGTTAGCTGTGGATCAGGACCTAGCGACACAGTTTCAAAATTTATTAATAACATAAAGGCGGGCAAGCCAAAAGAGGCAGCAAAGTATGCTATTGACGATGGTTTTGAAGGAAATTTAGAAGTAACTTATACTAATAAAACTCAAGAATTACTTTTTAAAACATTGTTAAAAAATCTTGAATATAAGATAATTGGAACGGAAAAACAAGATAGCGATACTACTATTGTAACTGTGGAAGTGACAAATTTAGATGTACAAAAAGTATTTTTACAAGTTTTCCAAAAAATGTCACAAGAAGTTTTTACAAACAAAGATTCTAAACCACTTTCAGCTGAAGAAAGATTTAAACAGGAACTTGAAGCAAAAGATAAGCCAAAAATAAAAAATACAACTAAATTTGTAGTTAAAAAGACTCCACAAGGGGAAAAAGTAGTGGTAACTGCTGAAAATGTTGATGTGTTACTTGGAAAACTTAATACGACATTATTAAATTTGGGTAATCTTGGAAAAACTGATGAAGAAACATCAGTAGAATTACCAGAAACAGGACCTTCAACAGGAATATCGCAAAAGCCAGAAGAACTTAGAAATCAAAATAAATAAAAAATCTAGTATTAAAAAACAATCTTTCTTTTATTATATATTTTAAAAGTTTGGTTGTTTTTTTATTTTCCAAAGAAAAAAATAAATATATATAAATTTGTTTATAAGAGTAATAATGTATAATAAATTATCATTTAAAGTTAATAACTTATAAAATGGTAAATACTATATTTAAAAATTTTCAACAAGAATTAAAAGGAAATCTTTTTTCTATATAATAGAAAATGAGTTAACAAGGTGTTGATAAAATAGTAAAAATATAGTATAATATTATTACAGGGTATGAACTACCCATAGAGCCTTTAGAATATGAAAAAAAATACAATTCTTAAGGAAGTTCCTGTTTCTATAAATGGGAGCAGTTCAAAGGAGATTTCTAGAAAAGAAAGGTGATTAATTATGAAAAAAACATTAATTGGTTTATTCTTAGTTTTAGGTGCAGCTTCATTTGCAGATGCAGGAAAAATAGAAGCTAGAGGTGGAATAGACCTTGGTGGACAATACCATTATGGAAAAGATTGGAAAAATCAAAAAACTAAAAACAGTTCAGGAGAAGTTGGAATTGAATACAGAAATGAAGTAGCTCCTGGATTAGAAATTGGTGGAGGTACTGCTTTCCAATTCCACAAAGATTTAAAAGATAAAGTAAATGGACAAAACGAAAAAAACTTTAATTCTATTCCAGTGTATACAACAGCTAAATATACTTTTGATACACAAACAGTTGTAAAACCTTATGTTAAAGGTGATTTAGGATATTCATTTAATAATGGAAATCACGACTATGGTTCTTTAGGAAAATTCACAGCTAAAAATGGATTATACTATGGAGTTGGTGGAGGAGTTAACTTCAACAATGTGAACGTAGAACTTATGTATAAAGAAAATCAAGGTGAATACAAATATGAAGGACCTTTAAGAGCTTCTAAAAAATATGATGCTAACTACAGAAGAGTATCTCTTGGTGTAGGTTATGATTTCAATTTAGGAGATTAATAATAGTTTAGTATTTTAGTAACAAAAAAAATAATTTTTTACTACTACGAAATGTAGTAGTTTTTTTTGTATAAATTTTTAAAAATAATTTCAATTCTTTATTTTTTTGTGATATAATAATAAACATAAATAAGTGTATAAATAATTTTTGCTATTTTCCATTTGAATAGCGGGTTTATTATAAATTTTTTTTAAAAAACAAATAAAATATATTTAAATGGAGTTTAGCATTAAAATAGAAAGGAAGATGACGATATGAGAAAAGTATTTTTAATGATGCTATTAGCCACAGTGTTTATTGTTGGATGCGGTAAAAAGGCTAATGATGGCAATGTCATAAAAATTGGAGTTATTGCGCCGCTTACTGGGAATTATGCACAATATGGAGTAGCGGTAAAAGAAGGTGTGGAACTGAAGGTTGATGCTATTAACAATGCAGGTGGAATCAATGGTAAAAAAATTGAACTTGTAACTGCAGATAGTAAAGGAGATGTTCAAGAAGCAGTAAATGCCTTTAAAAAGATGGTTTCACAAGATAAGGTTAATGTTGTGATTGGGGAAGTTGTGTCAGCTACTTCACAGGCTATTTCAGGACTTGCACAACAGGCAAAAGTGCCTTTAATTTCCGCAACTGCTACAAACCTTGATGTTACAAAGGGAAAAGATTTTGTATTTAGAACAACATTTACAGATCCTTATCAAGGGACTGCCACTGCAAAATATGCAAAATCTAAAGGTGTAAAATCAATTGCAATATTGACAAATTCTTCAAATGACTATTCTATAGGAATTGCAAATGCGTTTAAGGCACAAGCTGAAAAAGATGGAATAACTATTACTGAAGAAAAATATACAAATGATGATAAAGATTTTAAAGCAATATTGACAAAAGTAAAAGGACAAAATCCACAAGCTATTTTTATACCTGATTATTACAACACAATTGGACTTATTATTTCACAAGCTAAAGATTTGGGAATTAATGCACAGTATTTTGGTGGAGATGGATGGGATGGAATTCAAACTAACTTTGGAAAAGTTGCAGAAGGAGCAATTTTTGCAAGTCAATTTTCTCCAGATGATAAATCTGAAAATGTCCAAAAATTTATGAAGGCTTATAAAGCTAAGTATAACAAAGAGCCAATAATGTTTGCGGCACTTGGTTATGATACTGTGCAAATTGTAGAAACTGCTCTAAAATCTACGAAAGATATGTCTGGAGCATCTATAAGAGAAGCTATGAATAATGTAGGCGGTATAGATTTGATAACTGGTAAATTAAAATTTGATGCTGATAGAAATCCTGAAAAGGCAGTTACATTTATCCAAGTAAAAGGTGGAAAACTAACATTAAAGGAAAAATTCTAAAAGTAAAAAAATTCAAGAAAATAAAAAATTTTAAGTGAATTATTTTGAATATAAAAATAAATTTTGTAAAGGAGAACAATTATGAAAAAGATATTATTTTTAATTTCATTATTGGCATTGTTTGTACTTAGCTGCGGAGCTAAAACTGCAAAAGATAAAAATGTTATAAAAGTTGGTGTTATTGGAGCTTTGACTGGAAATGTAGCGCAATATGGAACAAGTACAATCAATGGATTTAAGTTAAAAGTAAAGGAAATAAATGCTGCTGGTGGAATTAACGGTAAAAAAATCGAACTTGTTGTGGCAGATAGTAAGGGAGATGCACAGGAAGCAATCAATGCATTTAAAAAAATGGTTTCACAAGATAAAATTGATATTTTTATGGGAGAAGTTACATCTGGACCATCTCTTGCAATTGC
>ERZ773087.1537-NODE-1537-length-14225-cov-4.155469_pt1 | contig 14225 bp, 12 predicted proteins | sample MGYA00511375_ERZ773087 | MGnify/ENA primary metagenome ERZ773087 (study PRJEB29015, sample SAMEA2737995) | human oral metagenome | biome: human oral; feature: human-associated habitat; material: dental | place: China | collected 2063 ...
GGCTCACCAGCGCAACCTCAGCATCCACCCCATCAGCCGATCCGCCGGACCCCGCATGGAAGCCACAGCCATCGGCCCTTCCAGTCCCCGATTGAAAAACGGCTTGGCATGAGTCCCGGACGGTTCTTTGATGAACGGATCGGGGATCACACCGTGCTATGGATCGCCCTTCTGGCCCTAGGCATATGGGGATACACGCTTCATGCAATAAGCCATATCCGCGATATAGACACGACAGAAATGATCCTGACCGCCGGCCTGTCCCTGATCGGCATCGGGGGCATGTTCTTCATCGCGCTATGCATTCAGCCGCTGCTCTACCTGATTGCCATCATCATGATGCCCTTCGCGGCGATCAGCGTCCTGGTCGAGACGGGGCTTCGGATATGTCTCAACAGGCCTTATGATCCTAAGTCGTGAGTGGATAAACTCGCTTCCTTTTATGCACTAAACGTTTTCCCGTCGTCTGATTGAGGATCATACTCCCATACCCCCATCGATCACTTTGCGCTTGGAACCAAGTGTACGAACCCCGTTCACACCAAGCGAAGCTGTTCTCCAAAGCTGTCGCCAGCATCCTCGTTGGCATACACCTTCAAATCTCTAACCATTCCCAGGAAATCTTCTTTACCAATAGGAACGCCGAGAGCGATCTTTCCTCTTCGATGCAAGGACACAAACAACGCAATCGAGCGCGCCTGACAACTGCGCTGTCGCTCAGGATTGAACTCGATATCAGTGAACGCATCAAAATCCAGGGCCTTGATGGCAAGATCCCGTTTCTTGTTGAGGGCATTGATGTATAGCCAATCATAAAATGCCGTACCAGGCGTCAAGCCCCAGTCCTGACCGCAGAATCTGAAGCCGCGCAGAGCCCCATGTTCGACCAACCTCCTGTCCTTCCTTGCATCACGTGGCGACATGCCAAACAGGTCAGGGAAAGGCCCCCCCTTCTCGAACACTTTGCTTCCCTGGTACGCCGCCTCCACGCTTCTGACGATTACTCCTTTCTGGGTAACGAATCCAAGGTTAAATGCACTGAAGAACGTGCCATCGACGCCCCCCCGTTGCGGAGACTTGGTTGAAACTTCCAGAACACGCTCAATCCCCAGGTGCTCCTTTGCATTGGCGTGCAGTGACTCCACAGACTTTCGCTTCTGCGAAAGACTAAGCCCAGGGAACCATTGAAACTCGACAGACTGGACCTGAATGGGGCTTCCCATTCCTTTCACAACCTTGAACACGGGACGTTCTGCCATATCATGCCCCACAAACATCATACTTCACGAAGAATATAACTGACGAAACCCATCTCCCGCCAAACCATCACGCACTCCAAGATTCAGTTTAAACAGAAAATGACCTAAAGGACATGAATTTTCGAATTTGACTGCCACGATAGTACTCCCTGGATGAAAAGACACTCGGCTTGCTTCCAACATGAACCGCCATCCCGTCTCGAAGATGAGGCATACACGAGAACATGGCGTCCAAATCCACGAAATACGCCTTCTTCATAAGCTCAGGCTCAATGGCCTCAAAGACCATAACCTCCGCCTGAACATCAACAGGATCGAAAGAAAATCGAATTCCCTCCGATGAACTGCCTTCCATCTCCTCCCTCTGAAACATCGCTTCAAACGCATCATACGTTTTCAGCTCATGCAGCGGCGTACGCCTCATCCTTGCATCCGCAGCATTGTGCCTAAAGAACGCACAATCCTTGTCCCACAAGACACATGGATCAATCTCCATGACTGCCCACTTTGCCTCAGGACACTCATCCCTATACCTGTAGAGCATCTTGCAGTTCGGAAAGCTCACAGAAACCGATGTCCCGCTCAAGCGCCCATCCAAACGCAGCTTATCATTTGTTACCGGCTCAAGTCGCCTCCCTAAAGCCTGAGCCAATGACAGCAACCCATGCTCCATGATCGTCGGAATGTTTTCGATCCGCGTGAAATGATAGAGACTCTTTATCCCAGCACGCTCCGCATACTTCCTGATATCGTCTCGTTGCATTTTATCCATCCGGCATGTTGAGTACATGGGAAAGGCAAAGTTTCGCCAACACGCAGTCAGCACAGTACTTTTCCCAGCCATCCTCGCCAGTTGGCTTTCACGCCTCACAAGACATCTCTTGCAACGACGGTCACATTTTTTGTCTCCCTATATTGCTCTTTCCTAGCGGCAACCTCCAACGAGATCTGACGAAAGGCATATTCATGACGCTCAGTAGCCTTTCGTATCCTCGAGCCGCATGGGTGCTGGCAAACGAACAGCCACACCCTATTACGCCCTTTCCTGAAGATGGTGAAGGCCAATCACCGAACACCTCACCATGATAGGGCGTTCATTCAGGTTCCATGCGCGAATTTTGGGGTACCTCTAACCTCTCACCTTACGCACCGGAGTGGCTTGCCCGGGCTTTCCCAGGGTACCTTCTGGATTTTCTGGGGGGGTCAGTTCATCGTGCGTCGCTCTACTTGCCCCAACCTAGCACCCAGACAACGAACGCAACTACGAGACTCCCGACCACCATCACAACCATAGGGTGGGCTACGAACCTTGAAAAAGGAGATGAACCAGCCTCGTATCCCGGGCCGTCAGGGAGATACTTTTCCGTTACATCTTCGCCAGCCTCCAATATGTCGCCTGGATAGGAGCCCATCGCAGAAGGAATTACAAAGCTCCCATCAGACTCAACATTAAACTTTTCAATCAGTTGTATTGATTTTCTTAACAACTTATCTCGTTCAACTTCATTGCATTGATCTGTACGAGAGATACGAACCTTTTTGATCTGCTTGACCGGAACAACCTCACCCCCGCATATCAGACTCTTACCTTTCCTATAGGGACGCAAAAACTTCTGCTCCAGCTCATTTTTATCGAGATCTTCAAAGATCTGACGCAATCCATCCGGCTCTTTTTCGTGCAAAATTAGCACATGGTAAAATTTCATCTTTGCTCTCCACATCAAATTAATTCATCAACGTCACGAGCATCGATACTCCATCAGTCTTGCGCCCGACGGCAAACCTCATATCTGACCTAGTAAGAGAATAGCGGACTTGAAATAGTCGCCACTCCAGCTAGTTTTTCTTACGCTGGACGCATCAAAACAAACACCCGCCAACTCACGTCAGCGGGTGTTCGTTCTGTCAGCCTATCCGGGTCATACCACAACCCGGATCCGAATCAGACAAGCGTCTGATTAGCGGCACTCGGCGGGAGCGAAGCGAGACTCCAGCGTACCAGCGGTACCGTAGCCTGCCGAAGCACCCTTGGCCTTGCAACGCCATTGCAGTGCATCCTGGATCGGAGAGAACGAAGCGTTTGCAGCCGGCAGCGCGGCCGGGCTAGCCGCCGTCGCGCCAGCAGCCTTGGCCATGGTGAAGGGTGTCAGCGTCAGCGTGTTGGCGCCAGAGGCAGCAACACGAGGCTGATACGAGATCGTGATCACACCCGATACGCTATCGACGGCGACGGACGACACGTTGGTCGAAGGGGCAGGAGCGTTATAACCGGTTGCATAGCCTTTCGGATACGTGGTGTTATCGTTCGCGCCCGACGTAGCAATCTCCGCCACGTTCAGCTTGGCAGCAGCAGCCAGCGACAGGCCTTCCGACACGCGAGCGCGGATCGTGTAGTCCTGGTAAGCCGGGATGGCCACGGCGGCCAGAATACCAATGATCGCCACGACGATCATCAGCTCGATCAGGGTGAAACCTTTTTGAACCTGTTTCAGCATCATGTTTGGACTCCTTGTCCAATGAGGTGAGGATGTGTTCGGGTTTCGCCTGGTGGCTGGCCCGGTCGCTTTTCACTTCGACACCCACCCTGTAGCGAGTGCCGTGCCAGCGCACGGCAACGGCATACCTGGCCCGACAGATGGCAGGCCATGTTCTGGCCCGTGACAGGGTTCACAGCCCGGCGGACGCAGCTTGCCGTCCGGCCTGTCGCGGTCGGTCGTTGTTGGGTAGCCACAGGTGCCGTGGGGTGACGTATTGCGTCAGGGGGTGACACAGAGGGGCAGGTTCGAGGTGGGCAGATCTGGACGTCCACGGCATGTCGCTGCATTGGACACATTCCAAGATGGCTGCTGAACTCTTTTGATAACTGTATAAAATACCAGTATTCTGTCGTCGTGCCCGTAAGACACGATTTGATGCCATGGGGCATCAGCTCACCGCCCTTCTTCCCTGCGGCTTTGCATGAAAGCACCTGCTTCAGAGCTCATCCCATGTCCACATCCCACGATCAGAACTTCAAGAATCTGATCATCGATTACCCCCGTCAGGCGCTGGCTTTCTTTGCACCCACCGAGGCTGCCAGCCTGCCGCCCGACGTGAAGATCACTTACATTCGACAGGAACTGCCCAAGGACCGACTGGGCGATCGTTTCTTCGAGATGGATGTTCCGCTTCTGGTGAAGTGGCCCAACGGCCAGCGTGAGGCCCTGCTCTTCATCGTCGAGGAGGAAACGAAACCCGGCCTCTTCTCCATCCATCGACTGGCCATCTACTGTCTCACGCTGGCTGAATTCTCAAAGACGGACCGCGTGGTTCCGGTGGTCATCTTCCTGCGAGGCAGCAAGGACATCCCACGCGACCTGCATCTGGGCAGTGAACAGGGCTGCTACCTGGACTTCCGATACATCGCCTGCGTTCTGCCCGAGATCCCGCTGCACGAACACCTGGACAGCGACAACCTGGTGGCACGGCTGAATCTCGTGAACATGCAGTACAGCCCCAGCGAACGCGTACACGCCTACGGCCACTCCATCCGCGGGTTGATGACGCTGGAAAGCAATCCATCTAAGCACTTGAAATACATGAACTTTATAGACAACTACTGCACGCTTGACGACACCGAGAAACAGCGGTATAGAGAACTTTACAAAGCGGAGGACGCACAGATGATGCAATGGACAGAGCGGGTAAGAAACGAGGGACGGCAAGAGATGCTGGCTGACCTGCTGGCCACGCGCTTTGGTCCAGTGGACGAACCCACGAAAGCCCTCATCATGAGTACCGCCGACGACGAAACCCTGAAGCGCTGGACACGGAACGTGCTCACCGCCCAGACGCTGGAAGAAGTCTTCCGGATTCAGTAAGAGAACATCGGCCAGCAATCTGGCCATATCAGGGCAGGCCCTCAACCCCCTGCCCTGCCGCAAGCCAAGCCAAGCCAATCCAAGCCAAAAACAAATTATCAACCCCGAACAGGAATCATCCTGCAACTGCTGGCGCTATACCCAAAATAAATAACGAATCGCGCCTTTAAATCCGTCTGCAGACGGAGATTTTGATTATACAACGCCCTCCTTGATTTCGTTGATTCTTGTCAATAATCACGCGTTTTGCAGATGATTCGCGGATTTACGACCTCCTGCCGGTCCTGCTCTTTTGTTATGGTGAGCGCTGCTCTCCCTCTTTCATAACAACAAGGACAAGCACCATGAGCACCACAAGACGGCAATGGTTGAAGACGGGCGCAACGGGCGCTGCAGGGCTGGCTGCAGGTAGCCTGCTGCCAGACGCGTTGCAGGATGTGCTGGCGGCCGAAGCTGCCAAAGGGGCTGCCGGCGCAGAAGCGGCTGCCAAGGCCGCATCGAGTGCACCCGGCTCGGCCAGTTTCACGGGCGAGGTGGCGCACGCCACGCACTATGGTCCGTTCATTGGCACGGTGAAGAACGGCCGGCTGGAAAAGGTGGTCCCGCAGGCGTCGGACAAGCGCCCTACCCCAATGCTGACGGAAGGGGTTATTGCCCGCACGTATGACAAGACCCGCATTGCAGGGCCCATGGTGCGCAAGTCGTATCTGGAAGGTTTTCGCACGGGCAAGACGAAGCCGGAACTGCGAGGCAAGGAACCTTTCGTGCAGGTGAGCTGGGATGTGGCGCTGGGGCTCACGGCCAAGGCCATTCTGGACACGATCGAGAAGCACGGCAACGAGGGCTGCTTCAGCTCTTCGTATGGCGGCTGGGCGCACGCTGGCATTTTCCGGCCCAATGTGCTGCAGGGGCGTTTCTTCAACCTGCTGGGCGGCTCGTCCATGACGGCTGGCGACTATTCGGCCGGTGCAGGCCAGATCATCATGCCGCTGGTGCTGGGCGATCTGGAGGTGTATTCAGCCCAGACCTGCTGGGAACAGGTGGCCAAGCACACCGAGGTGCTGGTGTTCATCGGCTGCGACCCGGACAAGAACAACCGCATCGAATACACGGTGGCCGATCACGAGATGTTCCCGAACTGGGAGGCCATCCGCAAGGCTGGGGTGAAGTGCATTTCCATCAATCCGCAGCGCACCACGACCGATGAGGTGATGGGCGCAGAGTGGGTGCCCATCATTCCGAACACGGACACGGCCCTCTTCCTGGCCATGAGCCACCATCTGCTGGTGACGAATCGCTGGAACCGTGATTTCGTGCAGCAGTACACGGTGGGCTTTGATCGTTTCCGTGCCTATCTGGAAGGCAAGGACGCAGATAGCACGCCGGCCAAGACGCCGGAATGGGCCAGCCGCATCACGGGCATTCCGGCCGCACGCATCCGGCAGCTGGCGGATCTCTTTGCCTCGAAGCGCACGCAGCTTGCGGGCTCCTGGGCCATCCAGCGCGCGCACCACGGCGAGATGCCCTATTGGGCCATCGTGAACTTTGCGTGCATGCTGGGCAACATCGGTCTGCCGGGCCAGGGTGTGGGCTTTTCCTGGCACTATGGCGGCGGCGGTACGCCGCAGTCGGGCGCCACGCCGCCCACGGGGCTTTCGCAGGGTCGCAATGCGGTCAAGAAGATCTGTCCGGCCTCGCGCATTTCCGAGATGCTGAACAACCCCGGCAAGGAGTTCACCTACAACGGCAGCCGCTACACCTACCCGAAGGTGAAGCTGATCTACAACGCCGGCAACAACTTCATGTCGCACCAGCAGAATCTGAACGAGCTGATCCGTGCGCTGCAGAAGGTGGACACGGTGGTGGTGCAGGACTGCTGGTGGACGGCTTCCACGCGCTGGGCGGACATCGTGCTGCCCGCCACCACGACGGTGGAGCGCAACGACATTTCCTCAGGCGGCACCTACAACATCAACAAGTTCTATGCGATGAAGCAGGTCATCTCCCCGCAGGGTGATGCGCTGGACGATTTCGAGATCTTCCGGCGGCTGGCCGAGCTGTGCGGCGTGGAGCTGGCCTTCACCGAAGGGATGGAGCCGATGGATTACGTCAAGGCAGCTTTTGAAAACAGTTCGGCCGCGAAGCTGATGCCTTTCGAGGAGTTCTGGGAGAAAGGCGTGGTCACGCTTCCCACGCCGGCCGCGGCCAACAGCTGGGTGCGCCACGGCGAATTCCGCGCCGATCCGGTGAAGAATCCGCTGCACACGCCCTCGGGCCGCATCGAGATGTATCGACCACCATCGAGAAGATGAATCTGCCGGACTGCCCGCCCATGCCGAAGTGGCTGGAGCCGGCCGAGTATCTGGGCAATGCGAAGAAGGGCCAGCTGCACGTGGTCAGCCCGCACCCGTACATGCGGCTGCACTCGCAGATGGCCAACGCCGAACCGCTGCGCAAGACCTATGCGGTGCAGACCCGCGAGCCGCTGCTCATCAACACGCAGGACGCCAAAAAGCGCGGCATCCGCGATGGCGATCTGGTGGAGCTGTACAACGAGCGGGGCGCGCTGGTGGTGGGCGCCCGGGTGTCGGACCGCATCATGCCCGGGGTGGTCAGCATCTATGAAGGCGCCTGGCCGCAGCTGGACAGCAAGGGTCGCTGCAATAACGGTCTGGTGAACTTCATCACCTCCAGCCGGCCGGCCAGCGCGCTCACGCAGGCTGCCACGGCAGACACCTGCCTGGCCAGCCTGCGCAAGTGCACCGAGGCCGATCCGGGCGGCAGCAAGGCCTATCAGGCACCGCGCATCATTCAGAAGACCGATCTGAAGATCGATGAAGCCGTCTTCGGTCTGGATCGGGCTGCCGCGCTGCGTGAGAAAGCCATGGCATCGATGTCGCCAGGCGAGAAGATCTTCTACCAGCGCTGCACGGTCTGCCACGGCCCGCGCGATCCGGCGCAGTTCACGCCGCGTCAGTGGCAGGGCATCACGCAGAGCATGTTCCCGCGCGCGGGGCTAAACGAGGAAGAGAAGAAACTCGTGCGTGAGTTCCTGATGCAGAACGCCAAGCCGGAGTGACCCCATGAAGCCCCGGCCCCTCCCCCAGGGGTCGGCGCTTCGTGACGCTTCCTGCTGATCCGTCAGGAAACAGGCCGCCTGGGATGAATGTCCCCGGCGGCCTTTGTGCATCTGAAGGCCCCGCTCCCAGGCCGTCGAGGGCGACGTTCACGGCGGCTTGGGGGGACATCTGGCTTTAGCCTGCTGCCTGTCGGCAGCAGGCGCGTCAATCGCTTCCCTGCCGGAAGGGATTGAACAGCCGAACGCCCGTGCCTGAGAAGTCCCGAATGTTGCGTGTTACCAGAACGAGATCGTGCCGCAAGGCCGTGGCAGCTATCCACGCATCATTGTCTGGCCGAGGATCCGGAACGTGCATCGGGGAACACAGAAAGGCAGTCTCTGGATCGATGGGAAGGATCCTGCCCTTGAAGGCAAGCAGTACGTCCCTTTCCAGCCAGACCTGCAGTACACGCGCCTGGGCTGCATCCGAGCGTGCTACACCCAGGATTCCCTTATGCAGTTCCATCAGGGAAACCACACTGAGGTACATCTCGTCTTCCCGGGCCTCCATGGCCCATGCCTGCACACCGGGATTTGCTCTCCCTGCCCGAATCTTTCTGATCTCCGAGACGATATTGGTATCAAGCAGATACATGGTCAGAATTCGACATCACGGTGTGATCCACTGACGGCCCGATCCGGCAGCTCGAAATCAACGAAGGCAGCCTCGGAATAGCCAATGGCCTCTGCAATGGAGCGCGACTTTCCGAGCAACCTCCGGTATTCCTCATAGCTCATCAGAACCTGGTCGTTGCGCCCTTCGTCGGTAATGAATACCGGAGAGATCCTGGCAAGCGATCTGGCCTCTGCCAGCTTTTCCTGGAACTCCTGGGCTGTCATTCGTCCATTCATAAGCAACCTCTACCAATGAGTTTACTGCGATCAAGATACTACATGACCTATCCCCCTTCAAGAGAGGCCGGATCCTGCTCCCGAAGCAGACAGGCCATGAAAGAGCTTGAGGGTATTGTGTCTTCAATAAAAACAGTAGCTTGCCAACGAGAACAACCCGGCGAACTTACGGTCTGCACGACAATGCACACATCCGTAACCTGATCGGCTGGCAGAATCCCGGCGTATCGGACAAAGAGACCGCACAGAGACCGCATCATGTCATCACAAGAAACCGGCATGGGGCACGATGGCATGAGCGCCCCGCCCGGCCCGGAAGGCCTCATCCCTCAGGACGAGGCGTTTTCCAACGGGCCATTGCTGACGCATTATCTGCAGCATCTGCTGTGGTGGTTCCGGGAAGGGGTGGAGCCGGTGATGGCGGTGGACGGCCATGCGGGCCGCGCCAGTGTGGGCACGCAGACGCCCTGGCTGCAGGGGCACATCGGGGTTCAGGTATTCGAGAGCGGCATTCTGGCGGCCGATGCCACGGGATCGCTGGCCCTGCCCTACCGGTCGCGCTATGAGGAACATCACTACGCTCCCCATGTGGCCCTCACGCTGAAGATGAGCGGCGGCATGAGCTGGACGGACCTGCGCGGGCATGAGCATCATCACCCGGGGGTTCAGGAGCTGTGGTTCCAGACCGGCATGATGGAATGGCAGCACAGCACGATCCATGCGGGGCCGTGGTCGTATTGCCATGTGTCGATGCAGGCGCCGGTGCTGGAGCGCTGGCTGGCCGATGATGTGCTGGCCGACGATGCCCGCCGGCTGCTGGAGCAATGCCTGCAGCCGCGCCCCCGGGGTACGGGGGCCATTCGCATCAGCAGTCTGCCCGACACCATGCTGCAGCCCATGCAGCAGCTGCATGCGCTGCTGTCCACGCCCGGCATGCTGATGGCCGTGCCGCTGGCACAGCAGCTTCAGGTGGAGGGGCTGGTGCTGATGCTGCTGGGCCAATGGCTGGGCCTGCCGCCCCAGCCCTTGAAGCGCCGACAGGGACAATGGCGACGTGCGGTGGATGACGCCATCGACATCATCCAGGCGGAATACGGTACCGAACTGTCCATCAGCAAACTGGCCTGGCGGGTAGGCACCAACGAATGCTATCTGAAGCAGGGTTTCCGGGAGCGTCTGGGCATGGGCGTGGCCACCTTTGTGCGCCTTCAGCGGATGAAGGTGGCGCTGGCCTTGCTGGAGGAAGGCCGCCATTCGGTGAAGGAGATTGCCCATTATGTGGGCTACAGAAGCCTGGGGCATTTCTCGCAGGCTTTCCGGGCGGTGCATGGCCATCTGCCTTCGCAGGTGCGCGGGAGGAACCGGTCGTGAGGCTGGCACCAGGGATCCTCTGAACAAGTCCCCGGAGAGGCTGCCGGCGTCATGCGATTTACTAATATATAAATAAAAAATCAGCGCTTTCCGTAACGCCATCATGCCCCGAGCAGGACACTCACTGCTCAAGAAGCCTGTATCCAGGAAACACACTGACCAGAAAATGCCCCGCTCAGGCGGCTCCCTGAGCACCCCAGGCATGGCAGACGCATCCCCATGCGCCTGATGATGACCATCAAGACAGGAATCACGCGGGTCGATTAAACTGCCCTGTCCCGTTTTTTCTGGAGCCTGTCCATGGAATTCGATCTCCTCATCAGCGGTGCCGGTCCGGCCGGTCTTTGTCTGGCGCGTGCCCTGGCGGATACGGGCCTCACCATCGGTCTGGTGGAGCAGCAGCCGGAAGAGGCGCTGCGCGAGGCAGCCTTCGATGGTCGCGAGATCGCACTCACGCAGCGCTCGGCCTCCCTCATGCGTGAGCTGGGCCTGTGGAAGCGCATCCAGGACGTGGACGGCGCCGCCTTCTCGCCGCTGCGCGATGCCCGCGTGTTCAACGGTTCCTCCCCCTTTGCCATGCTCATTGGCCACACGCTGACCAATCGCAGCGAGCTGGGCTGGCTGGTGTCCAACCATCACATCCGCCGCGCTGCCTATGCCGAGGTAAAGGCCGCGGCCGAGGAACACGGCCGCATCACGCTGATGACGGGCCAGCCCATCACGCGCGTGCTGGCGCAGGGCGAAGGCGAGATGACCGAGGTGCTGCTGGCTGATGGCACCACACACCGCGCACGCCTGCTGGTGGCAGCCGACAGCCGCTTCTCGCCCACGCGCCGCGCCATGGGCGTGGGGGCCAGCATGCACGACTTCGGCCGCACCATGCTGGTATGCCAGATGACGCACGAGGTGCCGCACAACCATGTGGCGTGGGAGTGGTTCGACTATGGCCAGACGCTGGCGCTGCTGCCCATGAACGACGATCCGGTGACGGGTGAGCACCGTGCCTCCACGGTGCTCACCCTGCCGCACCAGCGCATCGAGCCGCTGCTGACCATGGACGAGGCCGCCTTCGGCGAGGAGATGTCCCGTCGCTACCATGGCCGGCTGGGCCGCATGCAGCTCACCAGCACGCGCCACAGCTATCCGCTGGTGGGCGTGATGCCGCACCGGCTGGTGTCGCGCCGCTTTGCCTGCGTGGGCGATGCGGCGGTGGGCATGCACCCGGTCACGGCACACGGCTTCAACTTCGGCCTGCTCAGCATCGACACGCTGGCCGAAGAGCTGCGCACGGCCCATGCCTCCGGCAAGGACATTGGCAGCCCCGACCTGCTGGCCCGCTACGAGCGCCGGCACATGCTGGCCACACGGCCGCTGTACGAGGTCACGAAGCTCATTGCCACGCTCTACACCACCGAGGCGGCGCCGGCCAAGCTGCTGCGCAATGCCGCGCTGCACCTGGGTCAGCGCTTCACGCCCTTCCGCAAGCTGGTCGCGGCTTCGCTGACGGGTTCGCTGTAAGACCGCGCGACAGCCGGCCGTCCCGGGTCGGCTTCGGCGCCAGCAAAAAGCACGAAGGCAAGAACCGGGTGGAACGAACGCAGTCCGCCCGGCCAGGCATGCTTCCAACCGGGTCATTCGGCACGGATCCGGCTGCGGCTGTCATCATGGTCTTAGATGATGAGTCGCATTCCGGATGGAGACGCCGATGCCGAACGAATCGACCTCCCCCAGCCCGCACGAGCAATCCTTCGATCCACGCAGCCGGCCAGCCGCCACTGGCCGGGAGGCCCCTCCGCCCTCCGCTGCACGCAACGGCAGGCCCAGTGCGTGGCGCATCATGGATCCGGTGCGCAGGCGTATCCACGTGGCGATGGCGCTGGCCACCGTGTCCTCGGCGCTCAGCCTGGCAGCGCTGGGCTTTCTGGCCACCACGCTGCATGCGCTGGTGCAGGCGCCACACACTTGGCCGGTGGGGCCGATGCTGGGCCTCCTGGTGTGCACCGTTCTGGCCTACGGGCTGCGCTTGAAGGCCTTCGACCGCTCCCACCTGGCGGCCTTCCGGCTGGAGGCGCTGCTGCGCACCACCATTGCCGAGAAGCTGGCCGTGCTACCGCTGGGCGTGGTTCAGTCTCAGGGGGCAGGCCAGCTGGCCAAGGTGATCTATGACGACGTGCATGCGTTGCACGCTTTCGTGGCGGATTCCACGCCGCTGTTCGCTCGTGCCTATGCCGCACCACTGATGACGCTGCTGGCGCTGCTGTGGCTGGACTGGCGGATGACGCTGGTGGCGTTGGCGGTGCCAGTGGTGGGCTTCGTGGTACTGGGTGTCATCATGCACGGCAGCAAGGACATGTCGGCGCGCTACAACGCGGCGCGTGAACGGGTGGCGGCTGCCATCGTGGAATTCGTGCAGGCCATGCCCGTGGTGCGCACCTTCGATTCGGGCAGCACCAGCTTCGGCCGCTTCCAGCGTGCACTGCACGACTACCGGGTGATCCTGAAGGGCTGGTGGGATGCCTACAGTTTCTCGTCCCGGTTCTCAATGGCGATCCTGTCCACGTTGCCCACGCTGGCAGCGCTGCTGTGGGCCGGCGCCTGGTGGATGAATGCCGGCTCGCTGTCGTTCAGCACCTGGGTGGCAGTACTGCTGATCGGCGCGGGGCTGGCCGAAGCCTTCTTTCCGCTGATCAACCTGTACCACCTGGTGGAGCGGGCCCAGCTCAGCATCGACCGCCTGCAACAGGTGCTGGCACTGGAACCGCTGCCCGAGGTGCCAGCACCGGGCCAACAGCCACAGGACGCCGGCGTGGTCTTCGAGCATGTAGGCTTTCGCTACACACCGGATGGCGAGGAGGTTCTGCACGACGTGAGCTTCACGGTACCAGCAGGCAGCGTGACTGCGCTGGTGGGCCCATCGGGCGCCGGCAAGAGCACGGTGGCCCGGCTGATTCCGCGCTTCTGGGACGTGGAGCACGGCTGCGTGCGGGTGGGCGGCGTGGACGTGCGAGAGATGACACAGGACACGCTGATGCGCCAAGTGGCCTTCGTCTTCCAGGACACTTTCCTCTTCGACGACACACTGGCCGAGAACATTCGCCTGGGCAGCCCGGATGCCACGATGGACGACGTGATGGCGGCGGCTCATGCCGCGCAGGCGCACGACTTCATCATGGCGCTGCCGCAGGGCTACGAAACACGCGCCGGCGAACGGGGCATCTGGCTGTCAGGTGGGCAGCGGCAACGCATCACCATCGCGCGCGCCATCCTGCAGGACAGGCCGATTCTTGTGCTGGACGAGGCCACCGCCTTTGCCGATCCGGAAAACGAGGCGCTTCTGGTGCAGGCGCTGGCCAGGCTGATGCACGGCAAGACGGTGATCCTGGTGGCGCACCGACTTTCGACAATCATTGATGCTGACCAGATTCTGGTGTTCGACCGTGGGGGTCTGGTAGAGCACGGCACGCATGCCGAGCTGCTGCAGGCAACGGAGGAAGGCGTCTACGCACGGCTGTGGAACAGCTATCAGGCGGCACAGCGCTGGAGCCTGCCCACACCGGCACAGACCACGCAGGAGGACGCACCATGAACGGGCACGAGACTCCCCGCCGCATCACGCCCTGGCGCGAGACATGGCGGCAGCTGATCCGCGCTGCAGCACCGCATCAGGTGGCGCTGCGCCGCAGCCTGCTGGAACTGCTGGCGGCCGCGACGCTGCAGGGGATGGCGCTGTTTCTGTTGCATAATAACTTTTGAATTTTGTTTTTT
>ERZ773087.1538-NODE-1538-length-14225-cov-3.918066_pt1 | contig 14225 bp, 11 predicted proteins | sample MGYA00511375_ERZ773087 | MGnify/ENA primary metagenome ERZ773087 (study PRJEB29015, sample SAMEA2737995) | human oral metagenome | biome: human oral; feature: human-associated habitat; material: dental | place: China | collected 2063 ...
CGCAGCGTGAGTACCTTACCTATAAGGAATACAACCCAACCGGTATTTTGATATATCTGTTGGTTTTACCTTACCTTTAAACAACAAAAAAGACGGTAGTACCATTTCGATACTACCGCCTTTTTGTATTGTCTATATTTTATTTTCTTTTCTGATACTGTCTACTTCTTCGTTTATTCCCCTAATGTCTATTCCAAATCCTTTCTCACATTTATTTTCTATATCCTTACTTTTCAATTCATTTATATCATTTTCAGAAACGGAGTATCTCTGATTTGATAAATGTACTGAAAAAGGTATGCCTTTTTGTACAACCATTTGTTTTAGACACATTCTGAGAACTGTTGATAAATCAATTCCCAGCTGATTACAAATATCTTCAGCATCAATTTTTAAATCCCTGTCAACCCTAAACTGTATTAAATCCTGCTTATTCAAAATACCTCTCTTTCTATTTTTTTAACTTCTTCAAATCTGAAATATAGTCTATTATAAGTTTTTTTAGATTTGTCAGACTAACTCTATAATCAGGGTTTCCGTGATTGAATACATTGCGAATGATCTTCAAAGTACGATGGCTTTGCAAAAGAGGTACAACTTTTTTAATAAAATCATCTAATAAGATGTTTCCTCTTTTATCCTTACGAATCCATTTACTTTTTACTTCCAAAAAATCATTTTCTATACGATAATGGAGTAAAGTTTTAGATCCGGGTTTAGCCCATGACACTGTATTTGTTCCGGTCTTCTCTACCATTTGATATACATAAAAAGCCAATTCCTTGCCTCTGTCTTGATTTTCAAACATGAATTTATTCAAATATTTGTTAAATGCACTGTATTCATCCTCTTCAAAATTTTTCAGTTCTTCATTATCAAAATACAAAATCTTTTTCTCTCTATAATAATAAGGCAATATGGATTCTATAAATGTAAGAGCCTGCTGAATCAATCCTCTATTTACACACCAGATAATAAGGTCCAAAATATTTGGGGCTTTTAGCAGATCACCATATTCATCTTTTATTTTTTGCTCAAAGATTCCCAGTGATGTACCTTTCAATATACTCTTTCCATCTTCATTTACACCGGTTTGAAATTCGTTTCCAAGTTCTTTCAAACCCTCAATAAATGCTTTAGGATCAGACATCTGTGCACCCAAAGAAATCTTTTTCATATGCTCTATGGTTTGCTTTGCTATCTTTTGTACAGCCGGATCTGCTCCTGTTAGATATGAAAACTCATTTTTGCTGTCAAAGTATTCTGATAATACATCCGCATTGCCAAAATGCAAAAAATCATTGATGCCTGAGAAAAAGCTGAAAATATTAAATGCAGCACTTTGATCTTCTATTCTGCCTGAAGCCGTATTTATACCCATTATCATCTTTGGTCTTATTGCTTCTCCAACTGATAACAATGAGATAACTGCACCTAGAGCAATTACTACATCCCTTAGTCCTCCATGAGTATCAATATATAGTCTGAATGATCTTTTTTCCTGATTCTTTTGACTGCGTATAAACTCTGCTGCCATTGCAATAGCTCCCAATTCATCATCCGGAAAATAACATTCCTCTTTTTCGGATGCCGGTATCAAAGGAATAGACGGATCAATAATATCCGCTTCCTGAAGTCTATGTTCAGTTGGAAGTTGATTCTTATATAGTTTTATCACCTGATAGTTTATTTTATGCTTTCCTTTTTCAGGTGATTCATCAATTCTTTCCTTCAGATACGATACTGCACTATGAATCTTGCCCTTACCATCATCACCATTCTTTTTATCCATTTCCAAGGTTTTCCTGCTGCACAGCATTATAATATTCACCTCATCTTCCGGAGGCATTCGCTTCAAAAAATAACGAACTATACTTTCTCCTTGAGATTTACAGTCATCAATAATTATATCCTTTCCATCATTTCCTACAACTTGAAATTGATCTCCATTTTCCATTCTCGGGTGATTTCTACCGTTAAATGTGCTTACCGCCATAAGTATTGTGGATGACATAATATATCCCCCCTCTATCACATCATAAAAATTAGTTTAGTCATTACGAAATTCTACTGATTTCAAACTCTGATTTTCATCTTTATAATCCGGCAATGTATATGTCGGTATAGCATCCCTTCTTCCAAACATCCAGTTTTGAGAAAACCATTGTGAAGATGCCAAATCATTATCATTTAAAGTATTATCAGGTCTACCACTTCTATTAATTATGTTTGGATATTTTACTTCATTGTTATTATTTGTTTTAAGATTCAATACTTTACTTATATTATCTAATGAGTTTCCTATTTTAATTAAAGGTTCATTAAATTTATCATCTTTCAGCAAATCCCAATTTTTCAAATCAATCGCTAAATCATTGTAAGATTCAATCTTATATTGTGTGTCCTGTGATTTGAACTCTCTTATATCTAACTTCTCAACTACTATCTTCGCACTTCCGAATCCCAAAGGCTTTCCATGTCCCAACTTATAACAACGTTTTCCGTCTTTATCATTTTCCCCGAGACAAAGAAGTGTTGCAAGCTCGGCAAGTTGTTCATCTGAAATATTTTCAAAGTACACTTTAAAAGTGAAACTACCTTTATCTATTCCACACATCTTTGTATCTACTTTATCTTCATGTAAATTATTTAATTTATTGTAGTCAGGTTTAAAATGCCAATAAAACTTTCTACCTCTGATATTACATTTAGGATCATCATAACCGGATAAATAATTATCGGTTTTGGCATAGAAAGGTAAATATGACGGATGAGGTGTACGTAGTTCAGTAAGATTATATTCCTTAATTGAATCAGAAATATTACCTTCAAATATAGCATCTGTAATTCGTATACTGCTACCCAGTCCTTCCTCATTTCCTACCATACCGAACAAACTGCAAGCTTTGCAAAGCTTTTTTAAATCTGCACATGGCATCTTATTTTTCTTTTTAAGAATACTGTCTATTGGCGTATAGTATTTAAAACGACCTATACTTGCAAGAGAAAAATAATATTTCCCATTGACTTCCTTATACCAAATCGGTAATACTCCACCATTTTTTTCAAAAGCATCCAAATCTACATTTGCATACCCTCCATGTTGATCTGCATTCCACTTTACGATTGATTTAACAAACTTTTGATTGACTTTTTCATCCCTATATACTTTTAAAGTATCCTTTAATGCATCAAAAGCTTGTTTTATACTATTTGGAGTTATATTTTTTATTTCATTTTTTTTAACAAATATACTCTCGTATTTTTTATTTGAAATATATTCTCCTACATAGTAATATCCTTCTTTCACTGCTGTACTACTACCAATATTTTTAGCAAAATACTGTGTGATTACTCTATTATTGACATTTACTCTATTAAGATATTCATCAAATTTAACCGGCTTGCCATATTTTTTTGCAGCACTCAAATATGACATTGAAGAAATATTAGGGTCTGTAGATTTTCCAAGTTCTTTAAAATATTCATTTATTTGGAATTTATATCTTGTAGCTGAATAGAGTTCCCATATATTTCCGTTCTTTTTTAAAAGTGCAGGTTCAAATGCCTTTTTAGGTCTTGCTGTAATATATTGATCGGTACTAGCTGTGGCATAACAAGAGTCTGTCAGTGTTTCATACATATTGCGAAGAGGACCTCTTATAGAACTTCCCGGGATGATAGGTTTTATATTTTTCTCATCTCCTATATGTAAGAATTTATAAGAATAATGTTCAGTTTTTCTTTCTTCACCACTATCACTTGTAGAAATACTTTCTCTTAACACCTTCTTATCAAAAGGATCCGGTACTAATATTGGAGTTTTGGGATATATGCGACAAGTGAATACTCCGGTATTACTTCCCTTTTTAGTCATACCTTCATATTTTTTTGTTTCTTCTCCTTCTACAAATGTATATGGATTAATAAAATACTTGTTATTACTAAACCTATAACTCATTATTTTTCTCCTTTCAAATCCTTACTATAGTCCCTTTTATCAGCACTTTCAAAGTCAACCAAACGGTAATCTCTTATAAATGCCTGACCTGATTCACTATCAACTCCAAAATAATGACGAACTCTTATTGCAGCTCTGTCTAAATTGGGTATATCTTTTGGAAGATTATAACTTCCGCCTGCTGTTGTATGCATTACCCCGGGAGCTTTTTTTGACCTGCTTGTATCAATGTCAAGAAGTTGGATTTCATCAAAGTAGTCCATGCCTTCTTCTTTATTATCATCTTCTCCTTGTAATCTATAGCTGAAATCTTTTCCTATATCACTTCTAAAGAGCTTCCATTCTTTGTTCTTGTCAAAAACACGAAGTTCCAACAGCTTATTCACATTTTTAATAATATCTTTATTCCAAATACCTACATCAAATTTATCCGTATACTGTGCAACAAAGAATGTACTGTCTGTACTACCGGAAAAGTCTTCATTTATCTCATTTAACACTTTTTCTATATCATTATTTTTGACATTTATGTGTTCCATTCTCTGTCTCCTTTTTTCCAATCAACGCTTTCAAAGTCTCATATAGTTTGTCAAATACTACAGAGCTTGTTTCACCCTCAAGCTTACATTCATTCAGTTTCACTCCGTTTATTTTTAGTATGGAAAAAATACCTCTTCCCACAGATGTTGCACCTCCGACTGCCAAATATCCTTCATGGAGGTCGGTCAGTGTAGCCGCCAAGGCCTTAATAAAATCATCTGAATATACTACAGCTGTATTATACGGATCTCCAAAACTGATATCCAATGTAGTCTCCCCACCTATGTATATTTTCTCCGTAAACAATGCGCCTTCTGCAGTACTTCCAATGAATCTGTCGATAGCATTTCTTGACATTTTTTTAAACTGCCCGCCTGTCAGTTTGAATCGTATCCGCATCAACAAGAATGAGGTCACTGCCCGCCTGTCAGTTTGCTTTCACTAAAATAAATAAGTGACTTCTCTTTTACTTTACTGTTTACAGTACCGAAGTAATAATACTTTTGTATATCACCTTTACCTCTTTCAACTTCTTTGACCTTACTGCAATCAATCAGCTCCTCCATTCTATGCCCGATAGCTCCTGCCCAAGTAGTACCGGGAATAACCGCCACCTCTTCCGATCCGTTCTTATCAAACTTTACAGTTGTCAGCTGCTCTTGATCAGAAGAAGATTCTTCATCACTGCATTCTGTACTGTACCTTCTTATAGAAAGTCCTCCTTCCAATCTGAGTTTTAATGAAAGCTTATTATTATCTTTTAGAGCCCATATACTATCTTTCATTAAAGTATTAAGCATATCCTTATATAATATAGCGTTTTTCCAAGAGTTTTCTTCAAAAATATCAAAGTCCAGCCAACTGCTTATTTCATCTTTCAAAGTAAAATCAAAGTTTTTTCCGATGATTTCTACATTACATATTTTACCATATCCCCTGGTAGTCTTTGCACCGAATCTGATATCCGTTTCTTTCCATATTTTTGCAATATTTGTCAGTACTTCATCTGCTTTTACCTTTTCATTTACATCCGATTGTTCCTCGGATATCTCTATAAAAGTTTGAAACTTACAATCACCTTCCAAAATTTCCCGGTCAAATTTTGCCTGTTTTTTTGCACTTTTATACTCATTTAGGGCAACACCATCCCTTTGAGAAATACGGTATTTAGGATTTCCGTCCTTATCTTTATTATCTCCTACTAAAGTGGCATCATAAAATATGATTTGACTCTCTATAATATCATCGTCACTCTTAACTTTATTTCCTGTATTAGTTGATGAATATCCAAAGTAATACTTCCACACCTTATCATCCATAATCCCCTGACAGGCTTCTCTAAGTACTCCGGCTACAGCACTTCCCGGAATATAAGGAATTCCCCTCGCATCACGTAAAATATCCTGATCTGTGATATCATTTCTTCCACTGCCGATACATAAAGGAGAGTCAAGTTGAAAGGTTATTTTTAAATAATGTTTTTTTATAATTTTCCCCATTTCACTGCTCCTGCTAATTAAATTTTTTCAAATACTTTTGATTCGCCAACAACTCAAGCATTAAGTTACCCCACCAACTAAGAATATGCTCATTAACTTTTTCAGTATCCGTCAGTTGGCATAACAAGCTATATATTCTGCATTTTTCCGATTCATTATACTTATCCGTGTTTGATCCAAGTATTTTTTTAATATCCAAGCTGCCTAAATCATTTTTATCAGGTAGCTTTGTCCCGAAGAATCTCTCTGCAACTTTTCCGATCTCGTTTCTTTCCGTATCACGCTTTATAGATACAATACGTTTTGCAAAATCAATATACTTCTCATTTGCAACCGATTCACTGTCAGGTAAAGTTTCTTTCACCATAAGATTTACACGCCCTATAGTAGATGGAGACATGATAAGCTTTGAATCGTCTTTATCCATTTTTACAAGCATATCTTCAAGTATATTTTGGTAGAGTACTTTATATAAGCTCTGTTTCAATATCTCTTTGACCTCATCATTAACATTAGAAAGCTCATTATCAGCTTTTGTGGATTTATTATCTTCATTGTCCACTTTTAATTCGTATGGAAGTTCATCTCCTCTATAAATACTAACCTTTCCGAAGCCCTCTAAATTTCGTTCGCCTACGTAGTAATTTTTGATACAGACATCTTTCTCTGCTTTATATACAAATGTAGAACCTGATTCTATTCCTGCAATAGGAGCTTTTCTAAGATTCCAAACACCCAAATAACCATATATCATTGCAGGCTGTATGGAACAGAACGGGTAATCAGTCTCTCCTATTTGAATATATTCATCCGCTTTTTCATTTAATAAACCAAGCTGCTCTCCAATAATTTTATATACTTTCTTCGGCTCCTGTGTGTATCCATATTTATCTTGAAAAATGCCTCTTGAGGCCAATGAAACATATATCAGCTCGCCTTTTTTAACATTAAAATCCTTGATTATGTCGGTATTTAGCGATATAATACGGCATTTTCCATACTGCGCAGTTTTTGACTTTCCGAAACTGAAATTTGTCTTTCTTAAAAGGTTCAGAAGCAATTCATAGTCTTGACTGCCGCATATAATATTTCCTGCAAAGATTTGTCCTTCTTTCAATGCAGTCTGTGAATACAGCAGGGCATCATTACCTCTTCTATGGTGATAGATGACCCTTTGCTTTGGCTCACAATCTAAAATATTCAAAGCACCGGACTTATTTAATTTTTCAAGGTATATATATTTGCCTTTTAATTTCTTTGGTTGATTTCCGTTTGCAGGATTATAGTCATCACTGCTATAACCTTGATTCTCTGAATATTTTAAGCTGTTTACATATTTCTTGCTTTTTTTCATCTTGTTTAAGAATGAAGGAGCCGGATAAAAAATATGTTCACCATCCGAAATATTAAAATCTGAATATATGGTATCTCCGCTTAAAAACAAACGAACAAACTCTTCATCATCTGCACTGTTACCGTCTATACTAAGATAGCTTCCTGCCAAAGCCCCCAACACAGACTTACCGGAAATATACTTAAGTGTAGTATTTTTATCATCTCCACTGATTATCAATGGACCAAGGTTTTCAAAAAATATAGTAATATTAAGTTTTTGATTTAAGTCTTTATTTATTTCCACATTTTCAATAATTTTAATATCATCTTTTGTATCGGCTGTTTTATCCTCCGCCTTAAACTCGCATTTTACACATCCAAGTCCACGATTTCTATTCATACCTATATGACGAAGTGCCTTACAAATCTGTTTTAATTTATCTTCTTGACCATCCGGGTATTCTACCTTTGCAATGAACTCAAGTCTGTTGTCTTTATCAAAAGGTGAAAATTGATGGATAATTTTTGTAAATCTGAGTGAATTGTCATCCGCAACACCGTTTTCCATCCTTGTTTGCGCCTTTACATCGGAAAAAAGATCCAGTACTTCATCAGGTGATATATATTTTTTAATTTCCTTGTTTTCTTGTAGAAGTTTCAAACCCACCTCTATCTGTTCATAACCTGATATATATGCATTCTCAATTCTGATACCCTTTGTAGAGTCATCGCCGCTTACTCCAAACAGGTAATTTAAAGGGTCTGTAGATTCTTCCCACAATCCCGAGTCTCTTAAAAGCCTCGCACATTCTCTTAAACACCCCTTCAGTCTTCTTGCCGGTATAAAAGGAAGTCCGAAAGTATCATGCTCCGCCTCGGAGTCAATAGTTCCATAGTATGAATATCCGTTTCCCGAACAAAAATCAGAGTACAGTATAATATGTATTTCACCTTGTTTCTTATTCTGCATTTTCTTCCTCCTCTTTTTTTGCCTTTCCATATCCTGTATCATACATACGTACAAGATCCTTTAGGAGTTTCTTATTGTTTATAAAATACTCAACGCTTTCAATATCCGATTTAAATCCCATGCTTTCCTTTTTATCTTTGGACATATGAGCTATAATTCGTCTAAGCTCTGTTCTTAGTGCTGATTCTGAAAGCGATACAGGGATTGCCAAACCTTTAATATTGCTTCTGCCAAGAAATGAAAGCTTTTTATGAAAATCTTCAACATCTACCAATGTAAGGAGCTTATCCTCTTTCAGCTTTTCTATTATTTTTTTATTATCTGCCTCTTCTGTTGCTTTTCCTTTTTCCCAAGGCGGCAAGTTTTTATTTTTTGACTTTTTATAGTGATATGGTACCCTTTCTTCAATATTACTTTCTACCAACCAAGGTCTTGAATTATCATCATCTCCATTTTCTTTACGAATATCACTCAACTTAAAGCCTATTCCGCCCTGACAGTACTCAAAGTCCATAAGATTGGCCAATGTCAAGCCATTTTCCTTCATATAATTTTTGCAGGTGTCTTCACAACACTGCTCAGCAATACGGTATGCATCTGAGAATGGTGTATGACTGTGGAAAATAGCCGCTCCCGCACATGATGAATATGGTGAAGGTATCTTTGAAAGATATTCTTTTATAATCTCATAAGATTCATCAGCTCTACATATAATAGTCATCTCATCTCCGGCTCCGATTAGGATTCTGCTTCTATAATGCTTTTTATCCTTATCTTCTTTTAACATATCCTTCTTTCTGTCATCAATAAAAGTTTTCTGTATTTTCTTAGAAAATTCTCTAAGTAAATTTACGCAGTCGTCATAATTTTTCTTTCCATGTAAGCATGCCTGTACCTTTGCACCCATAGCATTTCCGTCAATATAAAATATTGCCAGCATGCTGTCTTCACCCTTAGTCTCAGCCACGATATTGTCTAATATCGTCTCACCCATCTCGTCACCATGCTCCTTAGCTTCTTCCCAATATTTTTTCAGCTTGGCATTAGTCTCTGTAGAACATTTAAAATATGCCTTTTCGGAAGCACTGATATCTTTTGGCGCATGATCGTACATATATGTCAGAGGCATTGATGATACCGGAGATGTCTGTACTATAGGCAAACTTCCATATGGCTGTGTATAAAGTGCAGTACTTTCACGAAATCTGTGCTTTTGATACAGCTTCTCATAGTCTCCCGGATCCTTAGTACCATCACTATGGTAGTTATCTTCTCTAATATTTCCAATATATGTGGCAACTACTTTTAGAGTTCCTATCTCTTTTAATATCTTCTTTGTGAAAATCTCTGTGGTATTTTTCATTGCTTCTTCATTCTTATAAAGCATCAAAAAATTTCCACCGCCGTCATATACAATCTCACCGATATACTGATTACCGTTCATCCTATCTTCAAAATCTCTGAAGCTGAATTTCTTGAGTTTATCCTCATTCGGATCATACTTAAAAATAGCATCACTACCCATAGATTTTTCATTTATAAAATCTCTATATAACTTTGCGGCATCATATAAGTAATCATTAAACAAATCTCTGATTATTAAAGATGCTCCCACAATCTCCTTTAATTTTGAACTCTTATAAATAAATTCCTGCTTTCCTCGTATGTCATACATACATAGTACATAACCATTTTCCGCCATATCTCCTCCTTTTCTAACAAAGATTACTATATATATCACTGTGATAAGCAAATATATATCTATCTTTTATATTTTCAGTACATCATAAAAATATTCTAATTTCCCTTTTCCACAAGTTTTTTTAAGGCTGTTAAATAGCATCTCATATATTCATCTAGTTCACTTATCTCAGGCCTTTCATATCCATCACTATGACTAAAACTATTTCTTATTAATTTTAATACTTTATGCATCTTTAAAATAGGTAATATATCTTCAATAAAGTTATAGATATCTCCAATTGAGTCCGGGTCATATTTATTGTTCCTTCTACAGTTATTCTTAGAACATTGCCAATCTTTTATATACTTTTCTATATTATCTTCAAGATTTTCGTTCCAATTTTCCTTATCTATTAATGCTTCTTCCCAATTTTTACCCTCTTTTTTATTATTTATGAATCTTTTTATAATTAACACAGGTGACTTATCTGTATCTCGCACTTTAAGCACTTCAGATAGAAATTCATTAAATCGTTTCCTAGATTTCTTATAATCACTACCCGGAAATGAAATAATACCCTTTTTTTTATAATATTGTGGTAGCTCTGATTCTAAAAATGTAAGTGCCTGCTGATATTGTTTTTTATTAATACATCTTTCCACCATATCGACTTCTGTACGTTTTTCCGGCTCTAATAATACCCCAAAATCTTTTTTAATTGTATCCTTGAAAATTCCCAGACTTGTCTTTTCAAACTCATCATCAACATCTGTATCCAATACTTTTTTCAAATCATCTAAACCGGAAATATAGCTTTCAGGATTACTATATTGAACGCCTATTGAAACTTTATTCATTGCATCCAAAAGCTTCTTATTAAATTCTTCAGCATCTTCTCTATCTGAACTATATAAATAAACAGACTCTTTGTAATAATTTTGCAGTGTATCTACACTTCCAACATTTAAAAAATCTTGCATACCTGAAACAAAGCGGAATATATCAAAAGAAGCCCTTTGATCATCAATCATTTTAGTTGCCAGATTTGTACCACAAATTTTTGTCGGTATTATTCCCTCTTCATCTAACAGAGAAACTACAGCGTTCAGAGACAGCATCACATCCCTTGGTCCACCATGAGTAACAATATAAAACGGAGTTTTAAAATCTTTATCTTTTTGCATGTTTTCTTTTACAGTATTTCTTATACTTTGAATAGCCTCTCTCATTCCTGAGATATAATCCGGTTGGAAAGCTTTTTCGTACGCAATTGCATATTCAGGTGAGTTGCTCTTTTCTATACCTTGTACATTAGGTAAAACTTTATTGCAATCTATTTCAGGCAATATCCTTTCTTCCCCCTCTCTATAAAGAGGAAAGGCTTTATATGTGATTTCTTTGCCATGTTTTTCATCACATTTATCTATTCTATCCATCAAAAATGTCACAGCACTTATATTATCAATATCATTTCCATATTCATCTTTAAACTTATTTCCGTTGAAATCAGTTGCAATTTCCAATGTTTGACGTGTACAGAGCATCAGTATCTCTACCTCGTTGGCACATTCACTGTCACTAAGAAAATATCTAACCACTGGTTCAAGCTGTGACTTACAATTTTCTATTTTTTTTGCATCACCGTAGACTGAAAAAGTATCACCGGGTTTTCCTGAAAATACGTTTGCATTTAGTGTACTCATAGCTAGTAATATAATACTCTTCATAAATTATTTTCCTTTATACATGTTATTTAATTATATCATAATTTCATACTTCAGACCTGCTCAAACATCCCAAATCCCTGAGAGTTCCTCGACCCCAAACCTGTATCGTATAAAAACTGCAAGCTTCTTCTTTTTGTCTTTCATCCCACATATCATATGGATGATTGGTAAAGTTAATCATAACTTACTCCTTATATTTTATTTTTCTATAAAAATATCCGACACTAAGTATTGCCGGATATTAAAATCAAATTTTCAATTTTATGCTTTGTATAGTATTTAATACAATATCCCTCTTACTATTTTGTCTTATCCATTTTCAAAGGTGCTTTTTATATTAAATAAAGTTATCATTACCAATAATTGAACTTTATAATATTACGTTCTTTGTTATATAGCCAATAATATAACCGTTCAGTTACTATCTTAATTGGTAAACTATTAAGTATATCTAAATATTATAATAAGTTTTTTATAATAAAATGTCAACTGTCATCTCATTTGTATACAATGTATCTTATTATTACACTTTTTATATTATGTATTTTTTTATATAACCTTTAGAATAAATTTAAAGGAGAATCAAATTGAAATCATTTAGAAATATTTTTTATATGTAAATAAAAAGTCTGTCGACCTCTATTTTTGTTTTCAAATATGTAATTACAAGTACATACTATAGTATGTGTTTGTAATTATATTATCTGTTCTTATTTACTCAATTTTTATAATATTCTAATATCTGAATTTTTGAGAGTCCTCCTTTATTTAAAATTGCTGTTTTAGACAGATTTTATTCAAAACAGTGCTATATTTTTGTTTTAATATCCTTGTTTTTATAGCAATACTTATAATTACTCGTTTTATATACTAAATCAAAAAAGTCTGTCACTGATTGTATACAATCACGACACCCTGAAAAGCCCCATTTTAAGCCATTCTTAAAAATAGATTGACAGACTTTTTTGCCTGTAATACAATGGTCTTGGGTCGAAACAGGAGTTTTTACCTATCACAACGGCTTAAATGCAGTTGTAAGTACCTTACCTATAAGGAATGGAAACACGGCTAGTAAACAACCTCCTATATTGTATATATGTGGGAAGGTAAGTACCTTACCTATAAGGAATGGAAACTACGCATATAATTCACCTCCTAAGGTACTCCCCGTTTTTTGTAAGTACCTTACCTATAAGGAATGTACATCAAATTAGAAATAGAATCTGTATATCTGACAAATTGGTTTGAGGATAAGCAGTAACTAAATTCCATATTCAACATAAAAAAGGCAGCAGCATCATTTCAATGCTACTACCTTTTTTGATTATCTATTTTAACACATTAAAAAGCCATTGCTTTTTAAATCGATATACCACATAGATGGCAATATCCATTCAAAAGCAATAGCTAAATGTAATACAATTAAAGATCTACTATACATACCAACATAATTCAGATGATAATGCCATTAATACATCAGACTATTCAGTCATTTCGCCAAGCTCTTATCAATAACTGTAACTGAATATATTACGCAGATTACTATTTTACTCTTAAGTTTTAATCAAATACCGGTTGTACTTTGAAAGTTAGATAGCATGCATACTCATAACACCCTGGAAGATTGCCGTCAAATTTTTCATATCCAACTTTTATTCCATCACTAACTAAATCATCTGAAAGACTAATCCCATCCTTAAAAATATTATTCTCAAGTAATGCTGAATCTTTTACATAATTAAGAGTAAACGGACGATTGTCATCACTTTTAAGCAATAAAGTATGCCATATTCTGGAAGGTACAGCATTTGATGATGAAATAATTCCTGATATACGCGCCTCATTATTCGTAAGATGATCTTGAAGTATGAATTGAGCTGTTACATCCTTTGCAACTGCATTCATCCCTTTTGGGTTATTATTATGTATATACATACGAACTATATATGTTGTTCCTTCTTCAATAGTAACTTTTCCTATATTCCATACATTACCTTTACCCTTATTACCTGTTGCTACATCTCTAATTCCAATAAATCTACGTTCATCCGTAAGAGGTGTGGTAATACCCTCTGCCCTCTCTTCTTCTGAAAGCGTAGAATCATCATCTTTAATGGAATTAAATACAATCGTATCCCCTAACAGTCCATTATTTATTTCATCAACAGTATATACTCGACGACCGCCTGTATTATCTCCCCAACCATACGTGTTTTCTGTATCAGTATCTTTTTCTGAAGTAGATGCAGTTTCCGTTTTCGCTCCTAAGCTTGAAGTACTTTCTGACGACAAACTCTTATTATTATTTGAACATGCTACAAGACATATCATTGTTAATATCGTTACTATTCCTACTGCATATAATCTTTTTCTCATATCCTATACATTTACTCCCCTGCTTTAAATAAACCTAGATTATTCATGGTAACTCCATGAAAGTGGATTAAAGCCACATAATTACTATATTTTAACAAAATATTGCTTTCACCTAGTAAGTGAATAAAAAAGA
>ERZ773087.1540-NODE-1540-length-14217-cov-4.215506_pt1 | contig 14217 bp, 8 predicted proteins | sample MGYA00511375_ERZ773087 | MGnify/ENA primary metagenome ERZ773087 (study PRJEB29015, sample SAMEA2737995) | human oral metagenome | biome: human oral; feature: human-associated habitat; material: dental | place: China | collected 2063 ...
AAGTAAGTGCAAACTAAAAAATCAAATAAAGAGCTAATAAATTGCTTTAAAGACTATATTGATATAGCTGATGCAAGTTATGCAATGCTTCATAATATATTTGAGAATGAAAGAAATGGACTTGATGAGCTTTATGATAAATTTGGTAAAGATAATGTCCCTGAAAATATCGTAAATTCTTATAGAGAAGATGAAATAAAAAAGCCTGTTTGGAGATATAAAGATAATATAAGAAAAGGTGATATTTTAAATGGTGATATCCAAGACAAAGATGGAGAAGTGGTAAAAAAAGTAGGAGATCCTACCGCTTATGCTCTTTGTATAGAAGCAAGATTTATGGCAGATAAAATAGTAAAGAAGCCGGTTGGAGCAAATGGAGAAACAAAAGATACTGAACTCAAAAATGATGTAAAAAATTTTATAGCTTTGGTACCAGATCAGCCACCCTATATCTTTTATAAACCCGAATCCCTCTCCCCTCGCACAAAACTATTTGTCAATCGCTATGAGCTAGTAAAGCACATACCTAATCAAAAGTCAGGTTTTAGCTCAACTATATTTTATGACACGCTTAAGTCAAACTATATAATAGGCTTTAGAGGAACAGAGATGAAAATAAATGATCTCTTAGATGATGCCTTTATGGCCATCACATCAAGAGCACTTATGCAAATATCTGCTTTAAAATCACTTCAGTCCTCTATGCAAGAAGCTATAAATTCTCATAGTCAAAAATTAAGTGGTTTAGATAACACTACCAAAGACATCATCCTATCAGGTCACTCATTAGGAGGTCATCTAGCTCAAATATATGCAGTAACTTTCAAAGATAGCGGAGTAAAAGAACTTTATACTTATAACGCTCCAGGAATTTATGGTGGTATATTAGCTTCAGCTTTTACTTGGAGCTTAAGGCTTCTCAGCTTTGTAGCCAAAGCCATAGCAAAAGGTACAAGATGGATAGCAAGAGTCATAGACAAAGATGGCTTTATAGGAAAGATGGTAGGCTCAGTCTTTAACAAGATAAAAGGTATGTTTGGCTTTAAAGATGATAAGAGTAGCGTAGACGAATATGTAGATGTGGTTAAAAATAATGAACAGGCTCAAAAGACTCTTGCAGATAAAAAGGTGAGCTCTAATATAAATAAAGCTAGCAAAGAAAAAGATATAGACATAGAGATACATCACGTAGAGAGCGTTAAACAAAGTATAGATAGAGATGAAGATAGCTTTTCAAAAGATGTAGCTGTTTTGATAGAGCCTACCTTTTCAGTCATATCTGATCTAGGCTATAAGCTAGGCATAGATACAACTGGCGAAGTAAAGTATGAAAATACCGAGAATAGACACTTGGTGAATATATTAATCAGATCTCACTTTTTAAAAGAGAGCGTTTTGGTTTTATATATGTTGTGCTATCTTTTAGAAAATAAAGAAAATGAAGCCAAGATAGAAGGCAAAGATATAGCTGAAGCACTTGACTATCTAAATGAATATATCCAGTCGCTTAAATTTAAACTAAAATGCATAAGATCGAAGTTAAATTTGGATGTAAATATAGATGATATAAGCGATGCTTCTATGCTAGATACGCCTTTATATATCTTTTATGCTTATTTAAATCTCTTTTACGAATATGGCAAATTTAGTGATGAAAATTTTAAGCAAGATATGGTCGGGTATATAATAGAAAATTTAGGCAGCAACATAGATAAAAATAGCAACAAAGAGGCACATCTAGTAAAGATACTAGATATAGATGATCTAGATAAACTAGATGCGACAAAGATAGTAAGTGATGCTAGAGCTGGCGATATAGATATGCTAGTGGCTATTTGTGCTTTGAATTTATTTGTATTTGAAAAAAAGATAGATGTAAATGAACTTGGTAAATACTTCTCTTATAGCAAAAATATCTATAAAAATATAACGATACTACGAGATAATAGAGTAGATATAGCAGAGGCTAGCATATTTGTAAAAGATAGAATAGATATGCTAAAGAGCATAATAAATCTAAAATATGCGGATCTAGCAAAGCTAAAAGAAAATGAAAATTTCTTGGCTAGCATAGACTCTAAGGATATAAGCTCTAGCGATGAAGCCATAGTAATAGCTAACAATAAATCTGCTCAAAATAATGATGATGTAGCTTACAACAATAAAGTAGCAACCGATGATATAAAAGCTCTTATGAATGAGAGCGTGGGAAGTATATTTTATAAAAATAACGATACCCTTAGTGTAAGTGCAGTAGATAAAAGTATAGTCGATGTTGAGGTATTAAAAGAGATATTTAAGCTAGATAGCAAAAATATGAATCAAAGAATATATCTAAACTCTGCCCTTTTGTCTAAAGCCAATGAAGAGGAGGATTATCCACTTTATTTTAAAGACGAAAAATATAATAGTGATGAGAATATCCCTCTAAATTTTACTCATCAGCCAAGAGATGAGGATAAAGATATAGGAAGGCTAAATGTTGCTTATAGAAATTCTCAAGCAAATATATTAAATTATTCACTATTAAATAAGAGTCTAAATATCAATCTAAAACCAATAAACAAAAAGACTAAAGAGGCTCTTTCAAATTTAAATCAAAGGCAAAATTTACAAAAAGATAATCAATCTAAAGAAATTTCATCCACTGCGACTTCATGCCCTGTCATAGAAGACGACACTATCATTTGCCCACATGGCGGTCATGTGATCTTAAAAAGTAGGGCAGGCAGGAGCATAAGATCAGACGATCAAGGCGTGATACTCGATGTTGATTTTATAAATTCACCGATAGTAGGCTGCTCAGCTAGGATCCCATGTGTCATAGTGGCTTATGTACCAAGATCAGCACTTAGTCTAAAAAGTATGAATGATCACTATGCTGTAATGCAAGATCTAGTGCCAAACTGCCTAAGCAACACCGGCTCTTCACTAAGGTGCATAAAAAAAGAGAATAAACTAAAACTAGAGCATAGTTTAAGTAATCCTACGTTTGATAGTAATAACCTTGCCGTACAAAATCCAAATTTAAATAAGCCATTGATCAGACTTCATATAAAAGCTTTTGCTTCTCAAATAGATAATCTTTTGGTAACTACATATTATCTATTTGATAAAAAATTTGAAGATAAAAATGGCTTTAGCAAGATCAAACTCAATTTAGACGAGGGAAGAAACGTAGAGGATAAGAATTTAAAGGCTCTTTTGGCGGATAATTATGACGATAAGCGTTATGACATCAAAGAATTTAAACTAAGATATGGAGCGGATAAGCTGAATTTGATATTTGTAGTTCCAAAGAATTTTAGCTCTCTTGATAAAGAGAACTACAAAAAGGCAAATAGCCCGGAAAGTGGGGTAGGCTTTTTTGCCAGTTTAGATGAATTTAATAGTTCTAATATAGAAAAGAATAGACATACTTACACTTATGTTTTTATGTCTCCAACTGGAGCTAAAAGTATAGAGCTTGAGATAGCTAAAGGGCTAGATAGTGGCTATACAAATGACATAAACACAACTAGCTTTGTAATGCTTGTTAGTTGATAAATTTAAAGAGAGGGATCGTTCTTGAGATTAGATAATATAAAAATTATTAGAAGCATAGAAGAACTACTTTTTGAGGTCGGCGTAAATGGAGAAGGATATAAAAATATAACCTTTTATTGCCGTGATTTAAACCATTTTTATAATACAAATATATTAAATGGAGATGCCTTATATAATAAGATATTTACCAAGCTGTACGATCAAAAAAAAGAAGGCAAAAAGGTTATTATAAAGACGTATAAATATTTTGATAAATTTAGTTTATTCAAAAATGAGCATGGTTTTGAAAGAACTGATGAAATAAAAGTCGCAAACAGTAGTATGAAATTGGAGGTGCTTAGTCAAGAAAAGGATATCATTGAAGAGTTTACTAAAGAACTAGTAAATCTTGCAAATATTTTTAGAGAACAAGGCAATATGGTTAAAAATTTTGAAGAAGCATCTAGTGAACTAGTTAGCAACTATAAAAAAATAGATCGAAACATTAACTCCTTATTGGATAGGCTAAGGGATGAGCTAATAAAAAAAGCAACCATAATATTAAATCATGAAAATTTTGATAAAGAAGAAGAGAGTATAGAAGCAATCAAAGACGGTTTTGAGGAAATCAAAGAGAACCTTAAAAAGGCTTCAGAGGATGGCAAGATTTATATGGCAAAAGAGATAGTTAAATTCTTTTTTAGTCTTCTTGATATAACTGATTTAAGGGCTACATTTAAGCCACTAACACTACTGCTTGCCGTACCAGATGCACTTTCTGCCACTAAAAATATAGGTGAATTTCTTCAAAAAAGAGGATTTTATGCCTTTTCTAGTCCGGTTATGAGCTTACTAGCTACTAAGTTTGGTTTTACATTAGGGTTATTAAATACAGTATCGTTTAACAATATTTTGGTTTTTACAAATGATGATCAAAATAGTGGGGCATTTATAGATTTTTCAGGGTTTGATATAACAGCCACTAAGACGAAAAGTAATTACGATGAGTATATTGGAATTTGCTCTAATTTTTCATTAGAGGTTGGTGAAAAAAGCCTATTTGAAGCAAAGATAAGCAAATATGAAAATATAGATAAAAAAAATAATATATCAATATGTAAAAATGATAAGGATAATGCTGAAGAGAGTCTGCTTAAGAGGATAGAAGAGTGTGTGATAGCAAATAGAGCAAATTTTGTCTATATGCAGTATCCATTTTTCAATTCTTTAAAATTTGCGAATCTTTTAAGGGATAAATCCTTAACTACCAAGGACGATACTCACAATACAAATAACAGTAGCGGTATCTCTAAAAACTATCTCATTATCTCAAATGCCCCTATGAGAGAGAACGCAAAACTAAATGAGCACCTTTTGCAAAACGTATTAAACTATAAGATAGTGGACAGCCTAAATAGGGTGGATAACAAGAAAGTGACTGACCCTAAGCAACTAAAAGCCACTAAAGACTATAGTCAGTACTCCATACAAGTAGATGCTCAAAATGATGAAGACCTATATTTATTAAGTCTAAGCCCATTTACAAGGGTTAGCAGAGAGAAAATCAAGAAATTTGAAAGTTATATTTCAGACAATTTTATATTTAACAAACCAATGGGTAAAGAAATTTTTAATGGCTCGGAACGTTTCATTAAATTTACGCAAGCCAATACCTATTTAAGTCATATAGATAAGTACTTTAAAAATGCCAAAGATATGGAAGAGATAATTAAAAGAGAAGAAGAATTTTTAGAGGCAAACATAGAGGAATTCAAAATCTTCTTTTTAAATTTGAATTCAAATACGGAACAAGATCGTATTATTTATGCTTTAGGTAAGCCAACTTCAATACCAATCGATGATAGAGGCATGATGCAATTATTGTCAGAGGAGTCTAATGGCGCATTTATAATAGAAACAGAATACTATTATCCAGCCACAAAAGTATTCTTATTAGTGATGGGATATTTTATATTAAGACAAATATTTGATAATTCCTTAATTAAACCAGAGTCTTATCTTGGGAGTGAGGCCATAAATTTATATGGCGAAACATTTCTAGTTTTATCCAAAAACACCTATTATCTAAAAGAAGATGAAACAAAAATACCCATATATTTCTTTAAAAAAGAAAAAGAGGCGAAAGCAGGACAAAAGGATGCCATCTGCATAGAGGAGATAGTGGACTCAATAGAAAAAAGTCATGTGGCTGATGACGATCATATATTAGATGATGATACATATAGTGAGTTAAAAAAGATACTTGAAGAACCAACAACTCTAGACATATATGATATGAGCGATGAGAAATTTGCAAGTAAATTCAAAAAAGAAAATTCTTTAAGTGACGAAGAATATAAAGAACTTGAAAAGAAACTTAGTAATCCTAATAATATAGATACGAGTAGTATAGAGGATGAGAAATTTAAAAAATATATAAAGCAGATAAATGACGATGAGTATAAGGATATGATAGATTTTTCATTAAAGTCTATAATGAACGATATATTATCCGATATATTTCCATTTTATGGTTTTTTTATAGATAAATGCGGTGAGACTGTATGGAAAAGCGTCATAAGGACAATGTTTTATGTAGGCAAAGACGCTACTCCTCTTAATGTTGCCAAAGGTATATTTATGGCAACAGGTGGAGAGCTTAGATTGGCCACGCTAATAAAAGAAAAGCCTATTTTTAAGTTAATTAGTGCAAGTGATAAAAAAAATTTTAACCTTCTAAGTAGACGTGAATTTTTTAGGATGCAAAAGCTAATAAGCAATGATTACCTTTTTTCATATTTTGATCGAAAGGCAAAAGCAAAAGGTAGAGATCAACTAAAACATCAAGAAAAATTAGCAAAAGACTATAAAGATATCACAAAAAAACTTATAACATTAAGAATAGGTACAGAATTTGTAAAAAATGCTGGAAAGGCAACAGTATCTAATATAACAAGAGCTGGACTTAAATTTTTAGTAGATAGTGCCTATAGCTCATCTTACGAATACCAAAAAAGATCTTATGAACTAATACTTCATAAGTATTTCACAAATAAATTTGATGAAACTTATGCTGTTAAGAATATATCTTATGAACCTTATTCAAATAAAACAAGTGAATATACCTACTACCCTATAGAGATATACTCATCTTTTATAAATATAGATCTAAAAAGAACTATCATAGGAGGAAGACTATCTAGTGGAGGACTAGACTATCATAACTTCTTCTACTATGACATAAACACCACTACAAACAAACTAGACTCTAATCTATCAAAAGATATAAGTCTAGATACTATGATATCTTATCTATGTCTAGATGAGCTAAGAACAGACAATAAAACTGATGAAGAGTTCTTTAACAACCTAAACAAAAGAAACAAGAAACTAGCATATACACCAAAAGAGCTTATGCTGCAAGGGGTTAAAAGAGAACTAGATATAAGCCCATCAAACTCAATAGATATAAAACAAAGAGAGGAAATTTATGATATGTATAAGACAAGTAAAAGCACTTCAAAACAAGCCTTGCCAATAGACAAATACAACGAAGCTATGGAGATACTAGAAGACTTTAAAAATGGAAATTTAAACACTAATGGATCAGAAGTTGATAATAAATCAAGAAGACTATTAAAAGCATTAGATGTAATAGGCAACAACAATGTAAAGGGTATGTATGTGGGGTGTAGGGAAAGTTGGAAAGAAAATGAAAATTTAGAGGAAAAAACTATCCCTCCTCGCCTAGTAGGTCGTCTAGCTACCACCATAGTAATGGAAGATGGTCTTTACATAGGATAACAGATGAAAAAGATTGTATTTACAGCTTTAGCTATCTTAGTAATAGCTATATCACTAATAGCAGTAAATAAAAGAATGAATAAAGGAAATTTAATGGATAACAATAATACATATATAGTAATAGCTCCGAATGGAATGGAAATACCATTTGATAAAAATACGAATTTGATAGTTGCTGAAAAAAATCCTAATATGCAGTTAGCCCCAGATCTTGCAGCCAAACTAGTCCTTGACTCCCGCTCCATCCTAGATTCATCTCCATATAAAAACTATAAACCACTATACTATAACCCTAAACCAAATTCTCTAGGTCAAACAGACTATCTATCATTTAAACCATGGCTAGATATTAGCTATAAACCAAGTTCGACTAAACTATCTCCTTGGACTAAATCAGAAAAAGCTTACTATGAAAGCTTAAAAGATAAAAGAGATAGATATATTTATCTAGTAAAAAGAAGTAATCTAAAATGCACTATGATAGATATCCCAGAAGATGCAATAGCCAGAGTAGATAATAAAGGCAAACTAACTAAACCAGAATATGCTGGAATTTATGATGAAGTAGATAGAAATAAAAATACATTAAAATCAGAACTCTTTATAGGAGAGTGGGGAATTTGCGCTGGAGTATTAGGAGATAGTGAATCACTAGGCAATGGAAATGAAGGTGGATTTAAAGCAAGAGAATTTCAAGCAGTATTTCTAGCAGCTCAACTAGGAGAAGTTGAAGCACTACATGTACTAGCAGATTGCTTTAAATATTATACATACACAGTTGGAGTAAATAAAAATTTAGATACCTACACGAAAATTCTTAAACTATATAAAAATCCTCCACTAGATGAATATGGTATGATGCCTTATCTAGATGAAATAGTAGGTAATTACTTTGTGATAGATTTTAATAGAGATGGACTCATTAATAATGCTGACGGCTCTCTTCATAAACGCTTAAGAAGATTAGTAGAAGATAAAGGTGAACTATTAGATCCTAGAGACTTTGATGCTAATGAGACTACGAGGGAGGAATTTGTAAATTATATTAAAAGCCACATGAGCGAATTTCAAGAAGAGTATGGCAAAGGTGCTTTTCCTAATAGATGGAGTGAAAAAGATCTTTCTCTTTATATTGATTCTGCTCTCCTAGAATCCAAAATAATGTCCCTAACCCCACCAGAGGGCTATCCTAATGCACCATACTATAACACGCCAGAAGAGCTAACAAGACTATATGAGGCTGGTAAATTAGATAAAAAGCTAAATCCTTTAATACCAGTAATGTATAGAGAAAGTTTTCCGGAAGATCTTAGGCAAAAGATATTAAGCTATGCCAAAGAGCATAATATAAAGGATTAGATAATAAATTTAATATCTATGGCTCCAAACGGAGCCAAATATAAATATATTAAGCCACTACAATCAAAGACATAGGCATCTATATGGTAACTGGTCTAATAGAACTTTATAAAACCTCATATGAAAAACTAGAAGAAAACTATAAAGAGATAATGCACATAGGTAATATCTTGTCACGCTATTAACTTAAAAAAATAAATTAATTTTAAGAGATAATTAGACTTTTTTATAAGAAAAATCGCAAATAGCGATATATACAAATTTTGATAAAGAATTTCAATATATTTTAATATCAAAATGAGCTGAATTTTGAAAAAATTAAAGCATATTTTTAAACTTGCTTTTAACTTTTTTGTTATAATATCCCATCAAAAATAAAAAGGATATTTTTTATCCTAATTAAGGTTTTAAATTTGAGAGTATATTTAGACAATAACGCTACAACAATGGTTGATCCTGAAGCTTTTGAGCTTATGAAACCATATTTTTGTGAAAAATACGGCAATCCAAACTCGCTTCATAAATTTGGCTCTGAAACACATCCAGCTTTAAGAACAGCGCTAGATCAGCTCTATGCCGGACTAAACGCAAAAGATAGCGATGATATCGTCGTTACCTCATGTGCAACTGAGAGCAACAACTGGGTAGTAAAAGGCATCTACTTTGACAAAATAGCAACTGGCGAGAAAAAGCGTATCGTAACAACCGCAGTTGAGCATCCAGCTATTTTGGCGACTTGTAAATTTTTAGAAAAATATGGCGTAGAGCTTACTGTTTTAGATGTAAATAATGATGGTATAGTCACGCCAGAACAGCTAAGAGCTGTAATGGATGAGAATGTAGCACTTGTTTCTATAATGAGTGCAAATAACGAAACTGGCATGATCTTTCCTATAAAAGAGCTTGCTAGTATCGCTCATGAATATGGGGCTTTATTCCACACGGATGCTGTTCAAGCAGTTGGAAAGATAAAGATAAATGTCCAAGATCTTGACGTTGATTTTTTAAGCTTTTCTGCGCATAAATTTCACGGACCAAAGGGTGTTGGAGCACTATTTATAAAAAATAGTATGCCACTAAGTAGCTTACTTCACGGTGGCGAGCATATGGGCGGACGCAGAAGTGGCACGCTCGATGTACCTGGCATCATCGGCATGGGTAAAGCACTCGAACTGGCAAATAAATTTATGGATTATGAACATTCTCATGTTCGCCGTTTGCGTGATAAGCTTGAAGATGCAATTTTAAAAATTCCTGACGTTAGCGTTGTAGGAAAAAAAGAACAACGTGTGCCAAATACCATTTTGGCTTCTATAAAAGGCGTTGAAGGCGAAGCTATGCTTTGGGATCTAAATAAAGCTGGCATCGCAGCTTCAACTGGCTCAGCATGTGCAAGTGAAACATTGGAGAGTAACCCAATAATGGAGGCTATAGGGGCAGATAAGGAGCTGGCTCATACCGCACTTAGACTATCTCTTTCTAGATTTAATACAGAAGAAGAGATTGATTATGCGATCGAGCATATAACAAAAGCAGTAAATAGACTAAGAGGTATCTCTAGTACATTTGCCTACGCCCCAGAATGGCATAAGAGCGGATTATAAAATTTAAAGGAAATAAACATGGCAAAGAATAATTTGATCGGAGGCTCTATCTGGGATGAGTATTCTAAGGTAGTGCAAGATAGGATGAATAATCCTAAATTTATGGGAGAGATAACCGAAGAAGATGCTAAAAAGGCAAACGCAAAGCTTATTGTGGCTGACTTTGGTGCAGAAAGCTGCGGTGATGCGGTTAGGCTATACTGGCTTGTTGATGAAAAGACAGACAAAATAATAGATGCTAAATTTAAAAGCTTTGGCTGTGGCACAGCGATAGCTAGCTCTGATACGATGGCTGAGCTTTGTATCGGCAAAACGGTCGATGAAGCAGTCAAGATCACAAACCTTGATGTCGAAAAGGCTATGCGTGACAATCCAGAAACGCCAGCAGTCCCACCTCAAAAGATGCACTGCTCAGTTATGGCGTATGACGTTATAAAAGCAGCAGCTGCAAGCTATAAAGGCATAGACCCAGAGCATTTTGAAGATGAGATCATCGTTTGCGAGTGCGCCAGGGTAAGCCTTGGTACGATTAAAGAAGTGATAAGACTAAATGACCTTCACACAGTTGAGGAAATCACGCAATACACCAAAGCTGGCGCATTTTGCAAGTCTTGCGTAAAGCCTGGTGGTCATGAAAAAAGAGAATATTATTTGGTGGATATTTTACGCGATACTAGGGCTGAGATGGAGCGTGAGAAGATCGAAGCTCAGGCAAATGCTCAAGCAAATCACACTTTAGGTGACATTAGCTTTGAAAATATGACGATGGTAGGGCAGTTAAAAGCGGTAGAGTCTGTCATAGATAAAGAAATTCGCCCAATGCTTGAGATGGATGGTGGAAATTTAGAAATTTTAGATATCAGAAATGATAATGGAGAAAATACTGATATTTATATCCGCTATCTTGGTGCTTGCTCGGGCTGTGCAAGTGGCTCAACTGGCACTCTTTACGCGATTGAAAATGTCTTACAAGAGAGCTTAAGCCCAAAAATTAGGGTAATGCCTATTTGATTTTATTAACTAGCCCTTGTGGGCTAGTTTTATTCTCTTAAGAATTTTAAAATTTCACTTCTAATTTGATCCAAATCACCCACGAATTTTTTTTCAAACTGCGAGCGATTAAAGGTTCGCTGACGTTTTGCTAACTGAGCCGTGTGCGTAGCTATGAGCTCTTCAAGCTCGTTTTGAGAAATTTCTTTATCTAAAAATTGCTTGCACTCTTTTAAACCTATTGATTTTAGGGGTTTTGGCTCACTTTTGTATTTATTAAACAAAAATTTTGCCTCATCTATGAGTCCAGCTTCAAGCATGCCTTTTGTTCTCTTTTTGATACGTTCTCTAAGCTCATCTTTATCCCATAAAATTTCAAATATCGCTAGTTCTTTTATGATGCTCTCTTTAGTATTTTCTCTTAGCCAAATGCTTGGAATTTGGCTACTAAATTTATAAATTTGATACCATTTTTCGAGGCGATAAGAGTCGTTTTGGCTAAATTTACTCGCAAACTCTGGATCGATTTTTATAGCTAGTTCGTAAATTTCTTCATTGCTTAAATTTAGCTCACATTTTGGCACATCTGGTGCAAGTCCGCTAAGCATTGATTTTAGATAAAAGCCACTGCCTCCTGTAATGATGAGCGGGCAGTCTTGTAAGCGTGCAAAATCTTTTGCATTTTTATAAATTTCAAAAAATGCCCCAACGCTAAATTCTTCATCAGGATAAATCTCATCTACACCAAAGTGCTTTATAGTTTCAAGCTGCTCTTTATTTGGCTTTGCGCTGGCGATATCTATCTCCTTATAAAGTGCTAGAGAATCAAGGCTTAAGATGACACCGTTAAGCTTCTTTGCAAGCTCAAATGCAAGATCACTCTTGCTGCTTGCCGTGGTGCCAATTATTGCAAATTCTTTAAACAAATCTAGCCCTCGTAAAACGAGCTAAAGAGTAAAGTTTCATCATCTTCCTCGTTATTTTTGCCATCTTTTATAAGACTAGCCAAAACACCGGCAAAATACGGAGCAAAGCTAAGTTCATTTAGTCCATAGGCTTGGTTATAGATCAAGTTGCTATATATGTTATCGCGTCCAAGAGCCGGCTTATCGTTTGAGCTAAGAAGCACGTAGTTTGCCCTAAAGCTAGGCTCTTTTAGCTCGCTTATGCCAAGATGTATCTTTAGCTCATTTAAAAATGCATTAATCTTTTCAGTTTTAACAAGCGTATCGATAGCGCCGACTTGTAAATTTGTAATAATCGTAACGCCATTTTTAGTTGGATAAATTTTGGCAAATAAATCATTTAAAATGATCGGTTTTTTAGGGATTTGTCCTTCATTCAGACTAAGATCAATGGTGTAAAATTTAGCCAAAATCGCATTTAAGCTCGTACCTAGCTTATTCGAAAGCTCTAAATTTTTTGAAGCGATCACAAAGTTATCGGCCTCATATTCTCCGTTATTGCCGGTAGCTTTTTGCACTATTTGCCCTTGCGTTTTTAGCTCATAAATTTCATCATTTATAAATTTTGCCCCAAGAGAATTTAACTCATTTATCAAAGCTTTTTTGAGCTCGTTTGTATCAATACTTGCGTTTTTGGCTAAATTTATAGCGCCTTTTATATTTTTATTTATTAGTCCAAAATTTGCAAGCTCTTTATCTACGCTTAAAATTTCTTGCTCGCTATGGGCAACTTTTATCTCATCAAGCCTTTTTTTAAAGCTTTCGTCATTGCTAAAAAGTAGATAAACGCCGCTCTCATCGAAATTTATCTGTGGATATTTGTTGTTTAAATCTTTTAAAATTTCAAAGCTTTTCTTACCAAATTTTGAAAACAAAATTTGCATCTTTTTGTCGTGAGCTTTGGTTGATTTAAGTGTAAAATTTGTCATCCAAGCTCTAAAATTTTCATTTAAGCAAATACTTATATCAAGCTCGCTTTTTTTGCTAACTAGCCCCATAAATGAGCTAGATATCGCTCCATCTTTTGCAAGAGCGTGTGTACCAAAAGGCGCTAAAATTCCATTTGTAAAATCATCTTTTTGGCTGCCAATAATTAAAATTTCTTCACCTTTTTTAGCTAATTCGTAAGCCGTAAATAACGCACTAAAACTATCTCCAATAATCGCTACTTTGCCCATAATAACCCTTTGTTTTAAATTAATCTTGTAATGATAATATAAATTCAAATTTAAAGCAAAATGGTGTAAAATCAACCATTTTTAAAGAAAATGGAAATTTATCAAATGATAGAAAAATTAAAAATTATCGCTGAACTTATCGTTTTTAAGCATTCTGTTTTTGCTTTGCCTTTTATTTTTGTGGCGATGATAGTTGCTAGCAAGATAGAAAGTGGCTCGGCTTGGTTTGGCTTTAAACTGCTTATCTTAGGTACTTTTTGCGCTGTTAGTGCTAGAAATTTTGCTATGGCTTTTAATAGATACAAAGATGAAGATATCGATAAGCTAAATCCGCGAACTGCAAGCCGCCCAAGCGTTGATGGTCGTATCGGCAGGAGCAATATGCAGCTTTTTATTGCGGCAAATGCGTTTATTTTTATTGTATGCGCTTATTTTATAAATTCGCTAGCATTTTGGCTAAGTTTTCCTATTTTAGCTGTTCTTGGTGGGTATTCGCTATTTAAACGCTTTAGCGAGCTAGCACACCTGGTGCTTGGTCTTAGCCTAGGTCTTGCTCCGATTGCTGGCGTAGTCGCAGTGAGCGCTGCTATACCACTTTGGAGTGTGTTACTTTGTCTTGGTGTGACATTTTGGGTAGCTGGATTTGACTTGCTTTACTCACTTCAAGATATGAAATTTGATAAAGAAAACAAGCTCTTTAGCATACCAGCTATTTACGGCGACAAGGCTACACTTTTTTTATCAGCCATTTTTCACGCTTTAGCTTTTATATTTTGGCTACTTTTTGCTTGG
>ERZ773087.1541-NODE-1541-length-14208-cov-7.255070_pt1 | contig 14208 bp, 9 predicted proteins | sample MGYA00511375_ERZ773087 | MGnify/ENA primary metagenome ERZ773087 (study PRJEB29015, sample SAMEA2737995) | human oral metagenome | biome: human oral; feature: human-associated habitat; material: dental | place: China | collected 2063 ...
GCCTCTACAGAAAACTATGTTCATTAACATGAGTTCTATATAACGAAAACTCGCATAAAGTCAGCTGTAGCGTCTGAGAACTGACTTCTGATCGCTGAATACTGATAACCGAACAGAGTGCAAAATTACAACATTTAGGACGGGGAAGTCAAGGAAAAGGCTGTTGAGAAGTAAGAATTTATATGATAAAAAATAATGTTAAGTGTTTAACAGTAGAGAGGTCAGTATTCTGTCTATTGTGACTAATACCAGACTAATCTTTCAGGGTGCAATTTACTGGTTATTAATAGATTAAAGTTTAAACTATTGATTTGTACTGTTAATTATTTTTCTTGTCTAATAATTCTTTGAGTAGTTGTATTTGTTCCTTTAAGGACTGTATGGTTTCTTCATACTGAAAAATCAGTTTTTCAGGTATCTGATTTGTATAATACTCGCCATTACAAACACCTGTGGAATTGTTGTTGATGTTGAATACCTTTTTTTCATCAAAACCTAGTACTTTAATAGGATCCACCTCTAAAATGGTGCAGATCTCATTGAATCGTTGAATGGTTAGTTGGGTTTCTCCTGTTTCCAATTTGGAATAGGCACGGGTAGAAATACCCAATTGGGTAGCAATATATTCTTGGGAAATTTTCTTAATTTCACGAGCTTGTTTGATCTTTACTTCAGGATGTTCAATCATTGGGATACGGATTATAATGAATAGGCAAAGGTACAAAAATAAAGACAAATTAAAAAATCAATAAGAAATAAATTAGGTGTAGCATTTTTAGTTCAAAATAAGAATTAAAAGTTCAAAATAGGAACTATTATATCATTTGTTTTTGATGATAAAGTTATAATTTTGCACTGATTAATATAAAATATTGTTAGTTATGAAAACAGGGCAACTTTCAAAGTTATCTGATCAAGATTTTTTTAGTTTTATAAAGAGATTGTTTAAGAATAAACTTTCTGATGATGATTATGAGGAACTTATCAAAAGGGTAGAGGAATTATTAGAACAATATCCTCAAGATATTATAAAAGTTCTCCGTATTTTTATTCGAGAATTGGAAGATGTAGAGGCTGATATATTCAATGAAAGTTTACTTGATATTTCAGATTTAGGAAAGGAAAAGAGAGAGAGGATTATAGAGATACTCCAAAAATTAAGGAGTATTTCGGAAGAGGATAAAGATAAAAAATTAATATATGATTCTCTGTATAATGTTATCATTAATCAAGAAGGGTACAATAAAGGAAGTGATAAGTCTTTCAGAAATGATTTTATTAAATTAATAAAAAATAATTTTACAATCAAAGAAGAGGAGAGAAGTCTTTTAGAAGAATTTGTGAGATTTCTAATTGTTTAAAAAAACAACTAAATAATTATAAATTATATAATAATTAAGAAAATGAAAAGAATATTGTTAATAATGGTATTATTAAGTGCTTTTGCACTTAGCAGTTGTGGAAAAGAAACTGTAGTGGAGCGTATAGAAGTACGCAAAGGGAATATTATTCATTCAGGATATGGAGAACCTAAGAATTCTATAGGAGAAGTAGGAGATTATTATTTAGACCTTTCTGCAGTGGAACTTTATGGTGCTAAAACTTCCTCAGGATGGGGGAGGCCTATAGCTCTAAAGGGAGAAAAAGGAGCGCAAGGAATGAAAGGAGATAGAGGGATAAAAGGAGAAAAGGGAGAAAAGGGAGAAAAAGGAGAGAAAGGAATGAAGGGTGATAGAGGAGAGAAGGGAGAAAAAGGAGCGCAAGGAATACAAGGAGAAAGAGGTATGAGAGGAAATGATGGAATACAAGGAGAAAGAGGTGAAAAAGGAGAGAGGGGAGAGAGAGGAATACAAGGAGAACAAGGAGAAAGAGGAGAACAAGGAGAAAGAGGCTTTCCAGGTATGAGTGGGATGCCAGGAATGAATAGAATACCAGGAGAAAAAGGAGAGCCAGGAGAAAAAGGAGAGCCAGGAGAAAAAGGAGAACAAGGTATAAAAGGAGAGAAAGGCGATCGAGGAGAGAAAGGTGATCAGGGAGAGAGAGGAGAGCCAGGAGAAAGAGGAGAAAGAGGGCCAAAAGGTAATGATGGACCACGAGGTTTTCAAGGACCACGAGGTTTTCAAGGACCACGAGGTTTTCAAGGACCACAAGGTTTTCAAGGACCACAAGGGGAGAAGGGAAGAGATAGTTATATGGCTAGTAAAATATTAGGCGGAGCAGGAGCACCAACTAATACCATTGGTAATATAGGAGATTGGTATATAGATAGAATAGGTAAAGACCTTTATGGACCTAAAACAGAAACAGGTTGGGGAACAGGAATATCTTTGAAATTATGAGAAAAGTAACTTTATTATTGGGAGTTATAGCTTCCTTGGCCTTATCACAAATACAATGTAGTAAGGAAAAAACGATAGTAGAAAAAGTAGAGATACAAGAAGGCTCTAAAATACACTATGGTAATGGTGCTCCAAGTACAAGTATAGGAAAAATAGGAGATTATTATTTTGATATTACTCAGTCCAATCTTTATGGAGCCAAAGGCCCTAATGGTTGGGGAGGGCCTATCTCTTTAAGAGGAGAACAAGGAGATAGAGGATTAATGGGAGATAATGGAGAGCAAGGGGAGCAGGGAGATAAGGGAGAACAAGGAGATAAGGGGGAACAAGGAGATAAAGGCTATAGAGGAGAACAAGGAGAGCAGGGTGTAAGAGGTATGAAGGGAGAGCAAGGAGAACAGGGGCAAAGAGGAGAACAAGGAGAGCGAGGAGAACAAGGAGAGCGAGGTCAGAGAGGAGAAAGAGGCGAAAAAGGGGCTTTCGGTGAACAAGGATTCGAAGGTATACAAGGAGCACAAGGAGCGCAAGGTCAGAGAGGAGAAAGAGGTGAAAGGGGATTGCCAGGAGAGAGAGGAGAAAGGGGAGCGCAAGGAATGAAGGGAGATAAAGGAGACAAAGGAGATAAAGGAGACAAAGGAGAAAGAGGAGCAAGAGGAATACAAGGAGAAAAAGGAGAAGATGGAGCAATGGGAGAAGATGGAGTAAGAGGAATGAGAGGACCATCAGGAGAAAAGGGAGAGAATGCTAGAAATGGAAGGATTAACATCATTTTGGGTACAGGCTTTCCTAATCAAGCAGCTAATCTAGGTGATTGGTATATAGATACTAATACAGGGAAAATCTATGGCCCTTATGAATATGGTTGGCCGGAAATAGTGAAAGATGGGGATTTTCGCATAGAAGGTACAAAATTAGTAAAATGTTACAATAAGTATATTGAAGAATTGGATATGACAGCATTTCCAAGGCTTAGAAATATTAAGACTATAGGTGAAGAAGCGTTTTCTGGTTGTGGATTGTTGAAAAAAATTATAATGCCTAATGGGATCATAAGTATAGAAAAAAGAGCATTTATACAATGTCGTTCTTTGACGAATATAACTTTTCCCAATAGTATAACATCTATAGGAAGAGAGGCTTTTTTTCATTGTAGCTCTTTGACAAATATAACTTTTCCCAATAGTATAACATCTATAGGGGAACGGGTTTTTTCTCATTGTAGATCTTTGACGAATATAACTCTCCCCAATACTATAACATCTATAGGGAAAGAAGCCTTTTCCTATTGTAGTTCTTTGACGGACATAACTCTTCCAAATAATATAATTTCTATAGAAAGAGAGGCTTTTTCTGATTGTAGTTCTTTGACGAGTATAACTCTCCCCAATAGTATAACATCTATAGGGGAACAGGTTTTTTCTAGATGTAGTTCTTTGACGAGTATAACTCTTCCAAATAGAGTAACAGATATAGAAGGAGGGGCTTTTTCAGGATGTACTTCTTTGACAAATATAATTATTCCCAATAGTCTAAAAAGTATAGGGAACTGGGCTTTTGAAGGTTGTACTTCTCTTACGAATATAACTCTTCCCAATAGTCTAAAAAGTATAGGGAAGTGGGCTTTTTCAAGATGTACTTCTTTTACAAATATTACAATTCCAGATAGTGTAATAACTATGAAGGATTATGTGTTTGAAAACTGTAGTTCTCTAACCTCAATTACATTTCCTAATAGTTTTGAAACATCATATAGTGAAAGTAGTTTGTCCTCTATGTTTAGGGGGTGTACTGCTTTAAAGACTGTTGTTATAAAAAGAGGGGGCAAAACTAATATATTACCTCATCTTTTTGATAATTTTAGTACTTTAGAGTCAATTACTTTGTCTGAAGGAATAGAAAGTATAGGAGAGCAGGCTTTTAGAGGATGTACTTCTCTCACATCAATTACATTACCAAATGGAATGAAAAGTATAGGGAAAGAGGTGTTCAAAGGTTGTCGTTCAATGAGGACTATTACCATGCCTGCTGGTATGCAGGAAGTAGGAGAAAGTGCCTTTAGAGATTGCAGCTCTCTTAGAACTATTGTTATTCCTGATGAAGTAAGAAGTATAGGGAAAGATGTATTTGAGGGTTGTTCCTCTTTGATTTCTATTACAGCACCTCTTAGTTTTGTGGATGGGTATAAACCTTTTCGAGAAGACAGAAAGTTGAAAACAGTTGTTTTGAAAAGAGGAACTAATATGACAAATACAGATTCTTATGATTTCTGGGCATGTAATGCTCTTACGACTGTTTCTCTACCAGAAGGAATACAGACAATTCCTAGAGGAGCATTTGTAGCTTCTCGTATTACTTCTATTACGATACCTAATACAGTAAAAAATATAGATGATAACGCTTTTGAGATTTGTTATTATTTAAGTACTGTTACTATGTCCAATAGCATAGAGAGAGTAGGAAAAGAAGCTTTTAAAGGCTGTCGTCCTTTAGTGACAATGACTTTTCCAAGAACTATAAAATATATAGGGCGTCAAGTATTTGAAGATTGTTCTTCATTACAGTCTGTAACAATTGAGGCTGAAAATCCACCGATTGGGGGAGATATATTTGATGGATATCGAAACACTACTCCTATATATGTTCCTGCAAGAAGCGTTAATTTATATAAAAGTGCTTTCATATGGGAATGGCGTAATATACTACCCATTCCTTAAGAAAATAATTATCAAACACCCCTCATTACTCTTCAGTAAGAGAGGGGTGTTTTCTTAGTAGGTTATCATAACTAGGCTTTACTCTTCTATATTCAGCTTAGCATTCGATACCTTTTTGTTTTTTATTTACTGCTTACTAATCACTTTAATAGTTTCTTTTACCCTCTGAGCCAAAGAACGGGCTTGTTCTATGTTAGGATGAGTGATGGTGATATGTCCCATTTTGCGGAAAGGACGCGTTTGTCGTTTGCCGTAGATATGAGGAGTAACACCAGGGAGGGAGAGGACGTCCTCTATATGCTCATAGATCACATCGCCTGCGTAGCCTTCGGCTCCGACGAGATTGACCATGACGCCTGCCACTTTGCTTTCGGTACTACCTAAAGGCAAATCCAAAATAGCTCTTAGGTGCTGCTCAAACTGAGAGGTATAGCTTGCCTCAATGGAGTAGTGGCCAGAGTTGTGCGGGCGAGGAGCTACCTCATTGACCCATATCTCCCCCTCTTTTGTTAGGAATAATTCCACGGCTAAGAGGCCAATACTGCCAAAGGCTTCGGCTACTTGTAGGGCGATTTTTCTGGCTTGGTCGCTGATAGTCTCAGCAATACGAGCAGGGCAAAGCACATACTCCACTTGGTTGGCCTCAGGGTGGAACTCCATTTCTACCACGGGGTAGGTGACCACTTCCCCTTTGGGACTGCGGGCAACAATCACAGCGAGTTCCTTGTCTATTTCGGCACACTGCTCGGCTATACAAGGCCCTTCGGGGAGTGCATGGAGGTCTTGAAGATTGCGTACAATCTTCACTCCGTTGCCATCATAGCCAAAGCGGGTACTCTTCCACACAAAGGGGTACGTCCATCTGCCTTCGGCAACCGCAGCGGCCAAGAGGCTAGGGGAGTCGAAAGCCTCAAAGGGAGCGGAAGGAATCCCATGTGCCTTGTAGAAAGCCTTTTGGGCACCCTTGTCCTGAATGATTCTAAGGCTTGCAGGGGTAGGATACACCTTGACCCCCTCTTGTTCTAAGTGTTCAAGGGCATCTACATTGACATTTTCTATTTCAAAGGTAAGCAAATCGGCCTGCTTGCCGAACTGGTATACCGTGTCATAGTCCATCAGGTCACCCTGAAAGAAAGCATGACAGCCGAAGCGAGCAGGGGCTTCTGCGCTAGGATCTAGCACGATGGTGCGGATATCGTATTTGAGGGTTTCACTAAGGAGCATCTTTCCGAGTTGCCCCCCTCCGAGTATCCCTAAAGTAAAATCAGTAGAAAAATAGGACATTTTTTTAATTGTTAATAGTTAATTATTAATTGTTAATGAGTTGATTAACTCATTAGCAGATGAGTCAATTGGTCAATTAGCACATTGACAAAATGGGCATTAATACATGGGTGCATTAGCTAATTAGATAGCGCAAAAATACGAATTATTTCCTAAATTTCCGATAGATTAAAATTTATGGGAAAACCTTTTTTTACCATAAAAAAAATCGTACTTTTGTGCCGCAAAAAAAGCAATAATATATGGACAAAAAGAACAATACCATTGAGTATTTGAAATCTTTCTACATCAAAGATTATCTCTACATGGCTTTTGCCATTGTCATCTATTCCATTGGGCTTACGGGCTTTATCATGCCTAATAAGGTAGTAACAGGAGGGCTGGCAGGAGCGGCACTTCTACTGAATTATGCTACCCATATTGAGGTTTCTACCACTATCATGGTGGTGAATATCACTCTTTTGGTGCTTGCTTTCCGTTTCTTAGGGAAAACTTTTGTGATCAATACAGTCATAGGAGCAGGCTTGCTTACCTTGGGGGTGAAGATAGGGGAGACCTACCTGACCCCATACTTTACGGCGAATCCGCTGATACATGATACTTTTATCACCATAGTCTTGGGAGGTATTTTGATGGGAACAGGTTTAGGAATGGTCTATTCAGTCAATGGAAGTACCGGTGGGGTAGATATTATTGGCTTTTTAGTAACCAAATATTTCAAGATACGCATCTCTCGTATTCTCTTGGTGGTGGATTTACTTGTTGTAACGTCCTCTATATTCGTACTTAAGGGCTACACTATAGAGAAAATGGTCTTAGGGATTATCCTTTTGCCTATTATGTATCAGACAGTGGATGTGGTAATGAATGGCGCCAAGCGAGCCATACAGGTTACCATACTCTCTAAGAAATATGAAGAGATCGCCACCCATATCAACACCGAACTCAAGCGCGGTTGTACCGTAGTGGATGGTGTGGGCTGGTACACTAAGAACCCTCAGAAGGTCATTATCGTCTTTGCACGCCGTGGAGAGGGTACCACTATTTTCCGCTTAGTCAATAGCATAGATCCAGAAGCCTTTGTAACTCGTACCAATGTAGAGGCAGTATATGGCAAAGGATTTGAAAAATTTAGTTAAAAATTTAACCATTGACCATTAATTACGCTGTACTTATTCCTACTTATAACAACGAAAAGACCCTTTCCAGAGTATTGGATGGGGTTCTTTCCTATACCCCTGAGGTAATTGTTGTTAATGATGGCTCCACTGATAGTACAGCCGAGATCCTTGCTCGTTATCCTCAAATAGAAGTCATTACCTTTGCTCAGAACAAAGGCAAGGGCAAGGCCTTGCAAGAGGGCTTTCGTGTAGCAAGAGCCAAGGGCTACCAGTATGTGCTGACGATAGATTCCGATGGGCAACACTTCCCAGAGGATATAGCTCATTTCCTTACTGCTATAGCTCAAGAACCTACCCTCACGCTCTTGGTGGGTAACCGCGATATGACTGTGGAGGGTGTCCCAAGAAAGAGTAGTTTTGGGCATAAGTTTTCCAACTTTTGGTTTCACTTGGAGACAGGTGTGAGGCTCCCTGATACCCAGTCAGGTTACCGCTTATACCCGCTTGAGGGGATACCGAAGCGCTATTTTACAGGCAAGTTTGAGTTTGAGATAGAAGTACTTGTTAGAAGCAGTTGGCGTGGAGTGCCTATAAAGTCCGTGCCTATACGAGTGCTCTATGATCCACAAGAGCGGGTCTCTCACTTTCGGCCAGTGAGGGACTTTGTACGTATCAGTTTGCTCAACACAGTTTTGGTGCTTATAGCCCTTTTTTATATCAAACCTCGTGATTTTCTGAGGAAGTTTCAAAAAAAAAGTTTTAGAGCGTTTCTTAAGGAAGATCTTTTAGAGACGAAACTCTCCGATAGCAAGAAAGCCTTTTCTATAGCTTTGGGTGTTTTCTTTGGGATTTCCCCCTTGTGGGGCTTCCAAACGGCACTAACTATTACCTTTTCAGTACTATTGGGGCTGAATAAGTCCTTGGCCTTTTTGGCTTCCAACATCAGTATTCCGCCTATAATCCCAGTGATTGTATGGAGTTCGCTCAAGGTAGGGGGATTTTTTGTTGGCGGGGACTTGCTTCCCAAGGGTGAGATTACCCAAGAGTTTGTCAAGGCACACCTTATGCAGTACCTTATAGGTAGCTTTCTCTTGGCCGCATTTATGGCTAGTCTTTTAGGCGGTGCTACCTATTTGTTTTTGAAAAAGAAGAAAAACAGTAACTAATGACAAGTGACTAGTGACAAATGACTAGTGATGTGGATCAATAGTAGAAAAACAATTGTATAGTCCAATTCATTAAGACGCAATAAATTGCGTCTCTACGGAAGACTATGCTTTTGGGGAATTGTCTTAGCCAGCGCATGTGTAGAGACGCAATTTATTGCGTCTTAAAGATTATTTTTCTACTATTGATTCATATTATTAGTCACTATTCACTATTCACTATTAATTATTCATTATTCACTTTTTACTTGAATTCAAGGATCGCGTTTTCTATAAAGTCAATATAGTCGTAGTAGCCGTTTTCTTTGAGGAAGTTGGCCAGATAAGCACCACTGGCTTCCATACCACCTACGGCTTCCACTTGTAGCATCTTGGCATAGAGGGGAGCGATGTATTTATCTATACTTTGTTTAGGAACAGAAGTACGACGCGCCAAGTAGCTTACGATTTTGCCTTGGGCATCCTTGATGATGTCAAAATCCGTTACCACCCAGTAGTATTCGCCTGATTTGGCTAAGTTCTTGGCCACCGCATGGAAGTTTATACCTTGTTGTATATTGTCCCAAAGTACCTTGAAAATGACACGAGGCATGTCCGGATGGCGGATAATATTGTGTGGAGAACCCATAAGCTCTTCTTCACTATAGCCACATACATCACAGAATACTTGATTGACGTAATCAATCACACCTGCCGCATCCGTACGACTCATAATCGTTTTAGACTTATCCCAATCGACTTCCTTGTCAATAGGAGTGGGGTATTTGAAATTTGGTATCATATGAGGAAATTAATTGTTTTGGTAAAATCCCTGCAAAGATACATTTTTTTTCAAAAATAAGGAAAAGAAAACCATATTATTTTTATGAACAAAGGTTGAGCTGTATGCTGACTGCTTGATTTTCATGTCTTTCCTCTTGTTTGCAGAGGGGGGAAGAAGCACCCAAAAAAGTTATCAACAAAAAGAGGAAAAAACTATGTGGAAAAATTCGTTTTTCTGATAAATTTTTTATAACTTGCACCCTCAAAAAAGTATAAAGAAAATTGCTATGGAATATCTTATTGTAGCGGTGTTTTTCATTGGTTATCTGTTTATTACAGTAGAACACCAAGTGAAAATTGACAAAACAATTTCAGCACTCGGTATGGCTGTTGCGTGCTGGACAATCCTCAAAGTGGCAGATTTGCCTATTTTTGAAATTGACAAGGGGCTAGTTCCCTTGGCAGAACATTACGAGGGCGGGAACCCTCAGGCTATTGATAGCCTCCTATTGTATCACTTAGGAAAGGTAGCCGAAATTCTCTTCTTCCTCATAGGAGCGATGACCATTGTTGAGATCATCGACATGCACCGAGGGTTTGAGATTATCAAAAAGATGATCAAGACCCGTAGAAAGAAAAAATTACTTTGGGTAATGGGGATTGTGGCATTTTTCTTATCATCATTGATAGATAACCTCACCACTATAATAATAATGATTACCATTTTGCGCAAGCTGGTACCTTTCCGCGAGGAACGTATATGGTATGCGTCACTTTTGATCATTGCGGCCAATGCAGGAGGGGCTTGGTCTCCTATAGGGGATGTAACTACCACTATGCTGTGGATGGCCAATAAGGTAACCGCTATGAGACTGATTGACTATGTGGTATTGCCTGCGATACTGTGCTTCTTGGTACCTTTTGCTATTGCGTCCTTTATGCCTATTTTCAAAGGGAAGTTGGACATGCCACAGATGGATAAGACCATGGCTTACAAAAGCAGCACTCCTATCTTGATCATTGGGGTATTAGGTATTATCTTTGTGCCTATATTTAAGTCTTTGTTCCACTTGCCTCCTTATTTGGGTATGTTGTTCTCCTTGGCCACTGTGTGGTTCTTTTCAGAGCTGCTCAAGCCTAATACAGAATTGGCAGAAGGGGACAAGCCTTCGTTCTCAGTACATAGTGCTTTAGGACGTATAGAACACTCCAGTATATTGTTTTTCCTAGGTATTCTCTTGGCTGTAGCCGCTTTGGAGGTAACAGGCGTTCTTTTCAACTTTGCAGGTACTCTTAGCCAAGTGGTTCCCAATGAGAATATAGTGGTGATGATTCTTGGTTTCGCTTCTGCGGTGATAGACAACGTACCGCTAGTGGCAGCTGCCATAGGTATGTTCCAAGAGCCTTTGGATGCTGGTCTATGGCACTTTATCGCTTTCTCAGCAGGAACAGGGGGTAGCTTGCTCATCATAGGTTCAGCTGCGGGAGTAGCGGCTATGGGTATGGAAAAAATAGACTTTTTCTGGTATGTAAAGCATATCTCATGGCTAGCCCTTGTCGGCTTCTTAGCAGGTTGTGGCTCTTTGATAGCCGTAGAGACTTGGTTTAGATAGTGACTAATGACCAGTGACCAGTGACTAATGACGCAAATCAATAGTCTTTCTACAGAAAACTATGCTCATTAGGGATTGTCTTATAGTCAAACAAAAATGGTTAGCGAAAAATTAGCGTGAGCAGGTGTAGGGATAAAGTCCGCGAAAGCGGAGTATGTGAGGCAATTTGCCCTTGAAAAAGAGCAAATTAAAATTAGCCGATTATTCTATAAATGATTGACTATAACAGTTGATTCTCATTAGTATAGATCCGAATCAATAGTTAAAAATATCTGTATAATCTAATTCGTTAAGACGCAATAAATTGCATCTCTACGGATGACTACGCTCATCAGGAGTTGTCTTAGCCAGCGTTAGGGTAGAGACGTGAGTTTATTGCTTTTTAGAAAGTTAGCAAATAATATTTTAACTATTGATTCGAATAATAGACAAATAACAATTATAAAGATTTTCCAATAAATATATTATTATGAAAAGATCGCTACTATATATAGGTTTTTTCTTGCTACCGCTCTTTGCATTGGCACAGAGTCTTCCTGCCTATACCCTTACGGGGGAGAATACGGTATGTGGAGGAAATATAAAGGTAGACTGGTCAGCTGCGGTTACCGCAGGTATTCCTGTGTCGCTTTGGCATGTGGAACTCTATAATAGTGCAGGGGTCAAACAATCTCAAAAGGATTTTGACGCAGCAGGGAAGGCGCAATTTGCCTTCCCTACAGGCACATATAAGGTAAAGGTCATTAGAAAAGATGGTTCTAAGACCCACCCCACACAGGGCACCCAAACGATTACTTCCACCTATAGGAACTTTATCGTGGTAGAACCCTACGAACAGGCCGATGCTGAACGTGCTGTAGGGGAGTGTACCTCCGATGGGAAAATGACCTTTAAGATAAAAAATGGGGCTGGCCCCTTTGTGATTAAGCTCTATGAAGTAGGCCAAGCTACACCTGCGGCCACCTCCGCACCTACCACTAAGTCAGGCAATGAAACTACTGTACAGATTACCACAGGCCTTAAGGCCAATACCAAGTACGAGATAGAGGTAACTGACCAGGTAGATGGGGGTACTTGTGCTAAAACAGAAACCCGCAATGTCAGAAGCTTCACCACCAAGCCTGCTTCGGCCTCTTTCCTTAGAAGTGTTACCTTAGAGAGCTGTAAGCAGAAAGGGGTACTAAGGGGGGCTCGTGGAATGATTACAGTAGAGATCAACAACCCCAATGCCGTAGGCCCTTTTCAGGTAGAGGTACGCCGTAAGGATAATAACGAAGTGGTCGTATCCGCAAGCAATGCCGATGCCTCTTTCCCTAAAGGAGGCGCTACAGGTACTACCCAAAAGGAAATAGAACCCGATGCAGGCAAGCGCTTGGAAGTGGGTAAGGACTATGTCATTAAGGTAAAGGACGTAGGTGGGAATTGTGTGGCCGAACGTACCCAGACCAACCCGCTCCGATTCTCAGCAGAGGCCGTACGACTTCACTTGGCACATACCTGTGCTGACTGTGCCGAATATGAGTTTGCAGTAGCCCCCAAATTCCCAAATAGAGCAAGTAATCCCAATCAGGTAACCCGTGATAAGTTCTATACCTATAACCTTAAGGTAGAGGTAAAGCGTGGTGGGGTAATGCTCCCAGGCTTTCCAGAACAATTCACCAATACGGATGCTTTACCACAGACAGGTACCAATAACGGGTATATATATGGCAACAATGAGTTTAGGCTTAGTTCCCTCTACGATGCGATGGTGCATAAGTCCGCCTATAAGGTAAAAGGAGGGGATGTGATTACTGTTACCTATGAGGATTGCGCCTTGGCCACTCCTATAGTGCTCACCCATACTGTTAAAATTACGCCAGACAAGCCTTTCACCGAGATAGGAGTACGCAAGAAAACAGGAGGAGGCAATTGCGATAGAGAGGTAGTGCTTACTACTACTTTCCAACATGGAGGAACGCCTTCTTATACTGATTTTTGTAATTTCACGGGAATGAAAGCCCGTGTAAAAACTTCCAATGTTTGGCAGGCAGCTACCACAGTAAGCGATGTGATGTATAAGTTCTACGATGAGTATGATGTCAATCGCCATAGGATGTATGTGCCTGTCTCTACAGTAACCAACAAATATCAGGTAGAATATGCTGATGCCTCTACGGCTCTCAACGCCACGGCGCCTACCGATTGCAAACACTATGTCTCCTCAGAGCTGACCCTAACTAAGCCTGACTTGATTGACAATGTAGGGGTACATGCCCTCTATGATGGCTATGGAGCAGTTCTACAATGGGAACATAGAGGAAAAAGGGTACAGCTATACGGTGTGAGAGATGTAGTAACCGATGCCAATCCCTTGGAGGTTACTATCCATCGCAAGGATGGCTTCCAAGGTGTTAAGACCTATACCGCCACTGGGCCTGAAGGCTTGGCAGGTACTTATCAGATAAAATTCCCAATAAAGGGTATCTATAAGGAAAACGATATACGTACTGGCTATATACTGATTATGGACGTACCGCCAGGAGAATATATCGTAAATATTAAGAATAATTGTGCTACCCGTAACCTCCCTCTTACCGTAGCGGAAACCCCTTCCCCTTATATACAGATAGATCCCTTGAAGGTAGAGGTAGAATGTAGTAAAAACGGACAAGCAGGAAGAGGAAAGCTTATCTATAGGGCAGTAGATGAGGTAGAGAATAATGTGCTGGGTTGGCTATATGTCTTTAGAGACCCAGGAGGATCACAACCACTTTACAAACGAGCTAAGCCAGGAAATTTGGTAAGACAATCAAGATATTCAGTTACCAGACTTTCATCGGATCCTTCCAAATATGAGAAAAAGGCAGAGATAGACAACTTGCCTGCGGGGAACTATATCCTAGGTATTCAGGCAGGAGGATCTCACCATTATACCGCAGTCTATAAGCCAGAGGACAAAGGCTATACTTATGGATTTAAACCTGATGAACAACAAGGGGTTGGTTTGATGTCTCATACTTATATATATATGCCCTTCACCGTGAAGGAGGTAACGGATGTAGTGCCACTTTCTGCGGTAGGTATGTGTGACCCCTCCAATCCTAATACGGGTATGATACGTGTAGAGATGCCTGCAGGGGCGGAACCTAAGTATCCAATCACTTATACCCTCTATAAGGTATCAGGAGGCACCAAGACTGTAGTTACTCAAGGAGGTAATGAGGTGA
>ERZ773087.1542-NODE-1542-length-14201-cov-4.500990_pt1 | contig 14201 bp, 9 predicted proteins | sample MGYA00511375_ERZ773087 | MGnify/ENA primary metagenome ERZ773087 (study PRJEB29015, sample SAMEA2737995) | human oral metagenome | biome: human oral; feature: human-associated habitat; material: dental | place: China | collected 2063 ...
TTTAATGCTCCATTTACATCTGCATTTAATATATGCCCTTTTTTAGTCTTATATAATCCTCTTTTTATTCTCTCTCCACTAAAGATATACTTATCACTATCTTTTTGAATAGGTATATCATCATTATCAAAAAAACTAGCTTTTGATGTGTAACTTTCTTCTTGTAATTTAAGTTCTATACATGCTAGTTTGCACATATAATCTAATTTATCCTTGATTTTTCCTAATGGTATATTTACAAAGTTTTGATTATTTACTTTTCCTATATTTACATTTCTTTGAATGTCTACATTATAACCTAAAACTATATTTCCTATATCATTTCGGATACAGTAATTTACAATCTTTCTACAAGTTTTTGTTATATAATCATTCACTCTATTATTTCGTTTATTTCTTAACAAATATTGATTCCTTGTTATACCTGTTATTTTTCTCAAATCTTTCTCACTTTGTAATTTTGAATTTTTCTTATTATACCATTGATTAATAGCCTTTAATCTCCTACCGTCCACTATGAAAGTTTTACCCTCATTTGTAACACAAGTTGCTAAGTTATTTATACCTAAATCTATCGCTAGTGCTTTTTGTGTGTTTAATTTATTTTGAGATATATCACTTACTTCGTAAGTATATTGTATCTCAAAATACCTAGCTTTACATTTTGGTATTATTCTTATTTCCTTTATAGGTCTATCTTTTAATACAGGGGGTATTGTTATTAATATCGGCTTATTAGTTTTCTTATATAAGTTAGAATAAGGCAATCTTAATTTATTTTCTTCTATTCTTACAAAACCAATTACAAGCGTTGTATATCCGTCTTTAGGCAAATACTTTGGTATTCTAATTAGTTTTTTATCTTTTTCACTTTTAGCTTTTTTTATAAGAGCAAAAAATGATTTAAAACTACTATCAACTTCCTTTATAATTTGTTGTGCTATATTAGAATTTAAAATCTTGTAGTTTTCATTCTTCTTACAAAGCTTATAATTCTTATTATAGTTCAAAAACTTATCATTATGGATATACTCTTGCCTGATATTATATAATGCTACATTTGTCATATTCTTTGCTATATGACATAGCTCTCTTAGTATATTATATTCAGTTTTGCTAAGTCCTTTTAACTGCTGTTTTACTGTTAGATACATTCTTTTTTCACTTCCTTTCTTCTGTTTATTATACTATATTTTTTATTCTTTAAGAACTTAATACCCTCTTCATCTCACCACTTGTAGAAGTGAGAGTATTCTGCAAGAATTTGATAAAATTTATTCAACAGAAAGAGGAGATAGAGTTCGCTCAAAATCAGAAGTTATTATTGCTAATTTACTGTATAAACATGGAGTAGATTATAAGTATGAAGAAAAACTTTACTATTCAACCAGTAAATGGATTGAACCGGATTTTACTATTATTTTAAAAGATAAGTCTAAAATTTATTGGGAACACCTTGGAATGATTGGAGTAGAGTCTTATGATAAACATTGGAAAGAAAAATTAGATATATATAGAAAGTATTTTCCAAATCAATATGTATTTACCTATGAAAACACAGAAATTTCAAATTCTGTATTGGATAAATTAAAAGAGTTGAATTTGATATAATTAAGTAGTTCACAGTTTACAAATTATATATGGATAGTTATTTTGCAAAAGCCTTACTTCTTATGATTTTATAAAATGTAGATTTTGCTAGGTTATCTAATTCCTGTATATATCGGTTGTTGCCCTCGCCGATGACGAGGGCAACAACCCCAACATACATATTACTAACTAAAATACATTTACATACTAGCTTTCAAACTCACTTACAAGTGCAGATACTGTTTGTTTTGCATCTCCATAAATCATTACTGTATTATCATAAGTAAAGAGTGGGTTTTCAAGTCCGGAGAAACCTGTTCCTTTACCACGTTTTAATACAAATACAGTTCTTGCCTCAAAAGCATTTATAATAGGCATTCCATAGATAGGAGATGATTCATCATGAATTGCAGCCGGATTGACAACGTCATTAGCACCTATAACAATAGCAACATCAGTCATAGGCATTTGTGGGTTCATTTCATCAGCAGTCTTTAATTGCTCATAAGGAACATCTGCCTCGGCAAGTAAAACATTCATGTGTCCCGGCATACGTCCTGCAACAGGGTGAATTGCAAAACTTACTTCAGCACCATTTGCCTCAAGCTTATTTGCAAGTTCTTTTACGCTATGTTGAGCTTGTGCAACTGCCATTCCATAACCCGGAATAAATACTACACTATTGGCAGCCTCTAAAACCATATATGCGTCCTCAACTGACATAGACTTAGGTTCTTTATCAGAAGAACCGGCTTTCTTTGAACCTGATGCACCGAAAGTACCGAATATAAGATTATAAAGGGTTCTATTCATAGCCTTACACATAATAAGGGTAAGGATTACACCTGATGCACCTACAAGACAGCCTGAAACTACCAACACTGTATTGTTGATTGTAAAACCTGCAAATGCTGCTGCCAAACCTGAAAATGCATTTAATAGGGAAATGATAACAGGCATATCTCCACCACCTATTGAAACAACCATGGTAATACCTACTATTAAATAGGTTATTGTAACTAAGTAAATTCCAAGAGTTGAGATAAAGCCGTCGCCTAATGCATACATAAATATTCCTATTAAACCTGCAACAACTAAAATCATATTTACAGTATTTTTTGCAGGAATTGAAATTTGCTTTGTAAAGCATTTTCCTGAAAGCTTACCCCAAGCCACTACTGAACCTGTAAATGCTATTGCACCTATGGCAATAGTAAGACCTAAGTTTATATCTGTAAATATTTCAGTCTTTCCTGTAAGTATGTATTGTGATATTGCAACAAGCAATGAAGATAGACCACCAAAACCGTTGAAAAGTGCAACAAGTTCAGGCATTCCGGTCATTTCCACTTTAAATGACCAAATCGCACCTATAACACTTCCTATAATAATAGCAAGAATTATATAAAGGTATCCATTTTGTAAAAGATTACTTGAGAAAGAATTTCTAACTTGTTCCTCAATTAAAACTGTTACAACAGCAATCAACATTCCTGCCGCAGAATAAAGATTTCCTTTTCTGGCAGTTTCAGGTTTTCCCAAGAGTTTGATTCCTCTTATAAAGAAGATACATGATGCCATGTATAAAATTTGTATTGCACCGACACTCATTACTTATCTCCTTTCTTTTTAAACATTCCAAGCATTCTATCTGTTACAAGGTATCCACCGACAACATTTATTGTTGCAAATATAATTGCTAAAAAACCAAGTACAAGCCCTAAAATACCACCTACATTAGCGGCAGTTACAGTTATCGCACCTACAATAGTAATACCTGATATGGCATTTGTACCTGACATAAGAGGTGTGTGTAACTGTGAAGGAACTTTTGATATAAGTTCAATTCCTAAAAATACAGCTAAGACAAAGACAAAAACTAACATTATATCCATACTAATTCTCCTTTTACTTAAATCTTTCATGGATAATGTTGCCGTTTTGAGTTAGTAAACAGCCTTTCATTATCTCATCTTCAGTATTTACAACTAATTCCTTACTTTCTTTATTATAAAAATGTGTAATAAATGCAGTTATATTGCCTGATAACATTCTTGAGGCATCAACAGGAACTTGCCTTTCAAGCATATCTCCTGACATTATAGTAACTCCGTTTTCTGTTACAACATTTTCATAAAGTTTAGAACCCTCTACATTACCCCCTGTGGAAACTGCCATATCAACAACGATAGAACCTGCTTGCATACGTTTAAGAACATCTTTTGTAATAAGAACAGGTGCTTTTCTTCCAAATACCTTTGCAGTTGTAATTACAATGTTGGACTTTTCACATACTTTTGCTTGTGCCTCCTGTTGAATAGCAATTTGCTCAGGAGTAAGTTCCTTTGCATAACCTTGTGCTGTTTGACCTGTATCTCCGAGGTCAATTTTTACAAAGCTTGCACCAAGTGATTTGACTTGTTCTGCAACAGCAGGTCTTGTATCAAATGCCTCAACTCTTGCACCAAGTCTTTTGGCAGTTGCAATAGCTTGTAGTCCTGCAACTCCTACACCTATTATAAATACTCTTGCAGGAGATATAGTACCTGCCGGAGTCATCATCATTGGAAAAATTTTAGGTAACTTACCGGCGGCATTTATTACAGCAACATATCCTGCAAGTGAAGTTTGAGATGACTGAACGTCCATTTTTTGTGCAAGAGTAGTTCTTGGAATCATTTCAAGAGATACTGCTTGAAGTTTCCTTTTTGCAAAACCTTCAAGTAAGCTCCTTTCATTAAATGGGTCAAGATAGCTTAAGTGTAGAGTATTTTCCTTAAGTCCCTCTAAAGAACTAGGTTTTATAATTCTTACAACTATATCTGAGTTGGCATAGCCGACTTCATTGCTATCTACTAGAGTAGCCCCACATTTTTCATAATCACTATCTGAAATACCGGATTTTATACCTGCTTGTTTTACAACCTTTATTTCAAATCCGAGAGCTATTAATTTTTTAATATCATCCGGAATTAGCGAAACTCGAGTTTCTAAGGAATCTTCTTCTTTACAAACTAAAATTTTGTTCATATTCCCTCCTATTTTCTTATTTTAATGTAGCCTCTCCGAAGTTGCATTGCAAAAGGAGAATTTATATGTTTTATAGGTATTGTGAGCTATTGCCCTATTAATATAAAACTAGCTATATACTATTTTAGTATGTTTTTCAAATAATAGCAACTAAATTTAATGCCTTAACTATATAATCTCTATAAATAATGTCAGTTTTTCTGCTATTATAAGATTTCCTCTAATTGGTAATGTTATAATACAGACAATACTGCTAATTTTACCCACTGTTTCATTTTTAAACTATTGATATTTTTAAATAATATTTACAAAAATATCAATAAATGATATAATAAAGCATACTAAATTACTAGGTTATTTTAAATGTATAGTTAAAAAATTTACTTGCATATTTAATGTAAGTAACTTATAGTTAAATTAAACTTTACAATATTGGAGAAGAAATGGATTTATTTGATTATATGCAGGAAAAAAGGAAAAAAAATGAATCGCCTCTTGCAGTAAGACTGCGTCCTGAAAGCCTAGATGAAGTAGTTGGTCAAGAGCATATTCTTGCAAAAGATAAATTATTATATAGAGCAATTAAGGCAGATAAGCTAGGTTCTATCATATTCTATGGTCCACCCGGAACAGGGAAAACTACAATAGCGAAAGTCATCGCAAACACCACAAAGTCTGATTTTAAACAAATTAATGCTACAAATGCCGGAAAAAAAGATATGGAAGAAGTAGTAAGTTTAGCAAAAGAAAATTATAAAATGTATTCGAGAAAAACGATTCTTTTTATTGATGAAATACATAGATTTAATAAAGCACAACAAGATTTTCTACTTCCATATATGGAGGACGGCACAATAATTTTAATAGGAGCAACTACTGAAAATCCCTATTTTGAAGTAAATTCAGCACTTTTATCGAGAGCGAGTATATTTGAATTATTTCCAATATCAAAAGAGGGCATAAGAGAGATTATTAAGAGAGCTGTTTATGATTATAAGGGAATGGGAGTATATAATGCAGACATTGATGAGGACAGTATAGAGTATTTGGTAAATTCCGGTGCAGGAGATGCAAGATTTGTGATAAATGCAATAGAACTTGCGATATTAACTACTAAACCAAGTGAAGATAAGAAAATACATATTACAGAGGACATTATAAGAGATTGTATACAAAAAAAGAATGTTAAATATGATAAAACAGGAGAGAATCATTATGATGTGATTTCAGCATTTATAAAGAGTATGAGAGGTTCTGACCCTGATGCAGCTCTTTTTTATCTTGCGAAAATGCTTGATGCAGGCGAGGATATTAAGTTTATATCGAGAAGAATTATGATATGTGCAAGTGAAGATGTGGGAAATGCAGACCCACAGGCAATCACGGTTGCAACAAGTGCTGCTCTTGCAATAGAAAGAATAGGCATGCCGGAGGCAAAAATAATACTTTCGCAAGCAGTCATTTATGTAGCAACTGCCCCAAAAAGTAATAGCAGTGTTACAGCTATCAATAAGGCTTTAGAACTTGTAGGTAAGTATAATGGTGCAAAAGTCCCAAATCACTTGAGGGACGGAGGTTATCATGGTGCTAAATTAGGTAGAGGAGTTGGCTATAAATATGCACATAACTATGAGAATCATTATGTGAAACAACAGTATTTACCTGATGAACTGGAGGGACAAACAATATATGAACCAAGTAATCAAGGTTATGAAAATGAAATTAATGATATGATGAGCAAAAGAACAGGTAAGCAAACAATGGAGGAGAAATGAGAGAAAAATTAGAAAAGTTATCGATTACAGATTTAAGAGTTTTAGCAAAGGAAAAAGGACTTAAAAAGGTAAGTACATTAAAAAAAGCACAACTTATAGAGGTTTTATTAAAAGCAGAAGAGGAAAATAACTTAGAAACTGAAAATAAAACTAAGAAGACAGAGGAAGTCAAGGAAGAAAAAGTTAAAGAAGAAAAAGTTAAAGAAACAACATTAAAATATCAGGAAAAAAAGCCACTTGAAGTGCAGGAGCAAAACTCAGACAATAGACATTTTGAAAATAGAAATACTGAGTCAAAACAAGTAGAGCAAAATGCAGACACTTTAGCCGAGGGAATACTTGAGGTAATGCCTGACGGCTTTGGTTTTATAAGGTGTGAAAATTATCTTCCGGGAGATGAAGACGTTTATGTAGCTCCCTCTCAGATTAAGAGATTTAAACTAAAGACAGGCGATATAATAAAGGGAACTAAGAGAATAAAAACTGTTACAGAAAAATTTGCAGCACTTTTATTTGTAGGCAGTGTAAACGGTTATCCTGCAAATACCATAGAGCAAAGACCTAATTTTGAAGATTTGACACCTATATTTCCAAATGAAAGAATACATCTTGAAACTACCCAAAATACAAGTGTGTCAATGAGAATTGTAGACTTGCTTTCTCCTATTGGAAAGGGTCAAAGAGGAATGATAGTTTCCCCACCTAAGGCAGGAAAGACAACTTTACTTAAGCAAGTTGCAAAGGCAGTAAGACAAAATAATCCTGAAATGCACATGATTATACTACTTATTGATGAACGTCCCGAAGAAGTAACAGATATAAAAGAGGCGATAGAAGGGCCGGAGGTAGAAGTTATTTATTCTACATTTGATGAATTACCTGAAAGACATAAAAGAGTTTCAGAAATGGTAATTGAAAGAGCAAAAAGGCTTGTAGAGCATGGTAGAGATGTTATTATACTTTTAGATTCAATAACAAGACTTGCAAGAGCTTATAACTTAACTGTTCTCCCAAGTGGAAGAACTTTATCAGGAGGACTTGACCCTGCTGCACTTCACATGCCTAAGCGATTCTTTGGAGCTGCAAGAAACATGCGAGAGGGTGGAAGTCTTACAATACTTGCAACTGCACTTGTGGATACAGGTAGTAGAATGGACGATGTAGTTTATGAAGAATTTAAAGGTACAGGAAATATGGAACTTGTACTTGATAGAAAATTATCTGAAAAGAGAGTATTTCCTGCAATAGATATATTAAAGAGTGGTACTAGAAGAGATGATTTACTACTTTCAAGCAGAGAAAAAGAGGCAGTTGATGTAGTAAGAAAGAATTTAAGTTCATTAAAGGCAGATGAGGCAGTTGAGAAAATACTTGATACATTTTCAAGAACAAAGAGTAATGCAGAGTTTATAGATAGAGTTAAGGTAAGATAGCAATAACAAAACCAAGGGGGTTGTGCAAAATTGCAACAGCCCCCTTATCTTACTTCAAATCCTCAGCAGGGCCAAGTTTTGAGATATAGCTTTGACTACTTGTTATAGTACTATTACTTTGATTATTACTCTTAGGATTGAAACCATTTCCGGCAGGAGAAAGAGGTTCATTACTTTGTGTGTTTATAGTAGTATTATTTGAGTTGCTTGTATTACTATTTAATGTAATATCATTTGAATTATTTGTGGTTTGTGTTCTAATAATATTATCGCTTTTTTGATTGTCAGTATCAAAAGCTTTATTTATTGCCTCAGAACTTGATGATTCAGAGCTTATATTTAAATTAGCTTGTTCCGGCAAAACAGTTGAATTTACAGAGGTTATAGATATATCAGCTTTGTTATAATCTATAATTTCGCCACTTGAGGCTATATTATAACTTTGCTCTCCAAGTGTAATACTTGTGTCATGCAACATTTGCCCACTATTATTAAAATAGTAATTCTTGTTGTCAATGTTTACAAGACCGGTAAGCATTTTTCCTGATTGCTCAAGGAAATACCAATTTCCATTGTCATTTATCCAACCATTTCGTATTGCTCCGTCTTCATTGCTAAAATACCAATTTCCATTGTCAAGAATCCAGCCTGAATTTAACTTACCTGAACTAGCTAGGTTATATAGTTTATTTGAAATATTTACCCAACCTGTCATCATGTTTCCACTTTTATCGAGATAGTACCAAGTTCCATTATCCAAAACCCAATTTGTTCTCATAGAACCGTCGTTACCTAAGTAAAACCATGTGTTATTTTGCTTTATCCAACCTTTTACCATAGAGCCGTCAGCATTTAAATAATAATATTTTGAAGACTCTTTTATCCAATCTGTAAGCATATATCCGTTTTTATCTAGGAAATACCAACTGTCATTGTCTTTTATCCAACCTCTTGTCAAACTTCCGTCATTACCAAAATAATTCCACCTGTCAAATGACTTAAGCCAACCTGTTACCATTGCTCCGGTGTCAGGGTTTAAGTAATATTCTTTATTTGCAAGAGTAATCCAACCTTTTGTAGGATTTCCGTTTGAGTTAAGATAATACCATGTATCTACATCTTTTGCCCAAGTGCTAACTTGTTTTTTATAATTTTTATAGTAATATCTCTCACCTAAGATAGTTCTCCAAGTATCTGCTTTTATTTTATCCTCAAATGAAGTATATTGAAAATCTAAATCAACATTTCCTGCAATTCCGTCAACCTTACCTGAACTTGTACCCTGCCACATTACAGGATTTTGAAATACAGGTAGTTTATTATATCTTGCAACCCATACAGGATACTTTTTAGCTGTTTGAGGGTCTAATTTATTTGAGAGCCAATAATCACTTGCATAAATTATAGGATAATACCCTGCGTCTTGAATTGTTTTGCAAAATGCGTCTATAAGTGCAGATATCTCTTCTTTTGACATTTTTCCCTGAGTGTTTTCGTCCTCAACATCAAAAGCTATTGGATAGGAGATAGGGTAGTCTTTTATAGCATTTAAAACAAATTCAGCCTCAGCCTTAGCCTCTTCAACAGTTAGTGCATAAGAGTAAATGTAAGCTCCAAGTTTAACACCATTATTCATTGCACCATTCATGTTTGCTATAAAATAGGGGTCAAGAGTTCCTGTTTGTCTTGACCTTGTGGCTACCATTGCAAATTTTACATCATCATTTGCAACTTTTTTCCAGTCTATTTCTCCCTGCCAACGTGAAACGTCAATTCCCCTTGCAAGTACTTTATCAAAATTGACTTCATCATTCATTTTATATACACCATTAGAAACCATTTTCCAGTTTTCCACTGCAAAGGCAACTGTAGGAGTAAGTAAAATAGCCAAAGTACTGGCAATTATAGGTTTAAATTTCTTTTTTAAAAAATTAGTTAAGTTCATTTTATCTTTCCTTATTTAAGTATACATAAGTCAAATTCATCTATATAGTGTCATTTTTTTTGTTCTCTATGCAGAAAACAAAGTTATAATTATATGGGGTTGTTACAAGATTAATCTTTACAAATAGTACTAACTTTTTTGTCCTCTATTGGAAAACAAGGAGTTTATTTATATATTATTATTGGGATTTATCCCCCGTAGGGGGACAAATCCCATATAGATAGATGTTTTGCACAAGCCCCATATTTATCTATTTTACAACAATTATCTTACTGAGGTCCATTGGTAAGACCTGCCTCTAATTTACCATTACCACCTACTTGACTTGTAGTTTGAGTACTGTTTTGATTACTATTTATGTTTATAGAATTGCCGTTTTGAGCAGGTGCAGGGTTATTCCCTGAGTTTGTAGTACTTGCTTGTGTTGTAGATGTAGTAGGATTGTATGAACTTGTATTTGTATCTATACCACCCTTAGGTGCAGGCGAATTTGCAGATGAAGTGGTAGAGTTTGTTTGACTCTTAGTTGTAGTTGATACGCCAGTCGTAGCATCGACCAAAGTAGGTGCATTAGTACCTAAAATCTCATTTGATTTAGTACTACTACTCTCTACTGTTGTGCTTGTAGTATTGCCTTGATTACTTACTGACTGGCTTTCTGTGGGGGGAGCACTGACCGTAGGGGCAGTAGTATCTTTTCTATTTGCAGATTCAGTATAAGCACCTGATTTATCAAATGTATAATCCTTGCCGTCAATCTTAATTGTGGTATTTAATACCATTTTACCGTCATCACCCAAATAGTAATATTTCTCTCCTGACTTTACCCAACCTTTTTGCATGTGTCCACTTGTGCTAAAATGATACCAATGTTTTTCTATCTTCTTCCAACCAACACTCATCTTACCAAGTTCTTTTCCTGTTTCAGTACTCATGTAGTATTGATTTTTGCCGTCATTTAACCAACCAGTTTTCATAGCTCCGTTAGCTGCATCAAAGAAGAAATAAACATTGTCGATTTTAACCCAATTAGTAGCCATTTTTCCGTCAGTATTAAAATAGTACCATTTATCATTTATTTTTCTCCAACCAAAGGTACATCTACCGTCTTGCTTAAAATAGTACCAAGAGTCATTCATATTTCTCCAACCTATTGCCATAGCACCATTGCTACGCATATAGTAATAGTTGTTACTTATTTTGAGCCAACTTGAAATAACCATAGTTCCGTCTGCAAGGTTGTAGAACCAACTACCATTGTCCTTAACCCAACCGATATTCATAAGACCACTATTTTTAAAATAATACCATTTCTTATTTACAGATTTCCAACCTGTTGTCATAATGCCACTTGATAAATCCATGTAATAGTATCCGTCTTTAGTTTGTATCCAACCCTTATGCTTTGTTCCATTTGAGTCATAGTAATACCAGTTGTTGTTTTCCTGTTGCCAACCTGAGGCTGCAAAGCTTGTGGTTATTGATGATATACTCAAAATGCCTGCTAAAGCTAAGGCGTAAAGTGAACCAACTTTTCTCATTTACCTTTCCTCCAAATATATAAATAATAAAGCTATCCTCTATTATAACATAGAAATAGAGTAATGAAAGTAACTCTTTTCTTACTTTTATAAAAAAACTTCTGTAAACTAGACTTTATTTTAATCTATATTCATTACTTCATTATAATAGTCTTTTGCATATCTGTACATTATCAATGTATATTCGCCAAAAGTTTCTCCTAAACTAGACTTATAGACTGCCCAAAGAGTCCAAGCAAACCCACCAAGTGCCATATAGGCATACACGATTTTTTTCTCCAAATCAGTTGGAGTATGCTCAAGATATGTTTCAAGCAAATTTAAAGTTTCTTCTTTATTAAAGTAAGAATAAATACTAGACATAGCAATGTCTATCAAAGGATCAGCCATTCCGGCGTATTCCCAATCTATTAGTCGTATTTCTTCCCTGCCATAAACATTTACAAATAAAAAGTTATCAGACACGCTGTCTATATGAGCTAAAACCTTGGTTCTATCAAGAGTTTTGAGATAGGAGATTAACTCATTCATTTTTTGCCTTACAATGTTATAGTCCTCAAAAGGTATTTCGCCTGATTTAAGACAAAGCTTTTCATAGAAATTAATTCTTTCTTCTATATTAAATTCATGATTAACGGTACAAGAACTTTTATGGAGTGTTCTAAGTACTTCCATGCAACTTTCTATGTCTTTTTGGCTATGAAAGTCCGAATTTCTTGAATTTTCATAAAACTCTGAAATCTTATAACCTGTATTATAATCAAAGTAAATGATATTTTCAGTTATATATAGATTATTTACAGCCTTGTAGTTTTCATATTCTGCTTTTCTGTCTATTAGCTCCTCAGTCCCCTTTCCGGGGATTCTACAAATGTATCTGAGGGTTGTGTTATTTTTGTAAATGTTAATGTCATCTGCATTAATTTTAAGCCTATTATTTAGATTAATGCTAAATAAAAATGACTTATTTGTCATGCCTGCTTTAAGACATTTTATATCAGTAATGGCATATTCAGGTATATTAAATACATTTGAAATAAGTTTCATTGCCTCATTATCAGAAGAATGATTATAATGTTCGTCAAATGCGCGAAGTTCCTCTAAGTTTTCAAATTCATACACTTGTTCTCTTGGTTGAGGATTAATGTATATGTCAGGGAGTGGATTATTTTGTGAGTTGATAAGATCCATAAGGACTTGCTCCCAATAATACTCCTCAGTACCTGTCCTTTTATAATAACTTTCTATAATAGGAAAGAATTTATTTGAAAATGCTTTATCAAAGTAAGCAGGACCATACATTACATAACTATCACTGCCCCCTACCTCCAACTTTGTTATAACTCCCTTTTTATTATATGAAATGCACCACTCCTTAGTGTTTCCCTCCATATAAGAGGCAGAATACCATGAATTAGGTTCATATAGATGATACATATTATTTCTAAGCCAATTATCAGAGGCGAGTAGATAAGTATTCTTATTATAAAATAAATCTTTTGCATGATAGAGGGTGGCTAATGTATTTTTATTTTTAAATTCAGGATTATATAGTAGTTTTACTTTGAATTTGTCAATGAGGTATTCAAATTTTTCTTTTAAGTAACCTACTACTATTGTAATGTCAAATATACCGACTTCATGTAATTGTTTTATTTGACGCTCAATCATTTTTTCGCCATATACTTTCAATAGTCCCTTGGGTGTGTCATAAGTAAGTGGAACAAATCTTGAACCAAATCCGGCAGCAATTATAACTGCATTATCAACTTTATAATTTTCAAGTTGTTTTTTTCCGATTTCTGTTATAATATAAGAGGAAGTTGATTTCTCTATATATGAAAGTTTAATTGCTTTTGAGATATAGTTGTTGACTGCACCAAGTGATATGTTTAGCTTTAATGCAAGTTCACGTTGTGTGATTTGAGGGTTTTCTAAAATATCTCTACAGATATGTATTATCTTATTCATAAATACCTCCTAGTTGAAAATTAGTTCATTTTAGATTAAAAATCTCATTTAATGAACATTATAGCATAGTTGAGGCATTTTTGAAAGTAAATAAGTGATAAAACTATCATATAGTAAGGTTTTTGTAAGAAAATTTCCATAGAAAATATATAGAATTTTATTTTCAGATGGTTTATACTTAACCCAAGTTCAAGTTTGGAGAAAACATATTACAAAAGTATTGAAAATTTTAAGTTTTCGTAGTATGATAAGACTTGAACGCAGTTAGGAAACTTTACTAAAGCGGATTTCAATAAAAAGATAAAAAGGAGAGTGCATTTATTATGAAGAAGCAAACTAAAACAGGTTATATATTTGGTACCCAACAGTTGCCATACGTTTCAGCTCCTGGCTTAGTAAGTAATAACTTTACTTGGGAAGAAGTAGCGACTCGCAACTTTGGGGTAGACTTTGGATTCTTTGACAACCGCTTTACAGGGTCATTTGACTACTATATTCGTAATACTAATGGAATGTTAGTAAGTGGTATCCCTCTACCAGCGGTATTGGGTACAGGAGCTCCTCAGCGCAACGCAGCTGACCTAGAAACTAAAGGTTTTGAGTTGGTATTAGGTTGGAAAGACAAGATAGGAGAAGACTTCAGATATAATGTATCTTTCAACTTAGCAGATAGCCGTTCATTTATCACCAAATACGATCTTAACCCTACTAACGATTTGGGTCATTACTACGTAGGTAGAGAGATAGGAGAAATTTGGGGTTATGAAACAGAAGGTTTGTATCAAACAGATGCTGAAGCAGCTGCTGTAGACAATTCGAAATTAGGAAACTACAAATGGTTAGCGGGAGACGTGAAGTATAAAGACCAAGATGGTAACAACAGAATTGACTGGGGTAATAATACGTTAGACAACCC
>ERZ773087.1548-NODE-1548-length-14133-cov-23.077142_pt1 | contig 14133 bp, 10 predicted proteins | sample MGYA00511375_ERZ773087 | MGnify/ENA primary metagenome ERZ773087 (study PRJEB29015, sample SAMEA2737995) | human oral metagenome | biome: human oral; feature: human-associated habitat; material: dental | place: China | collected 2063 ...
GCAGCAACAAAATGAGCGCGGCGAGTGTAGCGCTGAGGTATGTCTCAACCATTGAAAAGGGGCGGTAGGTGGAGGCGGCACACCAACAGACGTCAAACCACACAAATTTGAACCACAACAGCCCAAACAACAACGCCGTACAGCGTCGTTCTGTCCGTTCGGACGGTGAGGCGAAGAGCGGCCTCCGGCTAACAAGCATATTTTTATTCCACATCGTTCAAATACGTCCGCTGCGCGGTGTCCGGGCGGGATCATCCTCTCATGTCGACAGGCGTTTGGGACGGCTGCAAAAGTACAAGGATCGCGGTCGGAGCCATGCGGCGTATTTGCGGCGTGACAGGGAGAAATAAGTTCAAAAGGATGGGGTACCGAAGCTTAGCACGGCCATTTCCCATTTCGTTTTGTCTAATACGTTGACGCTCCCGTCTAAGTTTTTGACAAGGACGATTGGCGTGCATTTCTGCAACTGACTGAAAACAATCTCTTTGCCCTTGGCGGCATGGTTTTGGCATGAATAAGTGCAAAATAAAATCACGGAAATGATGTACAAGACATGGATCCTAAGCGGATGGCTTTGCGTGGCGTTTGTCGGGGCACGTGCCCAGGAGGCGAAAACGTGGACGATGGACGACTGCATGCGTTACGCCGCGGAAAATAGCCTCAAGGTGCGCGCCGAGAGGCATCAAGACGATACGTATCGGGCGGAGTATCGCGCCGCCATGGCCGACTTCTTCCCTTCGGTGGGGATGCGGATTGGCGGGCAACTTAACTACGGGCGGTCGATCGACCCGCAGACGAACACGTATAATAATGTCTCCACTTTTAATAATTCCTATCAGGCATATGCCTCGCTGCCGCTATTCGACGGTGGACAGCTTGTGAACCGGGCTAAAGCGGCGGCGATCAACCGTCAGCTGGGTGCGCATGAGGTGCGTCGGGTGCAGAACGAGGCTGCGCTGGCGGTGATGGAGGCTTTTTCAAATGCGGTTTATTATGGCGGCACTGTGCGGCTGGCTATTGAGAAGCTGGGCGAGAGTCGGCAGACTTTGCACAAGACGCGCCGCATGGAGGAATTGGGCCTGAAGGGTGCCGCGGACGTGGCCCAGGTGGAGGCGATTGTGGCGGCGGATGATTACAACCTGATCCACCAGCAGAATTTGTACGACGCGGCTGTGCGGACGTTAAAAGAGACGATGAATTATCCGGCCGAAGATGCATTGATGATGGATACGTCCGTGATGGTGTGGCGAGAAAATGCAGCAAGCCTTTCGGCGGAGGAAATTTTTAGCCGTGCAGTAACAGATAACCCGACGATGCGCGCGGCGGAGTGTCGCAGGTTGGCAGCACAACATTTGTACCGTGTGGCGCGTGGTGCGATGTTTCCCCAGCTGACTTTTGAGGCAGGTATTTCGACGAATTACTTCCGCAACTTGGCCGACCCACATACGACGGCTTTCAGCCGACAGTTCTTTGACAATAATCGCGGCGAATATTTGGCCGTGACGCTCAGCATACCCCTTTTCGACGGCTTGGCGAGGTACACGTCGGCCCGTAGGGCACGAAACGCGATGCGGGTGGCGGATGTGCAACGTGACGAGACGCTTCGCCAGCTGCGGACGGCTGTCGAGCAGGCTGTGGCGGATCGAGATGGCTTTGAAAAAGAGGCCGTGCAGATGGCGCGGAAGGTGGCCGCGGACTCGATGGCTTACCGCGTCACGCTACGTAAATATGAGGAAGGACTTTTGTCCGCAATCGATTTGCAAACGGCCGCGAATACGCTCATTGAAGCCCGCGCCAACTTGCTACAAAAACAACTCTCGTACGAAATTAAACGCCGCTTGGTGGCATACTATAATCAGGGAGAACTTATTTGTGAAGACGAAAAATGAACAGCGTCGGGCGCTTGAAAACGATTATCCCGAAAAAGTGCTTGACCCTTTTAGGCGGTTGGAATTTCGTTTTGCGCTTCGCCACAGACGAATTTTGGAGAGCTAATCGGTGAAAACGAAAAAAGAACAGCTCCGTGCACTTGAAAACGATTATCCCGAAAAAGTGCTTGACTGTTTTGTGCGGTTGGATTTTCGTTTTGCACTTCTCCACAGTCGATTTTTAGAGAGCTAATCAGTGAAAACGAAAAATAAACAGCTTTGAGCGTTTGAAAACGATTATCCCGAAAAAGCGCTTGACCCTTTTAGGCGGTTAGAATTTCGTTTTGCGCTTCTCCACAGACGATTTTTAGGGAGCTAATCGGTGAAAATGAAAAATGAACAGCGTCGGGCGCTTGAAAACGATTATCCCGAAAAAGTGCTTGATCCTTTTAGGCGGTTGGAATTTCGCTTTGCGCTTCTCCACAGACGAATTTCTGTTTTAGGTTTTTGAATTAAGGTTTTGATCATGGATATACTGTTAGAAAAAAAGAAAGGAATACGGAAGAAACACCTTCCATACATTGCGGGCGGGGCTGCTGTCGTTTTGCTGCTGTCGTGGATTGTGTTTGGAAACCATGCTGCGACGCTGCGCGTAGACGCCCGGAGCTTGAGCATCGGTGATGTAAAACGAGATCAGTTCAACGATTTTGTCCGCGTGGATGGACAAGTTCAGCCGATTACAATTGTGCAGCTAAGTCCCGAAGAGGGAGGAATTGTACAGGAACTTGTGGTCGAGGAAGGCGCTCGTGTGCATCGTGGCGACGTCATTGTGCGGCTGAGCAACTCTAATTTGGAGTTGCAGATACTTAATGCGGAGGCGGAATTGGCTGAAAAACAAAACCTGCTTCGAAATACGCAAGTAACTATGGAACAAGACCGTTTGCGCAACAAAACCGAGGAGCTACAATTGGATCTTGCGACTACGCGGAGCCTTAGAAATTATCGGCAACAGGAAAAGCTGTACAACGAGAAGCTCACCGCCCGGGAGGATTATGTGCAGGCAAAAGAAGACTACGAATTGGCGCGGCGGAAACATACGCTCATTAATGAACGGCTCCGTCAAGACTCACTTTATCGGTCTATCCAAATGGATCAGATGGAAGATAACCTCATGAATATGCGCCGCAATGTGCTGCTTATTCGCGAGCGGAAAAACAAGCTTGAAGTGCGTTCGCAGATCGATGGCGAGCTGGGTTTGCTTGACGTGGTGCTTGGTCAGAACGTTCAACCGGGACAAAAAATAGGGCAGATAAACGACCTCTCTGATTATAAGGTGCAAGCGTTGATCGATGAACATTACATCGATCGTGTTCGCGCTGGATTACCGGCCACGTTCGATCGTCAGGGAACTCATTTCGCGCTGACGGTGCGTAAGGTATATCCCGAGGTTCGTGACGGGAAGTTTAGGACGGATTTTGTGTTTACCGGTGAACGTCCGGATAACATTCGGACGGGCCAGACGTATTACATCAATCTTGAACTTGGTCAACCGACGGACGCGGTGGTTATCCCGAAAGGAACATTCTTCCAAAATACGGGCGGGAACTGGATCTTCGTTCTCGATCGTGACGGGAAAAAGGCGTATCGACGCCGCATAAAGATCGGTCGCCAAAATCCTCAATATTATGAAGTTACCGAGGGTCTCGAACCGGGCGAAAAAGTGATCGTGTCGGGCTACGAGAGTTATAAAGACAGCGAGGTGCTGATCCTGGAAAAGTAAACCGTAAAAAAATTACTTCTGAAGACGATGCTCACGGTCTACATGAAAAATTTTTGCTGCGCATTTCCAGTCCTTCCGAATGGTTTGTTTCTATTTTCTCGATTGGAATCGGTTGCTCCGTTTTACATGATCCTTTTTTCGCTTTTAGATTTTCATTTTTAGTTCAGCAGTACCTCCATGAGTCGGTCTAAGTCGGTTATTCCGTTTTACATGATCCTTTTTCCGTTTGTAGATTTCCACTTTTAGTTCAACAACACTCTTATGATGACGAATTATTTCCTCTCGGCTTTTCGTTCGCTGACTAAACGCGGGCAAAAACATGGCATGAAAATTCTCTCGCTCGGCGTTGGGCTGGCGATGGGGTTGGTGCTGATTGCAAAGGTCTTTTTTGAGCAATCGTACGATACGTTCTATCCGGATGCAGACCGTATTTATCGCATGAATGAGATATATGTAATAAGCGGAGAGCTCAAAAATCATGAACAGGTTAGTGGCGGTGTTGCCGTAGGTATGCGGCAGGAAGTGGCGGGTGTGCAGCAAGCCACGCGTTGCACCTGGATCTATATCGGGAACGTGTACACCGACGACAAGAAAAAAATCTCGATAAATATGATTGCGGCAGACGACTCCTTTTTTAACGTCCTCCCGAGGCCGATGCTGCAAGGCAACGCGGAGAAAATCCTCAGCGCGCCGAGGGGCGATCGGTTGATCATGATCTCTAAAGCGTTGGCGGATAAGCTCGGGGGAGATGTCGTGGGCAAAACTCTTCGGGTGGAAGACTGGGGGGGAACTGTATTGACCATCGGCGGCGTCTTTGAGACGATCCCGGAAAACGCCACGCTCAAATATGACGCCGTGATTTCGATCGATCTGCTTCGCACGCCCAATTTTGACGGCACGATGAATTGGATCGGAAACGATCGATATATGGCTTTCGTCAAATTGCAGCCGGGCGTTTCGGCAGATAGCCTTTCTGAAGCCATGCACGCTATGCAGGAAAAACATCAGGATCTGGAGCAATTAAAAAAGGCCGGTGTGGAGCTGAGCTATTCCCTCACGCCCTTGAATCATCTTCACGACAGTCTGCCCGAAGTACGCCGGATGACGTGGCTGCTTCTTTTGCTTGCGTTTGCGCTTGTTTTTACGGCGGTAATGAATTATGTGCTTATTGTCGTCTCTTCCTTAGTGTCGAGAACGAAGGAAGTGGCTGTGCATAAATGTTATGGCGCCTCGGGAGGCGATATTGTCCGAATGATCCTTTCCGAAACGTTCCTCCATTTGATCCTTTCCCTGCTGCTTGCCGTCGCCCTCATTCTGGCTTTTCGCGCGACGGTTGAAGAGCTGCTTGATGCCTCGCTGGGGGCACTCTTTACGACGCGCAGCCTCGTTTTTTTGTTCGCTATTTGCGTCGTGGTCTTTCTCACGGCCGGATTATTGCCCGGAAGACTCTTCGCGCGCATTCCCGTGGCCGCTGCTTTCCGCCATTTTTCGACCCATCGGCGCCGCTGGAAGCTCGCCCTGCTTGCGGTGCAATTCATGGCGGTCGGATTCCTCCTTTCGCTGCTCGTGGTGATCACCTTGCAATATCGCCGCATGATCGACGACGATCCGGGGTATCGCTACGAAAACCTCGCCTATGTCAGTATGGGCGGGATAGACTCCACGCTGCGCCGCAAGCTGATCGATGAGGCGCAGAGGCTGCCCGAGCTGTCCGCCGTGTCTACATTTTATCAGCCATTTTTTACCGGGACATCTGGCAACAATGTTTATCTGCCCAATGACAGCCGCGAGCTGTTTAACATAGCCGATCTCTATGAGTGTGGAAACGGATTTTTAGAAGCACTTGAAGTACCCATCATCGCAGGAAAGACCTTTACAGAAGATGTCGCATGGTCACACGAAGTGATGGTCAGTCAACGCTTTGTGGATAAGATGAAAGCGTTTGCCGATTGGAAGGATGGCGCTGTGGGCAAGCAAATTTTAGTCACGGAACATAGTGGTGCAAACAACGACGAGCCTTTCACGATCTGTGGCGTCTATGATGACATTCGGATCGGAACGATTCAAGAGGAGGACGAGCGTCCTTCGATTCTGTTTTATAGCTCCGATCCGAAAGAATCGAACTATTTGCTTCTGAAGTTTCACCACATGACGCCCGAAGCCATGCAACACGTTCGGCAGGAGCTTCAAAAGTTGATGCCCGACCGTGAAGTGGAGTTGAGCGACTGGCGCGCAGAGATGGCCGCCCGTTATACCGATACGCGCCGCTTTCGCAATGCCGTCATGATCGGTGTTGTGATTACGCTACTCATCTCCCTCGTTGGATTAATGGGTTATACAGGCGATGAGATCAATCGCCGGCGCAAGGAAATCGCTGTTCGCAAAATCAACGGGGCCACCCTGGGCGAAGTATTGCATCTTTTTGAACGCGACATCCTTCGCATGGCCCTCCCCGCCCTTGTTGCAGGTTGTGGCGCGGCCGCCTACGTGGCCAACTTATGGCAAACAGGCTTCAGCGAGAAAATTTCGCTCGCGTGGTACCTCTTTGCCCTTTCCGGGCTCCTTCTCCTGTGCGTCATCGTCGTTGTTGTTGCGCTGCATGTGCGAAGTGCGGCGGCGGAAAATCCCGTGAAGAGTATCAAGAGCGAATAATGGGAGACATTTATATCGCAGCGCATCTGCGGCGTTGCCTTCGACACTCGGTGTTCGGTCATGTACTTCAGTACACTCCCTCCACCTCGGTCTTGGACGCCTTGCATCTGCACCACGCTATAAAGTCTCCCCCATTACGCTATCCATCTCCTTTGCATATCGCATTTATAGAAGTAAAAAACGAACTCGTAAAAACGAAAAACGTATTCCCGATGAAAGTCATCACATATACCATCACGCATACAGCAAAATTCGCTGGCAGACAGATAGAATCCATCATGTACACGGCAAAATTCGCTGGCGGATATAGTCATTCTATCATGTATCCGGCAAACTTCGCCGCCAGACAGATAGAATCCATCATGTATCCGGCCAAATTCGCTGGCGGCCGCAGCCGCCTTGATCTTCTTTTGCCTTCTTTTCTTCCATCAAGGGAAGAAAAGAAGAAACAAGAGAGAAGAAAGCAATCGATAGATAGTGGCGCCGAATGGCATAATCCCCACATGAATCGCGTAAGGACAGAAACGAAGATGCAGGAAAGAAGAAATCAATCGATAGGCAATGGCGCCGAATGGCATATGCCCTTTATGCGCCAAGGAGAGAGAGACGCCGTTTGGCGAGAGGCTTTTTGGGAGCAAAGAGCGCATATTGCCGTTTGGCGAGATAGGCGATTGGAAGAAAGATCTTCACACGCAAGGTTGCAATTGAGGACTTCCGGAGAAAATAGTAAGCCGTACAAATCTTATTTAGTTGCTCTATCAGAGCAATTAAGAGACATTTTTACGGCTTAATTGCTTCAGCCGAGCAACTAAGAGACATTTTTACGGCTTAATTGCTCTATCGAAGCAACTAAGAGACATTTTCACGGCTTAATTGCTTCAGCCGAGCAACTAAATAAGATTCATGCGGTTTAATATTTTCAGGCCGAGCAAGAGGTAAACCGTTTTACAGGAGACCTTTTCGAAATCGAAAATGTGTGTTGCCGTTTGGCATGAGTCCCATAGGGGCGAAAAAAATCATGCTGCACTTTTGCAACACCCTTTCTCGAGATCGAAAAACGCTCTTTCATTTTCACCGATAACAAATAGACATTCATTTTTATAACACGCAAAACATCATGATCAAAGTAGAGAATCTGACAAAGTATTTTGAGACCGAAGAGATCCAAACCATCGCCCTGAATAAGGTCTCGTTAGAAGTGGCGGACGGAGAATTTGTGGCTATTATGGGTCCGTCAGGCTGCGGCAAGTCCACCCTGCTCAATATTTTAGGCCTGCTGGACAACCCGACCGAGGGTAACTATTATCTGGACGGCCGCGAAGTGGGACACCTCCGCGAAAAGGAACGCACCGAAGTGCGCAAAGGGCAGATAGGCTTCGTGTTCCAAAGTTTCAATCTGATCGATGAGCTGAATGTTTTTGAGAACGTAGAATTACCTCTGACGTATCTCGGCATCAAAGCATCGGAGCGAAAGGAACGCGTGCAGAACATCTTGAAGCGAATGAGCATCAGTCATCGAGGGCGACATTTCCCGCAGCAGCTTTCTGGCGGCCAACAGCAACGCGTGGCAATTGCCAGGGCCGTTGTTGCGAATCCAAAATTGATCTTGGCGGACGAGCCGACAGGAAATTTGGACTCAAAAAATGGCCTGGAAGTGATCCGCCTCCTTAACGACCTGCATGACGAAGGCACGACGATCGTCATGGTGACTCACTCGCAGCATGATGCGGGCTTTGCCAATCGCATCATCAATCTTTTCGACGGACAAATCGTGAATACAACGCGCTTATAAGGCGCATCGAACGACGATGGCTGGGGCGGATGCTGTTTCGCCCCCGTTCGTCCTCATTTTTTATCCCTGTAATTGATTTTCTATGCATACGATATACAGAAATCTCCTGAGCATTTTTCGCCGATTCAAGATGGCGACCCTTTTTAATCTGTGTGGGTTGGCGGTGGCTTTTGCGGCCTTCATGACGATCCTCATGCAAGTGGAATATGATTATACTTTTGATCATTTTGATCCAAACCATTCGCGCATATTCCGTGTGGAGTTCGTAGATAAAGAGCGCGGAGCGCAAGCAATCCTTAGTAGGCCCATGATTGAAACGCTCATGGCTTCATCACCTCATATTCAGGCGGGAGGGTTTGAAAAAACGGATTACGACATTGTTTTTTCCATAGAAAATGGTGCTGACAAAAAGAAATTTCGTGAACTGTATCAAAACGTTTCTCCGGGGTTTACCGACGTCTTCCACTTTGATTTTGTAGAAGGCTCGCCAGATGTCTTGAAGACTCCTGATCAGGTGATGATCCCCGAGAGCATGGCCCGCAAGATATTTGGCCAGGAATCAGCAGTCGGGAAAAAGCTCATCAACTCTACTTTCACACCGACGGTGGGCGCGGTGTATCGCGACTTCCCCGATAACACGCTGGTGAGTAACGTGATTTATCAAACCATCTCAGAGCAAGAGAATAAAACGAACTGGGGCAATTGGAACTACACCGCTTTTATTCGGGTGGACGACGCGGCCAACCTCCCGACCATTGACGAGAACTTCAAAAAGCATTTTACGAATGTCTTGAAGGAACAATTCGGAGCGGAAAGTGTCGCGGAGTGGGAAGCGGTAGGTGCCGACCTGCGTTTTACTCCCCTGCCGGATGTGCACTTCGTTTCTGATGTGCAGTTTGATAACATGCCGAAAGCCAACGCCCAAGCCTTGCATGTGTTGACGGCCATCGCATTCGTCGTGCTCCTGATCGCGGGAATAAATTTCACCAACTTCAGCATCGCACTCACGCCCATGCGCATTCGAAGCATCAACACGCAGAAAGTACTCGGGAGTTCGGTCGGGAATATCCGCCGCGCTTTGGTGGCAGAGTCTATTTTGATCAGTTTGGCCGCATACATTTTGGCGGTAGGGCTTGTTGCGCTCTTTGCGCGTAGCCCGCTTTCTGCATTAGTCACTACCGACCTCGGAATTTTATCGCACAAAGTCGTTGTAGGAGCAACGGCGTTAATAGCTTTATGCACCGGACTTGCAGCGGGCCTTTATCCGGCTTTTTATATGACGTCTTTTCCGCCCGCACTCGTTTTGAAAGGCAGTTTTGGCCTATCCACACGCGGACGGGCCTTGCGCAACGCCCTGATTGGCGTGCAATACTTTGCATCGTTCGCGCTCATCATCGGGGCGGGGTGTATGTATTTGCAAAATCACTTTATGCAGCACGCGCCGCTGGGATACGAACGTGATCAGATCATTATTGCCGAGATGAGTGATGAGCTCCGATCGCATCCGGAGACTTTTATGAACAAAATCAAGTCGTACGCAGGTGTTTCAGGCATTACGCGCTCCGAACGGATCCTATCCAGCGCGGATTCATACATGACTTGGGGCCGGGATTATCGCGGCAAACAGATAGATTACGTAGTTATCCCCGTGGAGGCTTCGTTCCTCGATGTTTTGGGCATTCCGGCCAGCGAGGGGCGAACGTTCCGAACGGAAGATGCCCTTACGCGACATGGGGCATATGTATTTAATGAACGCGCGAAGCAAGAATATGGGTTGGAATTAGGCACGATGATCGACAGTACACAAATTGTCGGCTTTATGCCAGACGTGAAGTTTGCATCGTTCCGTAATGCAGTCGAGCCGATGGCGTTCTATGTGTGGGGAACGGAGAATTGGGGAAACAAACCCCAATACGTTTATATTCGTATGAAAGCGGGCACAGATATGCGTGCTGCAATGGAGCATGTACAGTCTACGCTGAAAGAATTGGATCCGGACTATCCGTTCAACGTCTTTTTCTTCGATAAAGTCCTCCAGCAACTCTACGAGAAGGAGCGCGCCGTCGGTTCTTTGATCACGCTGTTCAGCGCGATAGCCATTTTCATCTCGATGGTAGGCGTATTCGGCCTCGTGGTCTTCGACAGCGAGTATAAAAGGAAGGAGATCGGCATCCGGAAGGTTTTTGGCTCATCCACGAGGCAGATTCTGGTTCGTTTTAATCGCACCTATTTCAAGATTGTGATCGTGTGCTTCGTCGCGGCCGCCCCCGTCGCCTATTATGGCGTGTCGCAATGGCTCACGAACTTCGCCTACCGCACACCGATCCGCTGGTGGATCTTCGCACTCGCATTTATCGCCGTGACAGCAATCACATTTTTCACGGTAACGTTTCAGAACTGGCGCGCCGCCAACGCCAATCCGGTAGACAGCCTCAAGAGCGAATAAAAAGGTATAGCGAAACGGCAAGAACGAAAAACTCCCCCTACCGAAGGCCGAGCAGTTTGCCGGGTACTTTTTTCGAGCGCATGATTGTCTCCTGCAACTTGGCAGAGGTCTCTTTGTCGCGTTTAAGGTACCCGGCTAACTTGGCAGGCATCCCTGATGCCTTGATTTTCTTTTGCCTCCTTTTCTTGCATCAAGGAAAGGCCCTCTGCCGAGGGCGGGGAAGTTTGCCGAGTACTTTTTTCGAGCGCATGATTGTCTCCTGCAACTTGGCGTGACCCTCTTTGTCGCGTTTGAAGCACCCGGCCAACTTGGCAGGTGGCCCTGCCGCCTTGATTTTCTTTTGCCTCCTTTTCTTTCATCAAGGAAAGAAAAGGAGAAAGAGGAGCCTCCATTTTGCGCATCAAGAAAAAACCTCAAATCGAGAGCAGAACAGTTTGCCGGGTACTTTTTTCGAGTGCATGATTGCCTCCTGCAACTTGACAGAGGTCTCTTCTTTCTCACAAAAAGCGTCCCTTCTTTTCTTCTCTTGATAGAAGAAAAGAAAGCAAAAGAAGATCAAGGCGGCTTCGGCCGCCAACGAAGTTTGGCCGGATACATGCAACTTAGCACGAGCCTCTTTGTTTCGTTTGAAGTACCCGGCTAACTTGGCCGGCAACCCTTTGTTACGTTTAAGGTACCCAGCTAACTTGGCAGGCATCCCTGATGCCTTGATTTTCTTTTGCCTCCTTTTCTTTCATCAAGGAAAGAAAAGAAGAAAGAAGAGCCTCCATTTTGCGCATCAAGGAAAGAAAAGAAGAAAGGATCCAAGCAATTCAAATACAGTTTCTCCGATATGAAAACAATATCCCGCAACCTACTCAGCATCGTCCGCCGCTTCCGTGTGGCGACCGTGCTCAACGTCTTCGGCCTCTCATTCGCCTTTGCGGCCTTCATGACGATTCTCATGCAGGTCGATTACGAGCGAAATTTTGACCGCTGTCACCCCGAGGCCGAACATATTTTTCGAGTGGATCTCTCGCAACCCGGCGAGTTCTCCACCGTCCTGCCGCGTGCCTTCGTGGAGGCCGTCATCGCCTCGTCCCCACATATTGAAGCAGGCACGCTGATCAACCCCTTCGTCGGCGAGGTCTATTTTACGGTCGTGGGAAACGACGGCACCCGTCATGGCTTCCGCGAAACGGTGCAGACGTGTCACCCGACGCTCGTCCGCACGTTTAATTTCCCCATTACGGAAGGCGACACCGATTGTCTCCGCAGTCCGGATAAGGTGCTGATCCCCGAGAGCATGGCTCGCCGACTTTTTGGATCCGTGTCGGCCGTCGGGCGTCCATTGCGCGCCGAAGAATCGATCTGGAGCAAAAGCCGCGACGACGATAGCACGCAGTTGGAGCTTACGGTGGGTGCCGTCTACCGTGATTTTCCGGGGAATACGCAGCTGCGCAACGTCATCTATACCGCCATCGATGGAGCATTTCTGAAGGAGAATTACGACGCCAGTAACTTCATCTGTTACGTTCGCTTGGACAATGCCGCCTCAGCCGTCGACGTAGAGGAAAACTTCAATCGACATTTCAACTTTAGCCAAATCGGCCATCCGGGTGAGCAGATGAAGCTCACGCCCCTCACCAGTATCTATTTTATGAACGAGAGCGGCGACGGACGTCTTTTTCGGAGTGGTAACGCCGATGTTGTGAATCTACTTATGGGCATCGCACTGCTGATACTTGTCATTGCAGCAGTGAATTACACCAATTTCAGCACCGCCATGACGCCGCTGAGAATGAAGAGCATCAATACGCAGAAAGTTTTAGGCAGTACAAATTCCGCTCTTCGTCTCTCGCTACTGATCGAGGCTTGTGCCATTTGTCTCACGGCGTTTTTGCTCGCGGTAATACTTGTTTGGGGCATGCATCAGAGCCGTTTGTTGGCTTTCGTTGAGGCCGACACATCGCCGCTTCATCACCCGGTACTTTTATTGGTTACCGCCATTGTGTCGTTACTCGTCGGCCTCACAGCAGGCGTCTATCCGGCTTATTACATGACCTCTTTCCCACCTGCGATGGTGCTGAAGGGTAGCTTCGGCCTCTCACCCCGCGGGAGGAGGCTCAGGCTCATGCTCGTCAGCCTGCAATTCGTCATATCGATGACGCTGATCATTAGCGCGGGCTTCGTTCAGTTGCAAAACCGTTTTCTGCGCACCCACACCATAGGTTTTGACCGCGATCAAATTGCCGTGGTAGAGCTCAACGGAGCCATCGCTGGTCATCATGCCCGTGAGTATGTCGACGGATTGAAATCTTACGCAGGTATTGAAGACGTGGCGTTTGCCTCGGAGAAGATCGGCGCGAAAGATGTCTACATGACGGAATCGTCGGACTACAACGGCCGCAATTTTTCCTACAATCTAATCTACGTATCGTGGAACTTCCTCCGGACAATGGGCATTCACATAGTCGATGGCCGCGATTTCACCGAGGCCGATGCGCGCAGTGACCGGCCAGCCTTTATTTTCAACGATCACGCTCGGCGCAGTCTGCAGATGTCCGTCGGTCCCTTCAAATATTGGCGTGACAACTCGGGCGACCTCGTCGGCTTCACGGGCGACTTGCATATCGCTTCGCTGCGACAAGAATCGACCAACATATGCCTTGCTGCCAGTCCGCTTGGCTCCCGTCTGTTTGTTTCTTACATCCGCCTAAAGTCCGGCACGGACGTTCGCGCCGCTACAGCACACATCCGAAAGACCGTAGCCGCCATCGATCCCTCTTTTCCGATCGACATCACCTTCTACGACACAATCTACAACGAGCTTTATCACCGCGAAACGACACTACGCACGCTCATCACATTTTTTGGTCTGCTGGCCGTGTTACTGTCTCTCGTCGGCGTATTTGGCCTTGTGGTGTTTGACAGCGAGTACCGTCGGAAGGAGATCGGCCTCCGCAAAGTCTTCGGATCGTCTACCCGACAAATTCTTGTCCTATTCAATCGCACTTATCTGCGTATTGTCGCTATCTGCTTTGTCGTAGCCTCGCCCGTGGCTTATTACGGCGTAACAAGATGGCTCGAACACTTCGCCTACCGTACCTCGATTCGTTGGTGGGTATTTGCGATAGCATTTGTAGCAGTCTCGGCCATCACTTTTATCACCGTAACGTTCCAGAATTGGCGCTCGGCTAATGCTAATCCGGTGAACAGTCTAAAAAGTGAGTGAGGACAGAGAGAAAGAGAGCTGTGCTTCCGCACAGGTCTCAATTGACTGTTAAATCACTCATTTTCAAATTGCAGGTAAGGGGTTAACATGCGATGTATTCCTCTCGGAATGTACGCATGCCCCCTCTTCCCCGAAATTTTTTCTCGAGAGATTTTGCGTGAAAGCTTTGCGCGTTTGAAAAAGCCATTATCTTTGCAGCGCAATCAGGGAAACGAAGAGACGTTCAAACAAGAGATTGCTCCCAATATGGTGTGGTAGTTCAGCTGGTTAGAATACCTGCCTGTCACGCAGGGGGTCGCGGGTTCGAGTCCCGTCCATACCGCAGTAAACGTCGATAATCAGCACGTTGTACAGTTTACACCCGATTTTACACAATGTAAA
>ERZ773087.1553-NODE-1553-length-14081-cov-13.042279_pt1 | contig 14081 bp, 16 predicted proteins | sample MGYA00511375_ERZ773087 | MGnify/ENA primary metagenome ERZ773087 (study PRJEB29015, sample SAMEA2737995) | human oral metagenome | biome: human oral; feature: human-associated habitat; material: dental | place: China | collected 2063 ...
GTTGTGGACTAGAAATAGATAGAGATTATAATGCAAGTATAAATATATTAAGAAAGGGTTTAGAAATATTAAAAGAAGAAAAAGTAAGCTAGAAAAAATATATCAGGGTAGGGACTATCCAAAGAGCTTGGTAAATATATATAGCTAATAAAAGTACATACTTCCCAAGAAGCTCTCACTTCTACAAGTGGGAGTAGTTCACTCTATAAAGTTTCAAGAGATGATTTAATTGGAAAAAAAATATTGAATGTCAATGAAAAATATTATCTTGCAGATCATGGAATAAGAGAAGCAATACTTGAAAGTAATCAAAGAGATATTAATCAAATATTTAAAAATATTATTTATTTAGAGTTATTAAGGAAAGGTTATAATATTAAAGTTGGAAAGGTAGACAATTTAGAAGTTGATTTTGTTTGTACAAAAGGAAATGAAAAACTCTATATCCAAGTAGCTTATCTATTAGCTTCACCTGAAACAACAGAAAGAGAATTTTCTTCACTTAAAAAAATAAATGATAACTATCCTAAATATGTAATTTCTATGGATGAATTTGATATGTCAAGAAATGGAATAAGACACATAAATATAATAGATTTCTTAATGAAACCATAATCTTTTTTATTGACTTTTTTATTAATATAACTTAATATATCAAATAATGAGGGAAATTATTAAATTTATTGGAGGATTCTATGAAAAAACTTTTTTTATCAATCTTTTTGTTATTTTCTATTCTTACTTATAGTGCAGGACATATTGAAGAACTTAGTCAACCTAGACCTATTAGATCAAATAAGGAAAAAGTTGTTTCTATAACTGGTTTTCCATCAGATTTTGAAAACACATTAGAAGGTATGCTTGAAAATGAACTTGGTTGGAAGACTAGCAATACAAATAATTCATTTTCTATTGAAGGTTTTGATATACATTTTAATGAGTCTGAAAAATACAAAGGTTATGAAGGAATAATTAGATTTACTGATTTAAGAACTGGAAAAAGAATAGGTTACTATGAATTTAAAGCAGAAAAATTTAATGATGTTATTATTAATATATTAGAGTATATAGACTATATTTCAGAAGCTAGATAATTTTAATTGGAGGTTTTTTATGAAAAAAATTTTATTAGCTATTTTATTGTTATTTACTTTGGTTGCATGTGGAAATTTAGAAACTTATCATACTCCATCAGCTATAAATAAAGGTCAAAAAACTGTTAGACTTGTAGACTTTCCAGTTGACTTTGAAGGAAGAGTTACTAAAGATTTAGAAAAGAAGGGTTGGAATGTTTATGTAGGAAAAACTGGTAATCAAACTATTGAAGTTGGACTTTATAACTTAAAACTTGATATTCTTGGATATGGAACAGGGTATCTTAAATTTACTGATTTAAGAACTGGAAAAGAATTTGCAAGATATAAATTTAGAATTGCTGATCCTGATAATGTTCAAAAAGAAATAGTAAGAATTTTAGAATCTTTACCTGGTGCATAAAATTATAACAATTAAGAAAAAGCCAAATACATTTATTTTGTACTTGGCTTTCTTTATTATTTATTATTTATTATTTAAAATATATTCCATAAACTTTGTTTCTATCAAATTTAAGTCATCTTGATGTAAATCTCCAATTTTAAAAGAGAAATCTGTATCATCTAAAAGTAAATATTTATCAATTCTTGCAAAACTTTCAAATCTTAATTTTGCAAACCATACTTCCCCTTTATTTTTTCTACTCATCTTTTTTTCCTACTTTTAATTCTTCATAAAGATTATCCCAACAATCTTCATTATACCAGTCATCATTTTTCTTTATTATTTTTTCTTCATTATTCTTTATAGCTAATTTCTCAATAGCTTCTTTATTAGCTAAAATAAAACTTTTAATATCCATAATTCCCTCCTTAAAAAACAGATAAAAAGCTTTAAATATTTATCTTCTTTAAATATAGATTATAATATTTTCTTTACAATGTCAAGTTATTAACTTCTACGATTTTTTAAGTTATTATAAAAAAGCCAAATACATTTATTTTGTACTTGGCTTTTTAGTTTCAATTAATTATAACGAATTGTTCCAGTAGCATCAGGAACACCATTATTATATGGTATCATCTCTCTATCTCCACGCAATGCATCTAAGACTGCACAACCTGTAAGAGAAAATGATAATAATAAAAGTAATAATCCTTTTTTTAAAATCCTTTTCATATTTTCCTCAATATTATTTTATTTTGTTACTAGTCCTCCTAAAGTTTTTGCTAAACGAGTAGTAACATCAAAACTTTCTTCTGTACTAAGATTATAATTAATAATTTTATTTCCAGTTCTTAAATCATAAACACTAATATTTCCACTGAAAAAAGTACCCCCTAGCATACTTTGATGATTTTCTTTAATCATTTTATCTACCACTATTAAGAAAGTTTCACTTCTTTTTCTAAGATTAGTTTGTTCAACTTCCCAAAAACCTATCTCATTAATCTTCCATTTTCTAATTCCAAAACTAGTTTCTAAATCACTTCTCCATTTTCCTGCATGTTCAGGATAATATGCTACAAGAACCTTTTTTTGTGAAGAATTAATTGGTGCTACACTACCTGTTAAATTTATTGGGCTGCTCATACAAGAAGCAAAAGCAAATAACATTACAACTGCTAAAAATATTTTTTTTATAATTTTCATAATAACCTCCAAATAATCTCTATATCATGTTTTCTTCAACTTTATCCATAGCCGCTATGATACCTTTTATGATTCTATCCTCACTATCTCCAGTAATATCATATACATATATTCTTTTATTTGTTCTTAAATCATATACACTTACATAACCAAAGTTTTCTTTTGTTACACTTGTACTTGTTGGTCCTGAACCTTTATAACCACCATAACCATCATAATATTCTGTTCTAGATTTAGTTGTTGTAGTTCTTTCATCTAATTTATCAAAGTAAATTGCAAAAGTTTCTTTTCCTGTCATTGCCCCTGAAACTTTCCAACCTCTATTTGATAATTGATCTGCTACCTTTCTTCTAATATAATCTGTACCATTAACTATAGCTATCCTTTTTTGTGCTCTTGTAAATGATCTTGGTGTATTTACAGTTGATACTTCTGGTTCTGACTCAGGAAATAACAATGAACAAGAAGTGAAAGCAAATATCATTAACATAAACAAGAAACCTTTTTTAATAATTTTCATAATTTACCTCTCTTTATTTCTTTAGTATTTTTACCTTATATTAATAAGGATTATTTCTACTATCTGCTGCTGCACGTTGACTTTCTATTTGTAAATCTCTTTTAACCATTTCCATTATATCACTACAACTCACAAATACTGATAGTAACAAAAGAAAGACTCCCAATTTTAAAATTTTTTTCATAACTAATCCCCTTTTATTTATAATATTATTTTAAATAACTTTCTACTTCATCTAATGAAGTATTAGCCAATTCTTCTAAAAGTTCATCTGGAAATTCTTGCATTGAGATAAGAAAAACATTTATATAGCAACTTTTTTTGATTTTTTGCTATAATATTATATCCACACACTGTACCATCAGGATTATCTCTTGACTTTTTTGAAGGAAAGTAGCCCTAACAGTAAAAACAATGATAATATAATTTTTTCCACACCCTACCTCTAAATTTTTTATACAATAAAAAGGTTATTTAGAAATATGATACATAAGTAAAAATAATAATCTTATTTTAAAAATTTTTTTATATTTTTATTTTTCTACTAGTCCTCCCAATGCATTTGATAAACCAAGTATAATATTAAACTTACGTTCTTTATTAGCATTATAGTTAATAATTTTTTTACCTGTTCTTAAATCAAAAACTTCAATATTTCCTTCATAAAGGAAATCATTAAACATTCCTTGTTCTACTGAATACATTTTATTTATTACAATTAGAAAAGTTTCATCTCTTTTACTATAGTCAAGATTGTCAACTTCCCAATATTTTATATGACTAACTTTCCAACCTTTTACTCTAAAAACTGTGTCAATCTCACTAGCCCATAAACCATGTGCCTTAGTATATTCAGCTACAAGAACCTTTTTTTGTGCAACTTTAATAGGTGCTGCACTCCCTGTTAAATTTACTGTACTAGCACAAGCTACAAAAGTGAACATAACTAAAACTGCTAAAATTATTTTTTTTATAATCTTCATAATAACCCCCTATTGTCTTTTATCTCATATTTTCTTCAACTTTTTCCATAGCTTTTATTATACCACTTACAATTTTGTCTTCACTTATATTATTAATATCATATACATACAATCTTTTATTTGTTCTTAAATCATATACACTTACATAACCATAATTTGATTTTTTTACAGTTGTTCTTATTGGTTCTGAACCTCTATAATTCCCAGCGCCATCATAATATTCCATCCTAGTTTCTGTTGTTTTTGTTACTTCATCTAAGCTATCAAAGTAAATTGCAAAAGTTTCCTTTCCTGTTACTGCTCCTGAAACTTTCCAACCTTCACTTGATAATCTATCTGCTACTTTTCTTCTTACATAATCTGTTCCATTAACTATTGCTACTCTTTTTTGTGAACTTGAAAATGATGAAACAGGATTTACACTTTCTAACGGATTTAAAGCATCTAAAATTGCACAAGAAGTAAAAGTAAATAACATAACCATAAACAACAAACATTTTTTTACAATTTTCATAATTAATCCCCCTTTATTTATAATATTATTTTAAATAACTTTCTACATCATCTAATGAAGTATTTGCTACTTCTTCTAAAACTTCATTTGGAAATTCTTGAGTTGAGATAAGAAAAACATTTATATAACATCCTTTTCTTTTTTGATTTTTTGCTATGATATTATAACCATACACTGTGCCATCTGGATTATTTCTAAAACTTTTTTGAATATAAGCTCTATTAGTTTCAAATTCATCTGTGTACTTTAATTTAAATTGAGGGGCAAATACCGACTTAAATGCAGCTTTTAAATTTTGTGGATTTCCATCATTAGTAAAATACATAGTTATAACTACATTCATGTCTGAGCCTTTTTTCGTAAAAGCAAGAGAGTCACTATCATTGACATCTATGTCATAACCATCTTTCTTTATCCTATTTACATCTACATAACTTGGTGCTGCAAAGGAGAGTACCCCTAACACCAAAAACAACAATAATATAATTTTTTTCATACCCTACCTCCATATTATTTTTGCAATATAAAAGGACTATTTGCAATTAAAAAACTGCAATAGTCCCCCTCTATTACTAATAACTATATTTTATATTACAATTTTTATTTTGTCTATACCCATAAGTTCAACCAAATTTTCAAAAAACTCTTTACTAAGCTTTATTCCTTTATTCATTGTTTGTAATTTTTTTTCATCTTTATTTTTGATAGCAAGTACAATTTGAGTTTTTCCTTTATTAAAATTAATTAAGTCTTTAAGTCTACTGTATCTATAACTATCCTCTGGCTCTATTAAGATAAATAATTTTTTTGCTGGGTATTCAAAAATCTTATCTAGTTCCATTAATTTATCTACCAATAGTTTACTTGTACTTTCTCCTTTATAATTATCTATTTGAATCTTTCCTTCAATATAGACAGTTTTCTTTTCTATAATTTCAGTTATAAACCTTTCATACACCCTAGGAAAAGCTATACAAGATATGGTTCTATCATAACAACTAAGATTAAACATTGCCATCTGTTCTTCTTTTTTTGTTATAGTTTTCTTTAAATTTGTGATAGTTCCAAAAGTTTTTATAACTTGATTTCCTTCTAAATCAAATTCAGAAAGTTTTTTTATTGAAAATGTTGTAAGAATATCTTTGTATCTATCAAGTGGATGTGAGCTTAAATAGAAACCTAAAAATTCTTGTTCTTTATTTAACTTTTCATCTAAGCTAAAATCTTCACTTATAGCCAAATTAAATTTATCTATGGTTTTAGCTGCTGCTCCAAAAAGGTTCATCTGTTGAATTTCATCTGTTTTTGGTGCTTTTGAACTATAATCTAATACCTTATCTATTGATAGAAATTTTTCTTTTCTATTTCCTTTTATCTCATCCAAAGCACCCGATAAAATCAAAGCCTCTAAGGCTCTTTTATTCATTCCATTTTTTTTATTTCTAAAAACAAATTCTTCAAGTGTTGTGTACTTACCATTTAATTTCACATCTTCAACAATTTTTTTAGCCATAGTCAAACCAAAATTTTTAATTGCTGCAAGAGAATATGTTATCCCATCATTTTTAACCTCAAAATATGCACTAGGAGAATTTATATTTGGAGAATAAACTCTTACTCCGTGTTCTTTTGCATCATTAAAATAATAAGCAATATCTCCTGTTTCAGAAATTTCAGAAGTCATAACTGCTGCATAATAAAAAGCTGGAAAATGTACTTTAAAGTATGCAGTCCAATAAGAAATCAAAGCATAGGCAACAGAGTGAGATTTATTGAAACCATAACCTGCAAACTTATCTATCAATTCAAATATTTCTTCTGATTTTTCAACTGTGTAGCCATTTTGTACTGACCTTTGAATAAATTTTTCTCTATTCTCTCTCATTATGGCAAAATTCTTTTTACCCATAGCCCGTCTTAGCAAGTCTGCTTCACCAAGACTATAATCTGCCATATAACTTGCTATTTTCATAACCTGCTCTTGATACAAAATTACACCATAGGTTTCTTTTAATATTATCTCTAAATTTTTATGTGGGTATTCAATTTTTTCTTTTCCATTTTTACGATTAATAAAATCATCTACCATACCAGATTGCAAAGGTCCTGGTCTATATAGTGCCAATAAAGCAACTATATCTTCAAACTTATCAGGTTTCAATCTTTTCATTATCTTTCTAATCCCTGTTGATTCAAGCTGGAAAACTCCTGTTGAATCTCCCAAAGATAACATTTGAAAAACTTTTTTATCATCAAGTGGAATTTTATATAAATCAACATCTATATTTTTATAATTTTTAATATAATCTACTGTTCTTTGGATATTTGATAAATTTTTTAATCCTAAGAAGTCTATCTTTAAAAGTCCCAACTCTTCAAGTTCTTTCATTTGATATTGAGTTGCTATAACTCCTTCTTTCTCATCTAAATAAATCGGAACTGTTCTATCTAAATCTTCTTTTGTTATAAGTATACCTGCTGCATGTGTAGATACATGTCTTACAGTATTCTCTATTCTTATTGCTAGGTCTATAACCTTTTGTAATTCTATATCTGTTGTATATAATTTAGCAACCTCAACATTTTCTTTTAAAGTTTTTTCTAAAGCTTGAAATGGAGAAACCAATTTACTTAACTTATCAATCTTTTTTAAGTCTATATCTAAAACTCTACCAATATCTCTTATTGCAGCTCTAGCCTTCATTCTTCCAAAAGTTATTATATGTGCAACCCTATCTCTACCATATTTATGCACAACATAATCTATCAGTTCATCCCGTCTTTCACGACAAATATCTATATCAATATCTGGCATAGATATTCTTTCAGGATTTAGAAATCTTTCAAATAGTAAATTATATCTTATAGGGTCTATCATAGTTATTCCCAAACAATAGGCAACTAAACTTCCAGCTGCTGAACCTCTACCTGGTCCGACAGGTATGCCTCTTCTTTTTGCATAAGATATAAAGTCCCAAACCACTATAAAATAACCGGAATATCCCATTTTTATAATAACTGATAATTCATATTCTAATCTATCTAAGATATCCTTAGTTAAATCTTCTTTATATAATTTTTTAATATTAGTATGACAGATAGTCTTTAAATATTCATCCATTCCAGAATACTCACTTGGAACTTCATAATATGGAAATTGTAAATTTCCAAAACTTATTTCAATATTGCATAAATCTGCTATATGATTTGCATTTTCAATAGCTTTTTCAAATTTTTCTCCTAAAAATCTTTTCATTTCATCTTTGGACTTTAAGTATAATTCTTTTGAAATAGCTCTTTTTCTATTTTTTTCCTTTACCTTTAAACCTGATTGAATACAGATTATAATATCCTGTAATTCATAGCCATCTCTATCAACATAATAAACATTATTAGTTGCAACTAATTCTAAGTTATAGAATTCTGCTAAATCATAAAATTTATCATTTATTATCTTTGTTTCAGTAAGTTCATTGGCTTGTATTTCTAAATAAAAATTTTCTTTTGAAAATATCTCAATATATTCATCAATTATTTTATTAATTTTTTCATCTGATGAATTTGTTAAAATAGCCTTTCCTATTTCTCCATTCATTGAAGATGAAAGTGCAATTAAATCTTGGCTATGTTCCTTTAAAATCTCCTTATTTAATTTTAACTCTCTATTTTCATTTTTTTTATATAGTTCAGAAGCTAACTTAACTAAATTCTTGTATCCATTATAGTTTTTAGCAAGTAAAGTTAAGCTAAAAATATTTTGCTCATCTTTATTAAAAATAGGTAACTCTAAACCAATAATTGGCTTTATCCCTATTTTTTTAGCTTTTTGATAAAATTCAACAGCACAAAACATATTGGCATAATCTGTTACTGCCAATGAGGTCATTCCTAGTTCTTTTGCTTTGATTAAAAAACTATCTATGCTATTTACACCCTCTGATAAACTATATTCAGTATGTAAATTCAAATGAACAAAATTATCCATAAGCTCTCCCTACTCAACTATATAATATCCATATTCAGAAAAAATCTTTATAACTTCCTTTAAATTTTCTTTTTTCACAAGTAAATGATATTCTTCTGCCTTTAAAGATAACTTTTTAAATCTTGAATCTTTAATAACAGTTTGTATCAACTCTTTATTATCTTCTAATTTTAATATTACATAGTCATCTTCAATTTTTACAGAATTAAATTTCTTTTCTAAGTTTTCAAAAAATTCTTCCCAATTTTGAGAAAGTTCTTTATTATCTATATTTTCTTTAAATCTTTCTATTCTTTCAATTAACTCATCATAGTTTTTAATACCCTTTATAAAACTATCATAAGTCAATTTAAACATATTTTCTTTTACCTTAGTTCCTATTTTTTCAAAAAACATCATCTTTGCTGGTGCTTCACCAACAACTGTTACAAATTGTCTTTTATCATCAATTTGTACTTCTGCTTTTTCATAGATTTTAGGTAACTCATACTTATCTGTATGCCCAAAAATATATCTTCCTAAATTTGTCAGTTTTATATATTTTAAACCATCATATTTTGATAAATAGTTATTTTTTAGATATAATCCTTTTTTAAAGAAAGGTTTTTCATAAAATATTTCAAACACACCAAATATTCCTAATAAAAATATATAACTCTTTACAAAAGGCTCTATAATATAATCTTCATATTGTTTATATTCAAGAATTTTAGCTCTTTCCCCATTAGCTTCATTGATATAGATATAATCTTTTACATCTTTAAAAGCTATAAGTTCTATATCTTTATCCCTATAAATAAAGGCTTTTACTATATTATCTAGACTAACAACATCTTCTTTTGGCATTTCTTTTAGAAGTCCAACTAAAGATTTTACAACTTCACTTATTTTTTCAGGTTTTTCCCAAATATTTCTTGTCCCTTTTAAGAAATTTAAAAATAAATTTGTGTAATTGTAAGCATCTTCCTTATCAAAAGTTTCAGTAGTTAGAAAATCATCTATTAGATTTTTAATATTTTTATTGTTGAAATAAGAATTTGTCCTATATTTCTTTTTAAGTAAAGTAAATATTAAACACAAAGTTTCTGTTTTTAAAAATTCAAGCCCTTTTACATCATTATAATATTCTGTTATTCCACAGTGTTTTTGCATATTTCTTTTAAAATCTTTTAAAATTTTTCCACTGCTTGAGATAGGATTTTCTCCTGAATTATAAAAATCTAAATAAAAATTCATATTATTAATAAATTCATTTTCATTATTATCTCTATATAATTTAAAAGCTAAACCTGAACTTGACTCATCTGAATATAGATAGTAATCCTTTGGTTTACTATCTATAAAATTTCTGATATATCTAGCTATATCATATTTCATAGAAAAAGTTGTATTCATATCCTTATCAAATTCATCTAAATCAAAAAATAGGTATTCATCTTTTGGTATAAATACTTCTTTCTCAAAATTATCTGTGTATGTATCAAGATATTTTTTTAAATCTTCCTTTTTTATTGGGAACTTTTCTCCCCATACAACAACTTTAAATATCTCTTTTATATCCTCTGATAAAGTTTCAAAAATCTTTTTAAAATTTTCTTCATTTCCATAAAATTCAGTAAATAATTTTACTAAAACTTCTTTATCTGTCTTTTTCCCTATTGTTGAAATTTCAAATATATTAAGTTCTTTTCCTATATAGCCATCAGCTATCCAATTCACAAAATATTTTTGAAATAATTTTAACAATATTTCTTGGTCGTAGTTCTTACTTAATATATGTTCAAGCTCATTCATTCAATTCTCCTAACTCCCCAAAATAAATTCTATATCATTTTTAGATAAATTTTTTGTAGACAAATTATCTTCTGATATTAAATCATCTAATAACTTATTTTTAATTTCTTGTAATTTTAATATTTTTTCCTCTATTGTATTTCTCATAATCATCTTGTAAGCAAAAACTGTTTTATCTTGTCCTAACCTATAAGCTCTATCAATAGCTTGGTTTTCAACAGTTGTATTCCACCAAGGGTCATAGATGAATATAGTATCAGCAGACACTAGATTTAAACCTACTCCGCCTGTTTTTAAAGTCATTACAAATACCTTATATCTGCTATCACTCTGAAATTTATCCACTAAATTTTGTCTATCTTTTGTTTGCCCTGTCATCTTTAAATACTTTATCTTATTTTCTTTTAATGAATCACAGATACTTTCTATTGAAGATAAATAATTTACAAATACTAATACCTTGTGATTATTTTCAATGGCTTCTATTACATTTTCAATTAAAACTTCTTTTTTACTTGAAATAATTTTTTTAGTTTCTAATTCAGGAGAACTCACTATATGCCTTAGTTCATTTATAGCTTGTAAGACAAAAAATTTATCAAAGTTTCCTTGACTTGAAGTATTTTTTTGAAGTAATGAATAATAATATCTTCTTCTTTCTTCATAGAATCTTCTATGTTCATCATTCATATCTACGTAAACCAATTTTTCTATCTTATCTGGTAAGTCTTCCAATACTTCTTTTTTGACTCTTCTCAATAAGAAAGGATATATTTTCTTTTTTAACTCTTCAATAGTTGAAGTATCAGAGTACTTTTGTATAGGCAGTATATAGCTATTAGTAAATCTTTGTACTGAACCAAACATCTCTGGATTTAAAAATCTAAACAGTGAATATAGCTCCAATAGATTATTTTCAATAGGAGTTCCACTTAATGCTATTCTTTTCTTAGCATTTAAAAGTAACACTGCCTTTGTTGTCTGTGAATTAATATTTTTAATATTTTGAGATTCATCTAAGACAAGTAGGTCAAATTTTTGTTCTAAGAGGTTTTCAATATCGTTTCTTATAGTTCCATAAGTAGTTAAAATTACATCAACCTTTTTTAGAGAAGAAAAATCTCTATTTATACCATAATACACTCCAACTTTTAACTTAGAAGCAAACTTTTTAATTTCATTTTCCCAGTTATATATTAAACTTTTAGGCATTATTACCATAGATTTTTTCTTTTTTTCTTCATGAAGATTACTAAGTAGTGCTATGGCTTGTAGTGTCTTACCTAGTCCCATATCATCTGCTAAGCAAGCACCTAAATTATTATCTGTTAAATATTTAAGCCACTTATAGCCATATTTTTGATAATCTCTTAAAGTTGCATTCAATTTAGGATATTCAACTTCCTCTTTTGGTAATTCATTTATTCCCTCAAAGAAATCTTTGCTTCCCATAAAATCATTTTCAAAAGCTTTTTCATCAATCATATCTTGAACTATTGGCATATCAAAGAATGAAACTTTTATTTTATTTCCATCTTCTTCTTTAAATACCCTTTGTAACTTTTCTATGTACTCTCTATTTATTAAAGCATTTGTTCCATCACTTAAAACAATGTACTCATCTTTTTTATAGTTATTTAAAAGTTGTTGAATAGAAAACTTTTCTCCTTCTATCTCAACTTCTACTTCTCCTTCAAAATAATCAAGATTATAGCTAAATCTTCCACTTAATTTTGGTCTAACAGCTTTTATATTATATTTTCTCAGTCTATCTGTACCAATAATACTATATTTCCCAGTTAGTTGTAATAACTCTTTTTTTACAAATTCTTTTGCTAACTCTTCATTTAAAATGATAAAATTTTCATTATCTATGTAATATGAAGATTTTAAGCCTATACTTTTCTGTAATTTAGTTAAAACCTTAACTATTTCAAACATATCTGAACTTAAATTTTCTAAATTTATTTTAGAAATTTCCAATTTCTTTTCCAACTCATTTACAATAAGTACTGTTTCTATTTGATTTTTTGTAAAAAATTCATAATCCATTGTAGATATAATAGAATTTATCTTTATATAAAGACTGTTATCAAAAGATATCTTTTCTATTATTATCTGTGGAATAGCATTTCTTTCCTCACTTAGAACAGTTTCATAGTCTTCATATTTTAAATCTATATTCTTATAATTCTTTAAAATCAAAGTAGCATAGCTTTCAAGTTCATATTTATCTATTTTTTGAAATAAATCTGACAATGGAAATTGTGTATCTTCTTCTATATCTACTTTATAGAAAGTACCTTGTGAATAAATGTAATTTCCAACTATATTATTCTTCGTTAAAAGATTGTCATTAATTTCTATATAAATATCTAATCTATCTTCTATTTCTTTATTATTTCTTATAAATAAAGCTAGATTTTCAACTTCCTTTTTTTCTATTATCTCAAAGTCAGCATTTACAAAATTATCTTGTCCTAAGAGATAAGAAATTAATTTTTCATCTAATTTTAAATAGTCACTACTTTTTTCTTCTTCCCAACTAATGAAAAATTCTTTTTCATTTTCTAAATTTTCTATATAATTGTTTATATCATTCTGATTTAAATTAGAGTAACTACTAATTAAATTTTTTTCAGAATCATATAAAGCTAGATAAAGACTATCTTCTCCTTCAACTAGCATATAAAACTTTACCTCTGTCATAATTACTCCAATACTTTCTCCATACTATCTTCTATTTCTATAACTTTAACATCTTCATTATATTTAAACTTTTCAATAAATTCTTTCATTCTACTATAATCATCAGAGAAGTGCATAGGAATAATTATTTTAGGTTTTAAAATCTTATAAAATAATTCCACTCCCTCTAGTGTATTAACTCCAAGTCTTGGATCTACTGGAACAAAAGCTATATCAATTCTATCTAATTTTTTTATTTTTTCAAGTTGAGCTATATAGCCATCATACATGGTTTTTTCTTCCTCAGGTGTATCATCTTCCCAATGCCAAAAATGTAAATCTCCTGAGTGAAATATATTTTTATCTTCTGTATTTACATAAAATGAAGAGCCTAAATCAGTTGAACCAAAAGTTCTTATCTTTAAATTATCCAATTCAAAACTATCATCTTCTTTTGTAAAATAAAAGTTTTTATGTTTATGTATCTTTATATCGTCACTTAAAATATATTTTATATTTTCATTAATTTCTAACCAAGTTAAAATTTCTTTATTAAAATGATCTGAATGGCTATGTGTTGAAAATACATAAACTTTTTTATCTGTTCTCTTTATAAATCTATTAAAAAATTCCTCTTTTTCTTTCTTTTTATTGCTAGGAAATCTATAAAAATCAAATATTAAAATGCTTTTTTTTAGTTCTATTACAAAGGCACTATGGTAAATATAATAAACCATTATTTTTCCCTCCAATTATTTCTGAAATTTTAAATACTATAATACTTTATTGTATCATTTTTTCCAACAAATTAAAAGAAAATTTAAATAAAAAAAGAGAGAGAAGCACTAGCTTCTCTCAAAAAATAGCTTGGCAAATCCATACTCTCCCAGGCCGCTTCCAGCCAAGTAC
>ERZ773087.1554-NODE-1554-length-14080-cov-3.978182_pt1 | contig 14080 bp, 10 predicted proteins | sample MGYA00511375_ERZ773087 | MGnify/ENA primary metagenome ERZ773087 (study PRJEB29015, sample SAMEA2737995) | human oral metagenome | biome: human oral; feature: human-associated habitat; material: dental | place: China | collected 2063 ...
ACAAATAGAAAGAATTTGTTTTTTTAGATAAATCCACACTTATCATTGGAATTCCAAACACGCTCTGTTTTCTGCTTCCTTCATGATCAACATAGTTATATCCAAAAATTATATTTCCATTTTCCAGTTCATAATTTCCTTTAAAGTTTATACCTTTTTTTGTATCTTTAAATTTTGTTTCTGGTACTCCTGGAGATAATTTAGTTGTATTCTGTCTATAACCTAATAATGAAAGTTTAAAATTATCTGTTAATTTTCCATCATAACCTAAACTATATTCTTTTCTTTCAACTTCAATACGACTTAAATCCCCTGACTGCTTTCTGTCCTTTAAAAGCTGTGCTTCAGTTAATGCACCTGCAAAAGTTTCCTCAGCATTATATCTTGCCGCTTTAAATTTCAAGCTGTGATTATCTGTTATATTGTATTTTAAACTACCTTTTAAATAATCATACGATTCCTTTTCACCTTTTCTGTAACCTTTTCCATTAGTATTTTCATATCCTAAATCTATGATAAATTTATTATTGAAATTTATTCCTGTATCAAATCCAAGTTTATTTGTTCCGTAAGAACTGTTCTGGTAATATACTTTTCCTGATGCTCCCTCTTTTGTTCTATTTTTAGTAATAATATTTACTACTCCACCTCTAGTTCCACTTCCGTAAAGTACAGTTCCTCCACCATTTATTATCTCAATTCTCTCAATATCATTAACTGATATTGTATTTAAAGGTACGTACGCATGAGAAGTATCAATTGTGTCCATCGCAATGTCACCATTAATAAGAATCTTTACTGAAGAAACTGCTTTAGAAACATTTCCACTTGTTCCAAGTCCAAATCTTCCTTGTCCTCTTATATCAACAGCAGATCCAAAGCCTGTCTGAGTTATGCTCACTCCAGGAGCTTGTTTCAGGATATCTTCCACAGTATTATAACCTTTTTCCTGAATATCTTCAGCTGTAATAACAGTAATATTTTTTATCTGATTTTCAATATTATCACTGAATCCTGTTGCTGTAACAACTGTTTCCTTAAGTTTTCCTTCATATTCTCCCTCTGCATATAGAGAAAAAGCAGCTAAAATCAAGCTGAAAATTGCAATTTTTTTTAACATACGTTTCACCCGTGTGTGACATTAATATACATCAGTCACACTTCTCCTTTCTTCATTTGTTGTATTTTATCTATTATTTTTTTGTATATTAAGATTGATATTCTTTATATTCTGGTCTCTTAATTTTGCCATTGTTTCCACTATAACTCCGTATTCCAGATGCTCATCTGCAGTAACTGTAATATCCCCTAAAAGCTCTTTTGGAATTTTTTTTACTTCGGCAGGAATACTCTCCAGAGAAATTTTCTTTACATTATCTCCTGTTTTTATATAGTAGTTCTTATTTCTATCCACTACTATTTCTATCCTTGTTTCTTCCTTTCTATCAAATTTTGCATCAGATTTAGGCATGGACAGCTGAAATTGTGAATATTTATTAAATGTAGTTGCAATCATAAAAAATATAAGAAGCATAAATATTACATCTATTAGATTTAACATTGATATTTCGGTATTCTGCTTACTTCTTCGGTTGACAAATTTCATCTTTTAATTCCTTTCACAAATAGAAATATTTTTATTCCTAATGACATACTCCACTATTTATCTTCTACAAACAGTTTCATGTTTTTTAATTCTAGTAAGAAAATGCAGGGCAGCTCTTTCCATTTCGAGAATTATTGCATCTATTCTTCTGTTAAAATAGTTATAGAAAACTAATGAAGGTATAGCTACAATCAATCCAAAAGCAGTTGTATAAAGTGCTTCAGATATCCCAGCGGCAACAGCTTTTGCACTGTCGGCATTATTTGCCGTCAATGCAGAAAATGAAGCAATCATTCCGGTAACTGTTCCAAGAAGTCCTAATTGCGGTGCAGTATTTACAACTGCCCCAAGAAGCCACATTCCTTTTTCCAGCTCTCCTGTCTGTGCCAGAATAGCTTCCCGTATTATTTCTTCAAGATATTCCCTTTCTGATTCTTCTATTCCGTCCAAATCCAAATCTATACTATTCATTGTCTTAGTAATAACTCTCGATACAGAATCTTTTCTTTCCTTAGTAATTCTTACTATTTCATCTTTACTTTCTGTCAGAAGTAATTTAAATAACTGTCTTCTATACTCGTTTGTATAGTCTTTTTCCTTTGTAAGAAAAAGCCATAATTTTTCAAGGACTACTGCAAAACCGCATATTGATGCCAGCAATATTCCCCACATAAATATTCCACCTGCAATAAAATAATGTATCATGTTTATTTTTCCTTTCAAATTAATATACTTTGATAACGATAATATTTTAGCGTATAAATTTATAATAGTCAAATTTATTCCCTATAAAAATAAATTAATTTTTTTTAAAAAGCTTTTTATACTTTTTTCTATCTTTTTCAGGACTTTATTTTTCTAATTTTATAGACATTTGCTCATATATAATCATTTGACAAAAAAAATGTAATTTGATAATATTATCTTGAAATCAAGATAATAAGGTGATATGGATGTTAAAACATAAGGAGCTTCTAGATACTGTCATTACACTTACTCAGGTAAATAGTTACTTCACAAAAGTTCTAAATGAAAATATTTCAGAATTTGGATTAAATTTAACAGATTTTTCTGTTCTTGATCTCCTGTTTCAGAAAGGAGAACAGACAACACAGAAAATAGGGGAAAAAATATTAATTACAAGCGGAAGTATTACATATATAATAAATAAGCTTGAAAAGATGGAACTCATCTGTAGAAATAAATCTGAAACAGATAAGCGTATTACTAACATAAGACTCACAGAAAAAGGGAAAAAAACTATTTTTAAGATACTTCCTTTACAAATAGAAAAAATCAATGAAATATTTTCTGATTTTACAAAAGAAGACCTTGTTAATTTAAACTGTCTACTTAAAAAATTTAACTTTTCCTTTTAAATTTGATTTTTTCTTTTAAAAGGTATAGAATAGTAGAAAATAAAGAAATCAGGTGTGTATATTCGCATCTGATGAAAGGAAGCGAAATGAAAAATTCAAATAATATAGATTTAAAAAACAAAAATACTAAACTGAAAAAAGAAAAAGGACTCGAAAAAGGAACTTCCCGTGAGGAAGAAATTGCCAATTTTGTCAGTCATACTGTTGGTGCAGGACTTTCAATCCTTGGATTCATTCTGCTTATAATAAGAGCCAGCTGGGTAAATAATATTGCCGCTATTATCTCCTTTATTATTTTTGGACTTGGACTGATAACTCTTTATACTATGTCATCAGTATACCATGGTTTAAAACCTGGAACTGCAAAAATGGTTTTTGAAATCCTTGATCATTCAGCCATTTATATCCTGATAGCAGCCACATATACTCCTTTTCTGATTCTGGTTGTAAAATCTCCGACAGGAATGCTTGTACTCTGGATTCAGTGGATTATATGTATAATAGGTATAACATTTAAAGCTTTTTTTACGGGAAGATTTAAACTGTTTTCCACTCTCCTTTATCTGTTCATGGGATGGATGATTGTATTTTCATGGGGAGAATTACGGGCAAATATAAGTAATGTTTCACTGGCTTTCCTTATAGCAGGAGGAATACTTTATTCATTGGGAACTATTTTCTATATGTGGAAAATCTGTAAATATAATCACATGATATGGCATATTTTTGTAATTATGGGAAGTATCGCTCATTTCTTTGCTGTATTTCTTCTTGTATAGAAATACAGGATTAAAAAATAATCGTTATGAATCAGATTATGATTCGTAACGATTATTTTATTTTTTACACTTCTAATATTCTTGTATAAATTTCATATTCTCCGGCAAGTTTTTTATCCAGTATTTGCTTATAATTTTCAATCTGCTGAATATATATTTCATTCTCTAATGGTTCATATCCTGTCTTATAGTCAAAAATATATATTTTTTTATTTTCCTCATCTATATTTATTCTGTCCATGATTTTCTTATTTCCTTCTGAATCATATATTTCAAATTCTGTATATACTTTATATTTTTTATCGTAAATATCCCTATTTTTAGAAATAAATTCTTCCAGTCTGGAAATAATTTCTATTAAAATAGTCTTTCCAAGCATATTTCCATATCTGCTTAAAAGAGCTGATCTTGCTGTCTTTCTATCTTCCTCAAGATTATTTAGTATATGCTCAAAATAATAGTGTATAGCAAGACCCTTTTTTCTCTTAAACTCTTCCTTCAGAGTTATTTTAAAATCTTTTACAGGGAAATTTACTTTGCTGTTTGAAAAATAAGGCATTATTCTGTTAAGCTTTTCATCTGTCTGCTGATTATTTCCAGATAAATTGTCTTCCGTTTTTTTCTCACTTTCAGTAATTTCTCCACATTCATATCTTTCATTTTTTCCATAAACATCTATAAGTCTTTTAGCTAGACCTTTTCCTCCTGATTTGTTTGTGTCAAAAAACAGTAGCAAATTTTTCTTTGCCCTTGTTAAAGCCACATAATCCGCATTTATTTCTTCCATTTCCTTTTTATATTCATTATTTTCCTTGATATTGCTATAATATCCATCAATAAATGTCTTTTTATACTTTCCAAATGTTAACAGAAATTTATCCAGTTTCGTATATTTTTCATCGTATTCGAAATAAACTTCCAAATCATCGGTTTTATTTGACTCAGTATTACTTTTATAATAGAAAACAGTATCAAATTCAAGTCCTTTTGATTTATGTATACTCATTAGATTTATTGCTTCCACGTCACTGCTACTCACCTGAGTTATTTTATCTTTTTCCTCTTCCATAAAACTTACAAATTCAAATAAATCATCATTTTCCTTAAGTATATTGAAAAAATTGAATATATTCTTTATATCACTATTTGTAGGATAAAAATTTATCACATTGAAATTTTCTATTATTTTTTGAGAAAAATTTTCCTTTTCATATTTACTGTTCAAATTTTTTGCTAACTTTTTTAGTTCTTTTATTTTATACAGTACATCTGAAAAAAGAAGGCTATTTCTATTCATTTTATCTATTTCTTCATATTTTTTTAGTTTTTCTGCCGTAGCCCCTTCCTGTCTGTTAACATATTCTGAAAAAGTTTCTCTTTTTCCATCCCTCATATATTCTTCTATTTTTGATTTATTTTCAAGAAGATATCCCACATGGTCATTCAGACATCCTATAAGGTCAGACCTCATAAATTCGAGAAAATATATAAAGTTATGAAATACAAAATATTTTATTAGTTTGTATAATGGAATTATTGCTTCATGATCCAGTATAGACGCATTATTATTTAATGTATAAGGAATATTTTCCTCATTCAGTCTTTTTACAATATTCTGTATCTGAGTATTTGTTCTACATAAAATACAGCTTTTCCCAAGATTTTTTATCTTTCCTTCCTTAATTAAGTACACTATATCTTCATATGTTCTGGCAACTCCTGAACCCCTGGGAACTTCTCTCAAGCAATAGCTAAAATATCCTCCCTGATAATCTTTATCATCTCTATATTTTACAGGTAAATACTCCCATTTTTTATCATATCCTTCATAAATCCTGTTTACATTTTCAATAACCTGTTTATAGCTTCTGTAAGATTTATCAAGATTTTCAACTTTTCCGTCTATTATTTTATCAAGTTTTTCAAACAGCTCTTTTTCTCCGCCACGCCATCCGTATATACTCTGTTTTTCATCTCCAACACAAATTATATTTTTTGCACTTTCCATTAATAGACTCAAAATTTTCCATTGCAAAACACTTGTATCCTGAAACTCATCTATCATTATTGTTTCTATTTCTCCACCAATCAGTTCAAGAAAATCCTTTGTAACACCATTTTCCTGAACAAAATTAAGTTCCCTGTCAAAAATAAATTTATATGTATAAACTGAAACATCATTATGTGTAAATCTCTTTGATTTTCTCTTTTCATTTTCAGCAATACTGTAGATTATCTCTGCAATTTCTGTCATTTTTTCATGCAGTGGAACTACCTTTTTTGTAAATATATTTTTTGACAGACTTTTCATGAAAGGTTCCTTTAGATTGTCTATCTCTTCAATAAAATTTCCTATTTCTTTTCCCTTTACAGTTCTTCCATTTTTGATTTTGAATCCTTCACCTTTATAGAAAATTTCCCAGTTTTTAATTACAATTTCTATCTTTTCCCTTTTATTTTCAATTTTATCTTTTATCATTTCATCAATATTCTTAAATTCTTTATAAATAATATGAAAATCATCATTTATAAAATTTGTTACAGGCTTAATTTCACCTTTTTTCCCATTATTTTTTATTTCAGCTATCGCTTCAATCTGTTCAAATGTTTCTTCAAGATAATTTACAAAACTTGTATCTTCATTTTTTTCACCGAAATCAGTTTTTTCCTCAAATAAAATAAAATAATTCTGTAACTTCAGTATATTCTTTATAAATTCTATATATACTCCTATTTCCTTTTTTTCTTTCTTTTCTTCTACTAAAAATAGAAATTTTTCAAAATATTCTTGATTCTCTAAAATTTTTCCAAGAATATTTCCAGAAAATTCTTCATCCTCTTCATCAATAGTTTCAAAATTATATATTCCAAAAAAAGGTGCTATCGTATTTTTAAATATCCTGTTTGTAAATCCGTCAATTGTATAAATACGCATTTCATCCTTGTTTCTTATAATATTAAAATATATTTCCTGAAGTTTTTCTTTATTTATCTGGGAATCTTCTAATCCATAGATTTCCTTAAGATTTTTTTCAATATCCTGCCAATTATATTTTTCAAACGCAATCTGATAAAGAAAATCATAGATTCTTTCCTTTATTTCAGCAGTTGCTTTTTTTGTAAAAGTCATTACAACTATATTTCTGTAATCTGTCCCTTTTATAAGATTAGCTATAAATTCCAGGGAAAGTCTATATGTCTTTCCTGTTCCGGCACTTGCCTTCAATACTGTCCTATTCATTTTCTCCATCCATTTCATCCTCCCATCTGCATATATCCTTATACGTTGTATGAGCATATGTACTTCCTTTTTCTCCGAGACTGTAGTACTCATTTTCATAATATCTTTTTAAAACATTTTTTATATCATCTTCAGTCAGAGAAGAAGACCCTCTCTCATCTTTTATTATTTCACCATTCCATGTATCTACTATCCATTTTTTTATTTCTTTTCCATCATTTTCTTCCAGCATTATCGCATAATAGTCAAGCTGTCTCTGTGCATTTTCTACTTTACTCTCTTTTTCTAATTTTCCTGACTTGTAGTCTACAAATATTTTTTCCATAGCTGTCTTTATATATAAATCAATCCTTCCATTTATATATACATTTTTATAAATATTTTTTTCTTTATCGAGTCTTACTTTTTCTTCAGAATAAATCTCTATTTCAGACTGATTAAGCATTTCTTCCTTTAACTGCCTGAAAAAGTTTTTGACCGACCTTGCGATTTCCTCAAATGATATTTCGCTGTAAAATTTAATAAATTCCTGCGGCATCTTATATTCATAGAAACTAAGCACTTCATTCAGTATTTTCTTTATTTCATTAATATCTGCGTCATATTCAAAACTTTCTATTTTTTTCTTGTTTTCCTTTACAATTTTTTCATAAACAGAGTGAATTATACTACCAAACATCAGAGGACTAATCTTTTCATCAATTTTCTCTATTTCAGTTTTTCCTATCATATTCTCAAGATAATATCCATATTCAAACTTTTCCATTTTCTCAAATGAATAATACCCTAAATTCAATCTTGCATCTTTTAAGCTTTCCAAATTCTTTTTCAGCTTCGACTTTATAAATTTCCCTATTTTTCTCTTTTCCCACTTATCTTCTGTAAAGTATCTTTTTACAAATTCAAGTTCATCCTTTTCCAGTATTTCATTTTTTATTACTTCCTTACCATATTTCAGTCTGATTTCTTCAACAATTCCTGAGCAGTCCTTATTTTCATCTATATTTTTAATATACGATAAATACACATTTTCTGCGTTTAAAATATTATTAATAAGCTTAAAGTTTTCAATCTTTTTTTCTTCTTCTGAAACAGGAAGACCTATTTTTTCCCTCTGTATTTTTGAAAATAGGAAATTATTCACCCTTACCTCAGGAAATGTATCCTGAAGATTCAAAAATATCAGATTTTTTTTAGAAGTTTCTGAAATTGAGGAAAAATCATTTATACTGTACTGTTCAGCATCTTCTTCACTTATTTTTTCCAAATCAAGGCTTATAGCTTTTTTGTCGAGATATTTCAAAAATAATTTCAGCAGGCTTGCAGATATATTTTTCCCAAAAAATCCTTTCCACAAATCATCAAAATCAAATTCCTCCAGAACTCTCATTTCTGAGAGGGCTTCAAAATATTTATCACGGACATTGCTTCCTTCAATATCATTTTTATTGAACAGCTCTGAAAGATAATCTTCAAAATCCTTTAAAGTGGAAAAATTTAATATTTTTTCCAATTCTTCCATAAATTTCATAAGTATTTTAACTTCATTTTCATATAGAAATTTTTCCCGGTTTTCATTTCCTTCAGCAAATTTATTTAATTGCTCTTTTGAAATATATTTATAATTTTCATTTGCAAAGGACTGAAAAAAATGATAAGTTCTTCCCAGACCAAAGGTACTTAAAAAATTATCCGATTTATATGCACTGTATATCTCCTTTACTTTAAACATGTAAAATTTCTTCCCATTTTCTTTATGAATTACCCTTACACTTTCCAGAATATTGTATAAAAGTTCCAGAACTTTATATATCTTTGTTTTCTGCATTGTTATTTCAAGATTATATTTTATTTTAGACTGGTTCAGAAGATGATAATCTGTCTCATTGTTTTCAATATTTCCCTGTAAATCATATATTTTGCAGTTGTTCACATTCTCTTCTGAGGCATTGCCGGAAGAAAGCTTTTTTATCATTCCCAGTAGCTGTGCAAATTTATTTTCATATTCATGAATTTTAATATTTACACTGAAATTTCTTTCAAATTCCTCTTTCTCAGGCAGCGAAAAGCTATCTTTTATCTGGAGTTTTTTCTCATCAAAGTCATTTTTTCCCAGCTGAAGTTTATTTTCAACTTCTATTCCCTTTGATTCAAGAATTTCAATCATTTCTTCTTCAAATGGAGTAAATTTAACTTTATTTATAAAACATATTTTTTTATACTTCTTTATAAAAGCATCTGAAATATTTTCTTTTTTTTTAAGCATATAAGGCAGAATAAGCCCTTTTTCCTGTACTTTTTTTTCTATATTTTTATTTATCTTAATAAGCGTATCAAATGTTTTTTCCTGCCATTTTTCAAGCCCTATTTTTTCTTTATCTGAATAATCTACCTTATATTCCTGCATTTCAGAAAAAAGTGCATAAAAATTGTATGCAATATCTATTGCATCATAATAATTTTTTATTTTCAAGTTCTTTTTTATGCTGTCATTCAATGAATTATAAAACAGTACAACCTGTTTTTCTTCCTTTATGACAATTTTATCTGTTTCAAAAAGTTTTTCATAAAAATCATAGCTGTTCAGTAATTTAAAGTTGTTGAAAATGTTCTGATATGTTTTTAAGTACTCCCTTTTTATTTCAAAAAACGAAGATGAATTTTCAAATACATATAAATTTTCTTCGTTTTTATCAAATTCTTCAGAAAGGATTTCCTTCAAATCAGATTTTAAGCCAAGATAAGTTATTTTCATTATAAATTCCTCACTCCTTTTTTAATATTATATACATTATACTTCTTTATTCAATTATTTACAACTGAAATTGCTGACCCTGATTTCCATTTTTACAGTACTTTCATTTCTGTATAACTTTTCAGGTATGTAATAAAAAATCAGCTCAGCTACCAAATCCTTAAAAAGAATACGGTAAAACCGAGCTGACTATTTTTTATTATCTTATTATCTGAAACAGTATCGCCACAACTAGAAATGCTGTTGCTATCCATTCAGTAAACTTTTCAATTCCTTCTTTTTCCTCGTCTACTATATTGGCATTTTTAGCCAGTCCCTGACTTCTGTCAGGCTGTAACAGGATAACAGCTATCATAATTATAGCTAAAACTACTAAAATTATTACCAGTAAATTTTCTAACATTATTCCTCCTATTAATTTATGGCAAATTATACATTAACTACTTAACTGCAGAATCTCCCGCTTTTACTATTACAGTGAATTTTTCAGGAATTAAGCTTGCTCCTCCAACTAATCCACCATCTATATCTTTTTGAGCGATAAGCTCAGCCGCATTGGCATCATTCATTGATCCGCCATACTGAACTGTTACATTTTCAGCCACTTCATCATTGTACATTTTTACAAGTAAATTTCTTATAAATGCATGAACTTCCTGTGCCTGTACAGGAGTTGCTGTTTTACCTGTTCCTATTGCCCATACAGGTTCGTATGCAATTACTACATTTGCCATTTTTTCAGCACATACATCCTTTAATCCACCTACTATCTGCTCTTCAACCACTTTTTCAGTAGTTCCATTTTCTCTTTCTTCCAATTTTTCTCCAACACATAAAATTGGTTTCAATCCATGCTTAAGTGCGGCTTTTACTTTTTCATTAACTATGGCATCAGTTTCCCCATAGTACTCTCTTCTTTCTGAATGTCCTAAAATAACATATTCAACACCTAAATCCTTTAACATCAATGGAGAAACTTCTCCAGTATAAGCCCCACTGTCATTTGCATTCATATTTTCAGCAGCTATTTTAATATTTGATCCGGCTGTTTCTCTTGTTGCTGTTTCTAAAGCTGTAAACGGTACCCCTATAACTATTCCTGCATTTTTAACATCTGCAACCAGAGGTTTAAATTCTGCAAAAAATTCTGCCGCTTCTTTTGCAGTTTTATTCATTTTCCAGTTTCCCGCTACGATTACTTTTCTCATTATTTTTCCTCCATATTTTTATTTTTCCTAGATATTTTAACATACTTTATTATATTTAACAATAATATTTATTCAGTATTGTTACATTCTGAAAAATATCAGCTTTAAAAACACATTTCAAAATACTGAACTGTTCTAGTTTTTACCTGTCATTTCACTTTTTTCATTTAATTCTGCAAATGCAGTTATTGTACTCGCAAGATTCTGGAAATTTGCAGGGACAATAATTTTTGTAGCCTGTCCATCTGCAACTCTTTCAAATGCTTCCATTCCTTTTAATGAAAGTACTTCAGGTGTAGGTTTAGCTTCATTCAGAAGTCTTAATGCTTCCGCTTTTGCCCTCTGAATTGAAAGAATAGCTTCTGCTTCCCCTTCAGCTTCTTTTATAGCCTGTTCCTTTTTAGCTTCTGCTCTCAATATTGCGGCCTGTTTTTCCCCTTCAGCCACTAATATTGCAGATTCTCTTTTAGCCTGTGCTTCAAGTATATTTGCCCTTTTTTCCCTTTCTGCCTTCATTTCCTTTTCCATGGCAGATCTTATGTCAGCCGGTGGAATTATACTTTTCAGCTCAACCCTGTTTACTTTAATTCCCCATGGATCAGTAGCTTCATCAAGCTCAACTCTCATGTTTGTATTTATTACATCTCTCGAAGTCAGTGTCTGGTCGACAGTCATGTCTCCGATTATATTTCTCAATGTTGTTGCAGTAAGATTTTCGATAGCTGATATTGGTCTTTCAATACCATAAGTATATAGTTTCGGATCAGTTATCTGAAAATATATTATTGTGTCGATCTGCATAGTGGCATTATCTTTTGTAATTACCGGCTGAGGTGGAAAATCCACAACCTGCTCCTTCAATGAAACCACTCTTGCAACCCTGTCAAAAAACGGATTTATAAAGTTCAGTCCTGATGATAACGACTGATCATATTTTCCTAATTTTTCAATAATATAAACTCTTGATTCAGGAACAATCTTAATAGCCTTAAATATTATTATTAATACTGCAGCTATTATTATTATTCCAAATGGTAATAAAAGAAACATACTTATCTCCTCCTAATTTTTCATTTCAGTTATTTTTTTCTGTTATTATTTTTTTTCAAGTACAATTTTATTTCCTTCAAAATTTTTTATTTTTACAATGTCTCCTGCCTTAAAAAATTCTTCACTTATTCCTGTCCATATTGAACCTTTAAACTTTACTTCATATTCCTTTTTCAGTTTATCAGTATTTACAACTTTTTCAATCTTAATTTCATAACCTTTCATCTGAGAACTGAAATTTTTGTCTGTCTTCTGAATATATCTTCTCAGGACAGGTCTTGTAAATATTACAAAAATCAATGAAAACACCGCAAAAATAACAAATTCCACAGTAGGATTATTTATAAATCCTGCAAATACCGTCACAATTAGAGCGGCAAGAGCCAGCCATATTGTAACAAGACCAGGTATTACAATCTCAAGTATAGCAAAAATTGCCGTAGCAATTGCCCAAAACATAGCTCCCATTTAAAATTCTCCCTCCCGGAATTAATCCATTCGTAAGTTTTTTGTTTTTATGCATTTCATATGTTCTGTATAAATTGTTCTATTATATTATACTACATTTTTTAATTTTTTTAAAGATTAATAAATTTAACAGTCAATAGCGGAAATATAAAACTTCATTGAAATTTCATCTTTTTATCCAAATTATTTGTATAAATTTATAGATTCCCTGAATTTTGCAATTTTTGTTTCAAGTTCTTCCTTAATTGCATTTTCCTTGTCAACAACAGCCTGAGGAGCTTTTGCCAGAAATGCCTCATTGGAAAGCTTTCCTAAAACCTTATCCAGTTCCTTCTGAGCTTTTTCTATATCTTTTTCAAGCTTTGCAATTTCCTTTTCCTTATCTATAAGATCAGCAAGCGGAACATAAATTTCAGTAGTTTCAACAAGTCTGAATCCTACAAGTTCAGGAATTTCAATATCAGGTGTGAAATCATATTTTTCAATATTTGCAAGCTTGTCTAAAATCTTAGGATTGTGCTCTAGTATTTTCTTTTCAGATTCATTGACTGTCTTAAATATTACTTCTATTTTCTTTGAAGGGGAAACATTGTTTTCTCCTCTTATATTTCTTACAGCTGTTACAACTTCTTTCAGATAGTCAAATTCCTTTTCAGAATCACTAAAGCCTTGTCTTCCTTAGGAAAATCTGAAAGCATTATAGTAGGCTCATCTATTTCAAGTTTCTGCCATATTTCTTCTGTAATAAATGGCATAAATGGATGAAGCATTTTCAGTCCATTATCCAGCACATGCTTTAATACCCACTGGGCAGTCACCTTGTCCGTACCTTCTCCACCATAAACTCTCGTTTTAGCGATTTCCACATACCAGTCACAGAAATCTCCTCTGAAAAATTCATAAGCCATTTTTGCCGCACTGTCAAGCTCATATTTTTCCATGCTCTCATTTATAGCCTTTGATGCCAACTGAAGCTTTGAAAGTATCCAGCTGTCTTCTAGCTTGAATTCCAGATCCATTACAGATACTTTATCATCAAAATCTTCAAGATTGGACAGTACGAATCTTGATGCATTCCATACCTTGTTTGCAAAAGTTGACCCCATTTCAAGAAGTTTTTCTGAAAAATGTATATCCTGTCCCTGCGATGTATTGTAAAGGAAACTGAATCTTATTGCATCAGCTCCGTATTTATCTATAAGATCCAGAGGATCAGGTGAGTTTCCAAGCGATTTACTCATCTTTCTTCCCTGTTCATCTCTTATAAGTCCATGTAAATATACATAGTCAAAAGGTATCTCATCATTTATGTATAAACTCATCATTACCATTCTTGCTACCCAGAAGAACAGTATGTCTGCTCCTGTTACAAGTACATTTGTAGGAAAGAATTTTTCAAGATCCTTTGTCTTGTCAGGCCATCCCATTGTGGAGAAAGGCCATAAAGCTGATGAAAACCATGTATCAAGTACATCTGTCTCTTCCCTTAATGGAACATCTTTTCCAAATTTTTCCCTTGCCTGAGCTTTTGCTTCCTCTAAATCCCTGGCTACAAATATTGAACCGTCTTCCGCATAATAGGCAGGTATTCTGT
>ERZ773087.1556-NODE-1556-length-14072-cov-79.401370_pt1 | contig 14072 bp, 8 predicted proteins | sample MGYA00511375_ERZ773087 | MGnify/ENA primary metagenome ERZ773087 (study PRJEB29015, sample SAMEA2737995) | human oral metagenome | biome: human oral; feature: human-associated habitat; material: dental | place: China | collected 2063 ...
ACTTCATGCAGACGCCGAACTGCGATTTGCAGGTCAGCACGCTGCGGATGGAGACACGCTTCCGGACACCTTCGATACGTTTTGCAAGTGCCTCGTCGACGGGGTCGTTGATGGAGGCGATCTTCTCTCCTGTCGCTTCGTCGATGATATCCTCGGCGAGCACGCGCCCGACGATGCGGTCGGCAAGCGATTCGATGACGCCGGAGCCTTCCGTGATCGCCTCGACCTCGATGCCGCGGACGTTATTGTTGCGGATATGGAGTTCATGCACCTCGGAGTCGAGGATTGCCTCGACGAGTTTATCCGTAAGTGCTGTCCCCTCTGCTGCGAGCACAGTGCCGTCACCATCGGCAGCGTCGCGCACGACTTCCTTACCGCGGAGTTCACGAATGACCGCCGCGCGATCCTTTTTGCGCTTTTTCGCATCAGGTTCGCCGAGCGCGATGTTCTCGGTGATCATGGCGTTGCTGACTGCGCCCTCGACATTGACGGAGGAGCCGCGCACCATGATTTCACGGATATTGTGTTCGCCGATCGCCTCGAGTACCTCGTCGGTGAGAACGGTATCACGCGGGTAAAGGACTTCCTTGGTCTTGGGATCGTAAACCGCTGCGGCAAGGAGACGTCCCATGAGGCTCTCTACAAGGAGCTCAAGTGCGTCAAATGTGGACTCTGCGAGCCGCGCACGCACCTGCATGAGGTTGATCGCGGAGACGTCGCAGTCCTCTTCGCGGACGATGACATCCTGCGCGACATCGACGAGACGGCGGGTGAGATAGCCCGAGTCCGCCGTGCGCAGCGCCGTGTCGGCAAGGCCTTTGCGCGCGCCGTGCGAAGAGATGAAGTAATCGGAAACGGAAAGTCCCTCGCGGAAGTTCGCCGTAATCGGCAGGTCGATGATTTTACCGGAAGGATCGGCCATCAGACCGCGCATTCCCGCGAGCTGGCGCATCTGCTGCTTGTTGCCGCGCGCGCCGGAGTCCGCCATCATGAAGATGGGATTGAACGGATCCATGTTTTCCATCATGGCGTCTGCCACGTCATCCGTCGCCTGCGTCCACAGCTGGACGACCTTCTTATAGCGCTCGTCCTCGGTGATGAGACCACGCCCGAACTGGCGCTCCACCTTGTTGACGCGCGCCTGTGTATCGGCGATGATTTCCTTTTTCTTCGGCGGTACAATGACGTCGGACACGGCGACCGTCATGCCCGCAATGCAGGCATAGTGGTAGCCGAGATTTTTCACATGATCAATGACCTCGGCTGTCTTGGTTGCACCGAAGTGGTCATAACAGTTTGCGACGAGTTTGCCGAGCTCTTTCTTGTTCATCAGAACGCCGAGGCTCCACTCGCCCGTCTCGGGATCTTGACGATAGTGGCGCAGTTCCTCGGGCAGAATCTCGCTGAAAATAAGGCGTCCGAGCGAGCTGCGGACAAGCCCGTAGCCCTCGACACGCACACGGATCTCCGCCTGCAAATCAAGGCTCTTCTGCTGATAAGCGAGCAGAGCTTCCGACGTCCCCGTAAAGACCTTGCCCTCACCCTTTGCTCCCGGCTTGAGCTTGGTCAAGTAATAGGAGCCGAGCACCATGTCCTGCGAAGGAACGATGATGGGCTTGCCGTCTTTGGGGGCGAGAATGTGATTCGCCGCCAGCATGAGGACACGCGCCTCGGTCTGCGCCTCTGCCGAAAGCGGCAGATGAATCGCCATCTGGTCGCCGTCAAAGTCGGCGTTGTACGCCGTACATGCAAGCGGATGGAGCTTCAGCGCACGCCCCTCGGTGAGCACCGGTTCAAATGCCTGAATGCCGAGACGGTGGAGCGTCGGAGCACGATTGAGGAGCACGGGATGCTCCTTGATGACACCCTCGAGCACATCCCAAACCTCGGGACGCGCGCGCTCAACCATGCGCTTGGCCGACTTGATGTTGTGCGCGGCGCCGTCCGCCTGGAGTTTCTTCATAACAAACGGCTTGAAAAGCTCGAGCGCCATCTCCTTCGGCAGACCGCACTGATGAAGTTTCAGCTCGGGACCGACGACGATAACGGAACGCCCGGAATAGTCCACGCGCTTGCCGAGAAGGTTCTGACGGAACCGCCCCTGCTTGCCCTTGAGCATATCCGAGAGGGATTTAAGCGCACGGTTGCCGGGTCCTGTGACAGGGCGCCCGCGGCGGCCGTTGTCGATGAGTGCGTCGACCGCTTCCTGGAGCATCCGCTTCTCGTTGCGCACGATAATGTCGGGCGCGCCGAGGTCGAGCAGACGGCGCAGGCGGTTGTTGCGGTTGATGACGCGGCGGTAGAGATCGTTGAGATCAGACGTCGCAAAGCGGCCGCCGTCGAGCTGCACCATCGGGCGCAGGTCGGGCGGAATGACCGGAACGACGTCCATGATCATCCACGACGGACGGTTGCCGGATTTGCGGAACGCCTCGACCACCTCAAGGCGGCGGATCGCACGCACTTTCTTCTGACCGGAAGTTGTGCGCACATCGTTCCTAAGCTGCTCGCTCATCGCCTCGAGATCGAGTTCTTCGAGCAGCTCCTTCACTGCCTCCGCGCCCATACCGACGCGGAAGGTATTGCCGTATTTCTCCAGCGCTTCGTGATACTCGCGCTCGGAAAGAAGGTCTTTCTTCTTGAGATCCGTTTCGCCCGGATCGACGACGATGTAATAGGCGAAATAGAGGACTTTTTCGAGCGAACGGGGCGATACGTCGAGGATCAGCCCCATGCGGCTCGGGATCCCCTTGAAATACCAAATATGCGAGACGGGCGCGGCGAGTTCAATATGCCCCATGCGCTCGCGGCGCACCTTGGCACGCGTGACCTCGACGCCGCAGCGGTCGCAGACGACGCCCTTGTAGCGGATGCGCTTATACTTGCCGCAGTGGCATTCCCAGTCGCGTGTCGGGCCGAAGATGCGCTCGCAGAAGAGGCCGTCACGCTCCGGTTTGAGCGTACGGTAATTGATGGTCTCCGGCTTTTTGACCTCGCCGTGCGACCACTCACGAATTTTATCGGGGGAAGCGAGTCCAATCCGCATTGAGTCAAAATTGTTTACATCCAGCAACAGATGTCACTCCCTTCCTAAAATCAGAACTCCGAATCGTCCTCATTCGGCACGTCGATGTCGTCAAGCCCGCCGTGCAGGATCGTATCCATATCATCTGACAGTTCTTCGTCCGCGCCGCCGATATGCGCGATGATGTCCTCATCGGGAATATCCTCGCCCTGCTCCGCATCATCCCCCTCGTCATATACGGGGGGCGGCGGCGGTGCGCCGTTTTCGTCAACGCCTTCCACATCGAGATCGAGGGAACGCGCCTTCTCGCCGATATCCTCGTCCTCTTCGTCGCGGATCGCGATTTCCTTCGCATCCTCGTTGAGCACCTTGATATCAAGTCCGATCGCCTGCAGTTCCTTGATGAGCACCTTAAAGGACTCTGGGACGCCCGGCTCGGGGATATTATCTCCCTTAACGATCGATTCGTATGCTTTCACGCGGCCGACTACGTCGTCGGACTTCACCGTCAGAATCTCTTGGAGCGTGTATGCGGCGCCGTATGCTTCGAGCGCCCAGACCTCCATCTCGCCGAACCGCTGTCCGCCGAACTGTGCCTTGCCGCCCAGCGGCTGCTGCGTGACGAGGGAGTACGGTCCCGTGGAACGCGCATGAATCTTATCGTCGACCAGATGATGCAGTTTCAGCATGTAAACACAGCCGACCGTAACGCGGTTCTCGAACGGCTCGCCCGTGCGCCCGTCATAGAGCACCGTCTTGCCGTCGGCAGGCAGTCCTGCCGCGCGGATTGTGCCGAATACATCGTCATCGCCCGCACCGTCAAAAACCGGCGTTGCGATATGAATGCCCGCCTCATCCGGTTTCGGCATTCCGTTCACGTCAAAATTGTATCCAGCCGCGCGGAGGTCTCCCTCCACCGTCGGATCGCCGTCCTTAATGCGCTGTCCGAGCACACGGCACGCCATGCCGAGATGCGTCTCGAGCACCTGCCCGATGTTCATGCGCGACGGCACGCCGAGCGGGTTCAGTACGATGTCGACTGGGGTACCGTCCGGCAGGAACGGCATATCCTCCTGGCGCATGATGCGCGAGACGACGCCCTTGTTCCCGTGACGCCCGGACATCTTGTCGCCAACCGAGATCTTGCGCTTCTGCGCGATGTAGACGCGCACGAGACGGTTGACGCCGGGCGGCAGTTCATCATTGTTTTCACGCGTAAAGATCTTCACGTCGATGATCTTTCCGCCCTCGCCGTGCGGCACGCGCAGCGAAGTATCGCGTACCTCGCGCGCCTTCTCGCCGAAGATCGCGCGCAGGAGGCGTTCCTCCGCCGTCAGCTCCGTCTCGCCCTTCGGCGTGACCTTGCCGACGAGGATGTCACCGGGACGCACATCGGCGCCGATGGAGACAATGCCCTCCTCGTCAAGATCCTTGAGTGCCTCCTCCGCAACATTCGGGATGTCGCGCGTGATCTCCTCGGGGCCGAGCTTCGTATCGCGCGCGTCGCACTCATACTCCTCAATGTGAATCGAGGTATAGAGGTCGCGCTTCACGAGGTTCTCGCTGAGGAGGATCGCGTCCTCGTAATTGTAGCCTTCCCATGGCATATACGCCACGATGATATTGTAGCCGAGCGCGAGCTCGCCGTTGTCCGTCGAAGGTCCGTCCGCGATGGGCTGACCTTCCACAACGCGCTCCCCTTCATAAACGAGCGGACGCTGATTGATGCAGGTCGCTTGGTTCGAGCGGACAAATTTCTGCAGTTTATAGTTATCGAACGTACCCTCATCCGTCTTGATGGTAACAGCATTCGCAGCGACATCCGTAACGACGCCGCCGCGGCGTGCAAGTACCATGACGCCCGAGTCACAGGCAGCCTTGTACTCCATGCCGGTGCCGACAAGCGGCGCCTGTGTCTTCAGGAGCGGTACCGCCTGGCGCTGCATATTCGCACCCATGAGCGCGCGGTTCGCATCGTCGTTCTCGAGGAACGGAATCATCGCCGTCGCGATCGAAAAGACCTGACGCGGCGACACGTCCATATAGTCCACGCGGTCGCGGTGATGCAGCCCCGTTTCCTCATGGAACCGCGCCGTGACACGCTCATTGATAAAGTACTCGTTCTCATCGAGCGGCTCGTTCGCCTGTGCGATGATGAGCTCGTCCTCCTCGTCCGCCGTAAGGTAGCGCACATCGTCCGTAACGCGGTGATGCTCCTTGTCCACGCGGCGGTACGGGGTCTCCATGAATCCGAACCGGTTGACGCGCGCATAATTCGCGAGTGAGCCGATGAGTCCAATGTTCGGACCTTCCGGCGATTCCACCGGGCACATACGCCCGTAGTGCGAGTTATGGACGTCACGCACCTCGAATCCTGCGCGTTCACGCGAGAGCCCGCCCGGGCCGAGCGCCGAAAGGCGGCGCTTATGCGTCAGCTCCGAGAGCGGATTATGCTGATCCATGAACTGTGAGAGCTGCGAGGAGCCGAAGAACTCCTTCACCGCCGCCACTACGGGACGAATGTTGATGAGCCCCTGCGGCGTGATGCTGTCCGTCTCCTGGATCGTCATGCGCTCGCGCACGACACGCTCCATACGCGACAGACCGATGCGGAACTGGTTCTGCAGGAGTTCTCCGACCGCGCGCACGCGGCGATTGCCGAGGTGATCGATGTCATCCGTATTGCCGAAGCCGTCCATAAGACCGAGCAGATAGCTGATCGACGCCATGACATCCTCGCGTGTGATTGTACGGTACTGATAGTCGCGCGTCGGCGCGCAGAGCATCCGGTATACCTCGCCGTCCGCCTTCTGTACGCTGAGCGCGACGAGCTCGCCGTCACCGAAGAGCACTTTCTCACGCTCTTCACTCACGGCGTCCACCATATCCTGCGTAATCGCCTCGCCCTTGGGGAATACGACTTCGCCCGTTTCCTTATCGATGACCGGCTCGGCAAGTACCTTCCCGAGCAGACGGCGCCGCCAGCCGAGTTTTTTCGTCAGTTTATAGCGACCGACTGTCGCCAGATCGTAACGACGCGGATCAAAGAACAGCACCTCGAGGAGCTGGCGCGCATTGTCCTCATTCGCCGGCTCGCCCGGGCGCAGGCGGCGGTAGATCTCAATGACCGCCTTGCCGCGTGTCTTGACCTCATCCGTATCGCGTTCAATCGTCGCGAGGATGCGCGGATCGTCTCCGAAGAGCGCACGAATCTCAGCGTCCGTCTCGTAGCCGAGCGCACGGATAAGGTAGGTCACAGGCATTTTGCGCGTGCGGTCGATGCGCACGGACACGACATCGTTTGCGTCCGTTTCGAGCTCGATCCACGCGCCGCGGTTCGGAATGACCGTTGCGTTGTAGAGCTCCTTGCCCGTTGTGTCGATCTCCACGCCGTAATACGCGCCGGGAGAGCGCACGAGCTGACTGACGATGACGCGCTCCGCACCGTTGATGATGAACGTCCCCGTGTCCGTCATGAGCGGGAAATCGCCCATAAACACTTCCTGCTCCTTGATCTCGCCCGTCTCGCGGTTGACGAGACGTACATTCACGCGAAGCGGCGCGGCGTAGGTCACGTCGCGTTCCTTGCACTCGTCGAGATCGTATTTCGGTGCGCCGAGCGCAAACGATTCAAAGGAAAGGATGAGATTCCCCGAGAAATCCTGAATGGGGGAAATATCGCGGAAAATCTCTCCGAGTCCCACATCCAAGAACCACCGATAGCTCGTCCGCTGAATATCGAGCAGATGCGGCATCTCCATAACTTCCTTGATGCGCGCATAGCTATACCGGGTGCGACGACCGACCGACACAGGATTGAACATGAACGCTGTCACCCTTTCGCTGGATTATATTGATGAGAACGCGCGCCGCGGCTTATGCAAAAAGACACAAAAAGAACAAGGCAACCGTTCGAATACCTTGCTCCCGTGGAAATGCCCGAAGGGCAGTCCCCAAATCCTTTCTAAAAAGCCAAAAAAGGCGCACGAACCCCATACTTACGTCAATAGGTCATCATATCTTACTACATACTAATTTTCATGTCAAGGGTTACGGCGAAGTTTTTTCGTTTTTCAAAATTGGATGTATACTCTAGTGTCCACAGCATTTCTTGTACTTTTTCCCACTGCCGCAGGGGACACGGCTCGTTGCGGCCGATCTTTTTGCTCTTAGCAGACGGTGATCTTCCTGCCAGGATTTCGTCAATCTGCTCCAAGAGGCTGTCCCGCATCCATTCGTTCGGGAACTCCTGCTCCTCCATAATACTGCGGCGCAGGTCATAGATATCAAGTTCGCCGTTTTCGAGCATTGCCCGCATATTTTTCCCGATGCTGATCGTCGCGTTTTTATCGTATTCCGTCGGCTGCATCGCTCGGATCTCATTCGGTGTATAGCCGCAATTGCTAAAAAGCCGTGCATTATTGACATGATTTTGATAGAGTTCCGCGAATCTAGCGAAGTCGTCATCGTCACGCAGTATAAACCCATACAACGCAAAGTCATCCATCAGCGTATTCATGTCCACATCGATACGAATCGCAATAAATAGTGCCTTGACGGCGAGATCTGCACCGATGATTTTCTTTTTTGGGGCGTAATGTGCGCGTAAAAACCGGTCAAACGCAGTATATTCCGGCGTCACCTCAACATAGTACTCATCCACATAAGCAAGTAAGTCTTCTTTCGTAGACGGAATATAATATGTCTTCCCATACTGAAATTCTTTGGTGTCGTAATAGGCGATTTTATCCGTCCGAACCGGCTCCATCAGATCGAGATTGACGATCTCACGATCGTGCGGTGCACTCGGTCGACCGTCGGTATAAAGATTCTCTGCTCCAAGGACTCCATAATTGCCGTCCTCATGCCGGGCGATTTCGGCGAAGGAAAAGAACTCCTCCTCGGAAAAGCTGCGCGGGCTGAAATGTTTTGCGATCTTATACGCCTCGGGCAGAGGGATAATGCCGTAGAGATTTGCCATCGCAGCGAAATATTTCCGCAAAAGGCGGGAGGTCGTATCCTTCAGGGGGATCTCCCGATACATTTGATTCAACGTGCGGCGATCATATATATCCGGTATTTCCTCCACAGGCATTTCATTGTTCTTTTTATCCGGCATTTGCTTCCTCCACGATCCATAACATGCTTTCAGCACTTCTATTGTACTCGATCTTCCACCAAATAGAAATACTTTTATCGCTCTCCGATCTCTCCGCCGACGCAGACGCTGCGTGTGCCGATGCTGACGATGTGGACGGGGAGTCCGTAGAGTGCCGTCATGCTCTCTTCGTCGATGACATCTGCGGCAGCGCCGTGCTTCCAGAGTTTTTTATCCTTCATGACGAGTGTCTCGGCGCCGAGGTAGAGCGCGTGATCGGAGAAGTGGGAGGTCATGAGGATGCCGAAAAAAGTCCCTCAAAGCCTCTCGCATTCGTCCGAAAACATTGACAAAAGTTCTCGTCTGTGCTACGTTTGTTTCTAACCTTGCCCAAAGGAGGGCTGTATATGATTGAACTCAAAAATATCATTAAAACATACGCGGACGACGTCCACGCCCTACGCGGCATCAATTTGCGCATCGAGCGCGGCACGATCTACGGCATCGTCGGACTCTCGGGTGCGGGCAAATCCACGCTCATCCGATGCATCAATCTGCTCGAGCGCCCAACAAGCGGTGAGGTGATCATTGACGGACACGATCTGACTGCGATGAGCGAGAGCGAACTGCGCGAAGAGCGCCGCCACATCGGCATGATCTTTCAGCATTTTAACCTGCTGTCCTCGGCGACTGTCTACGACAACGTCGCCTTTCCTCTGCGGCTCGCGGGACGCTCCGCCGAGGAGATCCGCCCAAAGGTCACGGAGCTCCTCGCGCTCGTCGGTCTCGCGGACAAGGCGGACGCGTATCCGAGCCATCTCTCGGGCGGGCAGAAACAGCGCGTCGGCATCGCGCGCGCGCTCGCGGGCGATCCAAAGGTGCTGCTGTGTGACGAGGCGACCTCCGCGCTCGACCCACAGACAACGAAGTCCATCCTCGCGCTCATCCGCGACATCAACCGGCGGCTCGGTCTGACGGTCGTCGTCATCACGCACGAGATGCAGGTCATCAAGGACATCTGCGACCGCGTCGCCGTGCTCGACGGTGGTGTCATCGCAGAGGAGGGCGACGTTCTAGATGTCTTTACCGAACCGCAGCAAGCGATTACGAAGGAATTTATCAGCGTTCTGCTCTCGAACGACCTGCCGACGGCGTTCCGCGGCAACCCGATCGAGGCAGCGCCGACGCCGGGCAGCTACATGCTCCTGCGGCTCACCTTCCTCGGCGAGAACGCGGATGATCCCGTACTCGCCGATATGATCCGCCTGTTCCCCGACATCGAGGTCACGATGCTCTTCGGCACGCTCGACCAGATGAAGGATCAGCCATTTGGACGCATGATCATCGGTCTGCGCGGCGAAACCGCGGAGATCGACGCGGCGATCTCGTATCTGTCCGCACAGCATTTGAAACAGGAGGTGATCGGCTATGTCCGCCGAAATGATGCCCCTGCTGACTAAGGCGCTGGGCGAAACCGTCTACATGGTGCTCGTCAGCATGATCATCGCGAGCGCCGTCGGCATCCCGCTCGGCGTGCTCCTGCACGTCACGGCAAAGGGAGAGATCCTCGACGCCCCGGGCGTGAACCGCACCGTCGGCGCCGTCGTCAACGCTGTGCGTTCCGTCCCCTTTATCATCCTCATGGTCGCCATCATCCCGCTCACACGTCTCATCGTCGGCTCCGCCATCGGCACAACCGCAGCCATGGTGCCGCTCGTCATCGCCTCCGTCCCCTTCATCGGGCGGCAGGTCGAGACGTCTCTGCGCGAGGTGCCGCACGGTCTTATCGAAGCCGCGCTCGCCATGGGCGCCACTCCGATGCAGATCGTCACGCGCGTGCTGCTCCCCGAGTCCATGCCGGGCATCGTCAGTCAGCTCACGACCGTCGTCATCGCTCTCGTCGGCGAATCCGCCATGGCGGGCGCGATCGGCGGCGGCGGGCTCGGCGACCTCGCGATCCGCTACGGTTATCAGCGGTTCCGTCCCGATATCATGATCGCGACCGTCGTCATCCTCATCATCCTCGTCCAGCTCGTGCAGCTCGCGGGCAACGCCCTCGCCGCACGTCTGAATAAAAGGTAATCTCTATCCACAAGGAGGTACTCTATGAAAAAACTGCTCACCCTCGTCTTCGCAATCGCCGCACTCGCCATGGTCGGCTGCGGCGGCACGGACAATAACGCCAAATCGGAGAAGGTCGTCAAGGTCGGCGCCTCCCCCGTCCCCCACGCCGAAATCCTCGAGGCGATCAAGCCCGAGCTTGAAAAAGACGGCGTGAAGCTCGAAATCGTCGAGTTCAACGACTATGTGCAGCCAAACCTCGCGACGAACGACAAGGAGATCGACGCGAACTTCTTCCAGCATGAGCCGTATCTGAAGAACTTCATGCAGGAGCATCCCGAGGTCAAGCTCGTGAACGTCCTCGGCGTCCACATCGAACCGATGGGCATCTATTCGCACAAGATCAAAAAGCTCGATGAGCTCAAGGAGGGCGCGCAGGTCTCCATCCCGAGCGATCCCACCAACGGCGGACGTTCGCTCCTCCTGCTCCAGCGCGCAGGTCTCATCAAACTGAAGGACGGCGCCGGCGAGACGGCAACCCTCAGCGACATTGCAGAGAACCCGAAGAAGCTCATCTTCAAGGAAATCGAAGCACCACAGCTCCCGCGCACGCTCGACGACGTGGACATCGCCGTCATCAATACGAACTGGGCAATGCAGGCGGATCTCGTGCCGACGCGCGACGCCCTCTTCATGGAGGATAAGACCTCGCCGTACGTCAACATCATCGCCATCCGTCAGGGTGACGAGGAGCGTCCCGAGATCAAAGCGCTGCTGAAGGCGCTCCACTCCGACACCGTCAAGAACTTCATTAACGACAAGTACAAAGGCGCCATCCTTCCCGCATTCTGAGGAAGTGCCCCACAGTCAGAAAGACTGCCGCACATAGATACGGCAGTCTTTTTGTTTGGCGAGAAAAATGCCTATCCCCCATAATGTTCGTGCAGCCTCCTCGATTCTGTGATAAAATATCTCATTATGAACATCAGCAGCATCAAGTGTCGTCTCTGTGCGATCAAATGTCAAGAACGTATCTACGGCATCCACAATCCGCTCACCTATGACTTTCTGCATCACAATCTGCATCACCTGCACGTTCTGCTCTTTCACAGCGCGGATCAGCAGGACTTTACACGCGGGCCGATCGTACGGCAGCTGCTCGTGTTCATGCTGCCGATTTTGCTCTCGCAGCTCCTCCAGCAGTTCTACACCATCGCCGACACGGCCATCGTCGGGCAAACGCTCGGTGCGGAGGCGCTTGCCGCCGTCGGGACGGCGAGTCTCATCCTCTCCGTCATCGTCAATTTTTTCATCGGCGGTTCGGCAGGGCTCAGCGTACTCGTCTCGCACCTCTACGGCGAGCAATCCTATGAAAAGCTCAATACGCTCGTGCAGACAATTTTCGTCGTCGTGCTGCTCTTCTCCGTTGTCTTTACGCTCGGTGGGCTCGCGCTCATCCCCGCGATGCTCACGGGGCTCAACACGCCGGAGGACATTATACCGCTCGCCGCCGCGTACCTCGAGATCTCCTTCCTCGGGATGCTCGCGCAGCTCGTCTACAACACGGCAACCGCCGTCCTGCGTGCGCTCGGCAACACGACCAGCGCGCTCCGCTACCTCTTTGTCGCAGTGATCCTCAACATCGCGCTCGACGTGCTGCTCCTCATCGTTTTCCCGCTCGGCATCATGGGCGCGGCGATCGCAACCGTCGTCTCGCAGTACGTCGCCGCCGCGCTCGTCGCGCAAAAATTTTTCCATCTGCACGGCGTATGGCAGTTCCGCCTGCGCCGTCCGCTCTTTCACGCGGGTTATCTCGCACCGATCGTTCACACGAGCATCCCCGCGGGGATGCAGGCAGTCTTTATGAGCATCTCCTCGCTCGTCATCCAAGGCTATATCAACTCGTTCGGCTATGCGGCGATGGCAGGCATGACGGTCTACGCGCGCGTCGAGGGATTCCTCTACTATCCGCTGTTCGCATTTGGCATCGCGCTGACGAGCTTCATCGGGCAAAATGTTGGAGCACGTCAGCCGGATCGCGTCCGCGCGGGCGTGCGGGCAAGCCTGCGGCTCACGGTCGGCGGATCGCTCGTCATGGCGGCGCTCGCTTCCTTTTTTGCCCCTGAGCTCATCGCCCTCTTTACCGACGATCCCGCAACGGTCTGCAACAGTCTTGAGGCTGTCTACTGGACAATGCCGTTCTACTGGCTCTACGGAATCAATCAGGTCTACATCGGCGCGATCCGCGGGCTGGGCGACACCTTCTATCCGATGCTCACCTCGCTCGCCGCGTACAGCCTCTTTCGCGTTGCATGGTGCTGCGCGTGGGATCTCGCCGGCATCCACTCCATGCTCGTCGTCTACAACGCCTACAATACCAGCTTCCTCGTCATGATCGCCCTCCTCTATTGGGGATGGAAGCGCAGGATGCGAAGGATGGAAGCGGTGTAAAGTGATCTTTACTTTGTTCCGATGAAAAGCTAGTCACACAACAACCGCCCCGCACGCATGTTTCCTGCGTATGGGGCGGTTTTATCATGCTTTCATCGATAGGAAAACGCATCGTTACGGCGTCGCGGGTGTCTCCTTGCTCACTGCGCCGCGGCGAATCATATCCCCGACGCGCAGGTCATAGGTGAGTGCCGTCTTGTGCAGGCTCTCCGCATGAGCAAAATCCTCCGGCAGCCCGGTATCAAGCCCTTTGACAAAGTTCTCATATGCGCCAATGGACGCATCCGTCGCCGCCTGCCGCTGTGCGGCGAGATACGCGGCACCGCGCGGCACATCCACGGCGTCGAGCTCCCGGCGATATTTTTTCAGCAGTGGGATCATATCCTCCTGCAAAAGCCGCATCAGCGCCTTGCGATGCTCGGTCGTATAGGTGCCGTGCGCATTCTCCGTCAGGTGCCGGAACTCGCCCTGCATCGAGCGGAACACACCGTTGTAGCGGTCGACGATGGGGCGCGTTGCCTCGATATAGCGCGAGAGATCCACGCTCGCCGCGCTCTGCACCGCCTCGAGATACGCGCGGTAATTCGTCACGCGCACGATCTGCCAGCCGCCGCTCCCGTGCTCCATGCGCAGCTCGAGCGGGAACTCCAGTCCCGTGCCCTCATCACGCACCATAATTTGCGCCGTTGCCGCTCTCCCGTCATGCGTGATCTCCCCGATGCTCAGCAGCGTCGTATCGCGCAGATGACTGCACTCCATGAGATACTCATAGTCGATGCCGAGCGAACGTCCCTTGAGCGCATCGACGCCTGTAGGCTCCTCCCACGTTCCCGTGCGCACGCCCCCCTCGATGGAGCGCGCGAGCCCCGCCGCAACGGATCCCTTGATATTTTCGTAAAACTTACCCGAGGCGGTGCGCTCCTTTTCCTTGAGATTCGTATCGCGGGAAAAGAGCACATAGGTGAGATCGTCATAGCCCGCGTCCGCAAGCGCCTGCACATTCACGCGCCTGAGGAACGCGTCCGCATCATGCGCCTCGAGCGCCGCCGCCGTCTGTGCGAGCGCATAGGCGGGACGCTGGATGTAGTAACCGAGGTACCACCCCAGCGCCGCGACGGTCAGCACGATCACTCCCGCTGCAAAGCGAAACTTTTGTCGGCTCTGCTTGCGCCGCCGTGCCAAACGCACCCGCCAAGCAAACTCATCCATCCAATGCCACTCCCATACATTCAAAAATTTCTCTATTTATTATACCATTGAAAGCAAATTCCGCGCAACCTTGCCAAGCCGTTTCATACAGACAAAACGGGACTGCCGCACGCTCTGTGCGGCAGTCCCGTCTCTTTTATACGGCATGTTCCATGCCGCTGCAGTATTCGGTTAGAAGCTCCAGCGCATACCGGCATCCATGCGCCATGCGGTTTTGATGTCGCCGCC
>ERZ773087.1557-NODE-1557-length-14061-cov-152.305298_pt1 | contig 14061 bp, 11 predicted proteins | sample MGYA00511375_ERZ773087 | MGnify/ENA primary metagenome ERZ773087 (study PRJEB29015, sample SAMEA2737995) | human oral metagenome | biome: human oral; feature: human-associated habitat; material: dental | place: China | collected 2063 ...
TGCTCCCACACGATGATGGTGTCGGGCACAGCCGCACACAGCACTTGTGCTGCCGGCGCCCGCCACGCCTTACAGCTAGGAGTGCAATGGACACGATCCTGTGGCCCCTCATGGTCGCCGTCGCCTGGGTCATGGTCTATATCCACAAGTTCCTCGTGCTCATCGGGGTTGGAAAGCCCGACGCGCCGGGTGTGGCCTGGGTGCTGTCGATTATCGGCCTGACGGTCTTCGTGCGCATTCTCATTATGCCGCTGTTCGTCAAGCAGATCCGGGCCAGCCGCGGCATGCAGCTCATGCAGCCCGAGCTCCAGGCGCTGCAGGCCAAGTACAAGGGGAAGAAGGATCCCGCCTCCAGGCAGCGCCAGCAGGAGGAGATGATGGCGCTGTACCGCAAGCACGGGACGAATCCCTTCTCCTCGTGCATGCCCATCCTCATTCAGATGCCGATCTTCTTCGCGCTCTTCCGGGTGCTGGCGAATCTTGGGAAGGTAGCCGACTCCAGCGGTTATGGGGGCCACAGCGCGATCGGTCCGCTTACCGCCGACCTGGCCGAGCAGGTCCAGAACTCGACGGTCTTCGGGGCGAGTTTGTCGTCGTCGTTTATGAACTCCTCGGACCTGACGGTCAAGATTGTCACGGTCATTATGATCATTGCCATGAGCGCCACACAGTGGTACACGATGGCGCAGCTGAGCATGAAGAACATGCCCGAGTCCTCCAAGAACTCGGACAATCCCATGATGCGCTCCCAGCGCATGATGATGACGGTCATGCCGCTCTTCTTCGCCTTCACCGGCGTGCAGTTCCAGATTGGCGTGCTGATCTACTGGGTGACCTCGAACCTGTGGACCATGGGGCAGCAGTTCTACACGATCAATCGCATGCCGGCCCCTGGCTCGGAGGCGGAGAAGAAGTTCCGCGCCCGTGAGAACGCCAAGCGCGCGCGCAAGGGCCTGCCCTCCCTCGAGGAGGAGGAGCGGGCCAAGGCCGAGGCGGAGGGAACCGCCCAGGTCGGCGGCCAGCGGGTTCAGCCGGTGCGCAAGGACCGCCAGAAGAAGGGGTCCGGACGCGCGACGCCGGGCTCCGGGGGGAAGAGCGAGAGCGTCAGTGCGGTCAATGAGGACGACGCCGTCACCGGCGGCTCGTCGTCCCGCAGGCCGGGTGGCCTGACGGACGAGGAGATCGCGCGACGCCGGTATGAGAAGCGCGCGCGTGAGCGAAAGCGCGCCGCCCAGCGGCGCAAGGCCCAGAACAGGAAGCGCCGGAGCTGACCCGCGGCTCTGAGATTTGAGGAGAACGGACTCACAATGAGCGACAACACCGCCCCGTCCAACACCGTCAAGCGCCTCGAGGAGGAGGGCGAGGTCGGCGCCGACTACCTTGAGGAGCTTCTCGACATCGCCGACCTCGGCGGAGACATTGATATTGACATCGATCATGGGCGCGCCTCCATCGCGGTGGTCGCCTCTGAGGAGGGCGACGCGCGCGAGCTCGCCGACCTGGTGGGGCGCGACGGCGAGGTGCTCGAGGCCGTGCAGGAGCTGACCCGCCTGGCGGTGCAGGCGCGCACCGGCAACCGCTCGCGTCTCATGCTCGACATCAACGGCTATCGCGCTGCGCGTCGCACCGAGCTGACGAAGATCGCGCAGGAGGCCGTCAAGCGGGTCCTGGCCACCGGCGAGGCGGTGTCGCTGGAGGCCATGAACCCCTTTGAGCGCAAGGTCTGCCACGACGTCGTCGCCGCCGAGGGCCTGTTCTCCGAGTCCGAGGGGACCGAGCCGCACCGCCATGTCGTCGTCATGCCGGCCGAGGAGGACGTCGACGAGTCCGACGACGAGGAGTCGTCCTTCGACGACGGGACCGAGGCGCCCGAGCAGGACTGAGATGGAACGGGACATGAGCGACGGGCGGCAGGGCAGCGGCCCGGTCGAGGGCGCAGTCGAGGTGGAGCGGCCCACGGAGGAGGTGCGCGAGCTGTTCGGGCTCGCTTTTGCCGGCGCGGAGCGCTTCGCCGAGATGCTCGTCGCCGAGGGCGAGCTGCGAGGGCTGGTCGGGCCGCGGGAGCTGCCCCGGCTGTGGACGCGCCACATTGTCAACTCCGCTGCGCTGGTGCCCTTCCTGCCGGCTCGCGGGACGGTGGCCGACGTCGGGTCCGGTGCCGGTCTTCCCGGAGTCGTGGTGGCGCTTCTACGACCAGATTTAGAAGTAACACTTATAGAAACGATGGAGCGACGAGTCGACTGGCTCACATACGTTGTCAGCGAGCTCGATCTGGACAATGTCATTGTGCGCCGGGCCCGTGCCGAGGAGGTCCGGGACCGGTTCGACGCCGTGACCGCCCGTGCCGTCGCGAATCTGACCAAGCTGGTGCGGATGACGGCGCCGCTGCTCCGACAGGGGGGCAGGCTGCTGGCGCTCAAGGGAGCCAAGGCGGAGGCGGAGGTTGAGGCCGCGAAGTACGTCGTGAAGAAGGCCAGGTTGAAGCCGGCGGTTATCCACGAGGTTGTGACGCCGGGCGAGGAGGTCACGAGAATCGTTGAGGTGCGTCGTCCCAGACGGTGAGGCGCGTCCCGGTGCGAGGGGTCCCGGACGGCGACTGAGCCACGGGCCCGGCGGCGCGATGTGGGGTCACGATTCCGAGGCCCTGTTGATGCGCGACGTATGCGGCGGGGCTCGTCGTCGACGTCGTCCGGCTCACGTAGACTGAGGCGTCCGAGCCGTGAACACGGTCCGGGATGTCGTCCGAGGAGAACAGTTTTGTCGGGATCGTCTATCTTCGAGCAGCTGCGTGCCGACCACTCGGCGCTGGAGGAGTTCGCTGGAGTGCGCTTCCCGCATCCGGATCAGACTCGTATTATCGCCATTGCCAATCAGAAGGGCGGGGTCGGCAAGACCTCGACGACGGTCAATGTTGCGGCGGCACTGGCGGAGGCCGGACTTCACGTGATGGTGATCGATGCCGATTCCCAGGGCAATGCGTCGACGGCGCTCGGCGTGGCGCACGATGATGACCAGGTGTCCATCTATGACGTTCTTGTCGATGGGACTCGGATCGACGAAGTGGTGGTGGCGACGCACTTCTCAGAGACCCTGCTGTGCGTCCCGGCGACGATTGACGTGGCGGCGATCGAGATCGAGCTCATCAGCACTCCGGAACGCGAGTCGCGTCTGCACCACGCACTGCAGGAGTACCTGAGGAGCCGGGAGTCCGGTGGCCTGCCCCGCCTGGACTATGTGCTCATCGACTGCCCGCCGAGCCTGGGGCTGATGACAATCAATGCCTTTGTCGCGGCGGGGGAGGTTCTTATTCCCATGCAGGCCGAGTACTACGCCCTGGAGGGACTGGCACTGCTCACACGGTCGGTCGACCGCATTGCGCGGATTCACAATCCTGCGCTCACCGTGTCCATGATTGCTCTGACCATGTTCGACAAGCGCACGACCCTGGCTCGAGACGTTGAGGAAGAGGTTCGGACCTATTTCCCCAACGCGGCGCTTCACACCCGCATCCCGCGGTCGGTGCGCGTGGCGGAGGCCCCGTCCTTCGGCGCACCCGTGGTCTTCTGGGACCCGCGCTGCTCGGGCGCGGTGGCCTACAAGCAGCTCGCGCAGGAGATCGCTCAGCGCGGGGTGGCGGGCTGGGAGAGCTCAACAGCAGTCAGCCGCAATGACGCAGATGACGCAGACGACATGGACAACGCAGATAACGCAGACGACGCAGACGACGCACAGGAGGCGTGACAATGGCGCAGAAGAGGCGCGGGCTTGGACGGGGACTTCAGGCCCTTATCCCTGAGACGCAGACGGAGACGCCGTCGGCGCGTCCCACGGACGTCTTCTTTCCCGAGTCGCAGGACGGGCCTCCTGCGAAGAGTGACAAGGCGCTCGAGGACGGTGGGAGGAGTGAGGCGCCCCAGGGAGGAGAGTCTCGGCGCAAGTCGGATGACATTGCGGCGACGCTCTTAGCGCCTTCGAAGCGAACGAGGAGGGCGACCTCGAAGGGATCCTCGTCGAGGGGGACGGCACGGAAGGCCTCGACCGCGAGCAGCGGCTCGCAGTCCGGCGCCGCGAAGAAGACCGCGTCGAGATCGAGGCGCACCCGTGCGGGTAGTAGTGTTTCACGTGAAACGTCGGAGCAGAAGAAGACGGTCGAGGAAGCACAGGTTCACCTGGACGAGACCAGGGCGGAGGAGGTGAGCGCGATTTCCGACGTCGAGGCCAAGGAGGCGGATGCCGTGAAGGCCGGCGGAGAGGCCGCGAAGACCGACGACGAGAAGCAGTCGCTCGTGCCCGTCCCGGGGGCGACCTTCGCAGACCTGCCCGTGGATGTGATCGCGGCCAATCCGCATCAGCCCCGGCAGGTGTTCGACGAGGACGACATCTCCGAGCTCGCCGCGTCGATCAAGGAGGTCGGCCTGCTTCAGCCCATTGTCGTGCGCCGGCGCGAGGGCGGCGGCGATGGCGACGACGGCGATGCCGGCTATGAGCTGATCATGGGAGAGCGGCGTCTGCGGGCGGCCAAGGAGGCCGGGCTCGAGACGATCCCCGCCGTCGTCCGTTACGCGGCGGACGATGAGCTGCTGCGGGACGCGCTCCTGGAGAACCTGCACCGAGTTCAGCTCAACCCGCTGGAGGAGGCGGCCGCGTACCAGCAGCTGCTCGAGGACTTCAACTGCACGCATGCGGAGCTCTCGCAGCGGATCGCGCGCTCGCGCTCGCAGATCTCGAACACGCTGCGTCTCATGAAGCTGCCGCCTCTTGTCCAGCGCCGGCTGGCCGCCGGAGTACTGTCGGCCGGGCACGCCCGGTCTCTGCTGGGCCTTCCCGACGCCGCGGCCATGGAGCGTCTTGCTCAGCGCATTGTGGCCGAGGGGCTCTCGGTGCGAGCGACGGAGGAGCTCGTGGCGCTGCACGACGAGCCCGACGCGCGGCGGTCCAAGCCGCTGCGGACCCGGTCGGCGACTCTTCCGGCCCTGTCGACGCGGCTCTCGGACGCCTTCGACACCCGGGTCAAGGTGACCCGGGGGGCCAAGAAGGGCCGAATCACCATCGAGTTCGCCGGCGACGACGATCTGGCACGTATTGTCACGGCACTTGCTCCGGGAACGTCTCTGGACGAGGACTGAGCGCGGCCGACTGATTGGCCGGTCGGGACGCGGTGTCGCGAGGGGCTCCACGTGAGTGGGGCCCCTCGCGCTGATATCGGAACCCCTTCAGCGGGAACGGACACATCTTTCGGGGCGCGGTGGGTGTGCTGGTCCTGGACCGCGGGCTGCCCGGGGGACCACGTGAGTCGGCGTGAAGGCTGATCGCGGGTTCTCGCACTGTCGTTCTCGCCTTGAATGTTTATTGTTAGTGATGACGTAAATGCTGTATTGCTAAGGAATGCACTGTCCTGGTCGGACTTCCACGGGCCTGGTAGTGAAGGTCGCTTGCCCCGGTTACAGCTGCCGTCACGTGCAACGGTCTGGTTGTGGTGACGAGTGCGGCCCGGATGGGACCTGGGCCGTTTGAAAGCGCGTTCGACGGCGCCGTGGTCTCAAGGGACGGCAGGAGCGAGGATGGGCGTCTGCCACGAGTCTTCCGACGACGGTGGTAAGCGGCTTGATCGTTGGGGGTGGGGTGGCACCGGTGGGTGGACGCTTGTGTCCTGTTGGCCTGCGGGCCTTTGCGAGCAAGGTTTGGCGGGAAGGAGGGACGGCGTTCTTCGGCGCCGGTCGGCGGTGCCGGATCGCGGTGCCTTCTTCGTCTCGACATCAACCTGGGAAATGGCGGTTGAGCCCGGGTCGAGCTCGTCGTCGGTTCGCTCAGGCCAGCCCTTGCGGACACCACCGGCAACGAGTGCGAGTGCCGCCGGCGGTGCGGCTGGAACAGACAATCGGACTGGTTGACTCGGGCGGCCGAAATCGGTTGGGGCATTCCGGCCATGGGAGAAGGACGACTATCGACCAGACGCTTTTAAGATTCTCCCTTGTGCAGTGTGGAGCAAGTGCTGCTGTCCCGCCGTAGCAAGGGAACGTCATGCTGTTGGAAGGCAGATCTGGCGGAACGGTCTGCTTGTAGGCGCCGGCTTGGATGCGAGTGTTGAAGGTGCTCCGGCGCCCAGTGCGTCAGGGACCGGTCGAGAGGGGTGCCGCGAGCCGCTTCATTGGACGCCAATCGCTCACTTTTATGCCGCTGTTTCACGTGAAACACGGTATGCCGATGAGACCGGCCATGGGAATGATCATCTGCTGCACAAGCGTTGCATGCCGACATCTGGTTTTCCGGATACAGATACCTTGGGTGCAGCCCGCCGTCCGTCATGGCAGCGCGCTCGAAGGCAGATGATCATGTCTGGCTTCCACCTCCACGACAGGAGAGAGAGTCACCTCGGGTGAGTATCGCTTCTCGCCACCAATGGACCGGGTCTGGACAGAGGAGCGGCGTGGGTGCTGATGCCGTGTCGGTCCTCGAAATTCCGTCCTCGTCGCCAGTGCGGTGATGGCGGCTGCTTGTAGCAGGGCTGCTCGTGACACATGCGCCTGCGGTTTCACGTGAAACGGTGAGTCGGTCGAGCGCGGTGCGGCTCCTCCAAGGCTGTGCCGACCGTGCCGACCACTGCCGGCATGCGGTCTGGCCGTACTCGCTCCGTAGGCTGGACACGTGGGAGGTGGGTGGAGAGAAGGTACGGCATGCAAGTCGCTGACTGGAGCCAGTTGTTTCGATCCTGCGTTCACGATTTGCTGCGATCAAGGGTGGCACCACGACTGACCTGGACAGTCGCCTCGGGCCCGTTCGATCCATTGATGTCCCCGGTTCCTTGTGGCGCGATCGGATTCTCACCACCCGGGAGAACTGGGTGCTCCCACGCGGTCTGACGGGCAGCGATACACCCAATGGTGAGAGCGGGATGGATTGTTCAAACGCGGATAGTACTTCACCTGTGGAGGTCGATGCACGGGATGCCTGTTGCCAGGCTGGGGAAGGTGATGTGATGATCGGGGCGTGGACGGGGTTTCCTGACCAGATGCATGTGCTCGTGCACAATGGATGACTGTCAACGCGAGGGCTGATCGGGGCCGGACCGTACTTCTATGAACCAGGTCCTGCTTGGCCCGGGCCATCTATGGAAATGGTGGTGACGCCGTCTCGGACAGCTAACGCTTCCCATGGGCTGTCGTTCCGACGCATGAGGTGGATCTGGAGGACCGAGCCGGTGACGGAAGGCGCAGGTGCTTGTCGATCTCCGTGCTCTACTTGTCAGACTAACGGCACGGTCATCTGGCGTGCGGTCTCATACTGGGCGCCAGTAGACGGCGTCCGGAAGCTGGAAACAAAAGGCAGATGACCGCGTGTTTCACGTGAAACTGATCCGGACCTTGACAGTGACGCGGCGCGACGAGGAGCGGTCCTGGGTAGCAATGCGCATGATGCTAGGGCTGGACTGTGTGCCCATCTATTGCCTCGAAATGTCTGCCGCTAGGCGAATAGGTGACTCAGTTGGGCTTTGACCTCGCTGGCGTCGGGTGCGAGTCGCTGGAGTGAAATCCTGCCTCCGTCTCGGTCGGAGTAGGTGTCAGGTGCGTAATGAGAACATCGATAGAGGGAGCAGCCGCCGGCCAGGTCTGTAGTACGTGGTCAAGGGACAGCCGTACGAGGCATCGCAGTGCGCCAACCAGCCGTCCCTGCTCGGACATAGACGCACTTGATGGGTGACAGCCAGCTGGGTGATCGAGTCATTCAGCCGCACTGGGATCTGCTCGTATACTGTCATTGCCGTCATTTGTGCAGTCAGCGCGAGCGATACGTTGCCATGTGACGGTTTCACGTGAAACACATACTGATCCAGTTCCGAAGACCTGATGTAGCCGGCATGGCAGAGAGGAGACGAGAGACTTCTCCGCAAGCCGGAGCAGAGGCCAGCACATGGGCTAGCACAGCGTCCTCGACTGACTCTACGAACCGACGGTGTCGCCCGTCATTGTCGTGCGCGAACTTGGTGAGAAACTGGCGGTCTGGGACCGGCATCTGTTTCTGGAGGGAGCTCGCGAGCCCGGATGCGGACAGGGCCTGGGAATGCTGAGGGCGAGAATCAGTAGGGCGCCTTCATTCGCCGAGGAGGACTGGATGTCCGCAACAGGACTTCATTGAGCATGGGTGAAGCTAGTGGCCCAGAGAGGGGCGAGGTTTCACGTGAAACACACTGCGCTGCGCGGCTTAGAGCTCTCCAAGACAGATGGGTGCGCTCTTCGGAGGAGTGATCTATGGAAATGACCTCGTCTGTGCAGTCGTCTCGGCACATGCTGAAGGCCTGATGCTCCAGGCATGAGTTACGTAGTACCGCACCGCATGTGGGCACTGCCCTTTCAGCCGGCCGGGTTCGGTCTCCCTTTTACCAAGGATGAGGGTCATGGCGTGCATGCGGATGGCCCTTGGGGAGAAGCGGTTTCACGTGAAACAGCGTCGAGTTTTGATAGCCGCAAGAGGATCTCGATGCAGATGAATATGACAGTACCCGGCTACCCCTATCCCATGCGCCTGGGGCGGCACTCGATGGGCTGGCGGGTGGGGTCTGAGGCGCGACCCCTACCCCATGCGCCTGCGGCAGCCTGTGCCAGGCGATGCGGACCCTTCGGGTAGGAGCAGCACTGTATTTCGTGCCAGGATATGCGGTCCGTAGCGCAGGGGAATCTGTTTTCGGTCCTGGGTCAGTCATTGAGTTGCCTTCAACGGGACGCTATGCAAGGTCCTAGTCGCATGGCGACGGCATATCCTCCGGCTGACCCCCGGATCGCCAACGTGCTGAGGAACGCGGCCTGGATGGAGAACGCTGCATGCCCCTGGAGCGATGTGGCTGCTCAGCTTCTCTGCGCCTGGCGGCACTTGACTCGGGTTTAAACAACGCGACCGGTATCCGCTGAAGCCGGTTCACGCGATACTTCTCTAAGAGAATGCGGACTGGTGCCTGAAGCCTGTCGGCAGGCAGCCGTCTGATTAGCAGTGATGGCCTGCGCCGTGCCCTGCGGCTGTGCTCGGACCGGGTGGATGCCCGGAGGCCGTGATGGTGCACGTCCGTGTATGAGGAACCTGCCGTTATTGTGGCGCTCGGATGGTTCAAGAGGCCGGGTTCACAAGGGTCATCAACATAGATTCCGGCAGCCGGATCGCCGCATCACATCCTGAAACCCGAGCGTTCGTCCCGGTGTCCTTATCGGTCTGCAACCGTTCCCGAAGGCGTGCCGAGAACTGCAGCCGGAGCTCTCAGCTCTGTGAGCAGAGGCGCCGATGGAGGACGAAAGACGGGTGGGGGCTGGGAGGAACGGTTTCACGTGGTCTGAGAGGTTCGGTGACATGGAATGTCGCGGCGGCGATCGCCATGGCACCGGGTTGGCCGAAGTGGTGTCAGGTATAGGAGCGGCGGTCGGGCTGGTGGTTGGCAAGTTAGAGCATTGTGCTAGGGAACGTCGACTCGCTCTTGAGAGGTTCCTGAGCATTGGACGCTGGGGCGCTCTCGGTGTTCTGGTCGGACCCGTTGCTTGCGCGACGAAGGCACCGCACCGTGTCGACCGAGGTACTGCCCCGAGTCTGCCGTGGAGCGCCATTAGGCAAGCGTCTATCTGGACACTCTCGATGGGCGGGCCCGTGCTGGTGGCGCAGGAGCAGAACCCCGAGGAGCGTCTCGGTATCGTCGTCGACATGCGCGAGTACGAACCGTGACGGATTATGGTGGCGGCTGGCGACTTCGCTCCCCTCCCCAATGCTGTCTGGCGCCCGTGTCGAACTGCGGTGGAGGGCCTCTTGCGCTCGTATAACATCATTCGGTCCGCGGAGCATACTCACGTGCGCTTCCCCGGTGCCGGCTCGTTCTCCTCACCCGGACAGCAAGGCCACGTGGAGCTCCGTAACCTTCGACAGTCCGGTCCGTGCCTCATGGGCCAGGTCCGACTCCACTCGGACGCCGGCGTTCTTTGTAGAGCCGACCCGTTGAGGCTCCCGCAACCGTCTGGCGTAGGTGACTTAGAGGGTACAGATCGACGGTCAGTCGGAGAACAGTCGCCGTCCTTCTGAGACGTCTGACTGCCGCAATGAGGCGTGAAGGGAAGAAAAATGTAAAAGGTTTCAATACACGATGTCAACCTGCCCTCGTGAGATCTCGGGCTGCGCGATCAATGTGGTCGGTGCCCCACCCGGTCCAAAGAGCCGGCGCCTCAGGGCGAACAGTTACGGCCGCGCACAGGATGCGGAGTCGAAGAGCGACGTCCGCTCACCAGAGACATGGCTGCCCGAGGCCGCACGTCGTCAGCGGCCCGTCATGTGTCGGGATGTCGGTGGGCCCCGGTGCGACGAGTATGGTTCACGTCGCCGCATACCGGGAGGTGCACCAAACCCCTTCCCCGCCGGCCGCCGTCGGCTCCCGGGCTCTGCTGGCGAGCCGCGTCCCGCACCCTCCCCTCAAGCGCGATGTCTGGGAGGGGCATGCGTCGCGGCCCCACCTGGTCGATGTATCCGGACGGCGCTTCCGAGGCGGGCAGAAGGAACCGGTCAGAAGCGCGCAGGCTATGGATCGCTCGAAGACGCACTAGTCGTCACGGGATGAGACAGGCGCAGGCGTTTCACGTGAAACACACGTCCTGCACCACGAGTCTGCAGAAGAGCGTCCCGAGACCGAGTAGGAATCAGGGATGGACAAGTGGATTGTGAACGAGTGCGTCGTACAGGCCGGGCAGGTCGCCGTCGGCCTCAGCTGCCAGCGGCAGCAGCGAGGTCTCCGTCATGCCCGGCACGACGTTGACGTCGACGAACCAGGGTGTTCCGCCGTCGTCGAGAATCAGGTCGGTGCGGGACAGGTTGCCGAGGCCGAGCGTGCGGTGCACCGTCACGGCGGTGTCCTTGACGCGCTCGACAAGGTCGGGGTCGAGTCGTGCCGGAACGAAGTACTCCGAGCGCCCGGGGTTGTACCGGGCGTCGAAGTCGTACTGCCCCTCCGATACGACCTCGACGGGCGGGAGTGCCCGCGGCCCCTGCCCCGTATCGACGACGGAGATGGCCACCTCGGTGCCGGGGACGTACTTCTCAATGAGGGCGCGCTCGTCATAGGAGAAGCAGGCCACCATGGCATTGCGCAGCTCGTCCGCGTTACGGGCCAGCGAGACGCCGAGACCGGAACCTCCCTGATTGGGCTTCACAATGACGGGCAGCCCGAGGTGCGAGGCGACGACGCTGAGCGCCTCCTGCGCCCCGAGCTGGGAGAAGTAGGCCTTGGGCAGGGTGACCGAGTCCGGCGTCAGCACGCCACCAGTCCGCACGGTCGCCTTCGCAGTCGGCTTGAACGAGGCGCGCTGGCATCCGTCGGAGTGCGTCCCCACATAGGAGAGCCCGAGAGCGATAAGCACGTTCTGAAGTCCCCCGTCCTCCCCGTGCACCCCGTGAACGAGCGGCCACACGACGTCGGGAGCGAACGCGCGCAGCGACGCAATGGTCCGCGCATCCACATCGAGGACAAGGACGGCGTGACCGAGGTGCCTGAGGACGGATGCCACCCGGTGACCCGAGCGAAGAGAGACGTCGCGCTCATGGCTGAGGCCGCCGGCAAGAATAGCGACGCGGAGTGGCTCGGCATCAGTGGGCGCAGTCGTGGGCGTGGGCTCTGTGAAGTCTGTCTTCTCGGTCATGATGCATCCTCAGATCTGGTCCGGAGCGGGGGCTGATACGCCTTCGGTGGGGCGGGCGCGGAACGGGCCGAAGAGGTTGATGAGCTCGAGGTCGTGCGCGACCACCTCGGACAGGCGCCGCACTCCCTCGCGGATCTCCACGGGCTCGGGATAGCAGAATGACAGCCGGACATGATCGTGCCCGGCGGAGCCCCCGGCGTAGAAGGCCGTGCCGGAGACATAGGCGACGAGATTGGTGACGGCGCGCGGCAGCATGTCCTTGGCGTCCAGTCCGTCCGGCAGCCCGACCCACACGTAGAAGCCGCCCGCGGGCACGTTCCACGTGCAGGTGGGCATGAACTCCCCGAGCGCGGAGACCATGGCGTCCCGGCGGCCGCGGTACATGCCCCGGAACTCCTCGATCTGGAGCCTCCAGTCGAAGTTGTCCAGGTAGGTGGACACCGAGTACTGGCCGACCGAGCTCGGACAGAGGATCGCCGCCTCGGAGGCCAGCTTCATCTTCTCCCTGACGGCGGGTGGAGCCACCGCCCAGCCGACCCGGTAGCCGGGCGCGAAGATCTTTGAGAAGGAGCTCAGGTACACGACGTCGTCGGGTGCGAGGGTCTTCAGGGCCGTGTAGGTCTGCCCCTCGAAGCCGAGCAGGCCGTAGGGGTTGTCCTCCATAATCAGAATGCGGTGCTGGCGGCAGATCTCAATGATCTCCGGACGGCGCTCCTCGGACAGCGTGACACCTGCGGGGTTGTGGAAGTTCGGCAGACAGTAGAAGAACTTCACGTGCCTGCCCTCGCGCTCCAGCCGTGTGATCGTCTCCTCCAGCGCCTCGGGAATGACGCCGTCGGCATCGATCGCCACCTGCTGGACGTCGGCCTGGTAGGTGGAGAAGATCGACAGGGAGCCGACATAGGTCGGAGCCTCGGTGAGGATCACGTCTCCGGGATCAATGAAGAGCTCGGTGACAATGTCAACGGCCTGCTGGGAACCGGTGGTGATAATAATGTCCTCGGGATCGGCGTCTATACCCTCGAGCGCCATGATCTCCGGAATCTGCTCGCGCAGACGGGGCAGCCCCTGTCCGTTGCCGTACTGGAGCGCCCTCCCCCCGTCCTTACGGATCATCTGCGCGGTGGCGTCGGCGAGCCGGTCAAGAGGCAGGTCCTTGAGGTTGGGCATCCCGCCGGCGAGAGACACCACCTCGGGTCGGGCGGCGACGGCGAAGAGCGACCGCGTCTCCGATGCGCGCAGGCCGTGGGCGCGGGCGGCGTAGCTGTCCAGCCATGGGTCGAGCCGATTTCCCTTCACCTGATTCGCGTCAGTCACGTCGTCGTCCTTCCTGGGCGGGCACCGCCGTAGGAGGCCAGTCTGCCACGACGGGCCCGTGCCCCGCCGCTCTGCTCCCAGGGCGAACCGGAGCGCCATGGAGGCACTGGGGAGGCACCGGTCGGACCCGACGCCGGTTCATGAGGCCCGGCGACTGGGGCCGGCATATTTAAACCGGGGCTTCATTGGAGAGCGCTGACGGCGATAATGGCGGAGTGCTCTCCCGCGCCGGCGACGCGTCGCCGCAGCTCCGGCAGGGAGAAGAACGAGGCGGTCCACCGGGCGGTGACCGACCGCGGAAGACTCGGAACGGAGGCCATCGCATGAACGATCAGGACAGGCGCACAGAGCTCGAGAAGCTGGAGGCCGGAGACGTCTACTGCTTCCTGGATCCGGAGGTCGTGGCGCGCAAGGAGTCTGCGGTGGTGGCGTGCCGGAGGTTCAATGACGCCGATCCCGCCGATGTCGAGGGGCAGACCCGCATTCTGCGGGAGCTCTTCGGTTCGGCCGGAGCGAGTCTCTCTGTGCAGCAGCCATTCCGGTGCGACTACGGACCCAACATTCATGTTGGTGACGGATTTCTCGCCAATTACAACGTGACCATTCTTGATATTGCGCCGGTGGTCATCGGCCATCATGTCATGATCGGTCCGAACACACTTATCACCACCGTGGGCCATCCTCTGGATCCTGCGGGCCGGCGCAAAAAGCTCGGCCAGGCCTCACCTGTGCATATCGGGAATGACGTGTGGCTCGGCGGGAATGTTGTCGTCCTTCCCGGAGCCGCAATAGGCAATAACGTCGTCGTGGCGGCGGGCGCGGTGGTCTCCAAGGATATTCCGGATAACTGCGTGGTGGGTGGAGTCCCCGCTCGCACACTTCGGGAGCTCAATGCCAGGAAGACGGAGTGATCCGGTGATTTCGGCGCGGAAGTAATACGGTCTGAACCGATCTCGACGCGGAACTGAACCGATCTCGACGCGGAACTGAACCGATCTCGGTACGGAACTGAACCGATCTCGACGAAGGGGGCGGCGGGGCCCGGCCGGTCAGGCGCGCAGGGCGCCGGCCTCGATGAGCGCGCGCAGCG
>ERZ773087.1558-NODE-1558-length-14058-cov-35.041491_pt1 | contig 14058 bp, 10 predicted proteins | sample MGYA00511375_ERZ773087 | MGnify/ENA primary metagenome ERZ773087 (study PRJEB29015, sample SAMEA2737995) | human oral metagenome | biome: human oral; feature: human-associated habitat; material: dental | place: China | collected 2063 ...
ACACGGAGCTTTGGGCGAAGTGGAAAGGCAAAACGCACTTTTCGAGGAACGAAAAGAACCATTTAATAAATTAATGAGTATGAAGAATAAGCAAAAAACAAATTCTTTTGCAGGTTATAAGTACCTGCTTTTCGTGCCGTTGGCCATCGCTTTAATGGCTATGAATAGATCTGTAATTAGGGCGAACGTACAGAAAGGGGAGGTGAGGGAAGCACAAACAGTAAAGAAACCTGCACCAGACAATAAAGTGTATGAGGTGTGCGAGCAAATGCCTAGTTACGTTGGCGGACGACCGGCGCTGATGCGATACCTTATAGAGAATGTAAGATACCCCAAAGCAGCAGTGGAAGCTAAACAGCAAGGGCGCGTTGTGGTTCAATTTGTTGTAGAGAAAGATGGGGCGGTAAGCAGTGTTAAGTTGCTCAGGTCGGTAACCCCATTGCTCGATGCCGAGGCAATAAGGGTGGTAAAGGCTATGCCTAAGTGGAACCCTGGTAAGAAAGATGGCAAACTAGTACGCGTGAGATATGCGTTGCCTGTGTCTTTCAGGTTAAGCTAGGGGGCAAGTAAGATTGACAAGTTAATGAGTTGACAGGCTGAATGTGGGGCTGGCTTGCGGCTTTCTCCCATCTCCTTGTTGGCTTGTTAACTTGCCAACGCACCACCTTTTTCATCGTTTAATGGCAGATAGAGCTGCTACCTTAATAAATAAACACGAACGTTTTCGTTAAGCCAAATGAACAATGTTGAGTTTGCTCGGACATTGTCAAGGCGAGAATTGGAAATCGCCGACACGGAGCTTTGAGCGAAGTGGAAAGGCAAAACGCACTTTTCGAGGAACGAAAAAAGAACGTTTTCGTTAAGCCAAATGAACAATGTTGAGTTTGCTCGGACATGCTAATGGCGAGAAAACGCACTTTTCGAGGAACGAAAAAAGAACCATCTAATATATTAATGAGTATGAAGAATAAGCAAAAAACAAATTCGTTTGCAGGTTATAAGTACCTGCTTTTCGTGCCATTGGCTTTCGCCTTGGTGTTTATGAACAGTTGTAAGAGAAAGACGAATGTGCAGAAACAAGTTATGGAGGGCACAAAAGTTGAAGTGAAAGCAGAAACGGGCGAGGACACTGCACAAATCAAGAATGCCGAACCAACGGATAAGGCGTATGAGGTGGTTGAGCAGATGCCTACTTTCAAGGGCGGAGATGCTGCATTGATGAAGTATCTCTCGGAGAACATTAAGTACCCCGAAGCAGCCGAGAAAGCAGGAGAACAAGGTCGCGTTGTGGTTAATTTCATTGTAGAGAAAGACGGGGCGGTATCTAACGTAAAGGTAGTTAGGTCGGTAACGCCGACACTCGATGCAGAGGCGGTAAGAGTGATAAAGGCCATGCCCAAGTGGGTTCCCGGCAAGCAAGACGGCAAGTTAGTGCGCGTGAAGTATAACGTACCTGTGTCTTTCAAATTACAATAGCATACAGCTAGACTGGTAACATTGACGAGTTAATGGGTTGACAAGCGAATGTGGGGTTGGCCAATGGCTTACTCCCACCCTCCTTGTCGGCTCATTAACTTGCTGGCGAAAGGTCTTTTATCATGTTAATAGTTGGTTAATCCGTTTCCTTGAATGGGAGAATACGTTGCATCTAACAAATAAATGAGTATGAAAAATAAACAAACCCCTAAATTGTTTGCAGGCTTTAAGTGTCTGCTTTTCGCTATTTCGGCCCTTGTCTTGTTGGTTGTTGCCGTCGCTCCTGTTAGGGCGAACGCGCAGGATAAAAAGGGAAAGACCACCCAAACACGTAAGGATACCACCACAGACGATAAGATTTACGAGGTGTGTGAGCAGATGCCCATCTTCGAAGGCGGTGATGCTGCACTGTTGAAATACCTTAGAGAGAACTTGAAATACCCAGACAAGACTAAGGACAGAGGGGTGCAAGGGCGTCTTGTAATAGGTTTTATTGTCGAGAAAGACGGCTCTCTAACCGAAGTTAAGGTGTTACGACCAGTGGATATAGACCTTGATGCCGAGGTATTAAGGTTGGTTAAGGGCATGCCTAAATGGATTCCTGGTAGGCATAATGGGCAACGTGTGCGCGTAAGATACCTACTGCCCATACATATTTGTTTGCAATAGGTGTCCTTGTATCTTTTTTTATCCTTGCTTATCATCCAAGAAATTAATATATTTGCAAAGTGACAGCAATGAAAGACTGCTGTAACGTATAACCATTTAAATAATCATGAGTATGAATAACGAACAAGCACCTAATCTGTTTGCAGGCTTTAAGTGTCTGCTTTTCGCCATTTCGGCCCTTGTCTTGTTGGTTATTGTCGTCGCTCCTGCAAGGGCGAACGCGCAGGATAAAAAGGAGAAGACCACCCAAACGCATAAGGACACCACCGCAGGCGATAAGGTTTACGAGGTGTGTGAGCAGATGCCCATCTTCGAAGGCGGTGATGCTGCACTGTTGAAATACCTTACGGATAGTGTGAAGTATCCCGAATTGGCTAAGAAACATGGGGTGCAAGGGCGCGTTGTAATAGGCTTTATTGTCGAGAAAGACGGTTCTCTCACTGACGTTAAGGTGTTACGTCATGTGGATATAGCCCTCGATGCCGAGGCTTTAAGAGTGGTTAAGGGCATGCCTAAATGGATTCCTGGCTGCCAAGACGAGCAACGTGTGCGCGTGAAATATAACGTACCTGTATCTTTTAGGCTGGAACCAATGGAGTGAATGACTGGTGGCTTAACGAAGTGAGGTGCTAATTGGGGGTTGATTACAGGTTGAAAGTAGGCAGGTGGGTAATAGAACAACCGATAACTGGCGGCTAAATCTGTGTGTTTGTCAACCCGCCTACTTGCTAACTTGCCTATTTTATCCTTGCTTATCACCAAAGAAATTAATATATTTGCAAACTGACAGCAATGCAAGTTAAGCTGTAACGTATAACCATTTAAATAATCATGAGTATGAATAACAAACAAACCCCTAATCTGTTTTCAGGCTTTAAGTGTCTGCTTTTCGCGATGTTGGCCATCACTTTGGCTGTTCTTCTTGTTCCTGCTAGGGCGAACGCGCAGGATAAGAAGGAGAAGGGGAAGACCACGCAAACGCAGAAGGACACCACCACAGACGATAAGGTTTACGATGTGTGTGAGCAGATGCCCACCTACAAAGGAGGGGAAGAGGCAATGATGAGATTTCTTTCGCAGGTAACAAGGTATCCACAACGGGCCCAAGACTTCGGCATACAAGGCTGTGTTGTGGTTGGCTTTATCGTTGAGAAAGACGGGTCGCTAAGCGACTTTAAGTTCATACAACGGGTGGATCCTGAACTGGATGACGAGGCTTTAAAGACTGTGAAGGCTATGCCTAAGTGGAATCCAGGTAAACACAACGGTAAAAATGTACGCGTGAGGCATAGTGTACCCGTTAGTTTTAAGCTTATATAAATGAGGTGCAGGCCAGCGGTTGACTTCTCAACTAACCAACTTCCATCGCCTGTCGTGCGATAAATCTCTCTGCATGTTAGTCAAATTCAATGTTAGATAACCTCAATACACAATCATAAAAATAGAAGAATGAAGATGAAGTACAAGCAAGCCTGCAAGCGGTTAGTAGACTTTGATTGTCGGCTTTTTGCCGTATTGGCCTTTGCCATTACGGCTATTGTCTTCGCGCCAGCAAGGGCGAATGCGCAGAGAAAAGCGCGAAATAAGTACGTACGGCCCAAGCGGATTGAGGTAGACAATAAGGTTTACAATGTATGTGAGTTGATGCCATGCTTTAAAGGAGGCGATGCAGCACTGCTGCAATATCTTGGTAAGACGGCCAGATACCCCCAATCGGCGCAAAAAATCAAAAAGGAAGGGTGCGTAATCGTGAGTTTCATTGTAGAAAAAGATGGTTCGCTGTCTGACTTTAAGGTTGAACGGGCGGTGGATGCAGCCCTTGATGCCGAGGCTTTGCGCGTGATGAAGGCCATGCCTAACTGGTTGCCAGGCCAGCAAGACGGCAGATTTGTACGCGTGAGGTATAATGTACCTTTGAGATTTAAGCTGAACTAAAAACAGATAAGGGCCGTAACGCTGTTGCCAGTGGACGAGTTTGCAAGTTGACAAGTTGACAAATTAACGAGTTAACAAATTGACAAATTAAACGGGTTGACAAGTTTATAAGCCAGCAAATGGCTCTGCTTACGGCCTATTGTCAACCCATAAACTTACTCACTTATAACCTTAGCAGCTAAATTCCCACAAAAACAAGGTCTAAACATCACACAGAATGCCCACTTACAACTTCGCCTTAAACTCGTCGAACACCTCTTTATAGCCATTAAACACGTTAATGTCTACCTCGCCTTGTATGCCTTGCACGCGACCGTCGGGGCATAGCTGCCAATACACCAGGTGCACGTCGGGTTTGTATTCGCCATAACGCGCAATCCAAATGTCGTAGTCGCGCTTGATGTCGGGAGCCTGTGGCAAGTAACGATTAACAAATTGCTGACTGATGTAAAGTATGGGACGTTTGCCCGTTCGTTGCTCCACAATAGTGAGCCAAGTGCGAACAGCCTTGAAGAGCACCTCCGCACCACCCATCTTGGCAATCTGCTGCGGACTGGGTTCCACATCGAGCACAGGCGGAAAGTCGCCTTGCGATATGTGCGAATGGCGTAAGAAATGGGCCGCTTGCGCTTCGGCAGGCGAGTAAATGGAGAAGAAATGATAAGTGCCAACGCTGAAACCGTGGGCGCGAGCTTGCTTATAGTCCGCCTTGTAAAAGGGATTGAGCAGCGACTTGCCCTCGGTGCTCTTGATGTAGATAAAGGATATGGGGTAGTTTACTTGTCCGTGAATGGCCTTTCGGCTAGCCGTGCCCAGATGGGTGATGCGCAGTTGGTTCCATTTGATGGGATGCACGCGCTTATTGATAACGTGTTGGTACTTTGAAATGTCGATGCCATAGATGCGTTCGGTGGTATAAGTAAGGCGTTCGCCCAGGTATCGGCCTGCTTTCCATTCGCCAACCTTCACCTTGGGCAGTGCTGTAAGGGCAAATCCCTTACCTGTTTGGGCATCGTTTTCCCAATGTCCCTCGTAGTGACTGCCGTCGTTGCCCGTGTATTCGCCGTGTCCGCTGGCCATCATCTTGCTGTTAAAGCTGCCCACATACACACCCTTGCTGTCTTCTCTTGTTCCACTCACCAGCGTGTCGGCATTCCAACGCCCCGTAATTTTCCGTCCTTTGCTGTCGTGCGCCGTGCCCACACCCTGCCGTTTTCCGTCTTTCCACTGTCCTGCATACACCACACTATCTTTCAGGCACAGTACGCCATAGCCATGACTGCGGCCACGAAGTACCGTGCCTTGATAGCAAAGGTTGCCTTCTTGTTGCAATACCTGCGCCGTTCCGTCGCCGTTAAGCGTGTTTTTCTCGAAGTGGCAGGCACCGAAAAGGGCCACCACCAGCAATGCCGAGAGCCAAAGAAAGCGTTTGGGATGGTTTATTTTTCGTTCCATAGCATTTTGGCGATGATGTTGCGAGGCACGATACCTGCGCCGTTATACACTCCAACGAAACGTCCCCACGCACTGAACACGGGCGAACCTGCTTGTCCCAGCGCAGCGTGCATGCGCAGGGAGCTATCCGTTTCCACACTGGCCGCCCATACGGCAGCACTATCTTTAAACGTGGCCAATGGGTCTAAGCCCAGCCCAGGCACGCTTGCCACGCGCACTTCGCCTGCTGCCGACATGCCCCAAGGCAAGGCCGAAAGCGCATTTGCGCGCCAAGGCTTACTCTCGTTTGTGGTTTGTAGCAGGCACAAGCCCCATTGTTGGTCTTCGCGCAGGCATTTGGTGGCGATGCTCTTGCCGTGGAAAAGCACGGCATAACGCGTGTGGCGCAACACCCGCAGTTGCTTTTCCTTGCGCAACACAGCCAGTTTTTTGCTCACCTTTTGCACCTCGGCCAATCGCGTTTTCAGCTTATGGGCGTAGGCCAAAACGGCTGTATAGCCTTCGTCTTGCATGCCGTGCACCTTAATATAGTAGTTGGTTTCCTTCACTTCTCGTTTCAGTTGTTTTTCTTGTGCAAGCAGTTTGGCCAATGTTTTCTGCACCATCGTGTTCACATCGGTGGGCAATTTCCCCTTATCAGCAGTGCCATGAGGCATGGCAGCGACAACTCTGCCACTGCACGAAGGCAGCAATGCAAACCTGTTAGCCCAAAAGCCGGAGGTGAGATGAGGCGTTTTAAGTAGGGCCGTGGGGCCTATGGCGACCTCGGCGAAAGTGCTGTCGGGAGCTACTTCGGCAAAACACACCACCTTGTCGACACCTGCACCCACGGTGTACCACAGGCTGCTTTGCACAACCACAACGCTATTGCGCATCTGCCGTTGCGAAGAGAAACAGCACATCACGGCATAAACCAGCGCGCCAACCAGCAGCACGGCGGCCACTAGGCTCCACGCCATGCCCTTGCTCATCCTTCTTTTCTTTCTTTCCATTGTTTGGTCTTAGGCGTTTTTTCGCCTATGTTGTCGATTATTGGTGCAAAGTTAATCTAAAAATCCTAATTCCGCGCGCCTCAACTAACGAAAAATTGTACATCTGTGCCATGTGCAACCGACGCCTACGCAATCGTTTGCATTGTTTTTTGCACATATCTATAGGTGTCACATGCCGTTTTCGACATTTTATTTTATCTTTGCAAAAGGAACAGGTGTGTGTGAAACGAACGCACGTTTCCTTGTTGTTCCACCTTTATGACACGTTTATTCAATAACTAACAACAATATGAAAAGATTTGTTTTGTCTGTATGCTTGGTGCTGCTGTGTGCTTTCAGTGCCCTGGCGCAAGAGGTTAAGTCGCCCAATGGTGATGTAAAGGTAAACTTCGCACTTAACAATTCGGTGCCCACCTACACCGTAACCTTCCGCGGCAAGGCCGTTATCAAGCCCAGCCGCCTAGGCTTTGAACTGGTAAAGGGCGGCGACTTGCTGGACGGTTTTACGCTTGTGGGCGAAGAAAAAGGCTCGGCCGACGAAACTTGGACACCCGTTTGGGGTGAGAACCGCACAATAAGAAACCACTATAACGAACTGTTGGTGCGGCTCGAACAGAAGTCTACCGAGCGAATGCTCAATATCCGTTTTCGCGTTTACGACGATGGGGTGGGCTTTCGCTACGAGTTTCCGCAAGAAGGCAAGCTGAACTACTTCCAGGTGAAGGACGAACGCACCGAGTTTGCCATGACCGGCGACCACACGGCGTGGTGGATTCCTGGCGATTACGACACACAGGAGTACGAATATACCCAGTCGCGACTCAGTGAGGTGCGGCAGAAGATGAAGGGGGCTATTACGGATAACTTGTCGCAAACCCCATTCTCGCCCACGGGTGTTCAGACTTCGCTGATGATGAAGACGGCCGAAGGGCTGTATATCAACCTGCACGAGGCGGCTTTGGTGGATTATCCGGCAATGCACCTCAACCTAAACGACCGCGATATGGTGTTCACCTCGTGGCTTACACCCGATGCAAAGGGCGTTAAGGCTTACTTGCACACGCCCTTCCGCAGCCCTTGGCGCACGATGATCGTTACCGACGACGCACGTCGAGTGCTTGCATCAAACCTTATTCTTAACCTTAACGACCCCTGTAAGTACACAGACACGTCGTGGATACGCCCAGTTAAGTACGTTGGCGTTTGGTGGGAGATGATTTCGGGCAAGGGCGATTGGGCCTATACGAAGGAACTTCCCTCGGTTATACTGGGTGAAACAGACTACACCAAGGTGAAACCGTCGGGCAAACACTCGGCCAACAACGCCAATGTGCGCCGCTATATCGACTTCGCCGCCGAACATGGGTTCGACCAAGTGCTGGTTGAAGGTTGGAACATTGGTTGGGAAGACTGGGCAGGAAATATGAAAGAGAAGGTGTTCGACTTCCTAACACCCTACCCCGACTTCGACATTAAGGCCTTAAACGATTATGCGCACTCAAAAAACGTACGCTTAATGATGCACCATGAAACGTCGTCGTCGGTGATGAACTACGAGCGTTACATGGACCGTGCCTACAAGTTGATGAACCTCTACGGCTATAACGCGGTGAAAAGCGGATATGTTGGCAACATCATTCCACGTGGCGAGTACCACTATGGGCAAGTGATGGTGAACCATTACTTGGAGGCCGTGAAACGTGCAGCCGATTATAAGATTATGGTTAACGCGCACGAGGCGGTTCGCCCCACAGGTTTGTGCCGCACTTATCCCAACCTTATCGGCAACGAGAGTGCACGTGGCACCGAGTTTCAGGCCTTCGGGGGTAGTAAACCAGGACATACGGCCATACTGCCATTCACTCGTTTGCAGGGTGGACCGATGGATTACACGCCGGGCATTTTCGAAATGGACTGCGCAGGTGGTTCGCACGTAAACTCTACCATCTGCGGTCAGCTTGCGCTTTACGTTACGATGTACAGTCCGTTGCAGATGGCGGCCGACTTTCCAGAGAACTATCTGAAACATCCCGACGCCTTCCAGTTCATTAAGGACGTGGCCGTAGACTGGGATCGCTCGCTATATCTCGAGGCCGAACCAATGGCTTACATCACAGCGGCCCGCAAAGCCAAGGGCACCGACAATTGGTTTGTGGGCTGTGTGTCGGGCAATGCGCCCCACAAGTCGCAGCTGTCGCTGTCGTTCCTTGATAAGGGGCGCAAATACGAGGCAACGATTTACACCGATGCGCCCGATGCCGACTATCGCACCAACCCAAAGGCTTATCGTATAGAACGCCGCACGGTGACTTCTGCCACAAAGCTTTCGCTCACAGCCGTGGCTGGTGGTGGTTACGCCATTTCTATCGTTCCTAAACGATAAGGGTTTGGTCGCGAGGGATAAACTCGCGTGTTGACTATAAGGACTGCACACTCGCGTGCGTATGCACTTATAGTCGAAAGTGGTTCTTTTTTTCAACAACACGTTCGCTTGAGAACAAAGTCCGTGTTACCTTGAACACAATTTTAAGATAGTAAATGTATTTGTGTCAACTACCGCAAAGCGGTTAGACTATTTGTAAGGCAGGGTTGCGAACATGATGAGCAACCCTGCCTTACTTTGCATAATACGGCTAGGCCAAAGGCCTTGGTCTGTTTGTTTTCTGTGTTTTCGTATGGGTGAGCAATGCAAGTCCCCCTCAAAATCATGCTACGGATTTGCCATATCGTCAAATATGCTGTATAGGTCATTTCTTATCACAGTTCATTAGAAATCTTGCTAATGACCAATTGGGGTTTAAAGAAAAACATCCGCAACGCCCGATATTGAGCATTGCGGATGGGGAGGTGCGTAACCCTTGTGTGGGGATGCGTTGCTTATGTAAGGAAAAATGGTCTAATTTGTTGCCATTGGTAATGTTCGGCAGGATGGGCTACATGTCTTCTTCATCGTCCCAGCCCCAGCCAAAGCCAGGTTTGGCACCAATCTCGTCTGGGTCGCCTGGCACAATGGGACCTGGGTCGCTGTCGCCATCGCCGTCGTTGTCGAAACGCGATGCGCCTGGTGCGCGTAATAGTTCGTCGAGATCAAAATATACTGCGGTGCAGTTTGGCTTCGTGTAAACTTGCTTTTTCATACTCCCTAAGTTTATTTTACGATTATCTTCTTATGGTTTACAATATAGATGCCCTTTGGCAATCCTTCGGTAGAGGTGGCATTTGGCCGCACCAGCTTTCCGTCTACGGAGTAGATGTTGCTCGGGACGGCAAACAAGTCGCCGTTTGGCTGCACCAAGGTATTGGTTATGTCTGTTGTGTTGTCGAACGTACTGCCAATCTCTTCGCCATCAACAAAGAAGTTGAGTGCCTTAGATTGGGCGTTTGAACCTGTGGCAATCCAGCCACGGAATCCTTTTACCGACATTGGGTTTTGTGTGAAATGCCATAGCCACTTGTTGTTAGACTTGGCACTCTTTCCAAGAACATACGAGTGGGCAGGAACTACTTTCGCTGTTTGGTTGTAGAGCGATGCGCAGAATTGTAGCCGCTCGTCGGTTGTGGTCGATGGGGTGGAAGGATCACGCAGAATGCCGTTTGAGTAATTGGGCAAGGTTTGCGGATTGGTGTCGAGCGTAACGTTGTTGATAATGTAATATGGAGCTTGAACTTGAACCCATCCTATGTCTTTTACCAACTTGCGATACGGTGCGGCCGTAGGGGGTACAGTTGGCTCTTTTGTGGGTCGCAACAAGTATAGCTTGTTGGCTTCTATGGCGATAGCGTTATCGTTGTCTAACGATACCTTTGTGAAGTCGATGCGGGTGCTCAGTGTAGACGACTGATGTGGGTATGCTGATAGCCTGGCCGTTTCGCCGAATGTAGCTTTCACTTGGGCGGCGGTAAGCGAGATGGGGAGAACAATGCTGTTCCATTCGTCTTTTTGCATTGTGCGCTTTAATATCAGCGTGGCCGCCTTGTGGGGTTGAACTTGCTTGGCAAGATAAAGGATGCTTGTTTGTGCCTCGTCGAGAACAAGGTCTTGCGTGCCGCAATATTCAAGGCGGAAGTTATCCCAGCAGGTCCAGTCGCGTTGACGTGTTGAGCCTGTTATCTCAATACCGATGTCCAGTTTGGCTCCGTCGGTAGGTACAAATACCAGCACCGTGTTGTTGTACAAGCCTTTTTCGAACTCCATCGCAGCCCTTGAATATGGGCTGATGTGCTTTTGGGCAAGGTCTGATGCGTCGTAGGCCCGCATTAGGTCGGCGAGTGTATAACAGAATTCGTGAGCAAAGACGTTTAGGCTAGTGGACACGTTAGAGAAAGCATCCGTTGTGCCTTGTACCTTTGCGAACAGCTTGGATTTTAGTTGACTGCCCGATATGGCGTTGTAAAAGCCGTTACAAGATACGCGATACCAACCTTTTTTCAGCGTTACTACTTGTTGCGTAACCTTTCCGTTGGCTTTTCCGTTGTTGCCTAGGTTTCTTACGTTGGCCGTGGAATAGCCCGCGTAGTTGGCCATATAGTAGTTGCTGGATATGGCGCCGTTGCCAACGTAGTAAGTGTAGTTGGCGTTGGCGGGATTGAAGAGGTAGGCTTGCGCATTGGCGTAGGCCCATGTAAGCCCATTGCTGGCGTGCCATTTCTCCACATCCTTGTCGCCACGGATAAAGTTTTGGTCGTAAATAAGGAACGTTGCGTTGGCTGGTGCCTCGTTGGTTGCGTATTGTTCCTTAAATGCTGCTTTAAGGTCGGCTTTGGTTACGATTTTCCATAAGCACGACTTGTCGCTGTTGCTTGCCGTTGCAGGGTAGGCTAGGGGAGAGGTGTTGCTGTGTCCTACGCTTTTCATTTGAAGATAGCGAGTTCCGCCGTAGCCTTGGTTGTGCTCGTCGTTGTAGAAACGTATCTTGTACGTTTTACTACCTGATTGTGTCTCTACGAACTCCCAGTCGAGGATGCCGTTGATGTGGTGTGCCTCGGTGGTGTATGGGTTCGGTGTTTTCGAAAGGTCGTAATCTACGCCTCTGTCTACATAAACACGATTGTAGTTGATAGGGTCGGTGTAGCCCGGCGTGTCTTTTCTGCGACCAAAGGCAATGTTGCGCCCCTCTGTCGTTGCTTGTGGCCCTTGCATGCGGTATTTGCCGAAGGTGGGCGACTTGGTGATGTTGATGGGCATGCCAACGCCGTAGCCTACTACAACGGTACCCCAATAGCTGCCTGCATTGAGATATTGGCCTGTGCCAACGTTGTAGAGGTAAACGGTTTTGACGTCTTCGTTGGTTGAATTTGCCACCGAGGCTACTGAATTTCCGTTCCACTCGTGCGAGTGTGGGTTTTGTCCCTGAGCTTTTAATATTGTGGGGACGCAAGCACATAGTGCTGATAATACCAAAGAATAAAACTTCATCATAACTATAACTCTTTTAATTCTCTTTATAAACTAAATACCATTACTAACAATGAGAGGTGGTCTTATACGCACTTCCGCTGTTGGCAGATGGTGCGTATTTACATTTTAAGCAGTGAACTAACTTTCTGTTCCATAAAACACAAGTTGAATAAAATGTGTAGTTAATGGAAATAGGGAGCTTTGATGATGGTACTTACTGTGTAAAGGCCGACCTAACTTTATTTATGTTTCGTATATCTTACAAATAACTCTCTTTTTCGAAAAGTGTATATCCTGTCAATATGTTTATTCAAAGACCATTATAATAAGGGATTTTTGCTAATCATTCCCTCTTTGTTTTGCAAATGTATTAAAAAAAAAGGATGTGAAAAAGAATGTGTATAAAGTTTTCACACTATATATGAGTTGGGCTTGATATTTTGCTTTCGTTTACTAAACGCAGGTTTCTTATTGTAAAATATTAAGACATGGTATGCTGCCTTTGGAATATAAGCATGTCGTTTCATTTCGCGTTTGATTGAGATTGTAGAGGGGTTAATTATGGTTGGTTGGTGGAAAGTATGTATTAGAGGTTGGCAAGACTTAGATGAAACAACAAATAGGAATGCTTAACAGATTGCCAACTCAGAACTTCTAAATCTCAGAATCCTTAACAGTCCTGGGATGCTATTTGTTCAATAGTCTACGAAAGCTTTACTGAGGTTTCTATATTATGAAGTAGTCTCGGCTTTTAATATTTCTATAAATTGAGAGAGGTGCAGGACAAGTCAACTCACTGGCTTATAAACAAACGAAAGCCCAACAACTCCCGATGACATCAACTCCCCAATTCACAAACTCATCAACTCACAAAATCATTAGTACACAAACTCATCAGTTCAAGAACTCATCAGCTCACAAACTCATCAGTTCACAAACTCATTAACTCACAAACTCATCAGCTCACAAACTCATCAGTTCAAAAACTCATCAGTTCAAAAACTCATTAACTCACAAACTCATCAGCTCACAAATTCATTAGTTCAAAAACTCACAAACTCACAAACTCACAAACTCACAAACTCACAAACTCATTAACTCACAAACTCATCAGCTCACAAATTCATCAGTTCAAAAACTCATTAACTCACAAACTCATTAACTCAAAAACTTAATTTGTTATCTTTTGTTTTACAATGTCGCTCTAATTTTCGCTCCGTTCTAGCGAAAATTCAGGCTGAAAAGTTAGTAAAAAACCGCTTTTTATACCCTTTCGCACCTTTGGCGTTGTCAATTTTTACGCCCGGAACTTGCATTTTGCACCATTTTGCCTTTCTAGTTTGGGTGAAGTCTGATGTTTTTTCAGACCCAAATTCCTGCTTTTAGCCCCTAAAACCCCACTTTTTAACGGCCGTTTTGCCCCTTTTAGTCATGTTTTTCATCGCTCTAAAGGTTTTTTTTAATACAATTGCTGTGGATTTTTATGCTTTTTGTCTTGCATTTAGCGGCATTTTGAGCGGCGTATAGCACCAAAATACCTTGCATTAAGCATCAAAATGGAGTGCGTTTTGCACCAAAACGCACTGCGTTTAGCACTAAAATGCACTGCACTTAGCACCAATTAGCCCCAAAACGAGTGTAAATGGCAGTTCTTTGAAATAAATATTCATTTTGCCTGCGTTTACATGCTACCCCCTTTTGCATCAAAACAAACCTTCGCGAGAATCGATTTTTTGCGGCAAGATCGGCGATTGGTGGACTAAAAGGGCACTCATAATGTTAAATTTACTGCTGAAAACTAGACAAAAGACGATTGTGCCACATACAGGGGCACGAGTAACGGAACGGAAGACATGTATGCTTACTTTAGTCAGCGCGAGCGGTTGACGGACATGCTGCTCACTCCTCTCTATTTATGGAAGTATTATATGTCAAGACAGCCTCAGCTACTATTCCTACTACCTCGCGCTCTTAAACTCACAAATTCATCAAATCATCAACTCGCAAACTTATTAGTTCCTCGGCTCATCAACTCACAAACTCATCAACTCACAAACTCACAAACTCACAAACTCACAAACTCACAAACTCACAAACTCACAAACTCACAAACTCACAAACTCACAAACTCAC
>ERZ773087.1559-NODE-1559-length-14054-cov-3.991357_pt1 | contig 14054 bp, 13 predicted proteins | sample MGYA00511375_ERZ773087 | MGnify/ENA primary metagenome ERZ773087 (study PRJEB29015, sample SAMEA2737995) | human oral metagenome | biome: human oral; feature: human-associated habitat; material: dental | place: China | collected 2063 ...
AATATTATACGTGGCTCATCTGTTCCTTCAAATGAATTGTATTTGCCAAGAAACTGTCTTATATGATATTTTTTATCTTTTATTTCAATTTCAGCAGTATATGTTTTGTTTTTATATTTGCATGACAGGATCAGGCATTTTCCGTTTTCTATGCTTTTTAAATAAGTGTAAACGCAGTTCTGCTGGTTCTGACCTTCAAGGAAAAGCCTTTTTTCGTTATCAATCACTTTAACTGAAAAATCTTTTGAAATTTTTCTGTTTTCTTTTAAATTATTTATCAAATTTTTGAACTTCTTTCCAAGTTTCAGTTTTCTTTCAGGAATTCCTTCCATCTTTTTCAAGTTCTGCTCCCTGACAAGTTTGTCATGGTATCTTTGCAGAGATGGAAAATCCTTTGTCCTTTTCCATTCTATATTTTTAAGATCATCTATCATATTAAGCGTATCTTCTATAAAAAAGAAATTTTCAGGCATAAGAAAGACATTCTTTTTACCTGGTTCCATCCCCTGCCTTAGATAACGGGCCTCTAAAAAGGATTTTATAAAGATAAAACGTCTTTTTCTTTCCCGCATATGATAACCCGATATTTCATTTGAAAAGCAATCAAGAATTTCATAAGGAAATTCTGCACATTCCTCAAGGACTGGCTGGTAGTCGATTTTTGCTTTTAAAAGATTGTAGGCAAGAACAACAGGCATTTTTCTATGAAGTTTTGAAATCCTGCTTTTTGGCTGATTTTTTCGTGTAGTAAATTTTTCAAGAAATTCGGATTTTGATTTTATTTCCTTCAGGTCATTAAGCTCAGCTGGAATTTCGGTAAGGTTTTGCCAATGTTCGCAGGTTCTGTCATATTTTTCAAGTTCTGCCATATAGTCCTTTAAAAACCAGTTCCCTTCATTTGCAAGCATCTCAAAAAGACTTTGCCAAGTAATGAATGCAAGTTCGTTTCTTATAAATCTTGAACCAGTGTTTATCTTGATACTTTCCCACCATTTTTTGCCTGTATATCTTGTCGAAAACTTGGCATTGTAGAAATCGTTGAAATAGATTATATAATCTGTATTATGTTTTTTCCAAAACAAGGGCCAGCCAAGCTTTGAATTTTGTGAAATTTCAGCTTTTAAAAAATATTTTCCTGTTTTTTCATCGTTTTCTGCTTTTCGGCGTTCAATTTCTATTTTTATGATTTCGCACTCAACATTTATATCAACTGCATCTTCAACTATAAAGTCTTCAAGTTCCAAAAGGATCAAGGCATCCTTGTCAATCATTCGGACAATTTCAAGTTCGCCAATGAATGTCCTGTTTTCAGTCAGCTCCAGATTTCTTGGAAAATAGTTTATCAGGCACTGCCTTTTATCTAATTTTGAAATTATATTGTTTATAAGATTTGTTATTCTTTTATCATCTTTTATAAGTTCATAGAACTGTTCCTTGTCGCCTTTTGACAAGATGAAACTGTCATAAGAAACTTTTAAACCTTGCTTTCTGTAAGCATCTCCTTTTTCTCTTTTGTTTTCTTTTTTCATTTGAAGTAATCCTTTCTATGATATATAATATAATAACATTTTTAACAGGAAAAATCAATATAAAAAGGGCCTTTTGAAGCCCTTTAACTATGCAAAAATTTCTCAATGTTATTTTTTATTACTTCATTCTTTTCCTTATTATGTTCCTTAAGGACTTCATGAACTATATAAACAATTCTTCCTTTTAATCCAAGCATCCAGTCATCTTTCTTGAAAAGTAATTCCATAAGATTTTCAGGAATTACATATTCAGGATCATATACTCCGCGTACGATGAACGGAATGTCATTTCCATCTCTTTCACTTGTATTGTTTTTGGAAAATTCAATATGTGCTGGACCTAAAAGCGGTTCGATTTTTGAAATTCTGTAGTTTTCAGCGATTTCGAGATAAACATAAAAATATTCTGAATAGATTCCATAACTATTGAAGACCACTATTATCTGTTTTTCGTTTGCTTCTATCTTTGTTTCATATTTGTTTTCATAAATCACTACTTCGTTTCCGTATTTTTTTATATTTCTCACGTATTCCTTTAAATCGTTTAAGCTTTTTATTTCAAACATAATTTTCTCCTTTGTTTTTAACGTTTCGGTTAAGGGCATTGTTCCTTTCCTTAACTTTGGATATATTATAGCATAAATATACCATTTTGTCAATAACGAATATATAATTTTATATTTTTTATTTAATAAGCGGTTTCGGTTTTATTTTTCCAAAACAGTTCAAGAAGTTCAGCACTTGAATTATAAGGATATTTCTTAACTATTCTTACAATCTTGTCCTGATCCGCTTTATCAATTTCAAATTCTTCTTTTAAAAAAATTTTGCTGCTTCCCCAAGTCCGATATTTTTTATAAACTTCCTCAACCATAGGCCCGGAACTGAAAATCTTTATCTTTTCAGGAAAAAGATTATATCCATATTCATTTTTCCAGTCCCTGTTAAGAAAATATAATATTCTCATCAGAGATAACGGGTTTATATTTTCAAACTTTCTTATTATGAATTTTGAAATTTCAGTCGCCTTGTAAGTTTTTCCTGACGGCTTTTCCTTTTCGTTAAAACCTTTAATTTCTTTATGAAATTTCATAATATCTTTCGGCTTCATTATTTTATTTTCTGAATTATAGCATTTTTTCCACAACGAATATTTTGTTTTTTCGCAAAGCTCTTTATCACTGAATTTTCTTGTTTCTTCAAGCAAAGTTCTTATTATTTCACCTTGCTTTGTCTTGCCGAATTTTTCAACCTTTATGCTTTCAGGAACTTTTCCTGTCAGCTTGTCAAGCTCATCACAAATTTTCTTTTCATATCTTATTTTTCCGCTATAATAAATATATGTTTTTTGAACTTCTGGAAGAAAAGGTCCGTTGTCTCCTGCAACAATTTTCTCCCTGAACATTCTTTTGCGAAAGTTTACAAGGCTTGCTGCCTGAGCGAAATATAATATTTTATGCAATCTTGTTAAATTTATCGGCTCAATGCTTGCTATGTGTTTTATTATTATGTCGATTTTATCCATTTCTTTACCGCTTTCTTTTTTGATATAATTTATTATATCATAATGTTATAATTATGTCAATAATTATTTCATAATTATTGGACTGATGCCTCTGGCATTAGTCAATAATAAAATCTGTTGTTGCTTTATTTAATAAAAAAATAGAAATATTCATTTTTTGGATTTGATTTATTTAATTTTACATAAAAAAAAGATCCTTTCGGATCTCATTCCTTTATAATTCCTTTTGAAATTTCAACGACTTTATCCTTATATTTTACAACATCAGCAATGGCAAGTTTTTCTAAAGCAATTATATACCGTTCCATATGATCAAAATCAGGAGTTCCCGATGATTTCACAATTTTTAAGTCTTGCAACTTTCAAATATGCTTCCAGTTCCGCAATCCGCTCCCTTTCCAGTTCCGCAATCCGCTTTTTCATATGATTCCAGTCAAGGTCTTCGACTGTATATTTATGCTTTTTATCAGCCGACATAACAACTGGAAGTTCAATTTTTTCATCATTTATTCGATTCCAGCTTGCCTTGTTATTCCAGTTATAAGTTGCATTTAAACTTTTATTTAAAACTGCCGTTAAATAGAGTCCTTCTTCAATGCTATCAATTTCATGGTTGTTTACCTTAACTGCATACGCATCCTGTAAAACTGCAAAATCATCTGACTGATAAAAGCAAGTTCCTGCATTTCCGTTTGCTGATATGCTGATAGCATTATTTAATATCATCGGGCAGTCAGAAATTTTAGCAAATCTTGTTAATCCTTGATTGCTTGTTCCAGAGGTTAGTAAAGGAACACAATATTCTGATGAAGGCTCAGTCGGAAAATCTTTTGCTTTTGCTTTAATTTTTGGAGTTTCCACTTTATAAAAAATATCACTTATTTCAAATTCTTTAAACATTATCTTTCACCTGCCCTTTTAGAATGCTTGAAACTTTCCAAGCCAGATAATCGGCAACTGTCCTTTTAAAATCTTCCTCTGTAGGTCTTGTATCAACAATCTTGTGCTGGCTGAAAGTCCAGTCGTCGCCTTCAAGCGTTATCGTATCTTTTATTACATTTCCATTAGTTTCTGTATAATATTCTGTTTTCGGTTTCTTTCCAAGACAAATGGCACATACTTCCTCATAACGTTCCAATGCATGATCTGTATTTCTAAGATTTACTTCCTGAGTTGATTTCTTACGGTTCTGCCTTGAATATCCGTCAATGGAAAAGTCAATAAATGTAACTATATCATCTTCTTCGTGAGGTCTGTTCACCTTGAATAAATATATTCCTGCCTGAACTGAAGCTTTTCCATTGAAAAGATCAGGTGGCATATGTATTGAAGCAACAAGCGTATTCTTTTTTAAGATGTTTTTTGCATATATGTCTCCCTGACCGCCTCCCGCATTTTCCTGAATAAGAACCGCTCCATATCCCTTTTCCATTTTTGACAAGGCTTCTTCAACAAAAATAAGGCCCTTTCCAGGTGCTGAATAGGGAGGATTTAAAAGAAAAACATTTGCTGGAAAATCAAACTTCTTTATTTCGTTATGTGAATCGCCACATATTACCTGAGAAGAACCATCTCCCATAAGAATCATATTAAGAACTGCAAGAATATAAATGTTTCCTAGAATTTCAATTCCCAGCAATTGCTTTGACTTGATATTCTCAATTTTTTCTTCAAGCTCCTTCTTGTCCTTGATTTTAGATTTTGCATCCGCTATCATTAAATCCATTCCCGATACAAGAAATCCAGACGATCCCATGCAGGTGTCCCAAAGGAAAGAATCCATGTCAGTCCTGCAGATACGTGCCATTAAATTTGTAACAAAACGTGGAGTAAGCACAACATCGTTAAGCCTGTCGTTGTCAATCGCTACCCAGTCGTTTAACGAATTTAAGATACGTCCTGTAAAATCAAGGTGAATATTGCTTTCAAGAAGAGGAAGTATTTCTGATTTAATCTGCTTGTAGACGGATTTTATGATGCTTTCCCCTTTATTTGGTTTCCAGAGATTCTGCTTGTCAAATATAGGCTTTAAATAATTCAGAACCATGTTAATTTTTTCAGATGAGCATTTTTTCTTCCGGAGAAACGATTTTGTACGTGGGATTATCTTTGTGCCGTCATTATCGTCTGCGTCGTCATTGCTTTCAAAATCATCAATTTCCAGAGGTTTTACTCCTTCCGTTGTAAGCCCTGCCATAATAAGCCCGCAGAAGAAGTAAAGCTTGTCATTTGTAGAAAGCATATTTTTGATTGCCTGATCATCATATATCCGCTGATGAATGTCCTTGATGCTTTTTTCAAGCAGTTCTTCCTTGTCCCTTTTAATATTTTCAATTTCAGTTTCAGTAAGGTTGAGGGTGTCAAGTTTTTCATAAAAGTCATCAATATTTCTTTCCTTCATCATTACAAAATCAAAATCTTTAATTTCCTTTGGAATGCTGCTGTTTTTATTTGAAACATAATAAGCTTTAATTTCAGGATTTGCTATAATTCCTTCTTCATTGACTTCTGTTCCGTTTATGCCGATAATCACGACTTCCTTATACGTCCTTTCCTCAAGAATTGCATTTCCGTAATGAAGGGCGCCGTTGACTGCATAGTTCATAACTGCGCTGTACGGGTTCTTTCCGTTTGATATAAGTTCGATTTCACCTTTTTTATTGAATTTTACCAGCTTTCCTTTTGAACCTTTTGCTTCTATCATAACTGGTACGTCACGCCGTGTCTTGTTTTGCAGAAGAAGCTTTATGTCAGGATAGTTGTTTCCATTATTTCCTGATTTTGAATTTGCTTTTTTCAGTGCTTCTTCGATGCTGCCGTTTATTTTTTCAGTTTTGCTGTAATGCCTTATTTTTAATTTGTTAAGCTGAACCTTAAAATATTCTTCAACTTTTTCTTCCATGCTTGCCATATATTATTCCTTTCTTTATTTATCGTTTAAGTTTATTATATCAAAAAACATTACAAATTTCAACATAATAAAAAGCAGGAATTGAAAACCTGCCTTTATTCTTTTATAATTTCATTTCTAACCTTATCAGCAATCCCGTTCATATATCTTTCAACAGCCAGATTTCCTACAAAAGATTCAGGGAGAACGTTTAGTGGCATTTCCTCTTCAATCCGTTTTCCTATTTCTGGAAAAAGTTCAGGTTTTCTAACTCTTACAGAAATTTCATAAATCATATAGTTTATCTGCCTTTCATTTAAGGAAATAGGAAAATTTTGTTTTGAAAGCGTTTTAAAAATTTCATTTTTGACAGCTGAGTTTATATTTTCCCACAAATCTTCTTCTTTCTCTTTCCTTGCTGATGCCATATCATACTGTTTTTCAATAAATTTCTTTGCGGTTTCCAAATCCTCAATCTTTGGATTGTTTTTAGTTATTAAATTTACTTTCTGCAAAATTTCCTCTTTGTTTTTAAGTGCCTTATTTTTCCAGAAAACGTATTCTTCCTTTTCCTTTTTCAGCTGTAAAAATTCAAATGGTACAAAATAGTCATTTTGAGTTTTATGGAAATGATACAGCAAAAAATTGGCAAAAAAAGAAATTATGAAAAAAATTCCAAAGATACAAGCATAAACTCGAAACAATTCGTGAAAATTTCTTGTTTTGCCCGAAATTTTAAATTTTTTTCGATAATCAATTTCATAAATGGCAATCCCTAAAATTATTATCCCACAAAAAAAGATTCTTAAAAAAATATATAATGGATCCTTCGGCAAAGAAGGTGAACTTTCAGCAAGAATTTTTTGAGTATTCAATATTTTTTCAAGCAATTCATTTATCTCATTATAATTCATATTTATTCCTCCTAAGAATAAAAAAAGTATTCCTTTCAAAAAAGTCCCTTCCGGGCCTTCCTTTTTATTTTTTCATAGCTTGAAGTTCTTCGATTGATGCATTTTTCATCAGTTCTTCCTGTTTTTCCCTGATAAGTCTGTCGATTTTTCTGTTGTATTCTTCATTTTGAACTTTTTCTTTTAATTCTTTTTTGTAAGTCGCAATATCTTGTAGAATTAAAATTTTTGTTTCAAGTTCCTTGTCGGCCTCATTAGCTGTACTGAAAAGGCTTTCATCTACGTTGTCCTTTTTCTGTTTCAAAAGATTCTTATAGATTTCATTTAAAGCTTTTTCGCTTAGGACGAACAAGTCTTCAACTCCGATGCTTCCTTTGTATTCAAATCTGTATCTTCCTGCCAATGCAGTTCTAAAAATATTATTTTCCATATTTCTTCTCCTTCTTTAGTTTTATAATTTATTATATCATTATTTTTTGAATTTGTCAATCTTTTTTTGAGCCACACCCAAAAAGATATGGCTCATAGCATTTGGATTTTAAAACTCAACTTTCATAAGTCTTCCGTCAACCTTTAAAATCAAGTCATTTCTTCTTGTCATTGAAAATCCTATTCCACTTAACTGGTTGTCCGTATCTTCAATTTTTGTGAACTGCGAAATTGCTTCAAAAACTTTCCTATGGTTTCTGTAAAGTTCATCTTTCAAGTATTCGTTGAACATTGAATTTGGTTTCTCTTCTGAAACGCATCCGTCAAGGAAGAAGAACAGATGCTCATGTCCTTGCCCTTCGCCGTTCCAGTAGTTCGGAGATTTTGTTACCAGCTTGACATCTGCGAACTGGTTTGTGTTCAGTCCCCATGCCTTGCTACTTGAAACAGAGCTTCCATTATTTTTCAGAAGTTCCTTGATTTCGAACTGCCCGTCCTTGACTGTAACTTCGGCAATGTCAACATGGCCATTCTGATCAGGCTTCCCTGAAAACTCATACTCAAACACTTCGTCGTCAAATTCAATTTCAGCCTTGAAACCGTTCAGATACCCTTCACGTTTTGTGTAGTAGTCAACAAAGAACTTATATTTTCCGTCAGGCATTCTGTTCCTGTCAGGAAAAGTGATGTTTTCAACTGCAATTCCTTCAGGATTGATTATGTCAACATCAAGTTCCCCGTTTGACAATCTCGACTTCTTGTCTAAATAATAGATTTCATTGCTTCTGTTTTTTGTGCTTTCATAACAATGTGCATCCAAGTCAGACAAGTTCTCCTTATCGTCATTCCACATTATAGAAAATCTCAAATCCCCTGTAACATCTCCACCTTTTTTGGCAACTTCCTCTTTCATTCTGCTGTCAGCAATTCCGCCTATGTAGTTCCAAGCGAAACTGTTGTCCCATTTGAATAAGGATTTGCTGTCTCTGTTTTTGGCTGTTGTTAATGTCATAAGGTTCTTCTTGTGTCTGTTTTCAACTAATGCCTTGATTTCTTTTGCATTTGGCAGAATTTCATTCAGGAATTTTTCAGCTGAAACAGTTTCAACGTTTTTATATTTCTTAGGATTTTCAGTTACATTTTCACTTAGCATTGAGAAAACATCGTTTCCTGCAGCTTTTGATTTTATGTTCCTGTTTATGAAAAGGACGTCGCTTACTGAAATATCGTCGATATTTGCATAACGTCTTTCAATGCTTTCCAAGTAACCTAATTCTGTAATTGTCTTTTGAGCAGCTTCAAGCATTGCTTTTGTATAAATTGGTTTAGAACGCTTGTAGTTTTCAGGAGCGACTACCGCCTCATATTTCTTCATGGCTTCCTCTATTCCCATTCCTTCGTTTACATTTGTGATCAGTGTTCCGATTGCAGTATTTTTTACTCCTGCAATTTCACGTCTTACGTTTGGTGAAATTTTCCATACATAATTGTAAGCTTGAGTTTCAGGAACTTCAATATAATCCTTTTTCAGTTTTATAAGTTCATCAATAATGTTTTTATATTCAGTACCTTTGTAAAGAACATTTCCATCAATTAAATCCTTTATTGTATCTAATGCTGAAAGGCTGATTGCTTCAAGGGTTTCGGCAAGAAGTTTTCTTTTTACGCTAACTTCCGCAATAAATGAAGTCTTTTCTCCCTTTTCTAAAAGATATTTTTGAGGAACTTGGTACATAAAATGCTCCCATTTTACATCTTCCAAGTAGTTATCGAAGTTGTCATTTGAACCAAATACTTCAAGTTCAGTCTTGAACTGTCTTGTAACTTGATATTTTTTAACTTCTTCAGACAATGCTTTCGCAACCTTGTCAAAAATTGCATCTCCAGTTTCAATATCCCATACTGAAACAAGCTGATTGTTTTCATCAATCGCTACTACATTTCCAATATTTTTAAAGAAGTGTTTACAGCAGTTACAGTCGTAAACCCTTCTTTCTCTAAATATAGGGTTTTCTTCTGCAGGGAAACTATCCAAATAAGTTGCCCATAATTTGTAATTGTCAACATTTACGACAAACAAATTATCAAATTTTTCTTCCATCTTTTTAAGCTGTTCGTTGACAGCGACTTTTAATATATGAAAATCTCGTTCCATTTTATTTCTTCCTTTCCTATCTTGTTAAAAACATTATAACATTAAACAATAAATTTGTCAACCACTTTTTAAAAATATTTTCAAGTTTTATTGAAAAGCATATTTTTTTATGCTATAATTATTAAAAAATATCAGGAAGGAAAGCATATGAAAAAAGAAAGCAGAGAAGTTGTCCTGCCACAAAACGGAAGGAACAAGGAAGAAAATAAAAGGATGCTTGAAGAAGTCTATTCGGAAATTGAAAAGTCAAGAAAAAGAATGTCAAAATTTTTAGGGATAGTGCCTTATCCAGCTGTAGGAGCGGTAATGTTTATTTATCTTTTCTATTCATTTTCCCATTACGGAATGAAAGAGCTGCCGATAAATATTCTTATGATGGTTCTATACAGTATCGGTCAGTACAACTCGCTCAAAATTGACAAGACAAATGTAAGAACTTGCACTGATTATCAACTGAAAAAGGTTGTTGCTGGATTTAATGCCGAAAGGAATGCAAGGAAAACTGAAGCAGGAAAAGAAACAATAAAAATAGACTATGAAAAATTCAAAAGATTGAGAAAGATTGTAAAATAAGGAGGGCAGAAAGGCCCTTTTTTATTAATCTTGAAAAATAAAAAACAGAACTTTTCGTCCTGCCTTTTACATCGCATTCATCGCTCTTTCATTCAAGATTTGAGCCTTCAACCATTTTGCAACATGCGACGGAAAACCGTAATAAGCATTTACCTTAATTTTTCCTTTATTACCTTTCAAATAATCTTTATAACTTATTTCTTTTCCATAAAGGTTTAATTTCTTACCTTTTCTTAAGTCCTTCAAGCTACCAGGAATATCTAGCGAACCGCCATAAGTTATAACTTTTTTTGAAAGCCGCCATTCTACTTTCACTTTTCCTTCTTTCTTTTCTTCTGTAATTGCAACAACTTTAAGATAAAGGCTGTTAAAGTCATTAACGTATGCATTTTCTCTTAAAAATTTCACCGCATCATTCATAAAAAGAACTTCGTCATACGATCTTGCAATTTCTTTTAATTTATTTAAAGTATATTCAAAACTTTTTTCTTCCCAGAAAGTTTCAAATTTACCTTTAGCAACGACATCTTTGTGATAACTACTGAACATATATTTAAAATTTGCAACATCAAAAATACCTTTATCCATTATTGAATTTATTTCTATAAGTTTCTTATATTGATTAACATTTTCTAAACGGTCAAAATCGCTTAACTTGCATATTTTCTGAAATTTATTTACAATGCTTCCCTTAAATTTTTTTGCCCAGTGTTGCAAACAGTTGCCAAAAATTATAAAAAACATAATTTTTTCTTGATTTTTATTTCAGAAATTGATATAATAGTAGCAAAAGAATAAAAAATAAAAAAACAAAACTGAGGAGGTGAAACATAATGAAGAAGAACAAGAAAATAAAATTAGTAAGACAGATAATATACAAAAGGAATGATCCTAAATACAATGAAATGGATGAGCTATGCTTCAAGTCAAAGAACCTGTATAATGCTACGCTTTATGCAGTGAGACAGTCCTTTATTAAAAGCGGTGAATACCTGAACTATAATAAGATCAATAAAATTTTTACAGAGGAAAACAATGTTGATTATAGAGCGCTGCCTGCAAAAGTTGCAAAGCATACCCAAATGCTTGTAGACTTTGTAATGAAAAGTTTTTTCGCTCTTGTTAAAAAGAAAAAGAAGGGAGAATATGACAAGAAAGCGAGGCTTCCCAAGTATCTTGACAAAGCCAAGGGAAGAATGACAGTGCATTATGAAAGGGGAGCTCTTTCATTTAAAAAGAAAAAAGGATACATCCATCTTTCAAAAACAGAAATATATGTCAAGGTGCCTGAACACTTGAATGAGAATGATATAAAATTTGTAAGAATTGTTCCAGGAAATGAAAGATTTACGGTTGAAATAGGATTTGAAAGAGAACCGGAATCTCAAATTATGGCTGAAAACTATGCAAGCATTGATTTAGGAGTGAATAATCTTGTAACAATGGTTGATACAGTGACTAAAAGACCAATCATTATTAATGGAAGACCCTTAAAATCAATAAACCAGTGGTACAACAAGAAAATAGCCGAAATGAGAACAGAAGCTGAAAGGCTGCACGGAAAATACTGGAGCCGTAAGATGTCAGGCGTTACTAACAGGAGAAACAATAAGATAAAGGACTATATGCACAAGGCTTCTGCATATATTGTGAATCATTTAGTTTCTAACAGAATTGGAACCCTTATAATAGGAGAGATCAAGGAATGGAAACAAGACACAAATATGTATAAGGTAAATAATCAGAACTTTGTATGCATCCCTTTTGAAATGCTGAAGTCAATGCTTGAATACAAATGCATGCTTGCAGGAATTGAAGTTGTGAGACAGGATGAAGCATATACAAGCAAATGCAGCTTCCTTGAAGATGAGGAGATAAGGAAGCATGAAAAGTATATGGGAACCCGTTCAAAAAGAGGATGCTATAAGACTTCAAGCGGAAGAAAGGTTAATGCTGACGTAAATTCAGCATGCAACATAATGAAAAAATATTTGTTAAAAGTAGCCGGCAATTGCACGAATCTCTTGCATGAACTGGTAGAGGTGTTCAGTACGCCTTGCCTTAAGATAAAGACTTTCTAGGTTTTATCTTATATCTAAACAACTTTTCGTGATTTTCACGTAAAAGTTGAACTGTCCTCCTTCAACTATGCAAACGTATTCATAAGCAATCTTGCTTGTTTCCACAATTGTGTCGAAAGGAATTTTTTTGATTGAGCCGAAAAACTTTATTTCTGACTGAATAATTTCTGCAAACAGGTCATCAAAATCTTTATATCTTTTATAAAATGTTTCCTTTTCTTTTCTGCTTTTTTGATAAATTTCATTTGCTCTCATTGTTTTTCTCTTTTATATTTATATTTTTGATTAATTTTATTTTTGTTAAGTAGTTTATATCTTTCCTCTTAACTACAAACACATTATAGCATAACTATATCAAAATGTCAACACTTTTTTGCAAAAATTTATTATCTAACTTTCTTTTGAAAAAGTAAGAACATTTAATCATTTTTCAAAAGATTTTTTTTAAAATAAAAAAACAAGTCCTTTTTGTTAAAGAACTTGCCATAAAAACTGAAATTATTTTTCAAATGAAAACTGAATTTTTTGTTTTAAAACTTCATATTTCAGAAATTTAATATTTTAGTTCTTTGAACTCAAATTTTTCAAATTTCTTTTTAAAGAATTCATAGTCATATTCAGCTTTAACAATATCTGTTTCTCCGTCATTCACGCTTGAAGAAAAATTAATAAAGTCTATAATTTTTTTGAATTCTTCCAAACGTACATCTTTAAGTTTCCAGTATTTACTTATTTCAGAAACATCTTTTGTAAGGTCTTCCAAAATGCTTCTGCCGTCATTTTTTAGGAAATTCCATTTGCAGTAGCACTTTTCGGCACTTATAAGAATTTCAACTACAATTCTTCCGTCGTTGCAGTCCTGATAGTTAAGCGCGAAATTATAGAATTCTTCTTCTGAAATTTGGTTTATATTTCTATCTTTAAAATAATATTCGAGTTCATTACTTGTTTCTGTATTCTTGCTTGAACTTGCTACATTGATAAAATTTTTTCTAAGCCAGTTTTTGGGATTCAAATAACGATTTCCTTTCAAAGTAGTCTCATATTCTTCTATTCGATATTCAGGCTTGCTGGCGTTCAAAACTCCAAAAATATAGCTACGTGAGTTTATAAATAGTGGTATTAGACTTTCAAACATATAATTTGAATACCCGCCCCACTGGTAGTGGTAGACTTCCCTTTCAATATGTTCCTTCCCTTTAGTGTCAACGAATTTAGCATTGATTGCTAGTTGCGTTCTTTGTCCCATTTTATTACTTCCTTTCCCATTTTGTTAAAAATATTATAGCACAAAGTGATAATTTTGTCAACAATTATTTTGAGAATTTTAAATCAAAAAGGACGCATTAAATTTGTTTTATTATCAGATTATATATTACATTTAACAAGGGAAGGCTAGAAAATATCACGATAAACCGCAAAGGAAGCCGTGAATTTTATCTTCCGTTATGCTCCGCACTTCGTCATTCGGCCTGAAAACAAAAGTTTTTGTCCTAAAGATTATATTCCACTTTCTTTCGCTATCGTCTTCTTTTAAAAGCGGTTCGCTGTTTTTCCATGGCACACATATTTCCTTTAATGCCGTATCCTGCTTTTTCCTGAAAATGGAAAATCCTTTTTCTAAAGCCGTTTCATAAACGACTGATTGTTCCTTTGTCCAATTTTTATATTCAGTTTCAAAAGAAATTTTTTCGCCTTTAAAAATAAAGTGTTCACTTTTTTCATAATATTCTTTAAGAAGTTTTGAAAAGGAGCCGGCTCTTGAAATATAGCTGTCAAAGTTTTTAAAATCTTCTTTTTCAAGCAGAATATTTTCATTAAAACTAAAATTTTTAAGATGCTGATAAATTTTTTTTGTTTCTTCGTTATTTCTTTTGTTTTCAGAAAGAAGTTCCTTGTTTTTTAAAAAATTCTGCATTTCAACATTGATTCTAAATATTTCATTTTTGGCATCGGTGATG
>ERZ773087.1561-NODE-1561-length-14037-cov-13.723788_pt1 | contig 14037 bp, 13 predicted proteins | sample MGYA00511375_ERZ773087 | MGnify/ENA primary metagenome ERZ773087 (study PRJEB29015, sample SAMEA2737995) | human oral metagenome | biome: human oral; feature: human-associated habitat; material: dental | place: China | collected 2063 ...
CCTATCGGCAAGGATTATATTAACATCTTTCACAAACTTTGTCAACAGAATTTTTTAAAATTTTTTAAATTTTTTATTAAATTTTATTTTTAGCTTTATTTTCCAATACTAAAATTTGAAATATTATTACCTCTATTTTACAGTTACTTTTAAAATTTTTAATTTAATTTCTTATTTTAATTTGTTATAATTTATTTGAATATTTTTATACAAAAAATATTTCTTATTGATCTATCTTAAAATATTTAATTTAAAATTTTAAAGGAGTATACATTATGAATAAACCTATTGCTGTTTTTGATGCTGGACTAGGAAGTTATGCTATTGTTGAAGCTATAAAAAAAGCTTATCCTCAACAAGATATTATTTATTTTGCTGATAGAAGAAGTTTCCCTTATGGTGCAAAAACAACTGAAGAATTAAAAAATATTATTGAAAATTCTATTGATTTTCTTTTAAAGAAAGGTGCTAGTTTTATTATACTTGCTTCAAATGCTCCAAGTATAACTGTTCTTGATAAAATAAAAAAGAAGGATAAAGTTATTGGAATATATCCTCCACTTAAAGATGTTATAAATGATAAAAAGAAAAATACTCTTATCATTGGTGCTAAAGTAATGATTGAAAGTTCTAAATTACAAGAGTATATAAAAAAAGAAGTTGGAGATTTTTATAAACAATTTCATGTAGAAAATGCCTCTCCTTTAATTCAACTTATTGAAAGTGGAGATTTTATAAATAATATAGTGGAAACAGAAAAAACTATTAAAAATTTTATTGATAGTTGTGAAAATAAGTTTGGAAAACTAGATTCTATAACCCTTAGTAGTACTCATCTACCTTGGCTTTCTTCTTATTTTAAAAAAATTATTCCACAGGCTAAACTATATGATCCAGCTGATAGTTTAGTAAAAGCAATAAAACCTTATATTACTACTGGAGAAGGAAAGATCCATTCAATAATATCAGAATCGGAAAAATATCCTGCTAAGGAATTTTTAAAAATTTTGGATATTTTAAACATTAAACTTGATTATGAAATTATATAACAAAAAATAAAGCTGAGTTTTAAAATTTAACCCAGCTTCTCTTTTTCTTATTTTACTATTTCTTTGATTCTTGCTTTCTTAGCAGATAATCCTCTTAAGTAGTAAAGTTTAGATCTTCTTACTCTACCAACTTTTAGAACTTCTATTCTGTCAATATTTGGAGAATTAACAGGGATTATTCTTTCTACTCCAATTCCTGCTGTAACTTTTCTTACAGTGAAAGTTTTTGCAACTCCACCACCATTTACTCTAATTACAACTCCTTCAAATAATTGAACTCTTTCTTTGTTTCCTTCTTTTACTTTGTAGTACACTCCAATAGTATCCCCAGCTTTGAATTGTGGAATATCACTTCTTAGATATTCTTTTTCAACTAATTCAATTAATTTTTCTTTCATTTCTTCCTCCTCAAGATATTCATTTAATTCCATTAAAGCGGAATATCGAATTTTTTAACAAGTAATTCTACCTTATTTTTTACTCTTTGTCAATATAGATTTTTTAATAATTCTATATTATCCATTTTAGGAATTAACCTTTGATAAAACTCTTTATTCAATTTTTTATTTATATACTTCTCTTTAAACTCAAAAATAAATTTGTTTAAGTTTTCAGTATCTTCTATCTCTGATAAGTTCATATATTCTTTTATTATCTCAAACCAAGGACTTTCTTTTTTTCCTAAACCTCTTTGAAAGAAAGTGTTATCAGTAGAATTAAAGTAAAACTTAACTTTTCCTATTTCTAATATAGAGCTAGCTTTTCTTTTACAAGTAAATCTTATATTTTTTGTTATTTCTAAATTATTCACTTCTTTATCTATCCAAATAGCATCAAAAGCAATTTCAATAATATTTTTTTCTTCTATATTATTAAGTTTTTTAAATTTTTCAAGTGCTATTACTACAAACTTTCTATAGTCTGTAGCTGTCTCTTTTTCTAATCTTTCAAAGGCATTTACAAACTTAGATCTTTCAACTTTTGGAATATCTTTAAGCATATTATACTGCTCTTGATTAATTTCTCCCATTTCTAATAAACAGGAAATATTAGCTTTATAGATATCATACTCGTAAATATTTCTTTTTATAAACAAGTTTTTCCTCCATATAATTTTAGTAAATTATATCAAAAGTTTCTGTATTATAACCTTATCTTTAAATAAAATAATTTCTTTTATGTTTTTACTTAATAAAAATTTTGTTGCCTCATCAAATTTATAAGCATAGTCTTTAATATTATGTGCATCTGAACCTAAAGTAAATAGTTTTCCACCTTTTTTTAGATACTTTTCTATCATATAACTATACAAATTTTCTTTTTTATATTTATACATACTTTTTGTATTTACTTCAAATGCTATTTCCTTTTTAACTATAAGCTCAATAATCTTATTTAAAAATACACTTGCCAAATTATCAAAGTCTGTAACTGAAATATCAATCATTCTTAAGCCATACTCAAAATGTGCTAAAACATTAAACTCTATTGAACTTTCTAAAGCTTGTATCATCTGTTCAAAGTATTCTTGAATTAAAACTTCTAAACTTATTAATTTTTTATTGACACACATATAATCATAATTCCCATTTTGATGAATAGATAAAAGTTTTAAATTAAAATTTTTATCTTTTAAGAAGTCCTCTATTCTCTTTTCAGAATTTGGAGTATAACCAATCTCTATTCCTAAAAAAAATTTATTTGAATATTTTTTATTTAAGTTCTTTATTTGTCCAACATATTTTAAATAGTCAATTGAACTATCTTTATAGTTAATTATAGGATTTTCAAAATCTAAATGCTCTGTTGTTATAATATCACTATCATTAGAGACATTTATATAATTTTCTAAATCCTCATTTGAGTCAAAAGAAAAGCTTGAATGTACATGTTGGTCAAACATTATAGATTATTTCTCCAATCAACTAAAATTTGATTTTCCTTATCTCCAATAAGCCCTGTTTCTTTTGCAAGTTCTAACAATACATCATAGTTTGTAAGAGTTGAGAAAGGTATTTTAGCTTCATCAAATTTTTCTTTTGCTTTATTTAAATTATAACTAAATATTGCAATTACTCCTAAAACTTCTAAACCTTCTTCTTGTAAAGCTTGTGCTGCTAAAACAGAAGATTTCCCAGTTGAAATTAAATCTTCTATTACCACAACTTTTTTACCTTTTTCATATTTACCTTCTATTTGGTTAGTTTTTCCATGGTCTTTAGCAGAACCTCTAACATATAGCATAGGTAATTCCATTATATCACTTATCCAAGCAGCATGTGGAATACCAGCTGTAGCTGTTCCAACTATATAGTCAACATTAGGGTATTGTTCTTTAATCTTTTTAACAAAACCTTCTGCTATTTGTTTTCTTATTTTAGGATATGACATTGTAAGTCTATTGTCACAGTATATTGGTGATTTTATTCCAGATGCCCAAGTAAACCAATTTTCTTTATCCACTCTTAATTCAACAGCTTTAATATCTAACAATGCATTTATTATTTCTCTATCTAACATATTCTTCTCCTTATTTTATTTGTTAATAATAATAACTTTTCCAACTTTCTCAAGCTCTCTATATACTTTTGTATTCATTATTTTTTCAAAATTTTCTTTATTCTTATTTAAAAATTTTTCATTTATATCTGTAACAAATCCAAGTTGTGAGACAAGTCTATCTCCATATTTCATCATTACTCCTGTTGTATAATAATTTTGATTTGCCATATTATTTAAATAATAATCAACTATTTTTTGATATTCTTTTTTTTCTAATAGTTCTTGTACAACTAAACTATCATACATATTTTGCACTTGAAACAATTCTTCATCTGTTACTTCATCTTTATTTCCATCTTTAATTTGTTTTTTTAATAAATTTAAACCTAAGGTAACATCTTTTTTTATACTTACAAAATCTTTTTTATATCTTGCAAGTCCTAATACTCCCATCCATCTGCCAGAAGTCTTTTTAGAAAATTCATCATAATATTTCTTAAATTTTTCTTTGTCTCCAATCTTTTCATAATATAACATATCCGTTGCTAATCTTTCTTCTTCATGAGGTGTATTTTCTATATATAAATCAAAATACTTTCTATTCTTTTTTACTTCTTCTATATTTTTTTCAGTTTCTAAATAATATCTAACAATTTGATAAGATATATAGAAATTTTTTGGGGTTTTATCCACTAATTTTTTTAATTCATTTAAAGTACCTTCTATAGTTTCACCCTGTAATAACTTATCTCCTAATTTTTCATCTATAGCAATTGTTTGAGCTATTACTGTTGAGTCAGTTATATTTAATTTTCTTAAATCCTTTTCAATTCTTTCACGATTAGTTATAGCTAAAGATTCTAAACCAATAAATAGAAAAAGTAATATTTTTATAATTTTACTTTTCATATTTATCCCCCATTTCAAACATATTTTTTATAAGTCTATATCTTTCTTCTGGATTTTCATTTCCAGTTATTGATCTACCAACAACAATATAACTTGCTCCATCCCTATTTGCATCTATCGGAGTGGCTACTCTTTTTTGGTCTCCTTTTGAATCTTCAGGAAGTCTTATTCCTGGGTTTATTATAATAAAGTCTTCCCCACTTTGTTCTCTAATTTTCTTTGTTTCAAGAACAGAGGATACAACTCCATCAATTCCACTTTCTTTTGCAAGTCTAGCATAGTTTAAAACAGACTCTTCTATACTTGTTTGGATATTTTGTTCTTTTCTCATATCTTCTTCACTTGTTGAAGTAAGTTGAGTTATAGCTATAACCTTTGTATTTACTCCTGCTTCTGTCATAGCTTTTTTAGCCCCTTTTAGCATTTCAGAACCACCAGCTGCATGGACAGTTAAAATATCTATATTAAATTTAGCTAAACCTTTTGCAGCAGAGTAAACAGTATTTGGAATATCATGTAATTTTAAATCTAAGAAAATTTTATGTCCTCTTTTTTTGATTTCATCTATTACTACTGGTCCATTTTGTAAATACAACTCCATTCCAACTTTTACAAATAATTTTTCTTCTTTGAATTTATCTAAAAATTCTAAAGTTTTTTCTAATGTTGGAAAATCTAGTGCTATTATAACTTCTTTTTTCATACATCCTCCTATTTTCTTAAACTGTTATTTTAAAAATATTTTTTACATTTTCATAGTTTACTCTCTCTTTTCCTCTCCACCAATGAAATGGATATGAAAAATATTGTCTTAAATCACCAGAATCTCTTTCAAACTTTGGAGTAAAACTATCCCAAAATCCTTTATGTTCCTTTGTTTCTAAAATTCCACATATTCCTAAAGTTTCTAATAAGCCTGTAACTTCATCTTTATTTGAAGGAAATAATTTTTCTTTAGCTAATTCATTTCTTAACATCATAGCTGTTTTTCTTTCTTCAAAATTATCAGCAAATAATAAAATTTTCTTTAAAATTTGATAATCTTCTTCTTTGGGAATTTTTTTCTCCATATTTAGAAATTCAGATAAATAGTAATAAGGTTTAGCAATCTCTCCCCAAATTCCACCACTACAATATTTTACCCAGTTAAAAAATGTCACACTAATTTCTTTTGGAACTTGATATTCATTACCCTTATCATATTTTAACCAAGCTCTTGCATAGATATATGAAGCTAAAATATATCTATAATCTAAATCTCTAGTTGATAGGCTATACAAAAAAGCATTAGATACTTCTTCTAAAGAAATTTTCTCTAATATTTTTTCAAGATTATCAATAAATTCTTTTTTTGTAATAGCTATATCTTCTCTAAGTAATCCCTTTTCTCTTATATATTCCACTTCCTCAGAATTTAAACTTGATCCATTTTCCATATATTTTAAAAATAATCTTTTAGCTTTTTTATCTATCATATTTCACCCTTCAAAATTTTTTACTATTTCTAGCTTTTAATATTCTATATTATTTTTTTCTAAATATTCCTCATAAGATTTGTATTTATCCTTGTTATCTAAAAAATCAAACCAAGCATTATAGTAAATTCTACAATCTTCTATATATTCTTCATTGTCTTTTCCTAACTTTTTTGATAATTTTGAAAACTCTTCTAAATCAGCTAAAGCTTCTGTTTTTGCATTTTTTTCTGAAATAGGTTTATCAAGTAAAAGCCCCCAAGGCATCTCATGTATAGAAAAATCTATATAATTTGATAAAATTGCATATTTTTGCTTTATAGCTGGCAAATAATCTGGTTCTTTTTCTAAAAGTTTATTTACTAAATTAATTTTGTCACCAAACTCATCATAAAGTAGGCTAAAAAATTTTAGATAATAGTCATTTTCATCCTTATCTCCAATTAAAAATTTTAAAGCAAAAGTTCCACCATTATTTATATCATTTTTTATTACTTCTAAAAATTTTCCAATAAATTGTGAAGATATATCTATTTTATCTATATATAGACTAATAAAATCTTGGAATTCATAAATACTTATTTCATCTTGATAATTCCTTTTTTCATATTCTTGTAGTAACTTATATCTTTCTTTTCTTTCTTCTCTTGTTAAATACTTATCTTTTGGATATTTTTCAAAAATATCTAAATAGTCTTTAAAAATGATTTTCATCTAAAAGCTCTTCCTTTTAAGTCTAGAATATGATTAACTCCTAATTTATCTAAGGCTGATTCTAGGTTATCAATTATCTTAGGACAAACAAAAGGGTCTGTAAAGTTAGCAGTTCCTACTGCAACAGCACTTGCTCCTGCTGAGATAAAATCTATCACATCCCATTCATCCATAACTCCACCCATACCTATTATTGGAATATTAACTGCTTGTGCAACTTGATATACCATTCTAATTGCTACAGGTTTTATAGCAGGTCCTGATAATCCTCCTGTTGTATTAGCTATTATTGGTTTTCCAGTTTTTCTATCAAGAACTATACCTACCAAAGTATTTATCATTGTAAGTCCATCTGCTCCACCAGCTTCAACTGCCTTTGCCATTGCAACTATATCTGTTACATTAGGTGATAATTTTACATATACAGGTACTGATGAAACAGCTTTTACTTTTTCAGTCAGATTTCTTGCAACATTTGGGTCTGTCCCAAACTGTATACCTCCGTGCTTAACATTAGGGCAAGATATATTAAGTTCTAAAGCCTTAACATTAGGAGATTTAGAAATTTTATCTGCTACATATACATAGTCTTCTATGTCGCTACCTGCAACATTTGCTATTATTGGAACATCATATTTTTCTAATTTTTTTAGTTGATTAGAAATTATTTCATCAACTCCTGGATTTTGTAAGCCTATTGCATTTAACATTCCACTTGAAGTTTCTGCTACTCTTGGTGTTGGGTTTCCAAATCTTGCTTCTTTTGTTGCTGCCTTTATCATAATTGCACCTAATTTTGAAATATCATAAAGCTCTGCATACTCTATTCCAAAGGCAAAACAACCAGAAGCTGGCATAATTGGATTTTTTAAATCTAAGCCTGGAATTTGTATTCTTAATCTCTCACTCATCTTCTCTCCTATTATTCAATCTCAACATCACTAGCTAAATAAACTGGTCCATCATAGCAAACTCTTGAGTAGTCATCTTTGTTCTTATCTTTTTTCTTTTTCTTGCAAACACAGGCATAACAAGCCCCTATTCCACAAGCCATTCTATTTTCAAGAGAAATATATCCATCTTCCCCAACAGCATTAACTAATGCTTTTAACATTGGAACAGGTCCACAACTATAATACTTATCAAAGACTAGTTTATTTTCTTCTTGAAGTTTTTTTATAACATCAGTTACAAAACCTTTTGTTCCTACACTTCCATCAACTGTTGAAACATAAGTTTCTCCAAACTTTTTAAATTCATCTTCGTAAAAAACTTCATCTTTTGAGTTAAATCCTAGTATTGTAATAGTTTTTATTCCTCTTTTATTAAATTGTTTAGCTAGTTCATATAGAGGAGGAACACCTATTCCTCCACCAACTAAAAGTGCAGTTTGTTCTTTTGTTAATGAAAGAACATCATAACCTCTACCCAAAGGTCCCATTACATCTATTTCATTTCCCTTTTTGATGTTAGCCATAAATTTAGTACCTTCTCCAACTATTCTATATATTATAGTTACTAAATTTTCTCCTCTATCAATTTCAGAAATTGAAATAGGTCTTCTTAACACATGTTCTCTCCCATCACCTATTCTAATATTTACAAATTGCCCAGGAGTTCTACATTCTTTTACAAAGTTTCCTTTGATTTTCATTTTATATGTATCTTTTGCTATTTGTACATTTTCTTCAACTGTACAATCTTCCATTTTCATAAAATCTCTCCTATCAGTTTCCTTAATTTCTCTCATATTATAGACTTTGTACTCTAAAAGACATTGATTCAATAACTCTTAATAGTGCATTTGCAGTATCTAATGAAGTGAAACAGATTACTCCATGTTCAGTAGCTTTTCTTCTAATTTTAAATCCGTCTTTTTCACTAGATTTTCCTTTTGTTGTAGTATTTATAACTATATCTACATCTCCATTTTGTATTGCATCTAAGACACTATAATCTGAATTATCTATTTTTCCAACTTTTTTAACTTTTAATCTATGTCCTTCAAAATATGTTCCTGTTCCTTCTGTTGCTAAAATTGAGAATCCTACATCAGAAAATCCTTTTGCAAGATTTAAAGCAGCTTCTTTATTTTTATCATCTATTGTAAATAAAACTCTACCATAATCTTTAATTTTTATTCCAGCAGCAGTAAGTCCTTTATATAATGCCTTTTGTAAATTTACATCTGTTCCTATAACTTCTCCTGTTGACTTCATTTCAGGACCTAATGTTGTATCAACATTTTTTAATTTTTGGAAACTGAATACAGGTACTTTTACAGAAACAAAGTTTCCAATATCTGCAATATCTTTTGTAAAGCCTAAATCTCTTAGTTTTTTACCTAAGATACATTGCATAGCTATATTTGCAACAGGAACTCCTGTAACTTTACTTAAGAATGGCACTGTTCTTGAAGCTCTTGGATTTACTTCAAGTACATAAATTTCTCCCTTACTTACAACATATTGAATATTTATAAGTCCTTTAACTTTTAATCCACTAGCTAATTTTTTTGTATAATCTATTAAAGTTTCAATTTCTTTTTGAGATAAACTTTGAGGAGGATATATTGAGATAGAATCTCCACTGTGTACTCCTGCTCTTTCAATATGTTCCATTATTCCAGGTATAAAAGTATTTTCTCCATCAGATATAGCATCAACTTCTATTTCCTTACCTATTAAATATCTATCAATTAACACTGGATGTTCAGGATTTATATGTACTGCCTTTTCCATATATTTCTTTAAATCTTCATCATTATATACTATTTCCATAGCTCTACCACCTAATACATAAGATGGTCTAACTAATACAGGATAGCCTATTTCATTTGCATTCTTTAATGCTGTTTCTACATCAAAAGCTGTTTTTCCTAATGGTTGTGGAATTTTTAAACCTATAAGTAATTTTTCAAATCTATCTCTATCTTCTGCTGTATCTATTGAGTCAAGAGAACTTCCTAAAATTTGTATTCCATTTTTAACTAATTTATCAGCCAGATTAATTGCAGTTTGTCCTCCAAATTGTACAACAACCCCTAATGGCTTTTCTAAATCTAAGATTTCCATAACATCTTCTTGAGTTAAAGGTTCAAAATATAGTTTATCTGAAATTGAGAAATCTGTTGATACAGTTTCTGGGTTATTATTTATTACTATTGCTTCATAACCTAATTTTTTAATTGCCATAATAGCATGTACTGTTGCATAGTCAAATTCAATTCCTTGTCCTATTCTTATAGGTCCTGAACCAAGAACAACTATCTTTTCTTTATCACTTCTTGTTGATTCATTTTCAAATTCATAAGTTGAATAGAAATATGGAGTATTTGAATCAAATTCAGCTGCACAAGTATCAACCATTTTATATACAGGTCTTATATTATGTTTATGTCTTAACTCTGTTATTTCTGGCTCTGTCATTTCCCATCTATGTGCTATAACTCTATCAGAGAAACCAAAAGTTTTAACCTTTCTTAAAAGTTCAATATTTTCTTTGTTATCTTTTAATAAATGTTCTAAGTCTATTATATTTTTCATTTTATTTAAGAAAAATAAATCTATTTTTGTATATTCATGAATTTCTTCTATACTTACATCTCTTCTTAATGCTTCACCTATAAAGAATAATCTTTCATCTCCAGCTAATTTTATTCTTTTAATTATCTTTTCTAATGAAAATTCTTCTCCGTTAGGTAAACCTAAGTGATGTACTCCATATTCAAGTGATCTTATAGCTTTAAGTAAAGACTCTTCCAAAGTTCTACCTATTGCCATAACTTCCCCTGTTGCTTTCATTTGAGTACCTAGATATCTATCTCCATCTCCAAATTTATCAAATGGAAATCTTGGAATTTTTGTTACAACATAGTCTATTGCTGGTTCAAAACAAGCATAAGATGAGTTAGTAACTGGGTTTATTATCTCATCTAAAGTCATTCCAACAGCTATTTTTGCTGCTATCTTTGCTATTGGATAACCAGTTGCCTTTGAAGCAAGTGCAGATGAACGAGAAACTCTTGGATTTACTTCAATTATATAGTATTTAAAAGAGTCAGGATCAAGTGCTATTTGCACATTACATCCACCTTCAATCTTTAATGCTCTTATAATTTTTAAAGAAACATCTCTTAACATATGATTTTCTCTATCTGTCAATGTTAAACAAGGTGCAACAACTATTGAATCCCCTGTATGTATTCCAACTGGGTCAATATTTTCCATATTACATACCACTATTGCAGTATCATTGTTATCTCTCATTACTTCATATTCTATTTCTTTGTAACCTGCTATTGATTTTTCAAGTAGACATTGATGAACAGGCGAATAATTTAATCCATTTGGTACAATTTCTTGTAAGTCTTCATCATTGTAACAAATTCCTCCTCCTGTTCCTCCCATTGTAAATGCTGGTCTTACTATAACGGGGTAACCTATTTCTTTTACAAATCTTTCAGCTTCTTCTAATGTGTGAACTATTGCAGAGTCAGGTACAGGTTCATTTAATTCATTCATTAAGTCTCTAAATAATTCTCTGTCTTCTGCTTGTTTTATTGAAGTTAACTTTGTTCCTAGAATTTCAACTCCACATTCATCTAAAACTCCACTTTCATGTAGACTAACTGCTAAGTTTAAAGCAACTTGTCCTCCTAATGTGGGTAAAAGTGCATCTGGTTTTTCTTTTCTTATAATTTTTGATAAAAATTCAACAGTTAATGGCTCTATATATACTTTATCTGCAATCTCTTTATCTGTCATTATTGTTGCAGGGTTTGAGTTTACAAGTATTACTTCATATCCTTCTTCTCTTAAAGATAAACAAGCTTGTGTTCCTGCATAGTCAAATTCAGCAGCTTGTCCTATTATTATTGGTCCTGAACCTATTACAAGTATAGTTTTTATATCTTTTCTTTTTGGCATTAATCTCACTCCTAACACTCTAATTCAATTATAATTCATAATATAGTAAAAAAATGAGAGTTACATTCCAAATTTTAAGATAAAAATTAAATAGAATGAGCCGAGCAAATCTCGTTGTGTCTGAACTGCTTTAGCAGTGAGTTTAGCGAATTTGCAGCGAATTCTTAATTTTTATCTGTTAAGAAATTTGGCTAGTAACGAGCAGTTTTTACTTTTTACTTCATATTCTTATCAATATTCTTTATAAATTCATCAAATAAATAGCTTGTATCATGTGGTCCAGCTGCTGCTTCTGGGTGAAATTGTACAGTGAACACTGGATATTTTTTATGTCTTACTCCTTCACAACTTCTGTCATTTATTGCTATATGAGTAAGCTCTAAATCTGTATCCTTTAATGAATCTATATCAACTGCATATCCATGATTTTGAGATGTTATATCAACTCTACCAGTTAAGATATTTTTAACAGGATGATTTCCTCCCCTATGACCAAACTTTAACTTATATGTTTTTGCTCCACAGGCAAGAGAAACTAATTGATGTCCCATACAGATTCCAAAAATAGTTACCTTATCAATAATTCCTTTTATCATTTCAATACTTTCTTTTGCATCTTCTGGGTCACCAGGTCCATTAGTAAGCATTACTCCATCTGGTTCTAATCTTAAAACTTCCTCTGCTGTTGTATTATAAGGAACTACTATTACATCACATCCTCTTGACACCAATTCTCTAACTATTCCTATTTTCATTCCTAAGTCAACCAATACGACTCTTCTACCTCTTCCTAAAGCAGGAGATATAGACTTTGATGAAACTTGTTCAATTTGATTAGTAGGTAATACAGTTTTTTTCAATTCTGCTACAACTTCATCAACATTTTTATCCATTGAAACAAGACAGCCTTTTACAACTCCTTTTGAACGAAGTTTTCTTGTCAATGCTCTCGTATCTATTCCATAAATTCCTGGTATTCCAAAATCTTTTAAAGCTTCATCAAGAGTTTTTTCACTTCTAAAATTTGAAGGTGTTGTACACACTTCTTTAACTATCATTCCTTTTATACAAGGTTTCATTGACTCGAAATCATCACGATTAATTCCATAATTTCCAATAAGTGGATAAGTCAATGTAACTATTTGTCCATTGTATGAAGGGTCTGACAAAATTTCTTGATAACCTGTCATTGAAGTATTAAAAACTACTTCTCCTACATTTTCTACATCAGCTCCAAAGGCATAACCTTTATAGACAGTTCCATCTTCTAAAATTAATTGTCTGTTGTACATAGCATTTCTCCTTTATTATAAATTAATTTCTTCTTTATCTATATAAGCAATCTTTCCATTACTTATAGTTAAAACAGGAATTCCATTTACTTTTTCATTAGCATATGGTGTATTTCTTCCTTTACTTAAAAATTCTTCTGGATTAATTGTTATTTCTTTTTCTAAATCTATTACAACTATATCTGCAAAAGAATTTTCCTCTAATTTTCCATAAGGTAAGTTAAATATTTTAGCGACATTTTCTGACATTAACTTAACTAACATTTCCAAAGAGAATATATCAGTTTTAACAAACTTTGTATAAAGTTGTGCAAAAGCTGTTTCTGAACCAACTATACCAAATGAAGATTTTTCTATTCCTCTTATTTTTTCTTCCATAGTATGTGGTGCATGGTCAGTTGCAATAATATCTATTGTTCCATCTAAAACTCCTGCTATTAAAGCATTTCTATCTTCTCTTGCTCTTAAAGGAGGGTTCATCTTCCACATTCCATTATCTTCTTTTATATCTTCATCACAACTCAATAAATGATGAGGTGTAACTTCACAAGTTACTCTTATGTTATTCTTTTTTCCTTCTCTTACTGCTCTAACTGATTCCTTAGCTGATATATGACATACATGGTAATGGCAATTTGCTGCTTCTGCTAAAAGTATATCTCTTGCTATTTGAGTTGATTCACATATTGAAGGTATACCTTTTATTCCAAGTTCTGCACTCCTTTTCCCTTCATGCATTGCCCCTCCTCTTATAAGGGAATTATCTTCACAGTGTGCAACTATAGCTTTATTTAACCTAGCTCCCATTAGCATTGCTTCATACATAACATTAGCACTTTGAACTCCTCTACCATCATCAGTAAAGGCAAATACTTTATCTGCTATGTCTTCCATATCTGAAAGTTCTCTACCATATTCTTCTTTTGTTATTGCTCCATAAGGAATAGCTCTAATAACTGAATCATTTTTTATAATTTCTAATTGTTTATTTAAAGTCTCCATACTATCAGGAACAGGATTTAAATTAGGCATAGTCATAACTGTTGTAAATCCTCCTCTTGCTGCTGCTCTTGAGGCTGTGTAAACTGTTTCTTTTTTTGAAAATCCAGGTTCTCTCCAATGAACATGAGCATCTATAAAACCTGCTGTTACAAATCTATCTTTTACA
>ERZ773087.1562-NODE-1562-length-14037-cov-12.223859_pt1 | contig 14037 bp, 7 predicted proteins | sample MGYA00511375_ERZ773087 | MGnify/ENA primary metagenome ERZ773087 (study PRJEB29015, sample SAMEA2737995) | human oral metagenome | biome: human oral; feature: human-associated habitat; material: dental | place: China | collected 2063 ...
AAAGAAGGAAGAGCTCAAAACAGAAGAGTTGAATTCAAGTTAGTTCAAAGAGAAACTGTTCAAGGAACAACAGCCACTCCAGAAGCAAGTGAAAATAAATAGGGGGTTGAGATGGGAAATAATAATCTATATAAAGTTGAAAACACTTTGCGTTCAATAGCAAAGAGATATAAGAGTGTAAAGTATTCACTAGGTTTAGCAATATTATTCTTAATGATGGGGGTTAGTGCATTTTCAGAAGAAGTTGTAGCACAAGAAGCAGTAGCTCAACAAGAAGTAATGACAAATGAACAAATAGCTTCATCAAAAGATAATTTAAAAGATTCAATAGGTAACTTAAAATCAAAAATAGACACAGCAAGAGCAGAAAATGAAAAAGGCTTAGCAGGTTTAAGATTAGAGTTAATACAATTAATGGAACAAGGAAATCAAGTAGTAAAATCACCTTGGATGTCATGGCAATTTGGAGCAAACTATATGTACAATAAATGGAATGGTACATATAAAGGAAAAGGGGATAAAGCTCAAAAATATCCATTTGAAGGTATATTTGTAAGAGAAACAGGAGCTAATGAATTTAATAGATATGTTTCTGAAAATAGTTCAATGTACTCATACTTATCTAAGAGTAATAATGGAGCATCAGCATCTTCAAGTTTAAGAGGAAATACAAATGATTATGGATTAGCAAGTAATACAACAGTTCCTGAAAATCCAGTATCTTTTGCTATTAGTGCTAGTATAAAACCTCGTATAGTAACAAAGGGAGCTATTACTGTACCAGCACCAGCTGCATTATCACCAACATTACCAAGAGCAATTGACTTTAAACCAGTGACACCAACTGTAGTAACTCCAACAGCACCAACAGTAACTGTAAGTAATCCTCTTGATTTAAGTTTTAATGGAACTGGATTTGGGCAAGGCTGGACTCCTTCAACAACTCAATCTGGTTTATATGTTGAAAACTACCATGAATATAATACAACAGCACCAGTATATTTGACATATACTGCTAATGGTAGAACTATGACTGGAGGAACTGTTCAAGTTAAGCTTGATAATGGAACTGCAGGAACTTCACTAGTCCCAGGAACTTCAAGCTCTCAAGGAGTTTATTTTATAAATGATGCAGCAGATCACTCAGTTACTATAAAGGGTGATTATGATATAACTAGAGCTTCTGATGCTGGAAATGGAACATTATATTTTGTTAGTTTAAATCCATATGAAGTAGGTCATAATAGTTCTACTGATGCTGTATATAATTTTGCTGGAAATTTAACATTACATGGTCATAATAATCCAAGTTCATCTAATCTTCTATTAGGTTTTGAACATCAATTATTAGCAAATAATGGTGCAGGAAGTGGTCATTATACAAATGTAGAAAATGGGACAGTAACAAGTGTACTTAAAAATACAGGAACTATAACTTTAGCAGATGGATATAATTTGGTTGGAATTCAAATAGATACAGAGTATGGATCTGGTTCTAATGGATATTTTAGAAAACAACCACAAACTATAAACGATGGTAAAATAATAATTAATTCTAAAAATAGTATAGGAATTGATTATGGAAATTATTATAGTGCATCTCCTAATACTAAATTAACTTTAGGAAATATAGAAGTAAATGGAGAAAATAACTATGGTTTTAGAATGAAATCATATTATAGTATGAATGGTGGAGGAAATACCACTACCTATTATGATTTAACAGATGTAACTGGTGGAGGAAGTGGTAAAAAAATATCTGTAAAAGGGAAAAATAATGTTGGGATTTCAATAGCTCAAGGATATTCAACAGGAGATCCTCTTACTAAAGTAACAGGGTTAAATGTAGAGGTTGGAGGAACAAATAATGTAGGATTTCTAAGAAATTCTCAAAATGCTCTTCCGCCTGCAAATATTAATACAAATGCTATGGTTTTAAATAATACCACTATAGGAGATACATTTAATTTTGATTCATCTGCAACAGGTAGTGCATTAATAAGAAGTGATGTTCATGAAGTGGTGCTTGATAAAGATATTACTGTTGGAGCAACAGGAGTTAAAAATGCCTTGATGCAAGCAGGTCATGATGGAAAAGTAACATTGACTTCAGGAAAAAAGATTACTTCAACTATTGCAAATGAGTTTTATGGAATGACAGCAGGTAACTTTACTGGAGCAGCAGATGGTAAAAATGCGATAGCTACAAATAAAGGTGAATTAAATATTGGTGGAAATAAAAGTTTAGGAATGGCAATAGATGTGGATGATAAAGGTTTCAATATTGGAAAAATAAATTTCAGTGGAATTGAAGGAGCAGGAGTATATAATACAGGAACATTTACATCTGACACAGCTAGTGAAATAAATGTAACAGGAAAGAATAGTATAGGAGCATATAACAAAGGAACTTTAACAACAAAAGGTAAGATTGAAGCTACATCTGATAAATCAACAGGAATTTTCTCTGAAGCAGGTACAGTAACAAATACTGGTACAATAAATATAAATGGAAAATCTGTTAAAGCTATGGTAGGAAAAGGTGTTACAACTATAACAAGTACAGGTAAAGTAATAGTAGATGGAACAGCTTTAAGTGATACAGATGGTTCAGTTGGTTTAGCTTCAATGGATGGAGCTAACATAACTCAAACAAATGCTGATACTAGTATCACAGTAGGTGGGTCAGCTTCTATTGGTGCTTATGCAGATGGTAGAGCAGGTATACCTGCAGCAGTAGCAACAGCATTAAATATGACTGGTGGAACTATAACTGCAAAAGGTGGAGCTTTTAATACTTATGCAGCAAATAGTGGAACTATTACTTTAAATGGTGTTACATTAAATACTGAACAAAAATCATTGGCATTTTATACAACTGACAATGGAAAAATAGATTTTGGAACAGGAGCAACTACTACTGCAAATATTAAAGGTGGAACTGATTCAAATTCAAGAGGTACAGCTTTCCTATATAAAGGGGCAGGAGCTACATATGCTCCATTTACTCCAAATGATGTTAAGATTTGGGCAGGAGCTAACTTTGCACATTTAGATAAATTAAAACTTAATATGGAACAAGGATCAAGATTATTTATAGCTCAAAATGTTGCTATGGATTTAAGTGGAACAGCACCAGGTGGTATAGCTGGAGCATTACCAGGAGTAACTTTTACAGGTTCTAATGACTATAAAACATTTATGCTATATCTAAGTAAACTAAAATTAGATCAAAATATAAACTTAGAAGATCCAACAGATGCATATAATAAACTTGAAGTTTCTAACTCATCAATAGAAAATAATAATAGTAATACTATTACTGGAACATCAGATGGCAGAGTTGCAATAGCTCAAGAAAATGACATAACTATTGTAAGAGATAAAGTTAAATTAATTAATAGTGGAAATATTAACTTATCAGGAGCAAACTCAACAGGTATATATGGTAAGTTTGCTGAAATAATAAATGAGACAACAGGAACAATGAATGTTGGAGCTACTTCAGCTGCTATATATGGGACTACTGATTCTAAGTTAGAAAATAAAGGAACAATGAATTTAGGAGCAAATTCAGTTGGTATATTCTCAAAAGGAGATACAGCAGCAGGATATGTAATAGGTGGAAATACATATAAAGGTTCAGTTTCTAACTCAGGAACAATAGCAAGTACAGGAAAAGCTATTGGAGTAACATATAATGGAACAGGTGCAGGAGTAACAGATACAAGAATAACAAATGATACAACTGGAAAAATTAATTTAGCAGGTGAAGGTTCAGTTGGTATCTATGGTTTAGGATCTAACTATAATATATTAAATAAAGGTGAAATTACACTAGGAAATTCATCTAATATTTCTACATCTCCAAATGTTGGAGTATACACAGCAGTAGAAACTGTATCAATTAAAAATGATGGAACAGGAAAAATAACAGCTGGAAATAACTCAGTAGGAGCATATGGTTATGATATAGAAAATGGAGGAAATGTAACAGTAGGAGATAATGGAGTAGCTATTTATTCTAAGAGAAAAGCAGGAGGACCATCAACAGTTACAAATACTGGAAATATAACAGTAGGAGCTAATAATGCAACAGCTTTATTCTTAGAAAATGGAGGAAACTTAAATCTTAATGCAGGAACTTTAAATGTAGGAGCTGGATCATATGGAGTGGTAGCAATAGGAAATGATTCATTTACTTATAATAATAATGCAGCAGTAAATGTTAATTTAGGAAATGGTTCAACATATTTCTACTCTAATAACCCTACAACAAACTTTACTAATAATGTTGCATTAAATACTACTAGTAAAGGAGTTTATGGAATTTCAACAGTGGGAACTGTAACAAACTCAGCTAACTTTACATTAGGAGATGAAAGTGTAGGAGTACTATATAATGGTACAGGAACTGCAAAAAATACTGCAAATATAAGAGTAGGAAATTCTGATGTTGAAAATGAAAATTATGCAATAGGTATGGCAACTAAAACAGGAACAATAGAAAATGATTCTACAGGTACAATAACAGTAGGAAGTTCAGGTATAGGATTATTTGCTGATGGTGCTAACTCAAAAGCAATAAATAGAGGAACAATTAATCTTAATGGTGATAAAGCTATGGGTATGTACCTAGATAATGGAGCTCAAGGTGTAAACTATGGAACAATTAGAGCAAATGGTACAGCTAAAGAAGCTGTTGGAGTAGTAGTTCAACATCATGCAAAATTTATAAATGAAACTACTGGAGTTGTTGATATTAATTCAGAAGATGGATATGCATTCTTTAAAGCAACAGGTGGAACTATTGTTAATAAAGGAACAATTAATTTAGGTGGTGGAGCAAAAGAAACTTATGATCCTACATCAAAACCAACTTCTAAAACAACAGGAAGTGTAAAGATAAATGCACCTAGTGGAGCAACACCAGCTACAACAACTATTACAGTAGCAGGGGTTCCTCAAACAATACAACAAGTATTGATAAATACTCCACAAGGTAAGACAGGACCAGCACCTACATCATTAGGAATCTATGTAGATACATTAGGTGGAACTAACCCAATTAATGGAAATCTTGGATTGGTAACAACAGAAGCTGATTTAATATTAGGTAATGAGGTTGCAAAAACAACTACAAGTAAAAATATTATTGTAAGTGGAGCAATTTTAGATCCATATAATGCAATGATGGCAGCTAACTCAGGAGTAACTTGGAATGCTTATGCTGGAGCATTAACTTGGACAGCAACACCTCTATACAAAGATGGATTATTAGGAAGTGTTGTTTTAGCTAAGATACCTTATACTGAATTTGCTGGAAATACAGCAACACCAGTAGATAAAACAGATACATATAATTTCTTAGATGGATTGGAACAAAGATATGGAGTAGACCCTGTTGGTTCAAGAGAAAAACAATTATTTGATAAATTAAATGAAATAGGTAAGAATGAAAAAGTTCTATTCTTCCAAGCAACAGATGAAATGATGGGACACCAATATGCAAATGTTCAACAAAGAATTAATGCAACAGGAAATATCTTGGATAAAGAATTTGATTATTTAAGAAGTGAATGGCAAACAGCTTCTAAGGATTCAAATAAAATTAAAACATTTGGAACTAGAGGAGATTATAAGACAGATACAGCTGGTATAATTGATTACAAATATAATGCCTATGGAGTAGCTTATGTTCATGAAAATGAAGATATAAAGCTAGGAAGAGGTATTGGATGGTATGCAGGTATAGTTCATAATAGAATTAAATTCAAAGATATTGGAGGATCAAAAGAAGATCAATTACAAGGAAAAGTTGGACTATATAAGTCAGTACCATTTGATGATAATAATAGTCTAAACTGGACAATATCAGGAGATATTTTTGTAGGACGTAATAGAATGCATAGAAGATTCTTAGTAGTAGATGAAGTATTCCATGCAAAATCTAGATATTATAACTATGGAATTTCTATAAAGAATGAAATAGGAAAAGAATTTAGATTAAGTGAATCATTTACATTAAGACCATACGCAGCATTAGACTTAGAATACGGAAGAATATCTAAGATAAGAGAAAAATCTGGAGAAATCAAATTAGAAGTAAAACAAAATCATTACATTTCTGTAAAACCAGAAGTAGGAGCAGAATTAGCATTTAAACAATACTTTGGAAGAAAAACATTAAAAGTAGGTTTAGGAGTAGCTTATGAAAATGAACTAGGAAGAGTAGCAAAAGGAAAGAATAAAGCAAGAGTAGCAGATACAACTGCTGACTGGTTCAATATTAGAAGTGAAAAAGAAGATAGAAGAGGAAATGTTAAATTTGACTTAAACTTAGGACTTGACAACCAAAGATTTGGAGTAACTGGAAATGTAGGTTATGATACAAAAGGACAAAATGTAAGAGGTGGATTAGGACTAAGAGTTATATTCTAAAATTTTAATATCTCTCAAATAAAAAAACTCTCTCTTGGTAGAAATATCAAGGGAGATTTTTTTATTACATTTAAATAAAAAAATCATTGACAAAAGCCTTTCAATATTATAAAATTTTCTGTATTTAAAATATAATGTAAAGGGAGGAATGATAGGTGAAAAGGAAAAATTTTGAATTTCCAACAGCTTATACAGTATTATTTTTGATTTTAATTTTGGTGACAGTATTAACACATGTTATACCAGCAGGAAAGTATAATAGGCTGTCCTATCAAGAGAGCACAAACGAGTTTGTAGTAGAGACATATGGAAATGGAAATATAAATTTAGAAGCAACACAAAAAAATTTAGATAAATTAGAGATTAAAATAGATGTAAATAAATTCATAGATGGTACAATAAAAAAACCAATGGCTATCCCAAATACTTATGTTAAATTAGATGGAAAAGCACAAGGTTTTAAAGAATTAATTATTGCACCAATTTCAGGTATAGCTGAATCAATAGATATAATAATATTTGTTCTTATTTTAGGGGGAATAGTAGGTATAGTAAATAAGACAGGGACATTTAATATAGCAATGAAAGCTATTTCACAAAAAACAAAGGGAAAGGAATTTTCACTTGTTATAATAAGTTTTATTTTCTTTGCAGCAGGAGGAACAATATTTGGATTTTGGGAAGAAACAATACCTTTTTATTCAATATTGATGCCATTATTTTTAATAAATAATTTTGACCCATTAGTTCCAATGGCAACTATATTTCTAGGTTCAGCAGTAGGTTGTATGTTTTCAACAGTAAATCCTTTTTCAACTATAATTGCTTCAAATGCAGCTGGAATATCTTTTAATGAGGGACTAAAATTCAGATTTGTAGCTTTAATAGTATTTTCAATAATATCATTGTTATATATTTATAGATATATAAAAAGAGTTAAAGAAAATTCAAATAATTCTCTTGTTATAGAAGAACAAGAAGAAATAAGAGAAAAATTTTTAAAAGATTATAGCCAAGAAACTAATATTAAGTTTGACTGGAGAAAAAAAATAATATTATTTTTATTTATCTTTCAATTTATAGTTATGATATGGGGAGTATCTTCACTAGGTTGGTGGTTTCAAGAAGCAGCTGCAATGTTCTTTGGAGTTGCAATAATCATTATGTTCTTATCAGGACTTAGTGAAAAAGAAGCAGTAAATGGTTTTATTTCAGGAGCTTCAGAAGTTGTTGGAGTTACTTTGATTATTGGTTTAGCAAGAGCTATAAATATTATAATGGAAAATGGAATGATTTCAGATACTTTACTTTTTTATTCATCTAATGTAGTTGCTGAAATGGGTAAAGGTTTATTCTCAATAGTGATGTTATTAATTTTTGCATTTTTAGGAATTTTTATTCCATCAACATCTGGTTTAGCAGTATTATCTATGCCAATACTAGCTCCACTTGCTGATACAGTGGGATTATCAAGAGCAGTTGTTGTTGATGCTTTCACTTGGGGGCAAGGAATTATATTATTTATAACACCAACAGGTTTAATATTTGTTGTTTTACAGATAGTAGGGATTCCTTATAATAAATGGTTGAAATTTGTTATACCACTTTTATTAATTATAGCAATATTAGTAATTAGCATTTTGTATGTGAGATCAGTATTTTTTTAGTATTGAAAAAGCCAATTATAAAGACTTTAAAATCTATAATTGGCTTTTTATTTTATAATTTTGCTAATGCTTGTTCAATATCAGCTATAATATCATTTATATTTTCAATACCAACATTGATTCTTACTGCTTCTGGAAGTACACCACATTTAATTAAATCTTCTTCACTTAATTGTCTGTGAGTGGTACTTGCAGGGTGTAATAAACAAGTTCTTGAATCACCAACATGAACAACAGCTCTTATCCATTCTAGACTTTTAATAAATTTTTCAGCTCCTTCTCTACCACCTTTAACACCAACTAAAATTACTCCACTACCACCTTTTGGTAGATATTTTTCAGCATTTTTATAAGCATAATGGCTAGGTAATTTAGAATATTTTACCCAAGTAATATTTGGATTTTTTTCTAAAGCAGTAGCTAATGCTAGAGCATTTTCACTGTGTCTTTCCATTCTTAAATGTAGAGTTTCTAAACCTCTTAATAGAATAAAAGCATTAAATGGGCTTAAGGCAGCTCCCATATCTCTTAGAATATTTGCTCTTGCTTTTATAATATATGCAAGATTTCCAAATGTTTTATAGTAACTCATATTATGGTAACTTACATCAGGTTCTACTAACATAGGGAATTTTCCATTATCCCAATTATAGTTTCCACCATCAACTATAACTCCACCTAAAACACTTCCTTGCCCATCTATATACTTAGTAGCAGAATGAACAACTATATTTATTCCATGAGAAATAGGATTACATAAATATGGTGTAGCTAAAGTATTATCAATTATTGTTGGAACATCTTTTTCTTTTGCAATCTTAACTATTTTTTCAAAATTTAAAGTGTTCATTTCAGGATTTCCTAATGTTTCTCCAAATAATATTTTTGTATTTTCTCTGAATGCAGCTTTAAATTCTTCTTCACTAGCTTCTGGATTTACAAAAGTAGTTTCAATACCATAGTTTTTTAATGTTGAAGCTAAAAGAGTTATAGTTCCACCATATAAAGTAGATACTGCAACTATATGGTCTCCTGCTTTACAAATAGTTAGTATTGCAGCAGTATTAGCAGCTTGTCCTGAAGCAAAAGCTAAGGCTCCAACCCCTTTTTCAAGTATAGCTATTTTATTTTCAAAAGCAGCAACAGTTGGGTTGCTAAGTCTTGAATAAAAATATCCTAATTTCTTTAAATCAAATAATTCTGCCAATGTGTCAGGGTTAGTATAATTAAAAGTTGTACTTTGAACTAATGGAACTGTTCTTGATTCTCCTTCTTCAAATTCTTCTAATGATTGTACTAACTGAGTTTCTATTTCCAAATTTTTCTTATCTATCATATTTTATCCTCCTATAATATTTTAAAATGCTGGAACAACAGCTCCATTATATTTTTCATTTATAAATTTTCTAGCTTTTTCACTATTTAAAGCCTTAGCTAATTTTTTAATATCTTCATTGTTTTGATTCTTCTTTCTTGTAACTAATACATTTACATAAGGTGAATTTTTATCTTCTAAAAGTATTGCATCTTTACTTGGAACAAAACCTGCTTGTAAAGCATAGTTAGCAGTTATTATTGCTCCATCAACACTATCCAAAGTTCTTGGTAGTAAAGCAGCATCTAATTCTTGGAATTTTAATTTCTTAGGATTTGATACAATATCTACTGGTGTAGCAAGTAAATTTTTAGGGTCTTTTAATTTTATAATTCCATTGTTATGTAATAATATTAAAGCTCTACCTTCATTTGTTGAATCACTTGGAATAGCAATTTTAGCTCCAACTTTTAAATCTTTTATAGATTTAATTTTAGTAGAATAAAGTCCTATAGTCTCAACATGTACCTTAGTTACTGCAACTAAATCAGTCTTCTTCTCTTTTTGCATTATTAAATTTAAATGTGGTAAATGTTGCCAATAGTTAGCATCTAATTCTCCATCAATTAAAGCTTCATTTATAGTAACAAAGTCTGTAAATTCAATAATTTTTAAGTCTACTCCTTCTTTCTTTAAATCACTTTTTAAATAATTTAAAAGCTCAGCATGAGGAACAGGAGTAGCTCCTACTTTCAAAGTTCCTGCAAATATGTTAGCTGATATTAAAAGCCAAATAAAACAATGTAATAATATTTTTTTCATAATTTCTACTTCTCCCTTCTAAAATAAATTCTAATAAAAAATCTCTATCACCACCGAGTAATAGAGATTGGTTAAAAGTCTTTTATTGACTTCCATCTATCTGGAATTAGCACCACATCTAATGACAGGTTGCTGAAACTTCATAGGGCCAGTCCCTCGGTTTCTCTCGATGGTTATTGATTTGTTATTTTGAGTAATGATACATCAAAAACAAAAATTTGTCAATAGCTTTTATTTAATTATTTTCTATTTTTAAAGCTCTAAAAGAATTTAAAACTGCAAGAATTGTTACACCTGTATCAGCAAAGACAGCCATCCACATATCAGCAATACCTAAAGCACTCAAAATTAGAGCAATAGCCTTTACTCCAAAAGCTAAAGCAATATTTTGCATAGCAATCTTCATAGTTTTTTTAGAACTTTTGATTGCAGTTACTATTTTACTAGGCTCATCAGTCATAATAACAACATCAGCAGCTTCTATTGCAGCATCTGAACCCATAGCTCCCATAGCTATTCCAACATCTGCTCTTGCAAGTACAGGAGCATCATTTATACCATCACCAACAAAAGCTACATTTCCTTTAGATTTTTTATTACTTATAATTTCTTCAAATTTACTTACTTTATCTTGTGGTAAAAGATTAGTATAAATTTCATCAAGTCCTAATTCTTCTCCAACTTTTTTACCCACTTTTTCAATATCACCAGTAAGCATAATAGATTTTTTAACTCCTATATCTTTTAAACCTTCTATTGTCTTTTGAGCATCTTTTTTTATTTCATCAGAAATAACTATATATCCAGTAAATTTATTATCTATTTCCACATAAAGAATAGTTCCAATATCATCAATAATAAAGTCACTAGGAACATTTACTAATTTTTCATTTCCAACAATTATTTTCGTATTATTAATAAGAGCTTCTATACCTTTACCAGAAATTTCTTTTATACTATTTATAGAATTTTTATCAATTTCTTTATTATAATATTTTTGTATAGACTTTGATATAGGGTGATTTGAGCCTGATTCAGCCATAGCAACAAGAGAAATAAATTCATCTTCTTTTATGTTTTTATCAAGAACCACAACCTTTTGAACATTAAATACTCCTTTAGTCAATGTTCCTGTTTTATCAAAAACTACTGTATCAACTTTTGATAATATTTCTAAATAGTTTCCACCTTTTATAAGAATCCCTGCTCTTGAAGCAGCTCCTATTCCACTGAAAAAACTTAAAGGAACAGAAATTACAAAGGCACAAGGACAAGACACAACTAAAAATGATAGAGCTCTAAATATCCAAAGTCTAAAATTATATTCTCCACTTATGATTGGTGGTAAAATAGCTAGCAATACCGCTAAACTTATTACTATTGGTGTATATATTTTTGCAAATCTTGTAATCAATCTTTCAGATGTTGATTTTTTAGCAGCAGCATTCTCAACTAAATCTAATACTTTATTAACTGTCGAATCAAAATATTCTTTTGTAACTTTTGCTAAGATTAAAGCATTTAGATTTATACAACCACTTAATATACTTGCTCCTTCTCTCACTTCAACTGGGATAGATTCTCCAGTAAGAGCTGAAGTATCAAGAGTAGTTTCACCCTTTATAATAATGGCATCAAGTGGGACTCTTTCACCGGGTTTGATTTCAATTATTTCATCAATTTGTACCTCATCAGGATCAACTTTTATAGATTTATTGTCTCTAATAACATTAGCATATTCAGGTTTAATATCCATCATATCTGCAATAGATTTTCTTGATTTATTAATTGCATAGCTTTGAAATAATTCTCCAACTTCATAAAAAAGCATAACTGCAACAGCTTCTGGATACTCACCTATCATAATAGCTCCTAATGTTGCCACTGTCATTAGAAAATTTTCATCAAAAAAATCTCCTTTTTCAACATTCTTTACAGCTTTTAAGACAGTGTCCTTTCCAAGTAATATATAGGCTGCTAACATTAAAATAAGTTGCAAATTTTGAGTCATTCTTACAAATAATGCTATTGCAAATAATATAGCAGAAATAATAATTATTACTTCCTTTTTCTTCTTCATTTTACACCAACCAATCACCTTTTATATTTATGCCTTCACCATATTAACATCAGGTTCAACTTCATTTATAAGTTTTTTCACTTTTTCTACAATATCTCCAATGTTTTCATCAACACTTTCAAGGGTCATTTTAGTGGTCATAAAATTAATTACAACAGATTTTACACCTTCTAATTTAGAAACTTTTTCTTCAATTTTAGCTGCACAATGAGCACAATTTAATCCTTCTAACTTAAAAACTTTTTTCATACTATTCATCTCCCTTTTTATCTTCTTGTATATGTATTAAACCTTGTTCAAAAATTTCTTTTACGTGGTTGTCTGATAAAGAATAAAGAACTTCTTTTCCAGATTTTCTAAATTTTACTAAATCAGCTTCTCTTAAAGCTCTTAATTGATGAGACACTGCTGACTTTGTCATATTTAAAACATTTGCTATATCACAAACACACATTTCAGTTACATCTAAAGCCCAAAGTATTCTAATTCTTGTTCCATCTCCTATAACCTTAAAGAAATCAGATAAATCTCCAAGAAGTTCATCATCTGGAAATTTCTTTTTTACCTTATCAACTAATTCTTGATTTACACTATCACAGTCACAGGAATTTACAGTTTTAGTTGTTTTCATAATTCACCTCTTTAATATCAATTAAATTTATATAATAATTGATTACTTATTCAACTATATTATAATTGAATATATACTCAACTGTCAAGTATTTTTTTATTTTTTTTGTAAAGAATTAAAAATAACATAGAAATAAAAGAAAACATGTTATAATATAAATAATAAATATTTTAGACTAAGGAGGTAGTTATGAAAAGAATACCAATAGGACTAAGTGATTTTAAACATTTAATAGAGGAAAATTTTTATTATTTTGATAAAACAAAATTTATAGATGAAATAATACAAGACGGAGCACAGGTAAAATTATTTACAAGACCTAGAAGATTTGGAAAAACATTAAATATGTCAATGTTAAAGTATTTTTTTGATATAAAAGAGGCAGAAGAAAATAGAAAAATATTTAAAGATTTATATATAGAAAAAACAGATTCTTTTAAAGAACAAGGGCAATATCCAGTAATATTTTTATCATTAAAAGATTTAAAAGCAAGAACTTGGGAAATAATGGAAAAAGATATAAAATCAACAGTTGCAAGTTTATTTTCTGAATATAAATATCTATTAAAAGATTTAGATAAATTTGATACTATTACATTTGAAAATGTTATTATGAAAAATATAGAACTGGAAAATTTAAAGGAAATATTAAAATTTTTAACAAAAATTCTATATGAAAAATATAATAAAAAAGTAATAGTACTAGTAGATGAATATGACAGCCCATTGGTATCAGCCTATATAAATGGATATTATGAAAATGCAAAAGACTTCTTTAAAACTTTTTATAGTTCAGTTCTAAAAGATAATAATTATTTACAAATGGGAGTTTTAACTGGAATAATAAGAGTAATAAAGGCAGGAATATTCTCAGATTTGAATAATTTAAGTACCTATACAATATTAAGTTATGACTATACAGATAGTTACGGATTAACAGAAGAAGAAGTAGAGAAAAGCCTTAAAGATTATGGAATAGAAGCTGAAATATCAAAAGTAAAAGATTGGTATGATGGATATAAATTTGGAGATAGTGAAGTATATAATCCTTGGAGTATACTAAATTTTTTACAAGATAAAG
>ERZ773087.1573-NODE-1573-length-13982-cov-12.606304_pt1 | contig 13982 bp, 15 predicted proteins | sample MGYA00511375_ERZ773087 | MGnify/ENA primary metagenome ERZ773087 (study PRJEB29015, sample SAMEA2737995) | human oral metagenome | biome: human oral; feature: human-associated habitat; material: dental | place: China | collected 2063 ...
AGCTCTCCGGCAAGCCGGTCGTGCTCTTCGGCTCGTGGGGCTGGGGCGCAGGCGCATGGATGGAGACGTGGTCCGAGCGCACGACGGAAGCAGGTGCAAAGCTCGTCAACACCTTCATCGTCGAGAACGAGCCCGACGAAGAGGGCGTGCAGGGCAGCAAGGATCTCGGCGCAGAGCTCGTCAGCGCGCTCTAAGACGCACTGCATTTTACGATGGAAAAACAGAGTCGCTTCGCGCGGAGCGGCTCTTTTTCTATGCACCGTACAGTTGTCTGGCAGGAATTTTTAGCCTGTATAGAGAATCTATACAGATATGCGCTTATGCGGTTATAGATGCTTATGTTGATAGAGATAAAGGGAAAGGGTGAATGATCTATGGGGACTGAGGCAACGGCAGCCGCCGTGCAGACGGTGGGCTTTCTGCACCCCGTGATGGCGGATGTGATGACGATACTCTCGTTCGTTCTCGTCGTGGCGAGTGTTGCGATCGCTGCTGTTGCGACGCACTATGCGTGGCGGCAGACAGGAGGGACGGTCGACGTCATCGAGGGACATGTCTCGTGGCTGCGTACGGAGGCGGAGCGCCTTTCGGCAGAGATTCAGGCGTCTGTGGCAAAGGATAGTCAGACGGCGCTCCATGTCGCGTCGCTCAAGGAGCAGGTCGGACAGCTCGAGATCCGTCTCGTGCAGCTCGAGGAGCAGGCAAAGCTCCATGCCGCACAGCTCGAGGAGCTGAAAACGCAGCCAGTCGCCGTGCCGCCTCCGCCGGAGCCCGAGCCAGAACCGATACCTGAGCCTGAGCCGGAACCCGCACCGGAGCCGGAGGAGGAGATCGACCTCGACGCCCTGCTCGAGAGCAAGCCGATCTGGCAGGATCTGCTCGATGACTATCACGCTATGCGGGAGACCTTCTCGCCCGAGCGCGGTGCGGAGCTGTGCCAGCCCATCATTGACAAGTACGGACTGCACCTCCTGATCTGCTCGGATCATGCGGCAACGGAGAACGGCAAGACGATGCCGAAGTTCGAGACGGTCGATGATGTCAACGAGGCGACGTTCTGGGCATACGACATCCCAGGACAGCCGAACGACTTCGCCGTCATCCCGAGCCCCATGTTCCCGTACGATCAGAAGATGCACGAGGAAGCGGGCATGAAGGAGACCTTCGCCACGCGCTACGAGGCAGGCAAGAGCTACGACAAGCTCACTGTCGATATGCCCGCGCTCTTCTCCCTGCGCAAGGACAAGTGGAACATCGAGCAGCCGGGGCTGCTGAAGCTCGTGGAGTGAGTGTTGTTTTGAAATGGAAAGAGCCGCACTGAGACGTGATCTCGGTGCGGCTCTTTTGTGTACGATATGTACTGTTGTCATTTATAGTTATTGTGCTGATGCAATTCCATGGGAAAGTCGCCGTACTTTATTCTTTTCTCTTTTCTGTTATTTTTTCTTGTTGCCCACATCCTTGAGGCACGCCTGCAAGAGAATCTGGTTGATGAGGATGTCCGTGTTCGCGGGGGCGATGGCGGCGCCGTCCACGAGTGTGCTCCACGCACCCGCATAGTCCTTCGTGTGGATGAGGGCGACGGTGAGGGCGCTGTAGCTTGCCGCATTCGTTGGCATGCGGCGGATGGCATCGCGCAGGGGGGTGACGGCCTTTGCGGCGTTGTTCTCCGCAAGGAGAGCAAGCCCGTAGTTGTGCAGGGCGGCGGCATCATCGGGGACAAGTTTTAAATACACCTCATAGGCGCGGCGTGCTTCCTTGATGCTCCCTGCGCCCGCATGTGCGAGGGCGATGCCGAGATACGGTTCTGTGCGCTTCGTATTGCGCTTCTGTGCGGCGGTAAAGTCGGCAAGCGCCTCGTCGTAGGCATTGCGGTGCAGATAGACGAGCCCGCGATAGATGTAGCCGTCTGCGTCAGCCGCCTGCATGAGGTGTGCGTTCGCGGCGCGTAGGGCGGCATCCGAGCCGTCAGGGGCGTGTGCTGCGTCGCGGATCATGAGGATCTCCTGACCGTAGTTTTTGCCAGGTACTGCCCAGACGCCGTTCAGCTGCGTCCAGCGCGTGAGCTGTCCGTAGATGTCGGGACGGTTCGTGCGGATGAGGTCATAGCGCGGGTCGACGATGGCGGCCTGTGGGCGCTCTTTGCGGCTGTAGGCGAGCAAATGCTGTATATGCGCGCGTGTACCCGTGCGGATGTCGGGGAAGGAGAGCCCCTTTGCGCCGTTGCCTGTTGCGCCAAGCCCGCAGAAATTGTTCTGCTTCCAGTCCACATCGCCGCCGTAGGCGAAGAAGCCCGTCTCCTTGAATGCCTGTGCGAGTGCAAGGTCGGCACGTACTCCCTCGTGCTCTGCCTCCTCGTAGTAGGCACGAACAAGTTCCTCGGGCGTGCCCGTGAGCTTCGGCCTCGGGTTGCGCCTGAGGAGGTAGGCGAGCATCTGCTCCTCGGTCGCCACCGCTTCGCCCGCGATCGTGATCTCGGTCGGATCGGGCAGGGGCATGCGGAGGATGTCTGGGTTCGCTGTGGGCTGGGCGAAATGCAGACCAGCGGCGAGTTTCGCATCGACCGTCATGCCCTGCGGAATGGAGGAGGGGAATGCGGGGCGCGGGATGGCGGCAGTTGTCTCTGCTGCCGCTGTGTATGCGGGGGCAGAGAGGAGTGCGGCGGCGGTGAGGGCGGCGGGCATGAATTTGAAGAACACGGGCATTTTCCTTTCGTTATTTTGTGCCGTAGAGCATACCGACGCCGCGCAGCATGAAGCGGACGGCGGGTGGCATCTCGATATTGCGCTCGGTGTTCGGAATGTAGGAGACATCGGCGATGCCCTGCTCCTTGAGATAGGCGACGAATACGTCCATATCGCCGTACATATCCCTGTTGCCGAAGGTATCGTGCAGGGCGAATGCGCCGCCCTTTTTCAGCACGCGCAGTGCCTCCTCGACGAGCATGAACTTATCCTTCTGCGTGCGTACCTCGTGAAAGACAAAATTGCTGACGACAGCATCGAAATAATTATCGGGAAAGTCGAGCTTTGCCGCATCCCCATGCTGGAATGCGCAGCGCTCCGAAACGCCCTCGGCGGCGGCGTTCGACTCGCACTGTGCCTGTCCGTAGTTCCACATCGGCGGCCAGTAGTCGATGCCCTGCACCTCTGCGAGCGGGAAGCGCTTTGCCGTTGCAATCGTGAGCGCGCCCGAGCCGCAGCCAACGTCAAGCGCCCTGCCGAGCCCGTCCCACGGCAGCTGATCGAGCAGATACGCGTGGATGCGCCGCATGAGCCCGCCACCCTCGAAATCAAACACGCGGCGGCAGTAGTACATATAGAGGACGACGATGGTCGCGACGCCGGCGAGAATCGCGAGGATGAAGAAGGGCGCGGTCACGCGGTCGTATACGATGGCATAGAGTGCCGTGAGCACATAGAGTACGGCGGCGATGGCGACCAGCGTTTTCATCATCGGCGTGGAGATCCAGTTGCCGTAGTTCGTCTTCATATCTTCTTCTCCTTTGCAAGGGATGCGATGACTGCATCCACCTCGTTGTTGACTTCTGTACGCAGCTCTTTCAGCGCGTGCGAAAACGCGGCTTCCTCTACGCCGTAGGTGTGCTGTAGATCGTATTCAAGCGGGAGCCACGTCGCGGGATCACCCTCGTTATGCGTGATAACCGCCTCCATGCGGTCGAGTGCCTTCGCGAGCCGTGCCTCCTCTGTTTCACACGCATCCATCTCAGCGAAGAGGTCGCGCACCTCGGCCGCATATGGGGACGGGAGGGCATCGATCCACTGGTTGCGGAGCGCGTGCTCGCGTGCACGGTCGGCATCCGTTTTCTCGAACGTCGGAATGTCGCCCGTAAAGACCTCGCCCATATCGTGCAGGAGCGCCATGAGGAGGACGCGCGTGAGATCAGCGGCGGGGAACTGCTCGCGCAGGAAGTACGCCATCAGCGCCATCCGCCAGCTGTGCTCTGCGACACTCTCCTGCCGCCCCGACTTCATCCACGCGTGACGCGTGCGCTCCTTGAGACCGGCGATACAGTGCATAACGGCGAGGTATTCCTTTGGCGACATAGCTGCTCCTTTTCGTGTATGAGAAAGTGTCTCTATTATAGCACAGGTAAAGCACAAGTGGAAATGTGCTTGAAATGAAAGTGTTTCCCATTGCCCTTGTCAACACGCCTCTCATATAGTATGATAGGAAACTATAGGAATCGGGGGATTCCTATCAGGGAGGAATGTGTGTGAGTCAGAAAATGGGCGTGCTCGGTCCCGTGGGGACGCACAGCGAGGCGGCGGCGCTCTATCTCATGGAGTGGCAGCAGCTCGATCGCGAGATCGTCTGCTATGCCGACATCGGTGAGTGTCTGCATGCGGTGGAGACAGGGGCAGTGGACGCTGCGTTCGTGCCCGTGGAGAACTCGCTCGAGGGCGCGATTGCCGTGACGCTCGACACACTCGCACGCTCGGATATGCTGCGCGTTCGGCGCGAGGTGATCTGGCCTGTGCACAACTATCTCATGGCGCGCGCGGACGGCGAGATTCGCGCGATCTACTCGCACGCACAGCCCATCGCGCAGTGCCGCGATTTCCTCCTGCGGCATTGTCCGCAGGCGGAGATCATCAAGACCGCGAGCACGGCGCGCGCGGCGGAGATTGTCGGTGCATCTCCCGCAGAGGCGGGTTTGGCGGCAATCTGCACACACCGCGCGGGGGCTTTGAACGGTCTCATTGAGATCGCGGGCAAGATCGAGGATCGCGGCTCGAACTGCACGCGCTTCTTCGAGGTTGTGCGTGACGGGACTGTCGCTCCTCCGGCGGAGCCACCTGATACGGTACTCCTCGTCTGCCAGATTGACGGCGCGCGCGCGGGGGCGCTCTACAATGTGCTCGGTGAGTTCGCACGCCGCGCGGTGAACCTCACGCGCATCGAGTCGCGTCCTGCCCGCACAGAGCTCGGCGCGTATATGTTCTTTTTCGATCTGGATGCGCACAGCTCTGCCGATGCCCTGCGCGATTCCATTGATGCCGTCGCAGAGAAGAGTGTCTGGCTGAAGGTGCTCGGTGCTTTCCCGGTACACACAGCACACAACGAATAGTGAAGGAGAGGATACAATGGTCGTTATTATGAATTCGGATGCTACACAGGCAGATATCGAGGGCGTCATCCGCGCCATCAAGGAGAAGGGGCTTGAGGCGAAGGTCATGGAGGGCGCGCGGCAGAAGATTGTCGGCGTTATCGGCGACAAGACGAAGCTCGCGGCGACCCCGCTCGACGCCATGCACGGCGTTGAGACGACCGTTTCGATCTCCAAAAGCTATAAGCTCGCGAGCCGCGAGTTCCATCCCGCGCCGACAGTTGTTGACATCCGCGGCATAAAGATTGGCGACGGCACGCCCGTCGTCATGGCGGGTCCCTGCGCCGTCGAATCACGCGAGCAGCTGCTGGAGACGGCAGAGCTCATCAAGTCGGGTGGTGCGCAGTTCATCCGCGGCGGTGCGTACAAGCCGCGCACCTCGCCCTATGCGTTCCAGGGGCTCGAGGAAGAGGGGCTGAAATACCTCGCCGAAGCGCGTGAAAAGACCGGGCTCGCTGTCGTCACCGAGGTGACAGTTGTCGAGGCTGTGGATACGGTCGCTGCCTACGCAGACCTCCTGCAGATCGGCGCGCGCAATATGCAGAACTTCGGTCTCCTGAAGGCGGTTGGACGTGCGGGCAAGCCCGTCATGCTCAAGCGTGGACTCGCCGCGACCATTGACGAGTGGCTGAACGCCGCTGAGTACATCATGAACGAGGGCAATCCGAACGTCATCCTCTGCGAGCGCGGCATCCGCACCTACGAGACGTACACGCGCAACACGTTTGACATCAGTGCGATTGCAGCGATCAAACATCTCTCGCACCTGCCGATCATCGCCGACCCGAGCCACGGCACGGGCAAGTGGCGCATGATCAAGCCGATGTCCCTCGCCTCCATCGCGGCGGGTGCGGACGGACTCATCATCGAGGTGCACCCGAATCCCGCGCGCGCCCTCTCCGATGGCCCGCAGTCCCTCACGCCTGAGAACTACCGCGACCTGATGAAGAGTGTGCAGAAGCTCAGCCGCTTTATGAAGGATGAGGCGATCGAGCCGATGGTGATGGAGTAAAAGCATCATAGAAATAGAAAAGGAGACAATCCGCGCGGATTGTCTCCTTTTGATTTCGGACTATGACGCTCAGACCTCAGCGATCACCTCGATCTCGCAGAGTGCGCCGGCGGGCAGTGCCTTTGCCGCGACGCAGGAGCGGGCGGGCTTGCCCGTGAAGTGGCGGGCATAGACCTCGTTGAATGCGGCGAAGTCGCCCATGTCCGCGAGGAAGCAGGTGGTCTTGACGACGCGTGTGAGGTCGGTGCCGGAGGCAGCGAGGACGGCTCTGAGATTCGCACAGACCTGCGCTGCCTGTCCCTCAACGGTGTCCGACGTGATCTTCCCTGCGGCGGGGTCGATGCCGATCTGTCCCGAGGTGTAGATGAGATTGCCGACGCGCATCGCCTGGCTGTAGGGGCCAAGGGCTGCGGGGGCGTGGTCAGAGTGAATTGTTTCCATATGAAAAACCTCCTGATAAAAAGGAAGCCGTCTCATATACAGGCGGCTTCCTTTTGTTTCCCAATAATCTACTTACGCAATCGTCGTGACGCGGACGGCGACGGAGCCGCCCTCGTTGTAGGTCATGCCCGCGACCATGACGACCTTGTCGCCCTCCTTGACGTAGCCGTGCGAGAGTGCGCCGCGCGTGCAGGACTCGATCATGTCCTCGACACTCGTCCACTTGCGTCCCTGCATGGGGTAGACACCCCAGCGCAGGTTGATGTGACGCGCAATCATCGGGCTTGGTGCGTAGGCGACGATCATCGCCTTCGGGCGGTACTTCGACACAACGCGCGTCGTGTAGCCGGACTGGGTCGGCGTGAGAATCGCAGCCGCGCTCGTCTCATAGGCGAGCTGCACGGTAGCGTGTGAGACGGCATCCGTCACCGAGGAGCGCTCACGGATGCTGCGCGAGCGGATGATCGTGTCGTACTCAAGCGATTCCTCCATGCGCAGGGCAATCGTGCTCATCGTCTTGACCGCCTCGACGGGATAGTCACCGCTTGCCGTCTCACCCGAGAGCATGATCGCGTCCGCACCGTCGAAGATCGCGTTGCCGACGTCCGAGACCTCAGCGCGCGTCGGGCGCGGGTTCGTCGTCATGGACTCGAGCATCTGCGTAGCAACGATGACGGGCTTGCCGACCGCGTTGCACTTGCGGATGATCTCCTTCTGGATGACAGGAACGTCCTCCGCAGGAACCTCGACACCGAGATCGCCGCGCGCGACCATGATGCCGTCCGAGACCGCGAGGATTTCATCAAAATTGTTGACACCTGCGAGATTTTCGATCTTCGGGATGATCTCCATGTGACCGCCGTGCTTTGCAATCAGGTGGCGAATCTCCTCCACGTCTGCCGGACGCTGGATGAACGATGCCGCAACGAAGTCCATGTCGTTCTGGATGCCGAAGATGATGTCGCGCTCGTCCTGCTCGGAGATCGCGGGCAGACTCAGCTCGATGCCTGGCGCCGCAACGCGCTTGCGCGTCGACATGGGGCCGCTGTTCTGAACCGTCGTCACAATGTCCTTGCCGCGGATTTCATCAACGACAAGCCCGACGAGACCGTCCGAGAGAAGCAGCGTGTCGCCCGGCTTCACCTCACTGTAGAGCTTCTTGTGATTGACACTGACGTGCGTCGCGTCGCCCGGCGTGTCCTCGTAGGTCAGCGTGAACTTCTGCCCCTTTTCGAGCTGCACCTTGCCGTCTGCGAACTCGCCGAGGCGCATCTCGGGCCCCTTTGTGTCGAGAATGAGCGAGATCACCTTGCCCGAGCGCTCCGCCGCCGCGCGCACCTTGTTGATGCGCACGAGATGCTCCTCATGCGAGCCGTGCGAGAAATTGAAGCGCGCGCAGTTCATCCCGTTCTCGATGAGTGCGTCAACAATTCCCTCGGGATCCGTTGCCGGACCCTGCGTGCATATGATTTTCGTCTTTTTCAGCATAACATATCCCCCGCTTTTGTCCCTGAAAGTTAAACCTATTCACATTCTACACTCTTTTGCACGAGAAGTAAAGGTTATTCCTATCAGGAGAGCACTTGGGATGGGCTTATCATATGCGATCAACTGCGATATAATTAAATAAAAGTGAGGGGATAAGATGATTCATCCGATTTGCAAGATAGATATTGCATTATACTCCGTTGTCACATCGGATATCCAAACAGATGAGGTTATCATCACGGACGAACGTATCGAACACATCCGCGCACATCATGGAGATGATTTTGAAATTTATAGAGAATATTTTTCAGAAATTTTGAGAGCGCCGGACTATATTTTAGAAAATAAGCCAAATACTGCGGAGATACTGAAAGAAATTGTTCACAATGGAAAGAAATGTAAACTGATATTGCGCCTTCAAACATCAACCGATCCCCCGATCTATAGGAATGCAATCATAACCTTTCTACACATTCGTGACAGTGAGTGGAACCGGCTTCTGCGAAACAAGAAAATACTTTACACAAACAGTAACCTAATGATATAATGAAAGCAACCTAAATAGTAATCTGAGGTGGGAGATTCCGTCCAGCCCACACGCCGATGGTATGACAGGGGAAACCCGAGTAGATGCAGGAGACTTGGACGCCTGCCGGATTACTATGATCGGCAGCCGCTCAGCAATGGGCGGCTTTTTATATTCCCCGCGCAAGAATACACGAATCCAATTTGACAAACAAAACGCTTTTCTATTATGATGAAGCGTATTATTTTTGGAAAGGGTGGTTTTATGGACTTCCTCAATTCTCTTGTTGGCTCGATCAACGACTTCCTGTGGACTTATATCATCATCGTCGTGCTCGTCGGCTCCGGACTCTGGTTCACGCTGTCGACGGGGCTCGTCCAGCTGCGCGCGCTGCCCGAGATGGTGCGCCTGCTCGCGGGCGATCTCGGACGGCGTCCGAGCGGACGCAAGGCGATCTCCTCGTTTCAGGCGTTCTGCGTGAGCACCGCCTCGCGCGTCGGCGTCGGCAACATTGCGGGCGTTGCCATCGCGATCGTCACGGGCGGTCCGGGGGCTGTCTTCTGGATGTGGGTCATCGCCTTCATCGGGACGGCGACGGGCTTTGTCGAGAGCACGCTCGCCCAGATCTACAAGATTTCGCGTGGACACGGACTCTTTCACGGCGGTCCCGCGTACTACATTCAGAACGCCCTCGGTCAGCCGGCGGTGGCAAAGCTCTTTGCTGTCCTCATCTCCGTCACGTTCGGTCTGATCTACGTATCCGTGCAGGCAAATACGATTGCGCTCTCAATGGAGAAGGCATTCGGCATCGACACGTGGGTCATGGGTGCGGTGCTCGCGATTCTCTCGGGTGCGGTCATCTTCGGCGGCATTCAGCGCGTGGCAAACTTCTCAACCCTGCTCGTCCCCGTGATGGCGGGCATCTATCTTCTCATCGCCGCCATCATCATCGTCCTCCACATCGACCAGGTGCCCGCGATGTTCGCGCTCATCCTGCATGACGCATTCAGCCCGCAGGCTGCTGTCGGCGGCGGCATCGGCACCGCCATCCTCACGGGCATCCGACGCGGACTCTTCTCGAACGAGGCAGGCGAAGGCTCGATCCCGAACGCGGCGGCGACCGCGAACGTCACGCACCCCGTCAAGCAGGGGCTTGTGCAGGCATTCGGCGTCTACGTCGATACGTGGATCGTCTGCTCGGCGACCGCGTTCATCGTCCTCCTCACGGGGCAGTACACCATCGGCGGCGATACAACGGGCATCGCACTCGCGCAGGACTCACTTGCGAGCGCCTTCGGCCCGTGGGCCTCGAGCCTTCTCGCCGTCCTCATCTTTCTCTTTGCATTCAGCTCCGTCGTCGGCAACTACTACTACGGCGAGATCAACATCCACTTCTTCGGCGGCAACACGAAGCGGGCGCTTCTCATCTACCGCCTCGGTGTCGTTGCGATGGTCTTCTTCGGCTGCGTCGCCGCGCTCGGACTCGTGTGGAATCTCGCCGACCTCTTCATGGCGATGATCTGTCTCACGAACCTCTACGCCATCGCGCGCCTTGCACCGCTTGCACGCATCGCGCTTGCGGACTACTTCGCGCAGAAAGCGGCGGGAAAGAACCCCGTATTCGATGTCTCCATCATGCCTGACCAGAAGGGCATTACGGCGTGGGGTGAGGATCAGTTCAAGCCGCAGAAACATTGATATCAGAATGGCAAAAGAGAGATCGGCTGCCTCTCGCTGGGCGCTGCGATCTCTCTTTTTTCTTGACAAGGGGGCGTGAGTCGTGCTAGACTAGCAAGCGTTGCAGAAGTGAATAGTTTTTTTGAATACCGTGGAGAGTTGTCCGAGTGGTTGAAGGAGCACGCCTGGAAAGCGTGTGTGCGGTGATACCGTACCGAGAGTTCGAATCTCTCACTCTCCGCCATTTTTATTGATTTTTCTCAGGGCGGGCTGCAATGCCTTGGTCTCGCGCAATGGGGCTCTGTGAACCCCGTCAGGTCCGGAAGGAAGCAGCGGTAAGCGGATCGTCACATGTGCCGTGAGGGTGCCTGGGGATTGTGGCCTGCCGTGGGAGAAATCGGAATGCTGACGCAGCCTGAGAAGGGCTGCTTTTTTATTGAGAAAAGTGAGGAGGTCTGACGATGTCGTACGTTGCGCTGTACCGTCGCTGGCGGCCAGAGACATTCGCCGATCTCGTGGGGCAGGAGCATATCAGTCGCACGCTTGCACGCGCCGTCACATCGGGGCAGACGAGTCACGCCTACCTCTTTACGGGGCCGCGTGGCACGGGCAAGACGAGCACGGCGAAGATTCTCGCGCGTGCGCTGAACTGCGCTGAGGGGCCGACGCTCACGCCATGCGGCGTCTGCGATTCCTGCCGTGCGATCAGCGACGGCTCGTCGATGGATGTGTTCGAGATTGACGCGGCGTCAAACCGCGGCATTGATGAGATTCGCGATCTGCGCGAGTCCGTGAAGTTCGCGCCGACGGAAGGGCGCTATAAGATCTACATCATCGACGAGGTGCACATGCTGACGACGGAGGCGTTCAACGCCCTCCTCAAGACGCTCGAGGAGCCGCCTGATCGCGTTCTCTTCATCCTCGCGACAACGGAGCCGCACAAGGTACCACCGACGATTCAGTCACGCTGTCAGCGCTATGACTTCCATAGGATTACGGTGACGGAGATTCGCGACCGCCTCGTGCATGTCTGCGCAGAGTCGGGCATCGCGGCGGATGAGGACGCACTCGGCATCATCGCCGTCCAGGCGGACGGCGGCATGCGTGACGCACTCTCGATTCTCGATCAGTGCACCGCCCTCGCGGAGGGCACGCTTACGGCAGAGCGCGTACAAGAGGCACTTGGACTCGTTGGGCGCGCGTGGATTGAGAAGATGGCGCTGCAAATTGCCGACCGTGCGGCGGCACCGCTCATCACGCAGCTCGGGGAGCTGCTGCAAAATGGGCGCGAGCTGCGGCAGATTCTCACGGAACTCGCCCAGTATTTCCGCAGCCTCATGATCGTCGGTGTGGGCGGCACGCTTGGGTCGGCAGAACTGCCCGACGGACAGGCGGAGGCGTTACGGGAGGCTGCGGCACGCTTCACGCAGGAGGAGATTATGGCGATCCTGCGGAAGCTGAACGAGGCGATGCAGGAGATCCGCGTCTCGCCGCAGCCACGCATTGCGGCGGAGAGCATGCTCATCGGCCTCTGCCGGCCTGCGGATGCCGCACCTGCGGGGGCGCCTGTCACCGTGTCGAATCCCGCCGATACGGCGCGCATTGCACGACTCGAGGCGGAGGTGCGGCGCCTGACGGAGCAGGTTGCAGCGGGTGGCGTGTCTGCGGCGGGGAAGGCTGCGGGGCAAAAGTCGGACGTACAGGGCGTGCCCGCTCCTGCACCGCAGACAGCGCCAAAAGCTGCACCGCCGAAGCGCATTGCGAAGAGAGGGGGGGCAGATCCATCTGTCCCGTCTGAACCTCGTCAACTGGACGCCGCGCTCTGGAAGTCCTTTCAGGCACGGCTCAAGGAGCGGCACAGGCTCGCTGCCTCGCTGCTCTCAGGCGCGGGCTATGAGGGCGCAACCGAGACACATTTCTTCATCCGACCTGCGACGGATATGGCACGCGACTATATTACGAATCGACACCGTGCGGTGTTCGAGGAGGTTATGTCAGAGCTCGCGGGTCGTCCCCTCGTCATCGTCTGTACGGGCGGCGAGGAGGAGAGTGCTCCTCCTTCTGCGGCGGCGAAGGCACCGGAGTATCCCACACCTGTGACGGAGTTGCTGAAGATCGCGGGCGAGGGGGCACGCGTTGAAGAGGTTGCGTCTCCTGCGCCGCGCATTGCACCGAAGGCGGCACCGCCCACACCTGCGCCTGCCGCAGAGGATGAGGCGTACGAGGTGTACGAGCCGACGCCGGACGAGGAAGCGGAGATGTTTGGGGACGATGAGCTACCGCCGGACGAGAATACTTGACGTTATGAGCAGATTTTGTTAGGCTAGGCATATCATTTCTACAATAAAGGAGAGTTACTATGTTTAACGGCGGCGGCAATATGGCCGGCATGATGAAAAAAGTCCAAAAGATGCAGAACGAGATGAAGAAGATGCAGGACGAATTGCGCAAAAAGACGGTCGAGGTCTCCTCGGGCGGCGGCGCAGTGAAGATCGTCATGGATGGCGAGAAGCAGGTGCAGAGCCTTATCATTGCTCCCGCAGCAGTCGATCCAGAGGACATCGAAATGCTGCAGGATCTCATCTCGGCTGCGTTCAATGAAGCAACGAAGAAGGTTGATGAGATGATGGCACAGGAGATGGGTAAACTTACGAGTGGGCTCGGACTGCCGCCGGGACTCCTCTGAGATGCAGCATATCGCACCACTCACACAGCTCATGGAGCAATTTCGAGCGCTGCCGGGGATTGGGGCAAAGACTGCGGCGCGCCTCGCCTACCATGTTCTCGATATGGATATGGAGCGGGCGCGTCGGCTTGCCTCTGCAATTATTGAGGCAAAGGAGAAGATCGGCTTCTGCTCCACCTGCTTCAACCTCACGGACAGTGACCCGTGCGCCATCTGTACGACGGAGAAGCGAGACCATCGGACAATCTGCGTCGTCGAGCAGCCGCCCGATGTGGCGGCGATGGAGCGCATGAACGACTATAACGGCGTGTATCACGTCCTGCACGGCGCACTCTCGCCAATCGAGGGCGTGGGGCCGAACGACATCCGCATCCGCGAGCTTGTGACGCGCGTCGGGACGGCGGATGTGCAGGAGGTCATTGTTGCGACCAATCCGAACGTCGAGGGCGAGGCGACTGCCATGTATATTGCAAAACTGCTCAAACCGATGGGCGTGCGCGTTACCCGCATTGCACACGGACTGCCCGTCGGCGGCGATCTCGAGTATGCAGACGAGGTGACGCTCGCACGCGCCATGGAGAACAGAAGGGAGATCTAGTTTGGACATCATTGCAGGCATTGCCATCGGCATCATTGTATTTGCGATCCTTGGGAAACTCATTGCGCTGCCGTTCTGCATCCTGTGGAAGCTCATTACAAACAGCATTGTCGGCGCCATTATCTTGTGGGCGATCAATCTCCTCGGTGTCGGCATCGAGATTACCTTTCTCAAGGCACTCATCGTCGGTATTCTTGGCATCCCCGGCGTTATTCTCGTGCTGCTCGCGCATATGATGTGAGCACTCACACAAAAAGTTGAGAAAAAATGAAAAAGGGGGTTGACGAGGAGTCAACCTCTATGTTATATTATGACAGTCGCGCCGATGAGGCGGTGAAAGCGGAGAAAAACGCTGGAAGCCTTATATCGCGCAGGATGTACCCTGAAAACTACACAATGCAAAACATGTTAGAATTGAACTAA
>ERZ773087.1574-NODE-1574-length-13982-cov-3.994758_pt1 | contig 13982 bp, 9 predicted proteins | sample MGYA00511375_ERZ773087 | MGnify/ENA primary metagenome ERZ773087 (study PRJEB29015, sample SAMEA2737995) | human oral metagenome | biome: human oral; feature: human-associated habitat; material: dental | place: China | collected 2063 ...
ATTTATGTCTACATGTTTATACTCTCGGTTTTATCCGGCTACATCGCGGTTTTTGCAAAAGCGCAAATCAGCAGCGCGCTCCACTGGGCTAATATCTTGATAACGGCGACGTCTCAGGGTTTACTAGTTGGCGCATGGTACGACGTGGATGACGTGGAGGATGTTTAAATTTGGCTATAAAATGCGCGAGTAACGGCTCTGCACAGTTTAAATTTGACCTGCCCAGCGCCAAAATTTGGCAAATTTGAGTTAAATTTTAGCTCCGACCGGCTTTGTTAAATTTGCCATAGCGCCGCTCGCAAATTTATTTTTATAAAATAGACAAGCATAGATTTTACCGCCGTTCGCGTCAAAAAGGCGCGGGTTTAGCCGCCTGAGTATAAATTTAACGGCCGAGTCAAATTTGACACATTTAGGCAAATTCTCGCGAGGCCGTTTGCCGCATCGCGCGTCAAATTTGACCCAAACTCGCCCTACCCGTTCATCTTGGATAGCTTCTCGTTTTTGAGGTTTGCCTCCATCTGGCGTATCTCCTCCTCGCCGCTCCTTACGATACCTTTGTCGCACTCGAAGTTTTTGGCGTCTATCTTTTTCGGATATTCGACGTTTGCTAGGATGTATCTAAAAAGGTTTATGCGAGCCTGCTTTTTGCTATCTGAAACGATGATCGTCCACGGACAAAAAGGCGTGTTTGAGGCTAGCAGCATCGAGTATTTGGCGATGGTGTACTGATCCCAGAGCTCCTGGCTTTTCTCGTCCACTGGGGAGATTTTAAACTGCTTGAGCGGATCGGTGAGGCGCTCTTTGAAGCGCTTTTTTTGCTCCTCTTTTGAGACCGAGAGGTAAAATTTAAAGAAAATTATGCCCGAGTTTTTGATCATCTCCTCAAATTTAGGTACTTCGCGCAAAAACTCCTTGTGTTCCTCCTGCGTGCAAAAGCCCATAACGGGCTCCACGCCAGCGCGGTTGTACCACGAGCGGTCAAAGATCACGATCTCGCCGGCACTCGGTAAATGCGCGACGTAACGCTGGAAATACCACTGCGAGCGCTCGACGTCGCTCGGCTTTTCAAGCGCCACGATGCGGCATCCGCGTGGATTTAGATGCTCGGTTAGGCGCTTTATCGAGCCGCCCTTACCCGCCGCATCGCGCCCCTCGATGATGATGAGTACGCGCAGACCCTGCTCTTTTACGTGATTTTGAAATTTTAAAAGCTCGATTTGTAGCTTTCTAAGCTCGTGCTCGTAGTCGAATTTTACGCTATCCGTGCCGTTTTTACTCACTCTAAACCTCCTTTGGACATTTTTAAAATGTTACTATCAAATAATTAAAATTTAGCTAAAATATGCCTCTTAATTTAACATTTAACGCTGACTTTATGGGAGCTTGTGTAAAATGCAACAAAAATTTCAAGGAATATTATGATTTTTAGGATGATTTTTGCGGCGATTCTGACTTGCTGCGCTATGTTTGCCGAACCGCTTTCGGTCAAAGAAGCCTTCGGTCTCACCGCACACGCCGACGAGCAAAACGTCGAGTTTAGATTTGCCCCCGCGCCAAATATCCACGTCTATAAAGACAGCCTCGCAGCAAGCCTAGGTGACAAAAATCTAAACTCGCATCTAAACTTCCCAAAAGGCGAAATTTACGACGAACGCGAAGTTTATACGGGCAAATTTAGCCTTTTCGTGCCGATAAATTTGCTAAAAGGGCTTAGCGGCGGCGAAAATTTCACTCTAAAGCTCGAATACCAAGGCTGCGCCAAAGACGGCATCTGCTACCAACCGCAAGTGCTCAAATTTAGCGTCAAAAAGGGTCTTGGCGGCTACTCCGTCGCGCAGATCATAGAGGCCGCCGAGCCTGATTTTGCAAGCTCGCAAGCCCCGCTCTCCGAGCAAGACTCCATCGCCGCAAGCCTTAGCAGCGCAAATTTCATCCTCTCGCTCGCCACGTTTTTGGGCTACGGACTGCTACTCTCGCTCACGCCTTGCATCTTTCCGATGATCCCGATCCTATCATCTATCATCGTCTCAAAACAAGCTAGCAGCGCACAAGACGGCAAAAACGGCGCCGTAAATTTAAGCGCGGTAGACAAAAACTCGGTCAAATTTGATAGCAGTAACCCGCACGCTAAAAATGTCAAAAGCAAAAACTCGCGCAATTCGAGCGGCTTTTTCCTCTCTGTCGTCTACGTTTTTGCGATGGCCTGCGCCTACGCGGTAGCAGGCGTGGCGGCTAGCGTTTTTGGCTCGGGCGTGCAAAGCGCGCTACAAACCCCAGCCGTACTGATCGGCTTTAGCCTCGTTTTCGTCGCGCTCGCGCTTTCGATGTTCGGACTTTACGAGCTTCAGATGCCCCTTGCTATGCAAAATGCGCTTAACAAAAAAGCTCAAAGCAAAGGCGGAATAATCGGCGTTTTTGCGATGGGATTTTTATCCGCGCTCATCGCTAGCCCCTGCGTCGCCGCACCTCTTGCGGGTGCACTGCTTTATATCGCGCAGAGCGGAAACGCGCTATTTGGCGGGCTTGCGCTATTTGTGATGGGGCTTGGCATGGGCGTGCCGTTGCTACTTATCGGGGCAAGCTCGGGTAAAATTTTACCGCGACCGGGCGCATGGATGGATAAAATCAAGACGCTTTTTGGCTTTATCATGCTGATAATGGCGGTCTGGCTGAGCGCGCGCGTGCTGGGCGCTACGGCGGAGATACTGCTTTACGGCGTTATCGGTGTGTTTGCTAGTGTATTTTTCGGAGCTTTTGATGCGACAAGTAGCGAGCAAAGCGGCGGCAAAAAACTACTAAAAGGTGCGGCGCTATTAGCCTTTATCTACTCCGTCTTGCTGATCGTAGGCTCGTTTTCGGGCGCTAAATCAGCGCTAAATCCGCTCGAAGGTTTTAAAAATGCAGGCGGCGCAGGCGTAAATTTGAGCAAAAACGAACCGAATTTTATCGCCGTCTCAAATTTGACCGAGCTAGAAAATGCAGTAAAAAGCTCGTCTAGGCCCGTGCTAATCGACTTTTATGCGACTTGGTGCGCTAGCTGTAACGAGCTTGACGAGATCACTTTTAAAGACGAAGCCGTGCTAAAAAAGCTAGAAAATTTCACTCTTTTGCGAGTGGACGTAACGAAAAATAGCAGTGACGACGCGCAGATAATGAAAAAATTCGGACTCATCGGACCGCCTGCGATCCTATTTTTCCATGCGGGTAGCGACGCGCAAGACGAGCTAAAAAACGCGCGCCTCATCGGATTTTATCCGCCCGAAAAGTTTTTAGCGCATCTTGAAAATTTCGGGCTGTGAAATTTACGAAAACGCGGTGCTTGTAGGAAAATTTGGAAGTAAATTTGGCCTAGTTTTTGTTCTGTAGTCAAATTTTTTGCGAATTTAAATCCGGTCAAATTTATGCGGCGATTTTATCGTATTAAATTCGGAAGCATTTTTAACGCGGTTAAATTTGCTTCCGAATTTTGACCGCAAGAATTTCCGCCTTTACTCACGAATATTTTTGCGGTGCTGCCAGCGACGATTGCAAGCTCATTTTACCGCGCTTTGATGATTTTTTACGATTTTATCCTCAAAATTTGAGATAATTAAAGCTGATTTAAATTTCGCTCGCTATAATTTCGCCTATCGTTACCCTGTAGTTTAGTGGTAGAACTGCTGACTCTGGATCAGCTAACAGAGGTTCGAATCCCTTCTGGGTCACCAACACACAAGCCTTCCGCCCTTCTTACAGAACAGCAAACCCTAAAAAAGCCGGTCTTCGTTATAGCAACTTACAATCAATACCGGCCGAACCGTAAAATACGATTCGCTTTTTTAGATATAGCACTGTTTTTTAAAAAACACTATCGCAAATTTAAAATCTCTTGACGTCACAGATATAATTACTAGAAAGAAACTAGAAAAATATCTTAAAAAAGGAGACCAAATGTTTGTGATACAAACAAAACAAGACGCTTTCGTTGAAAGCCTGCCAGCGCCTATGGAGAAAGTATCCCGTAGCTACAAAGTTCCTGACGCGAGAAAGCTCTACGTAGAGGTTTTTCGCACGGGCAAAAAAGTTTTCAAGCTTCGATATTTCAAAAACCACCGCCAAAGATACATCTCTTTGGGAGAGTTTGGGATATTAAACGTCGAACAAGCAGAATTAAAAGCCTTTGCGCTAGAACGGGAAATCGTGAACGACGAATACGTCTCTCGTCGCGCCTCTGAGGAGTTTTACAAGGTTGCGGAAAAGGCGATACAAGCCTACGGCAATGCGAAAAAATTAAAACCTAACACGATAATACACCTTAAAAAGCGCCTAAACATAATCAATCGAACGCTAGCGCGTAAGCCGATTTGCGAAATAAACGAATCCGATATACGAAAAATATACGCGGAGTATGAAGAACGCGGTGCGCTCGAAATGCTGAAACGCCTAAATCAGTTATTTGAAATAATATTCAAATACGCCGTTAAAAAACAACTGATAAAAAAGACGAAAAACCCGCTACTAGAAATAGAATATTCGGAAACATACGAAAAATACCGCGCAGCCACGGCCGTGCACCACCCTATCCTAGAGACTAAAGAAGACATCGCCGCATTTTTAGAAAAAATAGCCCAATGCCCCGACACGGCGCTTACGAGTGCGGTAGCTGCGCTTTTGTTGATTAATACGGGGCTAAGGCTAGAAAGCTTGTGCGACGTCAGGTGGAGCTATTTTTCGCCCGATTTTTCCGTGTTAAAATACCCAAAAATCGAGCTAAAAGGCGAGAAAGCGACAGAAGGCACGCGCCAAGACTTAATTCTGCCTATCGCGCCCTCTATGGCTAGAATATTAGCGGCATACCGTAACACGGTAAACAACAACGTCAGAAAGCACGACGACATCGTATTTTACGGCCGAGACTTCGGCGAAAAACCTCGCTGCATAAGCGTGGACGCATTCAGGGACTACGTGAAACGCGTAAGCGACGACAAAATCACGCCGCACGGGGCGCGCGGGACGTATACAACGTGGGCGAAAAAGCTTTTCGACGAGCACGGGCTACCGTTGGCATACATCAGAATGTATCTCCATCAAAAACCCGAAAAAGACGAGGTCGGCATTAGCTACACGCACTTGAATTATGTCGACGGGGAAGTCCAAAAGCACCTGCGAAAAATGGCGGAGTGGTGGGAAGGCTTTTTGTTGGCTAGATACGACTACACGGAAAAAATACTCTCGAAGTTGTTTTGAATGTGTGGAATTAAGGGGATAGAAGCGAGGAAACTCGCTTCAAGACGATTTAGATATTGGAATAGCCTTTAAAAGGATACCAAATGCCGAATTATACTGCAAATTTGCTTAATTTTCGCTTGCAAAAACACGCTACGCGCCCTAACGACGGGGAGATAGAGCTATGAGTGCAATAAATCCCGCAATCGAAATCCTAGAAAGTAAAGAATTAAGGGCGAAAACGGCCTCCGCCCCTGCCGTAGTTAGCAAAAAAATAAGCATAGCCCCGCTATTGAGAAAGCTCGACTTCACGGCGATTGGGCTATGCCTCACCGCGCAAAATACAAATTTCCCGCGATACGTCGGGGGCGGCCGCGCGTCAAACAAAGAGCTAGCCCGCCACTTGCACGGCGCTTTAAACGAGCTCTTGATATTTTTAAACTCGCTAGGCATAGCCGCGTTTGTCTCGTGGGTTTTCGAGCGCCACGAGAACGGAAGCCCCCATATCCACGCCGTGCTCTTTGTCCCGCTCTCTTTACGCGTCTATATGGGTCAAAAGTTGGCCGAATACCTAAACGGCTCTGCCGCGCTCACCGCAAACCCGAAAATCAGCTATCTTTTAAAACAGCTAGCAAATAGCCATAAAAACGAAAAGCCCGTAAAATTTGACCTAAGCAAAGTAACGAGGTATTCGCAAACGGAAAAAGACCGCCGCTATCGTTGCGACAAAATAAAAGACGTGCAGGACGAGAAAACGCTAAGACACTTAGGAAACAAGCTAATGGCGAATAACTATCGAGAAACAGCGCAAAAACTCAAGGCAATGATGACTAAAATCGAGAAATATTATTCGTTTCGTAGGCTCGGAAAAAAGCCGTCATACCTCTCTAGGAGCGAGGACATAAACCTCTATGACTTCGTATTCTATTCTACCGACGAGACGGAGAAAAAGCGCGCGGAGTTTCAAAAAGCAACGGCAAAACCCCGCAAAAAGGAGACGCAGGCGGCAAAAATGCTCCAAATCGGAGAAATCGACGAGGAGACGGGCGAGATAAAAATAGCCAAGAAAGCCGCAAATACCGAAATGAACGTGTATCTCAAAAGCGAGGACGGCGAGAAATACCATATCACGGGTCGCGGAATATTTGTCCGCGAAAACGACGTGGCCGTAATCAAAAGAAAAGCCCGCAAACTCCGCGGGAAACGAGCCATACGCACGCTCGCGCTCGTATGGAAATCGCAAAAAAAGGCGCAAAACGAAAGAGAAACCGCACAATGCGACGACGTTTTGGGATTTGACCCGCTAAACGCCCTGAATTACGACTTTTCGGGCATTCTTGAAGCCCCTACGCCCGAACCGCCGAAGCCCGTAAAATCAAGGCTAGAGGAGCTAGAGGCGCGGAAATCGGAGCTACAATATGATTTTAACCTCGATGTCAAGGTGGGGATAGCCTACTATTTGGCGCTGTGTGAGGGCAAAATACCGCGTGACCCGCGAGTAAGAGCGGAGCACGAACGCCGTATTCTAGCCGCAATAAAATCTCAAGACGAAATCGACCGCGCGAACGCTCGCTGGGCCATCAAAAACGACCGAGATTTTATTTCGCCTCTCGCTTGTTACGTCGACCCGCTCCGCGACGAGCTAATAGACGGCACGGGTTGGCTTTTAGCCCCGCAAATCCAAAGCATAATCGAGCTTGACGCGCTAATAGATTTTGAGCGCCGCAAAGAAAGCAATTACGGCGTAAAAAACCAATAAAAAGGAGGCAAAAATCAAAAAAATTTAGCCCGTTTTGCGGGCACATCGTCGTCGAAGCCATACACCCAAACGCTAAACGTCTCAAACTATTTTAAAAAGAAAAAGGTTTACATATAATTATAGTAAACCAAAAATACAAAAAAGAAGGAGACTAAAATGTCGAACGACGAAGCAAGAAAAACGCTAGCAAAATTACTCAGCGAAGACAAGGCTATTGTAGCTAAAATCAAGCAAGCCCAAAGCGAGGCGATAAAGGCGCAAAAAAAGCTAGAGGAGTTAAAGCAAAAACGAGCCGAAATCGACGCAAAACTTCAGCTACTCTCTGACGCGACGGCAACGCTAGAAAACACGCCGAAGCAAACCCCCGAAAATACGTCATCATACCATTTTTCTTGACCCTTGCGGTCGAGAAAAATCTCACGCGGAAAGGCTCGCCCTTTCCTTAGTGAGTACTCACTAAGGTTAGCTGAAGCTAACCCGTTCGCCGTTTTTCCGCCCGCAAGGGGCAGAAAAAACGTATAAAAACGCAGCTAAAAGGAGAATAAAATGGACGCCAAAACGCCCGTAAAAATCGTAACTAATGCCCCGAAGGCATATATTCATTTTGAGAGAGCTACGCAAGTCGCTTTTTTCCACAATTCTAGAGAAGCATTTTTGCCGCAAACCTCATACGAAGAACTACGAGGGAAAAATATATGCGATAGAACGGCCGCAGAAGCCAGAGCGCTTTATAAAAAATTAGACGCGGAGGCCGACGCCGCATTTCTAGCCAAAGCGGGGCGGCGCACGAATATGAAAGAGGGAAACAAAATTTGGGAATATATCTGCCTTTTAAAGGAAGAAAACACGTGGGAGGACGTGGAAAGGTTAATGCGCCGCGTAGAGCAAGAAACGGGATATACGACACTTCAGGCGTCATTGCACGAGGACGAAGGGCATTTTGACGAGAACGGAGTTTTTAAAAAAAACCGCCATATCCAAGTGGACGTATTCACGCGTAGCCTCGAAGACGGCCGTAGTTTGTGCCTAGAAAACTATGGAAAAAAAGATATGATGAAGCGGCTCCAAAAAATCGTGTCCGAAGAGTTAGGATTAGAGGAAGGCGAACCCAAAGAGCTAACCAAGCGCAAGCATATCCCGCACCGAAAATATCGTGCTATGAAAGAAGCCGAATACGAGCAAAAACTCGAAAAAAATAATTCCGAATGGGAAGCCAAATTAGCCCAAAACAACAAAGAATGGGAAGCCCGCAAGGCTGAATGGGAAGCCAAACAAGCCGAACGCGAGGCGCGGCAGGCTGAGTGGGAGCGAAAACTCCCTGAATATATGGCGCGAAAAGAACAATATTCGCGATTTGTTTGTGATAAAATTGATTGGGAGGCCGCAAAAACGGGGAAAAAGTTAGCCTACGAGATGGAAATGCTAGGCTTAAATTTCGCAGGCGTGAGCAATCCAAACGGAAATATCTTGCTCGAAGCCCAAAAAGACGCGATTAGGAACGTGTTTAAAATGCTCGGCGTGACCGCTCAACTCGCCGTTTTCCTTTTAAACAAGACATTGGCAAACGACGAAAAAATAAAATCGGACTTGAAAATTTATAACGTCGAGGCGACGCTTTTACGCGCGGTGGACTACGTGGCGAGCTCTGACCCGGCCAACGCTGAGGAGTTGAAAATAAGGATACAACGGACTTTTAGAACCATACCCGAAGAAAAACGCGAGGAGCTATTCGCCTACGCCCTCGAAAACGCGCCGACCCCCGAGCTGAAAAACGACATAAAAGCCCTAATTGAAGGCCGTTTCGACGACATCGCGCGAACCGAAGCCGCGCAAAAAAGAATCGAGAACCGAGACCTGCGCCAAGCGCTCAAAGAATACGCAGAAGAAGCCAAGCGCATAAAAGAGGAATTGCGGCAAATGGACGAGGAAAACCGCGTGTTAAATCTCGCGGAAAGAGCCCTACTCCGCGAAAAAGGCGCGGGGCGTGCCGAATACGCCGAACAAGAGGCGCAAAACCGCGAGAGAATCGAGGATATACAAAAGCTCAAGGACGAGATAAAAGACCTTAAAAAGACAATCGACGACCAAAAACAAAGCCCAGACAAAGACGCGGAAACCATAAAGCGACAAGCCGCGCAAATAAAGGAGTTGACGAGCAAAATCGCGCAGATAACGGCCGAAAACGTCGCCAAACAAAAGGAGCTAGAGCAAGAGAAAGCCAAACGCCTAATCACGCCGCAGCAGCTAGACAAAGCCGAGCAGCGCATAAGCGAGCTAGAAGACAAAATAAGGGAACAAGAATTCATATTCTATGGTAAGGCGGACGAAATAGAAGCCGCCGAGTTTGAAAAAGAAATCATCGCGCCGCAAACGCCGCCAAAGGACGTATTCAACATTATTGACGAGCTAGAACCCGAGAAAATCGAGCCAATCCGCGAAGAGCCTAAAATCGAGCAAAAACAGCCCGAGCCTAAAATCGAACCAAAGCCCGAGCCCGAGCCTAAACCCGTAAAGGCCGACGACAATCTAAGCATATTTGGCTATGAGCGCCCGCAAATCGAACCCCGCCGCCGCCTAGACGACATCGAGCGAAAAATCGAACCTCGCCCGCGCGAGCCCGACCGCCCGAGATGCGAGCCCGAGCCCGAGAAAATCGAGCCTGAACGCGAAGAGCCGATTTTCCGCGACCCGTGGAAAGAAATCCAAGAGGCGATGGAAAAATGGACGAAAACCGAGAGCGAGGTCGAGAAAAAAATACTCTCTACGGCTATTTTGCAACGCCTAGATAGCTACGAAAAAAGCGGGTGGGATATTCCTATCCATCGCCGAATGTCGCTAGATGCCTATCGCCGCGACTTAGCGCGCGACCCCGCAGACGCTATCCATCGCGAACGCGAACGCGAGCTAGAAACGGAGCGCAAGCGCCAACAGGCTGAAATGGCTATAAAATACGAAGAAGTCAAGACAAAATCGGTCAAGCAGCAAGAAGACGACACAAGGCAGCACAATATAAAGAAAAAGAAAAAAGAAGACTACGAAATGGGGCGATAATCGCCCCTGCAAAACACGTGCGCGACCCTAAATTTGGGGCTTCGCGCGGGTTTTTGTCGCGCTTCTTAATAAGTGATTCTATACGCGCATACGCGTGCGCGCGTACGTACGTGAGAGAGATAAATCGCGGTAGCGCCGCCGCGCCCAAGAAGCGCGCCAAGCGAAAAAAAGAGAGGTGCAGGAGAGAAAGAAACAGACTGCGAGAGCTCGCAGCAGGCTGTTTCGTCTTTCCTGCCTGTACCTTATACCCCCGCTGTGTCTTTCGTGTTAGATTTGGACTTTCTTATTGCGTGCTAGGATTTTAAAAAGCTAGAAAACAAAAATAAATAATTTTGGCGTTCTAATCTTTTCCTACCTACCCTTTAAATTTTTCAAAATCAAATAGCTAAAATACGACAAAAATCAAAAATTTACTCAAATTTTCCCTTAAGAATTACCTTATTTTCTAAAAAATTAGATATAATTCCAAACAAGACGATATTAGAGATTGCGAATAGTCGCGGAAAGCCGTCTAGGGTTATTTCCTTTCAGGGTAACCAGATTTATGGAAAAATGCTTCAAAACATCGTATTCTGACCAATCTTTATAAGCGCTACCGTCACTTACTGAGCCGTTACGACAAAAAACTCACTAAATTCACTCACCATACAAGCTCATAAAAACCTATTTCGTCGCTTTTCGCAAATTACGAAGTCCGGCCGATAATAAAATCAAAAGGCTAAATTTAGGAGACTTCCCTGAATTTAGTTTGGCTATGGCACGCAAGGAGAGATTTAAGCTGGAGCAAAAGGCAAGAGACAGCATCGACGTCAAACATGGGAGTGAGATAAACGAACAGGCTAATTTTAAAAAGATGGCCTAAAAAAAGCCACTAGTGTAAAGCCAAACACCATAAACAGAGATAAGAGGCTGCTTGAGATGTATGTCTATCCGTTTTTTTGAAGACAGAAGCGTTGTAAAACTGTTTTTCAGATTAATGTAAGCATAAAACTACGATTTTTACTTTGATTTCTAACGTAAATTTCCTTTAAGCTGCCTTTTAAAAATATTTAAAGCTTGATTGTTTTTTATATCCTAAACACCCGATCACTCATGCTCTCATAGTTTTTATCCAGCTACTAATCAACGACGGTATAGGGAGCTTCTCATTTCTCTAGTTTACTACTTCATTGCACGCTAGACCCACTACTCTACTCCACTTGGGTCGCATTGCTGATTTCGCATGAACACCATATTATCAAAACATCTTTTTTGGCTTATACAAGGGATTTTTAATAATACTTGTGTATAATACACAATACAAGGTTTAAAAAATGAGCAAAAAAGATAAGTTATTAAAAGAGCTTGAAAATAATCCGACAAACGTAAGATTTGAGATACTAGAAAAACTTTTGCTAGATAGCGGATTTGAGTTAAAAACGGTATTATGTAGCAAATGCACAAAAAGTTAAATTATCTTTTTTGCTATTTTTTAGAAAGGATTCCAAAAGTCATTGCTTTCTAAAATTTAGTATATTCTAATTATGGTGGTTTATTTTATAGGCAAACGGATACCCAAATGGATATAAAGGTTTATTTTCTTGTAAAAGTGCTACATTGTCACAATATTCATACTCCAACTCTTGCATAATACGAACAAAATCTCCAGTTACACAAGTTTCTGTTTTATTAACTATAAAATCAAAATACCGATTTTTAAAGAAATTCGGTATTATTATTCATCATCACTTTAATTTTGTCAGATATTTCTTTAATTTGGAAATGAAATAGTTACAGGTTTATCATTGATAATATTCTCAATTGCCTGATTTAGTAAATTTTGTAACTGCTTGGCGGTTTTATCCAATTCATAAATACCAGCTTGTTCATTGTATTGGCTATCTTCTGTTAAAAAATTTTCCAATGTGAATGTAGCAGTCGGATAATCAATCGGATTATGGTATAGCTTGGCGATTTCTTGTTGTTTCGTGGTTGGGAAATTTGGAAATGGAATTTGTAAAAACTGTTCTATTTTTAATTCTTTCATTTTTGACCCAACTGATAAATTAGCACAATATTTTCGCATTATTGAACAATTCAAAAACGCAAGCATAAAAATTAACTGATATTTCTCATAATCAAATACACGATACATTCCTTGATTATGATGACCACCACCCAAATCTTGGTAATTATAAAAACCAGCAATCCCCACATACTCGCCAACACCACCTTTTGACGTTCTATTTATTAACAAAATACAATCATCTTTAATATTATTGTCGCCAACTAAATTTATTCTTTCTTCCATCAATGTTCCATAATCAGAACAATGGGTTGGTGTAATCCATTGAAAAAGTAGTTTCTTATCAAAAGAAATATAACGAGTTTCAGGCGTACTACCACTACGAATATTATTTTCATTAATATAAAAAGTACCTTCTTGGTAATTTTCAATACAAAATTTTATTTTTTTAAAAGTTTCTGAATAGACCCCGGTATCTAAACGCCCAGTCTTTTCAATTTCTCCAATGTTCGGCAAATTAAAAACAAACTGATTAGACTTTTGATTATTCATCAATTCATCTTCAATCAGTTGCAAGATTTTTTCGTGGCGTTGTTTGATTAAATTGATTTTATTCAAATAGGCTTTTGTTAAAGCGGTAATATATTCAACTTCCTTTTTAATTTTAGGGATAGGAATTAAAACGTTATTCATCGCTTCACTATCTAATCTAGGATACATTCCACGATTTTGAAAACCTAAAATTTGTTCAATAAAAAATTCAGTTCTCAACACAGCGAACAGGTATTCTTTTGTGATTTCAGTTGTTTTTAAATCACGAATAACCAAAACAGCAGGTGTTGAACAATGATTAGTTAAATTATCATAAATAAAACCAACGCCACCACGATAGGTTCTGACAGTTGAAATTAAAATATCGCCTTGTTTAAGGCTTTTGGGGTTATCTGACGGCAAACCTATACCGTAAAATGAATTTACATTGACAAGACCATTATTAACATCAATATCGCCAATTTCAGAATAAAAATATTTATCTTGTTTATTGATTTTTGATGTTTTTTCTTTACTTTCAACACATAAATTTGCCAATGGTTGGTAATTCACTTTAGAATTTGGTGCAAATTTTGAGTATTTTGATGGAGCAAAACAATAATTATTTTGGGCGATATCATTAAAGCTAATTGTTTTGGGAATGGTAATATATTTATAATCACTCATCATTATTTCCCCTTGATAAACAAATCTTGCAGTGCTTCTTCTTGAGATAAACACCACGCTTTAAAATCAGCAATAGTTTGAGTAAAGTCTTCATCTAACATAGGGCGACCTTCATTATCAATTTGAATCTCAAAAGTTTCGTAATCAATTTTGTAAACAGGTGCAAAAAATTTCACACGTTTACTGGTTTTTACTTCATAGCCCACTTTTTGAATATCTTTGGCAAATACTTGATAGTTTGCCGTTTTTAATTTCTCTAATTCATCAGCTTTGGGTTTGTATGCCACGATAATAGATGTATTAACTCCTGTTTCTGCAAACACATTAGCAGGTAAATCAAAAATTGCCACAATCCGCATTTTATCCATCAACCATTGACGAGCGATTTTATGGCTATCAATGCTAGCGATAGAATTAGACAGCACAATACCCATTCTGCCACCGTCTTTTAAAATCCGATAAGCATTTTCAAGAAATACCACACCTAAATCTATTTTACTGGCTTTTTTTTATGATTTTTTGCTGGATTTTTTACCTGAATTGTCGCTGTTTTCGCTTTCATTATCGCCTTTGCCGTTATATAAATCCCATAGCTCATAGCATTCAATCATAGCTTTGTCTTTATCATCTTTAGGTGCAAAAGCACGGTCTTCACCAAATGGCGGATTGGTTAAAACAACGTCAAATTTCTTTAATTTTTTCTCATCAGGGCGACATACAAGCCCTCGTTACCCTGCTTTC
>ERZ773087.1576-NODE-1576-length-13966-cov-8.738480_pt1 | contig 13966 bp, 7 predicted proteins | sample MGYA00511375_ERZ773087 | MGnify/ENA primary metagenome ERZ773087 (study PRJEB29015, sample SAMEA2737995) | human oral metagenome | biome: human oral; feature: human-associated habitat; material: dental | place: China | collected 2063 ...
ACGGCGTCCCCTTCATCGACCGGTCGGGCGAGGACGCCGGCGAGGAATCCGGCGAGCACATCCCCGTTGCCTGCGACACCCGCCCAGGAGGTCGTCACCTGGCCGACAGTCGGGGTGTAGGAGCGCACGAGGCGGCCCTGCGGCAGCGCGTCCACGTCGGGCCATGCCTCCGCGGCGTTGAGCGCACGCTGGAAGGCCTCCTGCACCTCCGTATCGACGTATTCGACGGAGTACACGATCGTGACGGGCCCCTTGAGGATCACGTGGCAGCCGGTCGCCTCGTGGAGCGCACGGGCATAGCGCAGAGGAGAAGCAGCAATCTCGGCCCGCGTCACCGGAGCGCCGAGGCCTCCCAGGAGGCGCGCGGCCTCGCCGTAGTGCGGGGTGAGGACGGTGGCGTCGGGCTTGATGGAAGTCGCCAGCTCGGGGACAAGGTCGAGGGCCCACGCGTCGATGACGAGGGGCATGCCCGATTGACCGCAGAATTGCGCGAGTTCGAGCGCGTCCTCGCGGCGATCCTCGTCGAGGCCGGGGCCGATGAGGGCGGACTGGATGCGCCCGCCGACGGTGACGACTCCGGGCTGGTCGGCGAGCACGAGATCCTGCACGCGCCTCGTGGAGTTGAGACGAACCATGCCCACGCCGGAAGCCAGGGCGCCGCGCGTCGCGAGGAGACCCGCGCCGGGATAGGTATCGGATCCCGCGACGAGGCCAACCACGCCACGCGCGTACTTGTCCTGCGCGAAGCCGGGGGCCGGGACCGCCATCGCCGCTGCCGTCGTCCCGGCGCCGTAGGATAGCGCAACCGCGTCCTCGTCCTCTTCCCCCATCGGACCCGAGCCGCTCCACGGCATCGCGACGATCCTCAGATCGCCGGAATATTCGACGGCGGGAGGGAGAATCTCAGCGCGCTTGTAGGTGCCGACCGCCATCGTGCGCGTCGCCCGAAGGATGGGGCCGCGGATTGCGCCGTCGTCGTCAGTCAGGCCGGACGGCACATCGATTGCGACGATATGCCGGGGTCGAGCGGCGGCGATCCCGTTCAGGAGCGTCACGGCCTCGGCGAGCTCGCCGGTCAGGGGACCCTGTGCCCCGATTCCGACCATGCCGTCGATCCAGATGCCTGCAGCCCAGATCGTGTCCCATTCGGGGGTCCCCTCGATGGACCGCAGGGAACGGTCTGACAGGTCCACGATGGTCACGCCCGCTTCCCGTGCGGCGGCGAGGGCACGGCGATGGCAGCGCTTCTTGAGGAGGTATGCGGTCGCGCCGATTCCTCCACGCGCGAGGATCGCGCTGGCGTAGAGTGCATCGCCGCCGTTATCTCCGCCTCCGACGAAGGCGATGACGCGGTTGGGGATCCAGTCGGTGCCTTCCGCCTCGCTGCGGTCATCGGAGTCTGCTTCGAAGGCGCTCTCCTGACCGTTCCAGCTCACGGGCATGCTGGCCAGCCGCGCGACCGCGGCCGAGACATCCCCCGCGACGCCGATCATGTAGCGGTCCGGATCCCCCTCGGAAACCGCCTGGTCAACGAACTTTCTCTCCAGTTCTCGCGCGTCGGCGAAGGACAGGGCAGCTCCATCAATCGTGAACATGGGCCATATTGTTCCACAGCGTGTCCGGCTCGGGAAGGTGCTTGAGCACCAGCAGAGGCGGCGCTTATGCGCATGCGCCGCGGGCCTCGTTCCACTCAGGGACGAGGCCCAGGATAGGTTTCAGAACGGTACCGCCTGCGCTGCACGTGAAACGCCGGCGCGTCACTTAGGCGACATCGAGGGTCTTGGCGACTCCCGCCAGGACCGCGCCCACGATCACGAGGGCGACACCGATGATGGTCCAGCGCAGCTCCTTGCGCGAGCGCGTCTCGTGGAGCCACAGGATGCCAAGCGGTGTGGAGATCAGGATTCCGAGCTGGGAGAGGGTGAAGCCCGTGCCCGCGCCCAGGTTGTTGGAGTTGAGCTGGAGCAGCAGAATCGCGGTGCCCCACAGGACGCCGTTGAAGGTCGAGGGAAGCATGCGGCGGTGGCGCAGCGAGTCTTCGGGGTCGACGCCGCCGCGCCCCTGGATCGCGAAGAAGATCGCACAGTAGACGGTGTAGCCGACCGCCTGCGGCAGGAGGAACTCGGCGGGCTGGATCCCAAAGAACTTGATGATGAGCGGGAAGGCGACGAGGCCCAGAGTCGAGGTGGTCAGCAGGAACGCACCGCGTTTCCAGTCGAGGGAGGCCGCGTCGGAACCGGACTCGGAGCGCGACAGGAACCAGATACCGATGATGAGGACGGCGATGGCGGCGAGGCCGTAGGGTAGCGCGCCGCCGTGGAGCCACTCACCGAAGATCGCGATGCCCACCAGGGACATGAGGACCAGCTGGCCGCCGGTGGACAGGGGCATCGTGCGGCTCATCCCCAAGACGGAGTAGGAACGCAGCTGATCGCAGACACCGACGCCGAGGAGAAGTCCGGTCAGGAAGGAGACACCCAGATTCAACGGCGTCCACGCGGGGTGCAGGAAGGGGGTGGCGACGGCGGCCATGAGCAGGCCGCCGAGGACGGCGCCCATGACTCGCTGGCGGTCCGAGCCACCGGTCTTTCCCATCAGCGTCGTGGCGACGCCGAAGAAGACTGAGGGCAGGATGCCGATAAGGACTGTGGACAGGGTCATGTGCGCACCTCCCGGGGTGGTTGCGGCCGTTGTGTGACGAGGCCGGGGCGGCTTGCGTTGTTGGGCGCGGTGGGCTTCCCGACACCTCTTCCACGCTAGCCGCCCCCTCCCCCTCGCCCGCAATCTCCATCGTCGTTTTGGCTACTGTTTCACAGGGCTTTTCGTGATGACCGTCAGGCTGTACCGTCCATTCGATGACGCAGCACACCGAAACATGCCTCTGTCTGACACGATGCCGAACGCGCCGCGGGCCTCGTCCCACGAGGGAACGAGGCCCGTGAACGCTCACGAGGCCGCAGCCTGGCGCAGCTGGTTACTCCACCGTCACCGACTTCGCGAGGTTTCGGGGCTGGTCCACGTCCAATCCCTTGACGGTGGCAAGCTCGCAGGCGAAGATCTGCAGCGGCACGACGGTCAGAAGCGGCGCGTAGAGCGTCGGGGCGGGCGGGACGCGGAAGACGACCTCGGCGAACTCGTCGACGGAGGTGTCTCCTTCCTCGGCGACGATGATCGTGCGGGCTCCGCGGGCACGCACCTCAGCGATGTTGGCCAGGACCTTCCCGTGGAGTTCGGGTCGGCGCGGAGTCGGGACAATGACGATGACCGGCTGCCCCTCGTCGACCAGGGCGATGGGGCCGTGCTTGAGCTCTCCCGCCGCGAAGCCCTCGGCGTGGATGTAGCAGATTTCCTTGAGTTTGAGCGCGCCCTCGAGGGCGACGGGGAAGCCCACGTGGCGTCCGAGGTAGATGACCGAGGTCGCGTCTTTCATCGTGCGGGCGAACTGGCGCACGCTCTCCCCGCCGCGCAGAACCGTGGCGATGGCGTCCGGAATACGCGCGAGCTTGTCCATGTAGTCCGCGATCTCGTCCGCGTACTTGTTGCCGCGCACCTGGGCCAGGTACAGGCCCAGGATGTAGCAGGCCGTGACCTGGGCCGTGAATGCCTTGGTGGAGGCGACGGCGATCTCGGGTCCGGCGTGCGTGAGGATCACGGCGTCGGATTCGCGTGAGATCGTCGACCCCGGAGTGTTCACGATCGCGACGACCTTCGCTCCCTGCTCGCGAGCGTGGCGAATCGCCTGGATGGTGTCCATGGTTTCGCCACTCTGTGAGATGGCCACGACCAGGGTCTTTTCGCCGACGACGGGATCGCGGTAGCGGAATTCGCTGGAGAGTTCGACCTCAACGGGGATGCGGCACCAGTGTTCGATGGCGTAGCGCGCCACCTGGCCCGCGTAGGACGCGGTGCCGCAGCCGATCATGATGACCTTGTCCACGCTGCGCAGCACGTGCTCGGAAATGCGTACCTCGTCCAGGGCCAGGTGTCCGTGGGAGTCGATGCGGTCGGCCAGCGTCGCACCCACCGCCTCGGGCTGCTCGTGGATCTCCTTCTCCATGAAGGTCGGCCACCCGTTCTTGGTGGCGTTGTCGGAAGCGAAGTCGATCTCGTACTCCCTGGGCTCCACGGGTGTTCCGTCCGGGTCGATGACGGTGACGTCTGTCGCCGAGACGACGACGATCTGGTCCTGACCGACCTCGACGGCGCGCCTGGTGTGCTCGACGAAGGCAAGCACGTCCGACCCCAGGAAGTTCTCGCCTTCTCCCAGCCCGATGACGAGCGGGGACGAGCGACGCGCGGCGACGATGACGTCCGGCGACTGGTTGCTCAGCGCCAGGAGCGTGAACGTGCCGCGAAGCTGGCGGGTGACCTCGCGCATGGCGACGACGAGCCGACGCGCGACCTCCTCGTCGGTCCCGGTCAGGCCCGCGACCGCACCCTGGTACGAGGCCTCGCTGGCCGCATCGTAGGCTCGTGCGAGCATGTGGACGACAACCTCGGGGTCGGTCTCGGAGGAGAAGCTCTCTCCGGCGGCGATGAGCTCGGCACGCAGCACGTCGGCGTTTTCGATGATCCCGTTGTGGACGAGGGAGAAGCGCCCGTCCGGGCTGGTGTGTGGGTGGGCGTTAGCCACCGTCGGGCGCCCGTGGGTGGCCCAGCGGGTGTGTCCGATTCCGGCGTACGCGTCCTCGGGCGAGTCGGCGTCGAGGGCCTCGACGAGGTTGACCAGCTTGCCGACCGCTCGGCGCACGTAGAGGCGGCCCGGCGACGCCAGGGCGATACCGGCCGAGTCGTAGCCGCGATACTCCAGGCGCGCCAGCCCGCCGAGGACGACCTCGCGACTGCGCTGGGACGCCTTGCATGCAATATGTCCAACGATTCCGCACATGCTTCCCATTCCAGCACACCGGCACCCCATCGGTCACCTGACGTGTGTTGCTTCACGCCGTGGACGTCCTCGCGCACCCCTCCCCTCGTGGGGGACAATTGCGCTGTGAGCATCACCGAGTCCTTCGCGTCTTCCCCCTCTCCGGCCTCGTCCGTTCAGTTGGGCGCCAGCGCACGCACCGACCCCAGCCCCTACGCGCGATTCGATCGGACGGCCTGGGACCAGCTGGCAGACCGCGCTCCCCTGCCGCTCACGCAGGCAGACATCGACCGCATCGCATCCCTGGGCGACCCGATCGACATGAGCGAGGTGGACGCCATCTACCGGCCCCTCAGCGCCCTCCTGCAGCTCTACATCGACGGACGTCGACGCACCGCCACCGAGCGGCACGCTTTCCTCGGCGAACCGGCGGCGTGCTCCACCCCTTTCGTGATCGGGATTGCCGGTTCCGTCGCGGTCGGCAAGTCCACGGTCGCTCGTCTGCTCCAGCTCCTCCTGTCGCGGTGGGATTCCACCCCGCGCGTCGACCTGGTGACCACCGACGGCTTTCTTTTCCCCAACCGTATCCTTCAGGAGCGTTCCCTGATCGCACGCAAGGGCTTCCCCGAGTCCTACGACCGCTCGGCTCTCATCTCTTTCCTTGCTTCCGTCAAGGCAGGTATCCCGCACACCAAGGCACCCGTCTACTCGCACGTCACCTACGACATCGTCCCGGACGCCTACGTGGAGGTGGATCGGCCCGACATCTTGATCGTGGAGGGCCTGAACGTCTTGCAGCCTCCGCGCTTAGCCCCGGGCTCGGTCTCCGTTGCGGTCTCCGACTACTTTGACTTCTCCATCTATGTGGACGCCGACGAGGCCAACATCGAGCAGTGGTACGTCGATCGTTTCCTGAAGCTGCGCGCGACTGCGTTCTCGCGCGAGGATTCCTACTTCAAGACCTACGCCTCGTTGACCGATCCGGAGGCGGTATCGACCGCCCACATGGTGTGGAACGCGATCAACCTGCCCAATCTGCGCGAGAACATCCGCCCGACCCGCGAGCGCGCGACCCTGATCTTCACCAAGGGCGGCAACCACCGCGTCGAGTCCCTGGCCATCCGCAAGGACTAGGAGCGTCATCCCCACGCGTCGCCGACGCGCACCGCCCGAAAGGAGGGGGAGGCCGCAGTCGGCATCTCCGGCTGCGGCCTCCCCCCCTCTGAGGAGTCGGTTATTCGATCCAGGCGCCCGAGGACGCGAACTGGTACCAGGTTCCGCCGATGCGCTCCCAGCCGGTGGCCATGGAGCCGTTGCCACGCAGGTAGTACCAGGTGGGGCCTTCCTTGTACCAGCCGGTCGTCATCGCTCCGTTGCCCTCCAGGTGGTACCACTGGCCGGAGACGCTGAGCCAGCCGGTGGCCATCGAACCGGAGGGGGTCAGGTAGTACCAGGCACCTCCGTCACGCAGCCAACCGGTGCGCATGGCACCGTTGCTGGACAGGTAGAACCACGAGTCGCCGACCTTGGCCCAGCCGGTCGCCATGATGCCCGTGTCGGGATCGAGGTAGTACCACTGTCCGCGCTCCTGGAGCCAGCCGTGCTGCTGCGCCCCGGATGAGGCGTGGTAGTACCAGTGTCCCTGGTCGTAGACCCACCCGAGCTTCAGGTAGCCGCTGGCGTCGAAGCGGTAGGTCTTCCCGTCGATGACGAGGGTCTCGTTGGCGGCGTAGGTTCCGTCGGGGTAGCTGTACCACCATCCGAAGTATCCGGACTTCCACTCGCCCGTGCGAGGCTGGGGGTCCGGGTTCGGCTGGGGCTGGGGGTCCGGGTTCGGCTGGGGCTGGGGGTCCGGGTTCGGCTGGGGGTCGGGGTTCGGCTGCGGGTCCGGGTTCGAGGCGTTCCTCGTGACCCAGTACAGGAAGCGCGAGTCGCCGCCGCCGACGGCCTTGAGGGTGACCTGCGAGGTCTCACCCGCGCCGAGCTCCACCTCGCGGGTGGTCTTGTCAGCGGGGTTGACCAGCATCAGGTGCGCGTCGGCACTGGGCTTCTTGACCGTGAGCGTGATGTCCTGAGCGGTCTCGGCCAGCGACCCGTTGTCGGTGCGCGGATCGAGCAGCGTCGAGGGGTACTTGGTCGTGCCTGTCAGGGCGTTGACAACCATGAAGCCCCTGGGGACGGTCGTGGACTCTCCGAAGATTTCCGCGGACTTGGCGGTATCCAGGCCCTGGAGCTGATCGAAGTATCCGATCACGACGTCGCCGGGAAGTCCGTCGTTGACGGAACCGACGTTGGTCACCGAGACATCCACCAGGCCCACGCCCTGGTTCGCCGCCGTGGCTTCCTCACCCGTGGCGAAGTTGCCGTAGCGGTAGCCACTCAGCACGGGGGCTTCGCCGCGGCCGTCGTACTGGCCGGGCTTGAGGGCGACGAAGGAGGAGTCCATGGCCTTCGTGTAGTTTCCGATGTAGGAGACGTTGCCGAAGATGTTGGAGAACTCGTAGAAGGAGCGCGTGGGCGCACCGTCGTGGTCAATGATGGAGGAGCGGTCGTAGCCGTTGTACTCCATGCGGAACAGGCCGAACCACTTCTGGCCGGTCGCGAGTCCCAGCGAGGGAACGATCGACTTTTCGGAGGCCGAGACGTTGGCGTCCCAGTTGTAGTCCAGGTACTGGCCGTACAGGATCGGGCTGGAGCCGTCACCGGTGAGTCCCTTGAGGCCGTACTCGCGCTGCTTCTTCCAGGTGTTGGTGTTCAGGAGGCTCAGGACGACGTTGCGCGGTGCGGGGCCACCATTGGCGCCCCAGTAGTACTTGTCCCAGCTCAGCAGGTCGGGCTTGGCGTTCTTCACGTAGTAGCTCAGGTTGGCGTCGCGGTACCAGGAGGGGTCGTCCCAGGAGTTGGCGTGGACGACCGCGCCGGGGATGTTCTGCTTGGACCAGGAGAACCAGTTCTTGAAGCACTCGGACTCGACCCGGTTGAAGCCTCCCTCGTCGCCGTACTGAATGTCGACGAGCGTGGACGCGTAGGGCAACATGTACTCGTTCATGAACTCACGCGGATCGCCTGCGTTGCACATGCTGTTCTTTCCGAAGGGGGCCTTCGCGAGCGCCCAGGGCGCTCCCTTGCCCAGGGATTCCATCATCGCGGTGTTGAACATGGGCAGGTCGTAGAACATGGGGAACGCGCCGCCGGTGAGGTCGCGCTCGTGGGCGTCGAATCCGCCGCGCCCGTATCCTTCCGAGGGCACCCACGCGGGCATCATGACGCCGTACTGGAGGGCGAGGGTCTGCGCGCGGTTGACGCCCCACTTGCCCTCACCCGGGTCGAATCCGGAGTAGCGCTCGTACATGGAGTTGTCGACCTCGGGTTTGGTCGGGGTCTGCCCCGCGGGAAGGCCCCACACCTCGACGTCGTTGAAGGTCACGGCGGTGGCGATGTTCTGGGGAGTCTGCGGCTCGGTTTCATCGTTCATCCAGATGCGGATGTTCTTGGCCAGGTGATAGGCGTTGAAGTCCCAGTACCACAGGCCTCGCGCGTCGCGCGTGAGGGAGCCGTGGGTGACGATGGTCTTCCATTCGCCCCCGTCCGTTTCCTGGACGGCGATGGCAACCGAGTTGCCGCCGTGCCAGGACTGGGCGCCCTCGGGCAGGGTGGGCGTTCCCCACCCGTTTACGCGGTGCACGTAGCGCGCCTCGCCCAGGTGCAGCTCGATGCCGGTGACCGAGTCGGACCACTCGCTCGCGCGCACGAGCGGGTCGGAGGTCCACGTCGTCGCGGGGTTGAGGTCGGTCAGGGCGGCGTTGTCGGCCTCGGAGCCGCCGTTGGCCTTGGCCGCGGCGGGCACGAGGACGTTGCCGCGGAAGTCGGTGTCGACCTTGGTGATGTTGGCAACGTAGGTGGCTTCCGCGCCGTCCTTGCTGACGGTCGCGGTGATGACGTTGAGGCCGGTCTCGAGGTCGAGGTTGGCGACTCGTCCGTCCGCATCGGGGGTAGCGCCGTTGATGGTGACGCTCGCGCCTTCGACCGTGCGGATGCGCGCGGAGACGGTCTTGGCGTGGAAGTATCCGGTGGCCTGGTAGGTGTGGGTGCCGGGAGCGAAGTCGACCGGTTTGCCGGGTTCGCCGTAGGGCAGCTGGTCGATGACGAAGTCGACGACGAGGTTATCGACGCCCGATCCGGTGGCCGGCGTATCGGGGTGTGGAACGGTCGGCCGGGGGCCAGCGTTGCCGCCTCCACCCTGATCGGTGCCGTAGGAGGTGATCGCGTTGCCGTCGGAGTCGCAGGGCAGGAGCTTGATGTCGCTGAGCGCCATGTCGGACTTGCCCGGAGCCAGGGAGCGCAGGCCTGCCAGGGCGATGACGCGCTTGGTCGTGGCCTTGAAGGTCACGTACTGTTCCTTGTTGCCGAAGGTCAGGTTCGTGCCGTGCGTGACCTCGGTACCGCCCTCCCAGGTTCCCTTCGCGACGGATGTCTTCCAGTCGGCGAACGAGGCGCTGGAGGCGGGGTTGCCGGGATCCTCGTCGAAGGCGAAGACGCGGTACTCGCCCGGGAACTGGTCGTTTCCGAGTGTCGAGTCGTACGTCGGACGGGGGGTCAGGCCCAGGCCGCAGACCTGGGTGCCGGGGGTTGGGTTCTGGACGGCGAGGGCGTGGGGGTAGGTGTCCATGCCTCCCTTCCACTTGGTGGTCCAGAAGGTCTTGGTTGCGTCCGTTCGCGCGCTGTCATCGTCGGTGAGGGCTGCGATGGTGCCGTTGGGGGCGCCTTCTCCGACCTTTTCCTCGGATGTCGCCCACAGGACGGTCGGGTGATAGGGGGTTTCGGGAGCGGCAACGGCCGCCGTGGGTGCCAGCCCGAGCATGGTGGCCGCGAGTACCGCGGCTCCGAGGGCTGCGATGATGGGTCTATTCCCCATGAGAGTAACTCCTTCGTCAGTATGGGGGCCAGGGCAGGGATCCGTCGTCGAGCGAGTGTGGACCCACAGAACCTAACACGTGTTAGCTTTTGTGACGTGTCCTCCTTTCGGGCAGTGAAACATCCTCGCGGGCAACGCGCCCGCGAGGATGACATCAGAACTTCAGTCCACCGTCCTCGATGCCGCGGAAGAAGAACTTCTGGCTGAAGGCAAAGACCACGACGACGGGAACCATAGCGACGACCGCGCCGGCCAGGACGAGCTGATAGGTCACGCCCTGGGGTGAATTCTGAATCGCCGTGAGCGTGAGCATCAGGGTCTGCTTCTCGGGATCGGGCAGCATGAGCAGCGGGAAGATGAAGTCGGACCACGCGCCGATGAACGAGGTCAGGCCTACCACCGTCAGGGTGCCGCGCACCTGGGGCAGGAAGATCGACCAGAAACGCCGCAGCTCACCGGCACCGTCGATGAGCGCCGCATCCTCGATCTCGTCGGGGATGCCCATGAAGGCGGCACGCATCATGAGGATCTGGAAGGGGCCGATCATCGCAACCAGCCACACGCCGGGAAGGGTGTTGTACAGGTCGAGGTTGACCATCATCTTGAACAGGGAGAGCATGATCGACTCAAACGGGAAGATCATGGCGGACAACACGACGAAGTACATGATGTTGCGCCCGGTCCACCCGCGCCGCGAGAGCATGTAGCCGCCCACGCAGGACAGGATGACGTTGGAGGTGACGGTCAGGGCCGCGATGATCGCCGAGTTGCGGATCGAACCCAGGATGTTGGTGCGCTCGAAAAGCACGACGAAGGAATCCAGCGACCACTGCTGCGGCAGCAGCGTCGCCCCCTGTCCGAAGACGGATTCCCCGGGGGCCTTGAACGCCGCCATGAGCGGGAGCACCAGGGGGCCGACAAGAATGATCGCGACGACGACCAGGAGAACGTAGCGGCCGACGAGGGCGCCGCCGCGCATCTGGCGCGATGCAACGTTGCGGCTCTGGCGCTCGAGACGGCGTTCCTTGCGCCACTGGGCGAAACGCGCGCCCATCGAGGTGGACTCGGATTGCGAAACTGCGGTGCTCATGAGTCTTCAGCCTTCCTCTGCAGGCTCTGCGAAGCGATGATGAAGCCGAAGGTGATGAGGAAGAGGCACACCGACGCGGCGTCGCCCTGCCCCAGGGACCCGAAGGTGGGATCGACTATGCGGTCGCGAATGTACATGGTGAGCGTCTTGGTCGGCGAGGCCGAGCCGCCGAGCAGGTAGACCTCGGTGAAGATCTTCAGGCAGCCGATCGTCGTCAGGGTCGCCACCAGGAACATCATGACCTTGACGCCGGGGACGGTCACGGTTAGGAAGCGGCGCACGGGACCGGCGCCGTCCAGCTCGGCGGCCTCGTACAGGGACTTGTCGACGTTCGCCAGGGCCGACAAGTAGAGGATCATGTAGTAGGGCAGGCCCTGCCAGAGGGTGATGATCATCGCGCAGAAGAGGATGAACCACTTGTCGGACAGGAAGGGAACGGGATCCATTCCCCACGACGCCAACAGGTTGTTGATGGGTCCGCGCTGGTCCAGCAGGTAGCGCCAGGCGAGGGAGATCACGACCAGCGAGGAGATTGCCGGCAGGTAGTACACGGCGCGGAAGAAGCCGATGCCGGGGACGTGCGACTTCACGAGGAGCGCGAGGAGCAGGGGAAGAAGCACCATGAGCGGCACGACGCACACGGCGTAGAGCAGCGAGTTTCCGAGCGACTGCCAGAATTCGCCGTCGCTCAGGATGGTCATGTAGTTGTCGATGCCGACGAATCGTCCGATACGTCCCACGGGCTTCGTCTTGGTGAAGGAGACGAAGACGGTGGTGATAAAGGGATAGATGTAGAACGAGATGACGGCTAGCACCGGCAGGGTGACCCACAGCCAGGGAACCCACGCCGGACGGAATCGGGCGGCGCCATTGAGGGAGCGCGTCTGTGCGCCCTTACGTTTCGGCATTCCATTGTCCTTCATAGGGGTGCGCGTGGCCGTGAGCGGGCGGACGCGCCGGTTGAGAAATACGTGGGGGGCCGAGGCCACGCCTCGGCCCCCCACCGGTCAATCAGTTGTTGAGAGCCTTGAGCTTCTCATTCATCTGATCCTGTGCGGTCTTGAGGGCGGTCTTGGGATCGACCTCGCCGCGGATAGCCTTGTTGACGTTCTCGATGAGAGCATCCTTGACGGCGCCGGTTGCGTAGAACACGTCGGTGTAGGCCTCGGCGTCCTTGGCTGCCTTGGCGGCCTCCTCGTAGGCGGCCTTGAAGACCGGGTCATCGGCAATCTGCGGCGGGTTGGCGACCAGCTCATCAAGCGACTCGGCAACGGCCGGGAAGATGATCGCACCGCCATCGCGCGTCCAGGCAAGTTCGTTCTCCGCGTTGGTGATCCACTCGGCGAACTTCATGGCCAGGGGGGCGTTCTTCGTGGTGACGGAGACTCCGATGTACTGTCCCTCGAAGACGGGCTTGATGCCGGGGTTCGTCGGGAAGGGGCCGACTCCGGTGTTTTCGTAGACGGTCGCGTTGTTGTTCTTCACGGACTTCAGGAACGAGGCGTTGGGGGTGCCGAAGGCGAGGTTGCCGTCGGTGTAGGCCTTGCCGGGATCGGGTTCGCCGGTCAGGGAGTCCTTCGGAATCGCGCCGTTGGCGTAGAGCTCGGCGAGCTTCGTCACGTACTTGACGGCGTTCTCATCGTTGGCGAAGTCGAAGGCGGTCTTGTCGTCGTTGAGGAGGTCAACGCCCATGCCGTGCAGCTGGGCGACCATGTACCATTCGGGCGATCCGTAGATGCCGTAGTCGCCCTGGCCGTCGGCTCCGACCTTCGCGGCCGCTTCGAAGAGCTCGTCCATGGTCTTGGGAGACGCATTCTCGTCAAGCCCGGCGCGCTTGAAGACTTCCTTGTTGTAGGTGGTGATGTAGGGGCCGAAGTACCACGGAAGCGCGGTGTGGTGATCGTTTGCTCCCAGTGCGGTCGAGTCCCAGATGGACTTGACGAACTTGTCGCCGATGCCGGGAGCCTTGACATCGTAGTCCATGAGCAGGTTCGACTTGGACAGGGCGAGGATGGTCGAGGAGGGGACGTTGACGACGTCGGCCATCTTGCAGTTGGAGGCCTGGGCGGTGATCGTCTGATCGAACTCGGCGCCGCCGCCCTGGTCGGTCCAGTTGATCGTAACGCCGGGGTTGGCCTCCTCGAACTCCTTGATCTTGGCCTTGAAGAAGTCTCCGAAGTCGTTCTGCAGGCCCTGGGTCTGGAAGGTGATCTCACCGTCAACCTTCGACGTGTCGATCTTAGACTCGTCAACGTTGCCCGAGGGGATATCGCAGGACACGTCGGGGGTGGGAATGGAACCGGAGGCGGAGCCACCGCCGCCGGATGCGGAGCCGTCATTACAGGCGGCCAGGCCAAGGGTGCCGAACATGGCGAGGGCGACTGCGCCTGCGGCCATCTTCTTCTTCAACATGCGAAACCTCCATTGGTCCGATTGGCTGGTCGATCGATGGGATCGAGTCACTAACTATCTCGTGTTAGTTGATACCTGAATCATAGCGACCCGTGGCGCTCAGCGCATCATTTGCCAGAAACTTAGCGCATCGTTACCAAGCCGCAACATTAGTGTCCGCGCGCCCAATCGCCCGTTACCTGGGCAATCACGAACGCCACCTCCCGCTCGCTCATGTGGGCGCCGTATTCCGGACGGGCGTCGGGCCCGCACGAGCGGGTGCCGATCCCATCCTGGAATGCGTCGAGCCACAGGAAGAGACGGCGAGGAGCGGGCAGTTCCTCCCAGTGCGTTGCCGCACAGAGCTCGCGCTCGCTCCAGGGGCTGGCGCTCCACCCGAGCTGCGTGCCGGGGAGAATGAGGAGCTCTCCAGACTCGCCACGCAGGGAGAGAGCCTCAAGTCCGGGCCTGTGGCCGCCTTCCTGGGGGCGCACGCACACGTCCCACAGGTCCGCCACGCTTGCGTGACCATATCCGCGGGTGCCCGGCACACGCATGTCGGGGTATCCGATGAGCGTGTCACCGAGCCACGACGCCTCCCAGGAGGCACCCGGAAGCTCGATGCGTACGCCGAGGCGCGGCACGCGTTCGGGCCAGCGCCCGTAGGGCTCAACGCGGGCGGACACGGCCAGGCCGACCGAGG
>ERZ773087.1580-NODE-1580-length-13960-cov-35.311111_pt1 | contig 13960 bp, 14 predicted proteins | sample MGYA00511375_ERZ773087 | MGnify/ENA primary metagenome ERZ773087 (study PRJEB29015, sample SAMEA2737995) | human oral metagenome | biome: human oral; feature: human-associated habitat; material: dental | place: China | collected 2063 ...
CCGCCATCCTCGCCGAGGTCGAGGAGTACGCCGCCGAAGTGCTCGACGACGACGTCGCCCCGCTGGGCGGTCAGGTCCTGCGGCTCGAGGCCGCCCGGGTCCTCACCGAGCTTGGGGCCGCCCGGGTGCTGCACGAGGAGCGCCGCCAGGAGTGCAAGCAGAAGTTAGGAGGACCGCGTCGAGTCCCTGCGCGAGAAGTTCTATCGCAAGAAGCGAGAGCGGCGACTTACTGAGGACCCTTGGCGCTTACTACGCCCCTTCGCTCCTTACTGTACGAGGAGAAGGAGCGTAGTAAGGGGCAAAAGAGCGTAGCAAGAGGTTGTGCCGGTAGGTGGGGTGGCGGGGTGCGTCGTTGGTGGGGTGCGGGCATGAGAGCTTGTAGAAGAGCCGTCGCGCACGGCAGAGGCGGATCCCGCCTGAGCGGGCGCAGCGTCCGGGCGCCCGCTCAGGACACGACGGAACATGAACGTACCTTTGCAGTATCAACATACCTTTCTCCCATCCTTCTGGGGATAGAAGTCAGAAGGACGGGAGAAAGGTACGTTCACGTTGCAGACCGCAGTCGACGTTGGACGCGCTGGCCGACAGGACGCGCTGGTCGGCGCCGCTAGCCGAGGAGCCGACCCGAAGTTCGGTCACCATCGGCCGATGCTCCGGCCGGGCGGCGGTGGTAGAGCAGGTAGGTGCCTATCCGGCTGCGCAGCGAGGGGCGCACCGTGTGAGGCCAGCGCTGAGTCACGTAGGCGATGGCGTCATCGACCTCGCGCAAGATTGGTAAGAACCAAGTAAGGGCTATCCGTGTGTTACTCACAGGTACATTCGAGGATATGAAACGTATAGAGGATAAAGGGCAACTTGATAGTTGGTGTCAAGACAATATACAATGGTTACAGGAAACATACGGCAAAGATAATGTGGTGTCGGCAGTCCTGCATATGGATGAACACACGCCACACATCCATGCTACGATTGTACCTATTGTTACCTGTGAGCGAAGGAAAGCCAAGAAAGAGGAAGAGAGCGGTAAGCGGAAGTACCGAAAGAAGAAAGCTGGTACAACTCGGTTGTGCGCTGATGATGTGATGGTACGGAATAAATTAAAGAATTATCAAGATAGCTATGCTCAACTGATGAATAAGTATGGCTTAGAACGTGGTATTGACGGATCGGAAGCTAAACACATTTCTACCTCAGAGTATTATAAATCACTCATTGGGGAAACAGAGAACCTGCAAAGCGAACTACAAACACTTGAAACGAACAAGGGACAGTTACAGTCGGAACTCAAAGAGGTAAAACGGGATATTAAGATGGAAAAACTCAAAAGCTCTGCCGTAAATGCAACAACAGCCATTACTGATAGCGTATCTTCTCTTTTCGGAAGTAATAAGGTAAAGCGATTAGAAGAAGAAAATAAGCAGCTTAAAGCAGATAAGACTACTTTGGAAGGGAATATCTCTACGCTCAAAAAGCAAATGACAACTTCAGAAATGGTGTATAAACAGCAGGTGGAGACCCTAAAATACAAGTTAGCTCAATATGCTACTAACAAGCAATCGGAAGATAAAAAGTTGGAAGAACTTATCCCTTACCTTGCTGATATTAAGGCTATCGTGCGTGAATGTTTGCAAATGGGTTTTGCTACGCACTTGATACGAGCCATTGCATGTTTCAAAAAGGTCAGTTTCAGTGGCTCGCTTTATTCTAAGCAGCATAATCGCAAGTTTGATACCGAACAATCTGTTGCTTATATTAAGAATGTAGTTCGTGCAGAGCGCAAGAACAAATGGCAGTTGTTTATTGATGAACTACCGGTGGTAGATTGGTTTAAAATGAAATATGAGCAATGGAAAGAGAAACAAAACCTTATGCAACAACCCACACAGCATTCAGGAATAAGGAGATAGATTGTGTTCCTTCCTCTTTTTGGTTGAAAGTTATATTGTAAATGTTAGTTATACCGTATAAGGAAATATTTCTATATATTGCTTATACGGTATTTTTTCTATAAATGTAATTTATGCCCCATTCTATCTCGCTTTGTCATAAGATATTTTATATCGTAGCTATTTGGAGCAATTTCTAAAGGAATAGTATCAGTAACTATTATTCCACAACGTGACAAGCTTATTGACTTATCTGGATTATTGGTCAATAAGCGGATTTTTGTAACCCCTAATTGTTTTAATATTTCAGCACCTATACTATAATCACGCTCATCTGCGTTATGTCCCAACTTTAAGTTTGCCTCAATTGTATCAAAACCTTCTTCTTGAAGTTTGTATGCTCTCATTTTTTCCATTAATCCAATACCTCTTCCTTCTTGATTGAGGTAAAGAATTAGACCTCTTCCCTCTTTTTCAATGAGTTCCATTGCTTTATGCAATTGCTCTCCGCAATCACAGCGCATCGATGAAAAAATATCTCCCGTAGCGCAGCTTGAGTGCATTCTAACGAGGAGCGGGCTATCATCTGTCAAATTGCCCTTAAAAAGTACAACGTGCTCTTTCTTTGTCCCAATCTGCAAGAAAGGAATTAATTTAAATTTACCATAGGAAGTAGGCATTTGGACTTCAACCCCTCGTTTTATAGAGGAAGTTCTTTTAATCTTGTCCCTTATGAAGTTAAGGGCTAATTTTAACTTTGTAAGATTCTTGAAATTTACTTTCGCCATAATCATAACTGCTGAATTCAAGTTCCAAATGCAACGGAATTCATATTAATAATTTGTTTAAATTTTTCGTTTGGTGTGAGGTATCCAAGTCTTTTACGAGGTCTATTATTTAGATTGTTTTCAATCCATTTAATACGCTTGTTGGTTACTTCACTAAAGTCCGTACCCTTTGGGATATACTGCCTGATAAGACCGTTAGTATTTTCATTGGCACCACGCTCCCAAGAGTGGTATGGCTTACAAAAATAGAAATTAATATCTAATTTTTGTGCTATATCCTCGTGTTTTGCAAATTCTTTTCCATTATCAGCCGTTATTGTGTGTATTAAGTTTTTTACTTTTCGTAATGCCCATACTGTAATCTTTGCTACAGGGATGGCTTCTTTCCCTGATAGCTTACGTATCCATACTCTGCTTGTTGCTCTATCATTAATGGTTAGAATAGCACCTTTGTGATTCTTTCCAATAATTGTATCTATCTCTAAATCACCAAATCTTTCTTTTTGCTCTACAATTGAAGGTCGCTGATCAATCTCCACTCTATTCGGAATAAATCCTCTACCTGCGTTTTTAGAACCACGCTTTGAATATTTGCGTCCTTGCCTTCTAAGAGATTTATGAAGATCCCCACCTTGTCGTTTATCTTGCCATATCCAACAATATATAGTTTCGTGAGATACCATAGCTATATTTTCTACTTGGCTTCTGCCCACTATCTGCTCTGGGCTCAAGTCCTTTCGTAGAAGCTTTTTTACACGCTTCTTCATAGCTTGTGTAAATACCTCCTTTCGCTTCTTTTCAACCTTACGTTTATCTGCCTTTCTTTGGGCAAGATCAGGGTTGTATTTTCCACTACGACTATCGCAATTGCGTTTTATTTCTCTATAAATATTACTCCTATCAACTCCAATAGCTTCAGCTATATCTTTTTTACTCATCGGAACTTGCAACATCTTAGAAATTGCATACCTTTGCTTTTCGGTTATATGTTTACTCATCTACAACTTTTATTTCTTTGGACGGACAATAAAAACAAAGATAGTAACATTTATCCATTCAGCAGAGAACAGAGGGAATTGTCTCTCTTTTCTCTCTGAAAAAAATATTACTTATGCAGCTATTAATCCTTTTCTTTAAAAGTTGCATTTATAACTTGAACTCAAGAATGAATAAAATTTAAAGGAGACAAAAATGCCACAAATTCTTATAGACAGAAAAACATGTTCTAAATGCAATACTTGCGCAACTGTATGTGTAATGGGAATCATTGATAAATCGACAGCCTTAAATTATCCAACCATACCTGAAGAAAAATTGGATTATTGTTTAAAATGTGGTCATTGTGAGTCTTTTTGTGCACAGAAGGCTCTTACCTTAGATTTCCTTCTTGACGAAAAAATTAATACGTCTTTTTTGGATAGTCAGATTGAACCACAGAATATAGCATTGTATATAAAAAGTCGACGTTCTGTGAGACATTATTCTTCAAAGACAGTTAATAAAGAGTTAATTGCTAAAGTTATTGATATAGCCCGTTATGCTCCATCTGGAGGGAATGGACAACCAGTAAAATGGATTGTTATTCATAAACCATCAGAGGTAAATCGTGTTGCAAGTTTAACCGTTGATTGGATGCGAACTATTCAAAACACATCACATCCTCTAGCAGATTATGTACCTGCAATAATTTCAACTTGGGATAGTGGTTTGGATTTGATTTGCCATAATGCTCCCCATTTACTTTTTGCACATGTTCCTATTGAGCCAATTGATGACCCTACCGAAGCAATTATTGCTTTGACTCATTTTGATATTGCTGCGCCCGCTTTTGGTATCGGTACATGTTGGGCTGGATTCGTAAAGTTGGCTATAGACAATTATAAACCATTAAAGGATTTGTTATCAATACCAGAAGAACGTAAAGCGGCTTGTCCAATGCTATTTGGATATTCAAGTTATAAAATAACTTCTATTCCGAGACGCAATCCTGTGGATATTACATGGAAGTAAAATAGAAGTTACTTAATGACTAAAATGGTGTATTAAACAGTTAATCTTGATTCAGTAAAAAAAATAATTTTGTTTTACTGAATCAGACTCTAATCAACTAACAATTAAGAGGGATGGTTTTTTTCAGGAACTCTCTCCAACATTTCCAAAAAACAACATTCCCATTGTTTTGCAGCCAAACTAACAATTTGACAATTAAGATTTATTCCATATTTATCAGCAATAACTCTGACTTGACTTTTTCTGAATATTGTCTTTAATACAGTTCTGGCTGGCAAATCGGGTTTTTGCAACAAGAAAGTGAGAAAATTCAGATATTTTCTTTTCAATTCATAACTTATTGACATTTTTTTTCTTTCAATCTTTAAAAGTGCTGACTTGACTTTTGGTGGTGGCAAAAAACTCTCATGAGATATTTCATACATAAGTTTTAAATCAAAAAAAGTATGATAAAACACAATATATGGATTGAAAACTTTTTTTGAAAATAACTTTTGGGCAGGTTCAAGTTGCATTATCAATGAACCACCCATAAAATGCTCAACACTATCAAACATCAAGGATTTTAAAATTTCAGAAGTTATTCTGAAAGGGATATTAGACACAACTTTAAAATTTCTTTTTGGTATGGTGTAACATCTAAAATCACAATCAATAATTTTGACATTCGTGTTGTTAGAAAACTTGTTTTTTAGAATGGACAATAGCGATTTATCATTCTCTATTGCAATTATATTTGTGCATTGACGAACTAAATGAACAGTCAAAAATCCTTTTCCGGCACCAATATCTATAACAGTGTCGGATTCATTTATTTTCGCAATTTTAATTGCATCATCTATCAGCACTTTATCTATAGTAAAATGCTGTCCCGTGTATCTTACGGGCAGTTTATTTTTTATCATTACTTATTTCTTTAATTAATAGTGTCAATTATGTATGTTCGGGAAAATAAATAGCCAAAGAAATGCCTAACGGAAAGTTAAGCATCACAGTTTCTTCTACCATCCAGACTATAACTGTCGGTATTGGAATTACACCAATTCAGTCCTATAAAAAGGAGTTGCGGACTATACCGCCGATAGGGAATTTCACCCTGCCCCGAAGAATACGGCACAAAAGTACAAAATTAATTCTTATTAGAGGATTGTTTGCACCTTTTTCATTTAATGTGTGTTGAAGTTGAGCTATACAAGTGATAGTGCATTTTGTTCTAAACAGTGTTTTGACATATTACCATTTTCGTGTCTTTATCTTAATCAGTTTTAAGAGATGATTTTATATCATTTATAATGGATTCTCCACGTTCAATAGCTAATAAATCATTATACATAGCAATATTCTGTATTTCCTTGATAGAGTAATCAAGAAACGATTGTGGAAGGTATTTCTGTAGTACACCCTTAATTTCCGTAAGTGCTTCATTAAAGGCATTTTGTCTTTCTTTGATCCAGTCCGCTTGCTCTTTTACCTTACCCTCAACTTCATGAAGATAATCCTCTATTTTCAGCTTTGTTTCATCATTTAATTGGCTATTTATATCAACAATTCCGTTCTGTATTACATATATGCCAATCTTATTAAGATTTGTAGCAATATTAACATAGTTGTTAACTTCTTTGTCTAAATCTAATTTTCTTTTCTGTAATTCTTGACAGAGACTCTTGAATTTTTCTACTTTTTCCATTTTATAGGTTTATATTAGGTTATTATTTAATCCCATAATATTCTGATTGGGAACATTTTGGGAACATTTATAAAATAAGAAAAAACTAAGTGTTTGATTATAAACAACTTAGCTTTTTACTTGGTACCCAGACCCGGGGTCGAACCGGGATGGATTGCTCCACTGGTGTTTGAGACCAGCGCGTCTACCGATTCCGCCATCTGGGCTTAGCGAGTGCAAAGGTACGTATATTTTTTTAATGAGCAAAGAATTTGGCGAAAAACTTGTTGCGTTTGCCTTTGTTTGCTTGTTCGAGAAAGCGAGAGAATAGGGTGATTGCCGGTGATGTGATGAAGCAGACAGTGTTTCTAAGAGGTGTGTACGCAAGTGATGTAGCGGCTGGCAGCGCAGATATGTTGCGGCAAATGCAATGTCAGAGAAACCTTTATACAAGTGATGTGGCGGCTGGTAGCGCAGATGTGTTGCGGAAAATGCAATATCAAAGAAACCTTTACGCAAGAGATGTAGCAGCTGGCAGTGCAGATATGTTGCGGCAAATGCAATATCAGAGAAAGATTTATGCAAGAGATGTAGCAGCTGGCAGTGCAGACATGTTGCTGCAAATGCAATATCAGAGAAACCTTTACGCAAGTGATATAGCAGCTGGCTGCACAGATATGTTGCGGAAAATGCAATATCAAAGAAATATTTATGCAAGTGATGCGGTAGTTAGCGGTGCAATTGTTAAGAGGTCGAGGCATCCCCAAGAGGCCATTACACAAACCCTTCGCCCTTTTTCAGCATCACTTCGTTAACGTATTTGCGCACCTTGGCCGACGAATCTTCTTTCTTGCAGATAAGCAAAACATTGTCTTTCTCCACCACGATAAAGCCTTCTAGTCCATTTATCACACCCAGTTTACCTTTGGGCAGCTTAATGATATTGTTGCTACTATCCTCCAAAATCACGTCGCTATCAATCACCACATTGTCGTTTTCGCCCTTTTGCATCGTCTCGTACATGCCGTGCCACGTGCCGAGGTCGGCCCAACCGAAGTGGCATTGCATCACAAACACATCGTTAGACGACTCCAAAATGCCGTGCTCGATAGAGAGATTGGGGTATAGTGGGAAGTTCTCGCGAATGAAAAGTGCCTCTTCGTGGGGATTAAACTTAGGGTTGTTTGCATCGAATTTCCTAAGGACAGGGGGCAACAGCTCGCAGAAACGATTGCGGGCAAACTGCACATTCAGTAGGAAAAGACCCGTGTTCCAATAAAACTCGCCGCTTTGCATGAACATGCGAGCAAACTCGCGGTCGGGCTTTTCGGTGAACGACTGCACTTCGAACACATCGTTTTCCACCTCTTTGCCCATTTGTATGTAGCCATATCCGGGTTCGGGGCGCGTTGGTTTCACGCCCAACGTCAGCATGCCGTCTTTCTTCGATACGAAGTCTAGTCCGCGAATGATGTCGCGTTGGAAGGCCTCTTCGCCCTGAATGGCTTGGTCGGACGGCGTAACCACAAGGCAAGCCTCGGGGCATTGGCGCAGAATGCGGTGCGAAGCCCATGCCACGCTTGGGGCAGTACTTCGGTAAATGGGTTCTGCAAGAATGTTCTCGGGAGGAAGTTCGGGCAGCTGATTACGCACGATGTCTGCGTAAGTCTCGTTTGTGCTCACCAATATGTGCGACGGGTCTATCAGTTGTGCGAACCTGTCGAAGGTTTGCTGCAACTGACTCCTGCCCACTCCGAAGAAGTCGACGAATTGTTTAGGAAAAGACAAACGGCTGTAAGGCCACAGGCGAAGTCCTCGACCGCCTGCCAATATCAGGCAATAGTTGTTGTTAGTGTTCATTCTATCAGATGTGTTGGTTCTGCAGGCGAAAGGTATGAAAAAACTTCAAGTCCGCCAAACAATCAAAGGTTATTTATTCTCAATTAACAAGTAGTTTATGTTCTACACAGGCAAAGCGACAGCTACCCCACAACTGCCCCCCACAACTGGCCTCACCCCCAACCCCTCTCCAAGGGGAGAGGGGAGTAGTATGCCTTGCTATTGCTGTGGGTGTATACCCTGTAAACAAGCATATCTATATTGTTAGTTTTACCGCCGCAATACATATCACTCCCCCTCTCCCCTTGGAGAGGGGTTGGGGGTGAGGCCAGTTGTGGGGGCTGTTGTTACCCACTTGTGGGTCGGCTGTTGCCCAGTTATGGGTCGGCCGTGGGGTGAGGTTGGTTATCCCACTTGACTTCCTGCCTTCACTTCTTTCATCAGCGACAGCAGACTCAGCCCGCCGTCGTAGTTCTCGGCAGAGAGAATCATGCCTTGACTTTCGATGCCCATCAGTTGTCGGGGAGCCAAGTTGGCGATAAACACCACGTCGCGACCCACCAATTCTTCGGGCTCGTAGAACTTAGCGATACCGCTAACGATGGTGCGCGGCGTACCACTGCCGTCGTCGAGTGTGAATTTAAGCAGCTTATTAGCCTTCTTCACCTTTTCGCAGGCAAGTATGCGGCCCACTCTAAGGTCCAGTTTCTCAAAGTCGGCGAAGTCCACCGTGGGCTTAATCTCCTTAGCCTTATACGTTTCGGCCTCGTTAGCCTTCTTCGTATCGGCCAGCTTTTTCAGTTGAGCCTCGATGGCATCGTCCTCTATTTTCTCGAACAGCAGTTCGGGTTCGGCCAGCTGATGCCCAGGCTTTAATATCTCGGTGTTGCCAAGTGCATTCCAGTCTACCCCCTCCATGTTAAGCATGCTGCGTAGCTTAGCACTGCTAAAAGGCAAGAACGGTTCGAAGGCGATAGCCAAGTTGGCCACCAATTGCAGCGAGATATAGAGGATGGTTTCAACCCTTTTGGGGTCGGTTTTCCACACCTTCCACGGCTCGCACTCGGTGATATACCTGTTGCCGATGCGCGCCAGCACCATTGCCTCTTTCTGTGCATCGCGGAATTTGTACGTGTCGAGCAGGCTTTCCACCTTCTCCTTCACGTCTTTAAATTCGTCTAGGGCCTGTTTGTCCACCTCGTTCAGTTCGCCGCAGGCAGGCACACGACCGTCGAAATACTTCTTCGTAAGCTGCAAAGCCCTGTTAACAAAGTTGCCATACACGGCCACAAGCTCGTTGTTGTTGCGTTCTTGGAAGTCTTTCCACGTAAAGTTGTTGTCTTTTGTTTCGGGTGCGTTGGCCGTAAGCACATATCTCAGCACGTCTTGCTTGCCGGGGAAATCCTCCAAGTATTCGTGCAGCCACACCGCCCAGTTCTTCGAAGTAGATATCTTGTCGTCTTCCAGATTAAGAAACTCGTTCGCAGGAACGTTTTCGGGCAGTATATATCCGCCGTGTGCTTTAAGCATTACGGGGAACACGATGCAGTGGAACACGATGTTGTCTTTGCCGATGAAGTGCACCAAACGCGTTTCGGGGTCTTTCCACCACTTCTCCCATGTGTCGGGCAAAAGCTCTTTGGTGTTCGAAATGTAACCGATGGGCGCATCAAACCAAACGTACAGCACTTTGCCCTCTGCTCCTTCAACGGGTACGGGGATACCCCAATCCAAGTCGCGCGTCATGGCTCGTGGTTGCAAGTCTAAGTCCAACCAACTTTTGCACTGTCCATACACATTGGGACGCCATTCCTTATGCCCTTCCAAAATCCACTCTTTCAGCCAGTCTTGGTACTTGTCTAGGGGCAGATACCAGTTCTTTGTTTTCTTCAACACGGGTTGCGAACCGCTGATAGTCGAGCGTGGGTGCAGCAGTTCGGTAGGCGAAAGGTCGCGTCCGCACTTCTCGCACTGGTCGCCATACGCCCCTTCGTTGTGGCAATGGGGGCATTCGCCCATAATATAGCGGTCGGCCAGAAACTGGTGCGCCTCCTCGTCATAATATTGTTCGGTTTCTTTTTCCAGCAGTTTGCCGTCTTCGTATAGTTTCTTAAAGAAGTCGCTAGCCAGCTGATGGTGCGTGGGCGAGGTCGTTCGGCTGTAAATGTCGAACGAAATGCCGAAGTCTTCGAAACTCTTTTTTATCATGTAGTGGAACCTATCTACCACGTCTTGCGGACTAACGCCCTCTTTTCTTGCCCTGATGGTGATGGGCACGCCGTGTTCGTCGCTACCTCCGATAAACACCACGTCCTCCTTTTTCAGTCGCATGTATCGCGCGTAGATGTCGGCTGGCACGTAAACGCCGGCCAAGTGTCCGATATGCACGCCGCCGTTGGCGTAAGGCAAGGCAGCTGTGATGGTGGTTCGTTTGTATTGTTTCTGTTCCATTGTACTATATATAATAATGTGTACTTGCCCGTTTCCTCCCTCCGTGTTTGTGTAACATTGGGTTAAGGCACTGCAAAAGTACAAAAAAAATGCGGCATGTATTTGTTTTGGGGTGCGAAACTTAGGTTTATGGCATTGGGATAAACTTCTTCGCCACACATATTTGCATATCGTTGTCAGCCAACAAACTGCGGTTTTGCAAAGCTGAGCAACTTTTTTATCGGGCCAAATGGTCGGCTATTTATTGCTTGACCCCGAATGTCCACGAGGAAATGCGCCCCGTTCGTGACAACAACGGCCTAGGCGTAACGCCCTCAAAGACACCTCCTTCTTCGCATAGATGGGCGCAATGCGTTGCAAGCCACTTGTCTTTTACGGCACCCGAATACAGAATTTATCAACACCCAACATCTTTTATCATACGCAAGCGGTGTCTTGTAGCCAAATAATCGTACATTTGCAGATGCGCTATGTGTAACAGAAGTCGCAGATGTAGGTTGGAAAAAGAATGTTCAAAAACGAGAATGGAGCGTATGAAAAAGATACTGTTAAAGGTTTTGTCCGTAATAAGCCCGCTGCTTATTCTGGCACTCTTAGGTGTGATGCAGGGGGCCTGGTTCGATTCAGAGGAATTTATAGGGTTGGAAGATGCAGAGTTTCATCATCCCACGGGCATTCAATACACCTTGTATTATTTGGTTGGTGCCGTCTTATTTGCACTTTCTTGGTTGTTGTTGAATCATCAATACAAGAAAAGTTCGGCTTTTTCTGGCCGAGTGCTTTACGGTTTCCTTTTGGCCTTAGACATCGCAATCATCTTGATATGCGCCACTGCTCTTTAAGCCCCAATCGGGAATTGAGGCTATACGCTACTTCAACTCCCGATTACGAACATTCACCGCTCTGGTAAAGTAGCCAAAACGTTTATCCCCGCTTTACTCATCGTTGTTTTTGTTTATCAGGTTAACTACAACTTTCACCATAACATCCTTTTCTTCTGTTCGGCTTTCGGCAACCATCAGCGTGAGCGCAACAAGGGTGCTGTCTGCTATACGCTTACTGCCATCTGGGTGATAGAGGATATGGTTGCCGTTGAGAAACCAGAGAAACAATGTGGCGGCAATGCGTTTGTTGCCGTCGCTGAACGAGTGGTTCTTGGTAACAAGATAGAGCAGCATGGCTGCTTTCTCTTCCACACTGGGGTAGAGTTCTTCTCCGCCAAAGGTCTGGTATATCTGCCCGATACTGCTTTTGAAAGAGCCGTCTTTCTCATTTCCAAAGAGAACAGAGCCGCCAAATTTGTCGCGCAGTCCATAGATAGCCTCCATTGCATTGTCGTAAGTAGCATGGAACGGCTCTTCTTCTGTGGTTTTATTGATGGTAAGCCGCCCATAATCGTAGTTGTCTAGCGTGTCGAGAGCGTAAGTATAATCTGTCACTACCTTAAATAGTGCATCGGTCTCGTCGTTAGACAACAATGGTTGGTTCTGAATGGTGCGCCCAAGCATACCAACCAGTTGGCGCAACTCCCCAATCTGCTCCTTGCGCATTCGCTCGTTCACGGCATAGCCCTTAATGAGATATTGCTTTAACACCGTGTTCGCCCACTGACGGAAACGCGTGGCGTTTTTGCTGTTTACCCGATAGCCAACGGAAATTATGGCATCCAGATTATAATACTTTGTGCTATAAGTTTGCTTGCCTTCATTACCCATATGTTCCAAAATGGAACATGTGCTCGTTTCGTCAAGCTCTTCGGATGCATAGATATTCTTCAAGTGCTTGGTTATTGCCGGGCGTTTTGTATTAAACAACTCCGCAATTTGTTGCTGTGTAAGCCACACCGTCTCGTTTTCCAGGCGTACGTCCACCTGCGTTTGCCCATCCTCAGACTGGTATATCACAATTTGATTATTCGAGTGCATAGTTTAATGAATTAAATGGTTCTTTTAACTGCAATTTCTTCTCTTCCTCCTGTTGCAACAGGCCGCATCAGGAAGGTGAGACTCAACACTAAATTCTTATATTCAGGAAAGCTCGACAGAACCACGTAACTTGTTCGCTGATTCCCAAAGCGTTTCTTCGATTATCTTGGTCGTTATCTGTTTCTTCGCCATTGTATCTTTGTTTATTCTTATCATTCTTCATTTTCGGAACTTGGTATTAGCATCATAATCTTCTTCCAACAACTCTTTGAAATCAAACAGAAGTAGGCAATCCATTTCCCCAAACAGTGCCATAGGTGGTTGTGGCTTGTTGGTTATACAGTTGTCGCTCTAATTCTGTTTCCGAAAGTTCTCCTTGGCCATCTATAACGTTCTTAACGTTAGTTGTTGATGGTATGCAAATATAATCATAATTTGGTAAATAGCACCAGGTTTTGTTGCTATATTTTTTTAATTCAGACAAACTATTTATCGCATCCCACTTTGGCTTATCCGCAGCGCGGGTATATTTTTCTAAACTTCCCCTCGTTGTAATAGAAACTCATGTTGATAACTATCTTCCTTAGCATCTTGCATTGCCATTTGGTGAAGCTGGGGTTGACTGAATGGGGAGGGCGACACACCGCAAATCGTCTTATTTACTTTTCACAACAGCGAGTTAGCGGGCTAAGCGGCCATATTTTGCTGTTATGTAAAATATTCAGCACGAAATTTAACACTATGAGTGCCGTTTTTGCCCACCAATCGTTAGCAGGGCTGCAAATAATCGATTCTCGCGAAGGTTTGTTTTGATGTAAGGCAGGGTTTTCAGTACGGGCGGCTGGTTGGCAAGGCCGATGTAGAGGGCGGGGTCAACCGTCGGGTCAGTGATGTGTTCGCCGCGCGCTTCGGCTTCGCGGATGACTTTGTTGAATTCGTCCATTTTGCGCACTTTCAAGGCGACCATGAGCTGGTAGCGGCGTTCCATTTCGGCCACCGCCCAGCGCAGGGCGTTTTCGGCGTCGCTCATATCGGTGACAACCGGGGTGAGCAGGTGCGGGATGTCGCGGTACATGGCGAGTTCGACGGTTTTCGGATCCACCAGGATGAGTTTGAGTTCGTCCGGCTTGGACTTGTACAGCATGCTGGCGAGGATGACGTTGATGCCGACGGATTTGCCCGAGCCGGTGGTGCCGGCAACGAGCAGGTGCGGCATTTTGCCGAGATTGGTAATGACGGGTTTGCCGCTGATGTCCGCGCCGAGGACGACGGTCAGCGGCGAGCGTTCTTTTTGGTATTGCGGCGATTCGAGTACGCCGCGCAGCGGTACCATTTCGCGTTTGCGGTTCGGGATTTCGAGGCCGATGAAGGGGCGGCCGGGGATGACTTCGACAA
>ERZ773087.1590-NODE-1590-length-13870-cov-3.586898_pt1 | contig 13870 bp, 14 predicted proteins | sample MGYA00511375_ERZ773087 | MGnify/ENA primary metagenome ERZ773087 (study PRJEB29015, sample SAMEA2737995) | human oral metagenome | biome: human oral; feature: human-associated habitat; material: dental | place: China | collected 2063 ...
TGCGTAAGCGAAGCCGCAAAAATCGTCGGATACGCCAGCGCTCCGCACTTTGCAAAGATTTTTAGAGAAAAATTCGGCGTTTTACCGACGCAAATTTTAAAACAAAAGAAATTTTATACGTAAATTTAACGCTCTTGCGGGGCTTTGGGGATAGCAAAGCTAAGGACAGATCTAAAGGCAATCATCACAATAAACCGCGTAAATTCGACAAGTAATAAAATATTTTAAGGCTCAACGAAACTTAAACAGATTCTATCTTATCGATTTTAATACAATTATGATAGAGTTCTTTTGCAACAAAATAGCAAATTTAGCAAATATAAAATACGTTTAAATTTTTGATAAATCGCAGAGCAACCAAATGACAAAAATTATAAAATTTACGCGGCTTAGCGCTCCTATTGTTTGATTAAAAACTTCTCTCCGTCAAATTTAAAGCTTTCATATTGGCTAGTAAGCTTGCCGTCCGGGTATTTGTCTGCGTAAACGGCCTTTAGCACCTTTAAAACGCCGTTTTTGTAGACGATAACTTTATCGTTATACCATTTTTCTTGAATGTCGTCGGTACCGTTTACGACTGAAAAATAATCAAAACCTACTCCGTAATAAGATTTGATACTGCCGTCGTCATAAACAAAAATTTTAGCTTGTTTTATACCATCCGTTTCAATGCGAAATGCTTTAACGACGCCTTCGGCTAGCTTGGCAGAAGCAGTAGCGATACTATAGACTAGATATAAACCATCCTTGACTTTGTAGATTTTATTTGCATAAGGTGCGCCTAGACTAAACCAGCTTAAACATGCGCACTCGCCTCCCCTGTCGCACTCTTTCATATACTCGTCAAAAAAATCCGCAACGTAGTTACGCTTTCCATCTGCAAACTGATAGACATTATAAAAAGATGCCATGCTTCCTCCGCCGGTAAATACCGAATATGCGCGAAATTTACCGTCATCAGATACCGCAATATGCGGTTTTTCGCCTTTAGTATTTTGCAAAAATTTAAGTGCATAATCGCCGCCTAATTTTAAAAACTCGGTCATTTTAGCTCTTAAGAGCGTCTCATTTTCGCACGAACCGCTCCACCTCCAATCTAACCCCAAAAGCCCATTAAGCTCCTTATCCAATCTTTCCCGTTCTTCACCAAAAAGCAGACTTAAAATACAAAACAATATAAATAAAAATTTCATCTTTTTCCTTTTTGAACGGATTTTAGATATTTTATCAAAATTTACGCTAGAAAAATTACGAAAAACAGATATAGATGCGCTCAAATTTACCGTAAACCGGCACGCAAGCTTGCACAAAAGCAAAATATCAAACGCCGCGCAACAAAACCGTAAAATCTGCTAAAATACGGCAAAAACAAAGGTCAAAATGCTTCTTTACGTCCACATCCCTTTTTGCGAGAGCAAATGCCCATACTGCGCCTTTGGCTCGGTCGTTGGCAAACGAAATTTAACGAGCGCGTATTTTGACGCGATGATTGCGGATTTTAGGGAGCAGATTTTAAAATTTGACGTAAAAAAGGGCGAGATTAAAACCGTTTTTATCGGCGGGGGGACGCCTAGCGCCGTGGACCGGGGCTACTACGAGCGGCTATTTGAAGCGGTCGCGCCATATCTAGCAAAAGACGCCGAGATCACGACGGAGGCAAATCCAAACTCGGCAAGCCTAGCGTGGCTATCGCAGATGAAATCATACGGCGTAAATCGCGTTAGCTTCGGTGCTCAAAGCTTTTTTGAAGATAAGCTCAAATTTCTCGGGCGCATCCACGACGCAAGGCAGATCTACGAGGCTGTAGCAAACGCCAAAACCGCAGGGCTAGAAAATATAAATGTCGACCTCATCTACGGCACAAAGCTAGACACTAAAAAACGCCTCGAGCAAGAGGCACAAAATATCAGAAATTTGGGTGTTTCGCACGTTTCGGCGTATTCGCTAACGCTTGAAGAAAATACCCCCTTTGCCGGCAAGATAAACTACGCAAAAGATAGTCCGAGGCTGGCGAAATTTATGATAGAGCGCATCGAGGAGGCCGGGCTAAAACAATACGAAATCTCAAATTTCGGTCAAATTTGCAGGCATAACCTCGGCTACTGGCAGGGCAAAAATTACCTTGCCCTGGGCGCTTACGCGGTCGGATTTTGGCGTGATCGCCGCTTTTATAACGCTTCAAATTTAAACGCCTACGTAAAAAATCCGCACGCTAAAAGAATCGAAAATTTAAGCGCGGACGAGCTAAATTTGGAGCGCATATTTTTAGGCGCTAGAAGCGTCGTGGGCATCGATCAAAATAGCCTAAACGCAGAGCAAGAGCAAAGAGCGTCGCTACTAAAAAAGAGCGGGAAATTAAAATTTAAAAACGGGCGATATTACGCCAAAAATTTCCTGACCGCGGATGAAATTTCTTTATTTATCGCGGGCTGATTTATGCAAATTTGAGATAAAAAACGATAAAATGAGCGCTTTAAAATAAAATTTAGGATAAAAAAATGTTTGGCATGAGCTTACCCGAGATCATCGTCATAGCCGTCATCGCGGTATTATTTTTAGGACCCGATAAGCTTCCTAGCGCGATGGTCGAGATAGCGAAATTTTTTAAAACCGTTAAAAAAACGGTCAATGACGCAAAAAGCAGCTTCGATCAAGAGATAAAAATCCAAGAACTCAAAGAGGACGCGAAAAAATACAAAGAGAGCATCGCAAAAACCACCGAAACGGTGCGAAAAAAGCTCACGTTTGAGGAGCTTGACGAGCTTAAAAAAGGCGTAAACGACGTCGCTAGCGGAGTCACGGACGGCCTAAACGACATGAAAAAAAGCGTCGAAGCGGTCAAAAACCCGGGCGAAGCCGTCAAAAACGCCATTTTAGGCGATAACGAGAAAAAAGAGGCGTAATGTTTGAAGAGCTAAAACCGCATTTAGTAGAACTTAGAAAAAGGCTTTTCATCAGCGTCATGACCGTGATCGTGATGTTTGTAGTGTGCTTTAGCTTTTGGAATCAAATTTTAGACTTTATCATCGCGCCGCTGCAAAACACCCTGCCCGATAACCAAAAAATGGTCTTTCTCGAAGTGCAAGAGCCGTTTTTCGTAGCGATGAAAGTGGCATTTTTCACCGGATTTTTGTTTTCGCTGCCGATTATTTTTTGGCAGTTTTGGCTGTTTGTAGCGCCCGGGCTTTATGAAAACGAGAAAAAATACGTCATACCCTTCGTGATCTCGGCGACTTTTATGTTTCTAGTAGGCGCTGCGTTTTGCTACTACGTCGTCGTTCCTATCGGTTTTGCTTTTCTTATAAATTTCGGCCAACAGCTCTTTTCCGCGATGCTAAATATCGGCGGCTACGTCGGCTTTTTTACGAAACTAGTGATTGCATTCGGTATCGCGTTTGAGCTTCCCATTATTACATTTTTCCTTGCCAAACTCGGCCTAGTCGATGATAAGATGCTCAAAAACTCCTTCCGCTACGCTATCGTCGTGATTTTTATATTTGCCGCGATCATGACGCCTCCTGATATCCTCAGCCAGTTTTTGATGGCGGTGCCTCTCATCGGTCTTTACGGGCTTTCTATATTTATAGCCGCCCGCGTAAATCCGGCTAAAACCGAAGAGCCCGACCAGGAAACCGACAAAGAAAAAGAGGACGAATAGTCATGAAAGCAAGTAGGCTAGCCAAATGAGTCGAATTTTAAATCCAAACTCGCTTGACGCCTACGATTACGAGCTACCGACGGAGCTAATCGCCAATTTTCCGACCTTTCCCAAAGAGGACGCCAGACTACTAGTCTACGAGCGAGCTAGCGAAAAAATCTCTCATCAAAAATTCGGCGATTTGCCCGAAATTTTACCGCCTTGCGATATTATTTTTAACGATACCAAGGTAGTAAAAGCTAGAATTTTTGGCAAAAAAGATAGCGGCGGCGAGACGGAGCTTTTGCTAAACTCTCCGCTTGCGGACGGTAAATTTAGCGTCTATATAAAAGGCAAAGTCCGCGCGGGCAGCATTTTAAATTTCGGCGAAAATTTGACCGCCGAGGTCTGCGAGCTCTTTGAGGACGGCTCACGCACAGTCAAATTTAGCCAAAACGGCGAGCTTTTGGACGCGGCCGCGCTTTATAAAATCCTATCTCGCATCGGTCACGTGCCTCTGCCGCCCTACATCAAACGAAGCGACACCAAAGACGATGAGAGCTGGTATCAAAGCGTCTTTGCCAAAAATGAGGGCGCGGTGGCGGCTCCAACGGCGAGCTTGCACTTTAGCGACGAGATGATCGCGCGCCTAGCCAAAGACCGCGAGATAGCCTACCTCACCCTGCATGTGGGCGCAGGGACGTTTAAGGGCGTGGAGAGCGAGGACATCACGCAGCATAAGATGCACGCGGAGTTTTACGATATCCCGCAAGATACGCAAGATTTGATAAACTCAAACAGACCGATCCTAGGCGTAGGCACGACGGTGACGCGCTGCGTGGAGGAGTTTGCTAGAAGCGGCAAGTCTAGCGGCGAGTGTAGGCTGTTTTTAAATTTAAACAACAAGCCCATCCGCCAAAACTACCTGCTTACGAATTTTCACCTGCCAAAATCGACGCTAATCATGCTCGTTACCAGCTTTGTCGGACTTGATCAGACTATGTGGATTTACAAAACCGCCGTGGAGCAAAAGTACAAATTTTACTCCTACGGCGACGCGATGCTGGTTATTTAGTGGGGCGACGATGAGCTTTTTAGGCGCATTTTTGATATCGCTCGCCTTTTACGCCGCGCTATGCGTCGGATATTTTTTATATGCTAGGACGCGTAGGCAAAAGCGAAATTTCATCAAATTTGCCCCCTTGCAAAAAACTTACGAACCGCAAAACTCCGATAAAAACCCTTGTAAAATCGATATCGCGGGAGGCCTGGTATTTCTAGTCTCGTCGCTAAACGAAGATGCGGCGAAAAATCGCAACCGAGTGATTTTTGATTACGACATTGCGTATCCGCGCATATTTTATGCGGATATAGACGCCCTAACTAAGCTTATAGACGCGCTAGCGCAGATATTTTTAAAAAGCGTCTCGGACTCGACCGTAACGATAAAATTTTTGCTCTCGAATTACTATAAAGATAACGTCAAATTTACGATCAGCGCAGCGTCCAAGACGAATTTTTTCGTAAATAAAAATCCATGCGCCATACATATAAATATGTCGAAAAAAAGCCGTAAATTTTACCGACTAGCGCAAGCTCTCGCCCGTAAAAACGGCTCTGATATCTGGTTTGAGTTTGGAAACGCGGTTCGCATAAGCACCGAAATATCGCTCAAAATATCAAGCCGAAAGCTTGACGCCGTAAAAAATATAAAAATAAAAAATCCCAAAAATTTCATCGCCCTCATAGCTCATCCGGACGCTAGCGCCTTTTACGCGTTAAAAAAAGATCTCGATTTTATCGGCATCGACGTCAAGCCATGCCGCGAATGGGACGTTGTAAAACGCCACGTGCGGGATATGATTTTTCGCCCGGATGTCGTTTTTATCGACGAGAGCTTATTGCAAAGCATAGACGAGTCGCTACAAAACGATATCGCAGAGAAAAAAATCGCTCTTGTCGTGCTTAAAAATACGAGCGCGCAGACAAGCCTAAATCCAAAAATACGCGTCCTGTCGCTGCCACAGCCATATTTGCCGGATATGCTCGTACGCGTATTAAACGAAGCTTACGAATTTGAAATGCAAAACGGGGATAAAATTTAGCTTTTTGAAATTCTGCTCGCATTTTTAAACGCCTTGCTTCGTTTGATAAGCTCAAATTTGACCCAAAACCGCTACTGCTAAGATGGTATAGCGAGCCCAAACAACAGAGGCTAAAATGAACAAAGTAACCTGAATCTGCCTAGGCGCGTGAAGCATGCAAAGGGTGCTAAAATTTTACAGAGACGGCCTAGGTTACGAGACGGACTATAAAGACGGCGACCCGCCGGTATGCTTTTTTAATACGCCAGGGACCAAATTTGAGCTCTACCCGCTAGACGCGCTGGCGCGAGATATCAACGAAAACGATCCGCCCAAAGGAAGCGGATTTGGCGGCATCACGCTGGCTTATAACGTAAAAAACAAAGAGGACGCGGGTAGCGTCATAGAGCTAGTAAAAAAGGCGGGCACGCCGTCGTCAAGGAGCCCCAAGATACGTTTTGGGGCGGATATCACGCGTATTTTGCCGATCCGGACGGATACTACCGGGATGTGGCTTGGGGGCCCGGTTTTAAATTTGACGAGGACGGGCTGCGCAAATTTAACTAGTTGCGGCGTCAAAGCACTTTTATTTTAGCCGCTTACCTGCCGAAAAAAGGCAAAATCATGAAAGATATAGCCATATACATACACGAAAAAACGGAAGCGCAGCAGAAGCGGCCCGCTACCGACGGCTTTTTACAGATAGCGGCGTGCCTAAATTTGATTATGGAATTTGATTACGAAGCGCGCACTCCGTGGGAGGCGAAAGAAGAATTTGTGCCGTATTTTGAGTCTATCCTTAAAAGCCGCAAATCCGCAACAATCGTAGCAAACGGTATCGGAGTGCTTTTTGCCATGCACGCCTTGCAGGGCATACGCACGAGAAGGCCTATCTTACCTCCCCTATAGTAAATACGAAAAATTTGATCCTAAACATGATGTCGCAGGCAAACGTGAGCGAGCAGGAGCTGCGAGATAAGGGCGAACTGAGCACTAAATTCGGAGAGAAACTTTCGTGGAGATATCTTAGCTACGTCAGAAAACATCCTACCTTTTGGACGGTGCCGACGCATATTTTATACGGCGAAAACGACGATCTAACATCTTTTAAAATGATTTGCGAGTTTGCAAACAGGGCCGGCGCAACGCTTACCGTCATGAAAACGGCGAGCATAGATTTAGCACGGCGGAGCAAATGCGGTTTCCGGGTGAACGGATACGGCGCTATAGCTGATGGCGGCGCCCGGCTGGGCTTGGATGAGCTTTTTATCCAAGTCCATACGGTCAAATTTGACTCAAAATCTGCCGTTCAAGCCGCTTTTAAATTTTACGCAAAAACCTCGATTAAATTTACCGCGAGGGTGTAAAATTAGCTCAAATTTTACTCGACCTCCGCGCTAGCAACGACCGACTGAGACACACCCCCGACGTAGCCCCATAGCGCAAAACTCAAATTTGCTGCCGTTTTACCGCACGCCAAACTGCCTCAAAGCCCCAAATACCGCTTTAAAATAATCATCGCCGCGATACTATCCAGCCGTCCGTCGCGCCTGCCCTCGGCGTAAATTTCGCTCGCCTCAAAGCTACTCATCGCTTCATCCTGATAGACCACTTCGCCCTCAAATTCTAGTAGCGACACGAAGTGCGCGATCCGCCGCTGCATCTCGTCCTCGCTAGATCCCCCAAGCGGCACGCCCACGACCAGCTTTTTTGCTCCGTATTCGCGCAAAACGGCGCTAACGTCGCGCGCGGCTTGATTGCGGTTTTTGCGCAGTACGGGCGTTTGCGGCATCACGGTTTGCCCGACGGCTAGCGCCACGCCGATACGTTTTAGCCCAACGTCGATGGCCATTATGCTCATTTTCGTCCTTTAGATTTTCTCAAATTTAGCTTTTTGTAAAAGTAAATTTAACGGCAGGCAAGCTCAAATTTGATACCCCCGCTACGCCAAATTTACATTGCCAAACATCGCCTGGGCGCATTTGATGCCGTCAAACCGCTAAAATTTACTCTGCAAACACCGTAAGCCCCGATATTCGCAGCTTGCCTTCTAGTTCGTATTCGTAAATTTTATCGCCGAATTTTGCTAAGGTCGCATCGAGACTCGCGCCGTTTTTACAAAATTTTATCACCTCATCCTCTTGCACAGGTGCTGGTTTGCCGCCGAAACGAAGCGCAAATTCGTCAAAATCGTTTATCAAATTTGCCGCGCCGCTAGCTATTAGCTCGTTCGTCCCGTCGCTCTCGCCTAGGCGCTGAGGCAGCGTAAATATCGGCACTCCAAGCTCCTTTGCCATGCGCGCGCTTTGTATCGAGCCGCTTTTATGGTCGGCCTGCGCTACGACTAGAGCCTGCGAAAGCGCGACTACGATACGGTTTCGCTCCAAAAATCTATAAGCAAGCGGCGGCTCGTCAGGGGCGTATTCGCTAAGAGCCAGCGCGTTTTGGTAAATTTCTTTGATGATTTTGGCGTTGCTTGGCGGGTAGATTTTATTTAGTCCGTTGCCAAAAACGGCGACCGTATGCGGATACGCGCCCTTGTGCGCGACGATATCTACGCCGATGGCCGCCCCGCTAACCACGCAAATGCCGCTGTTTGCGAGCATCCTAGCTAGCGCCTCTACGCACTGCCTGGTGTAGACGCTGGCCTTTCTTGAGCCCACAATCGAAACCATCGGGCGCTCAAGCAGGGCTAAATTCCCCTCGAAATATAGCTTTTTCGGCGGCTTTTTAAGGCGCAAAAGGCCGCTAGGAAGCTCTGCTAAGACGCTCAAAAGAGATCCTTTAGATAGACGACTTCGACCTCTTGCAGGAGTTTGGTGCTTTCTTGCAGGACTTCGATCGTGTTTTTGTGCGGATGGCCGATTGCGATGGCGTATGAGCGCTTTTTAGCCAGTTCGACGGCGTATTTTAGCTGCTTTCGCACCGCCGCTTTTGAGCCGTCGTGATCCAAAAACACGTCGCGCGCGATGTAGGGCATCGAGTATTTTTTCGCCGCGCCGTAAACCTTGGTCGGCGAGGTCGTCTTGCTATCGACGAAGATCAAATTTTCATCACGCATCGCTCGCATTAGCCTATCCATCGCGGTCGCGTCGCTCGTAAAGCGGCTGCCTGTGTGGTTGTTGATGTATTTTAGATCCGGAAAATCTCGCTTGATGCTTTGCAGTTTTTTAGCGATCTTTTCGTAGTCGTCGTTTACAGTAAGAGTGCCGATCTCAGCGCCCTTAAAACCGCCTAGAGCCTGCATAGGCAGGTGGATCATGTAAAAGCCAAAACGCCGCGCCAAAACAGGCGTCTCGGGGTGGGCGGAGGTTGCTGGGAAAAAAGACGGCGTGAGCTTTAGATTTACCGATTTTATCGCGTCTACCTGGTGTCTATACGCCACATCGTCGATGATGATGACTAGACGCGGTTTAGCGCCTAATTTCGAGTAAATTTTAGATTTTTTATCTTCGCTAATTGAGCCCGCAAGCTTTTGCGGCTTCTCATCCTTTTTGCCGTCAGCTTTGTCCTTGTTTTTAGCGCTTTGCGCGTCCTCTTTATCCTGCGCGCTTTGTCCGCTCATTTGGATGCTTACTTTAGCCTCTTGTCTGCCCTCTAGGTTTTGCGCTTGCGCGCTTTTGTCTATGCCCGCGGCATCGGCATCGCCCAGTCCCGATTCGCCCGCGTTTTGCGTGCCGAAATCTATAGTAAATTTAGGACTTTTTAGCGTCTGCTCTAGAGCATCGCTTTGCGTTTTGTTTGCGATTTTTGAGGTCTGAATGCCGTTAAATTCGCCGTTTTGTTCGCCGTATGTATCGGGCGAGTTTAGATTTTCATTTCCTCGTCCGTCCTTTTTAGCTAGGCCGTTTTTTACCGCGCCCTCAAGCTCGGAAGGATCGCGCGACTCAAGAGAAATTTTATCGCGCGCGATGACGTTTTGACGCTTTACGAATTTCGTTCGTTCGTCTTGATCGTCGTTTAAAAAACCCGAACCAAGCTCGCTTTGCGTATGCGAAGCCTGTAAAAAAGCCGCGCCTGCACCGTCATATTTTTTTTCTAAACTCGCCTCATTTAGCGAAGCTTGCGCAAAAAGAGCTTTAATATCCGTTAAATTCGCTCTAGAATGCACGCCAGAGTCGCTATTTTGGTCTTCGTCCGCATCCGCGGCGCCGGATTTAAACGACGCCAAATTTGCCGTTTTTTCTTTTTTAGAAACACTTAGATACTCTTGCGCCCTTGCGATGAGTTTTTCGGCGGCATCCGGCTTAAATTTAACGTCCAAAAAATAAAATGCGCCGACGAGCAAGATACAGGCGATAAAAATAGCGGAAAACAGTAGCTTAAATCCGCCTCGCAAGCGCCCTTTTTTAGGATGCTTTTTGGCGGATCTTTTTCTAGATTTTGGGTTCAATTAATTTTTGCTTTGGTCAATGAGTTTGCCAGAGCTAATCCAAGGCATCATAGAGCGTAGTTTTTTACCGGTTTGATTTAGCAGGCTTCTTTCGGCGATGCCGCGCTCTGCGTTCATGCGTACGTATCCGGCCTTGCGCTCGAGGATGAAGTCTTTTGCAAATTTACCGTTTTGGATCTCTTTTAGGATTTCTTTCATTGCTTTTTTGCTATCTTCGCCGATGACGCGCGGTCCGCTCACGTAGTCGCCGTATTCTGCGGTGTTTGAGATAGAGTAGCGCATATCCGCCATGCCGCCTTGATACATTAGATCCACGATTAGTTTTAGCTCGTGAAGACACTCAAAATACGCCATCTCAGGCTCGTATCCGGCATCTACCAGCGTCTCAAAGCCGGCGTTTACCAGCGCGCAAAGTCCGCCGCAAAGCACCGCCTGCTCGCCGAAAAGATCGGTCTCGGTCTCATCTTTGAAGGTCGTCTCGATAATACCCGTTCTGCCGCCGCCGATCGCGCTAGCGTAGCTTAGAGCTAGCTCTTTAGCCTTTCCGCTCGCGTTTTGCTCTACGGCGATTAGATCGGGGATGCCGCCGCCGCGGACAAATTCGCTTCTTACGGTGTGGCCGGGCGCCTTTGGGGCGATCATGATGACGTCGATGTCCTCGGGAGCTTTGATCTGTCCGAAATGCACGTTAAATCCGTGCCCAAACGCGATCGCCGCGCCGCTTTTAAGGTTAGGCTTAATCTCTCGCTCGAAAATTTCGGCTTGAAGCTCGTCGGGGGTTAAAATCATAACGACGTCGGCGGCCTTTGCGGCTTCTGCTACCGTTTTTACATCAAAGCCCTTTGCTTCGGCCTTCGCCCAGCTTCTGCCGCCTTTTGCCAGACCCACGATCACCTTTACGCCGCTATCGCGCAAATTTTCGGCATGCGCGTGTCCTTGCGAGCCAAAACCTATCATCGCGACGGTTTTGCTTCTAATCAAGCTCAAATCGCAATCTTTGTCATAATAAATATTTACAGCCATTTTGCATTCCTTTGTTGTAAGATAAATTTGCGTGATTATACTATTTGCGCGCTGAAATAAACTTGACTTAGACTCGATTTAAGTTTATTAAAAAGCCTTTTAGTGTAAAATTGCCGATTATAAAAATTTATAGATACAGAGTGTAAAAATTATGAATGATTCAATCTACAAGCATATAAAGGCACTTCCTCCGCTAGACGATACGGTAGTAAAAGTCCAAGCCGTCTGTTCAAACGAAAATAGTTCGCTAGGCGACCTAGCCCAGATAATCGCTAAAGACCCGATGCTAACGGCAAATATTTTACGCTCGGCAAATTCTCCGCTTTACGGATTTAGTCGCGAAATAACGACAATCGAAAAGGCCGTATCGCTTTTTGGTATGGCGACCGTACGCGGTTTTGCGCTCTCAAGCGCCGTTAAAAAGAACTTTAAGATAAATTTAGACCCTTACGGCATTACTAGCCACGACTTTTTAAATATTTCCATAATGCAAAATGCGCTCACGTACAACTGGTACTCTAAGATCGACGCAAAAGAACTCGCCGTGTTAAGCCCTGCTTCGTTTATGTTAGAAGTCGGCAAAATCGTGATTTCTCATGAATTAAACGAAAAAGGCAAGGCGGACGAATTTAGAAAAAGATTAAAAGAAATTTCAAATCCATTTGATCTATCCGATCTAGAAACCGAGATCGTAGGCATCTCAAACGAAACGGTAACGGCTAAAATTTTCGAGCAATGGAACCTAGAAACCGAGCTAGTAGAGGCGATATATTATTCAAACGATCCGGACGATGCGCCCGAGCATATCAAAGACTACTCAAAAGCGCTCAGAGTCGTCAAAAACGCCGTAAATATCTTTAGCCAACTTAGCGACGACGGACTACAAAATACGCTAATGTGTCTAGACGAATACGGCTTTGCGCAAGATAAATTTTTAGAAGCCGTCGCAAAAGTCAAAGCTAATTTGTGAAAGAATTTTTAACCAAACTACTTGACGGAGCGAGCGAAAAGGAAGTCGCCTCCGCCGATAAAGAAATCCTACGAAATTTACTAAATTTAAACGCCGTAAGCCGTCACAAAGATCGCTACTATCTAAACAACGGCTTTGTCTGCGGCAAACTAGATATAAGCGCAAACGGCACGGGCTTTTTGGCGCCTTACGACAAACGTTTCAAGCAAGATATAATAATAGAAAATAAAAATTTAAACGCTTCGCACTACGGCGACATCGTGCTGGCAAAGCTTTTACCGCTAAAGAAAAAACGTCAAAGCGCCAAAGTCGTGATGACGCTAAAACTCGCCAACGAAACAAGCGTGGTTTATACCAAGCAAATAGGCTCGGCAATCCTTGGCGTAAACGTAAAAACCGGACTTAGCTCGCCGCTAAAAGCCTCGCAAAAATCGCTAAAAATGCTGCCGCCTGGCACGCTACTAAAAATCGGCAACCTAAATAACGAAATAGTCGAGGTTATCGGCAACATAAACGACCCGCTCAGCGACGAAAAAATTTCGCTCGCCGTATTTAACAAAAATGATGAATTTAACGAAGAGTGCGAAGCCGAAGCGATCGCATGGGGCGACGAGGTCGATCCTACGATGTACCCGCAGCGAGTGGATTTGCGGGGTTTGCCATTTTGCACGATAGACCCCGTCGATGCTAAGGACTTTGACGACGCGATATATTTTGACGAGAAAAAACGCGAAATTTACGTCGCGATCGCCGACGTCAGCGAATACGTCACGCCATACTCTCCGATAGACGCAGAAGCCAAAACGCGCGGATTTTCTATATATTTTCCGCACAAAGCCGTGCCGATGCTACCGCGAAATTTGAGCGAAAATATCTGCTCTCTCAAGCCAAATGCCGCGCGCCTTGCATTTTGTTTCAAAATCACACTAGGCGAAGGGGGCGAAGTCGCAAAAGAAGAGCTCTTAGAAGCTGTTATCGTCTCACAAAGGCGCTTTAACTACGACGAGGTCGATCAAATTTTACGCGGAGAACGCAAGGACGAAACCGGCTGGATAAAACCTCTTTTCGCGCTCACCTCGCGCCTACGCAAAAAGCGCCTGAAAAATGCGTTTGACTTTAGAACGCAGGAGCTTCGTATGAGCCTTGACGCAGACGGCGGGCTGGCCTCTACGAGATTTGAGACCGATACGGACTCGCACAGACTCGTCGAGGACTGCATGCTACTAGCCAACGTCGCTGCGGCAAAACGCATCGGCAAAGGCATTTTTAGAAATCACGGCTCACCGGATCTGCGAAAAATACAAATTTTACTCGAAGATCTCGGCGCTCTAGGCTTTGACTTCGTTTATGAGAGCGATATAGCAAATTTGGTTCGCAAAATCCAGGCTCAAGCCGATGCCGTAGGCAACCGCGAGGAGATCGACAAACTCATCATAAAATCGCAAAAAAAAGCCGAATATGGCGCGCAAAATTTAGGCCACTTTGGACTGGGATTTGAGCGTTACACGCATTTTACGAGCCCGATCCGCCGCTACTCCGACCTTACATTGCACCGCCTTTTAAAAGCCAAACTGCGCAACGACGAGAAGTTTTTCAACTATCTGCTTTTAAATATCGAAGCGACTTGCTCAAATTTGAGCGAACTCGAACGCGAAGCCGACAGGGTCGCGTTTGACTTTATGGATAGAAAATTTGCGCGCTGGGCTAAAGAGCGCATCGGTGGAACCGCACTCGGCAACGGCGTGGCAACCCCGCATCCGGAT
>ERZ773087.1598-NODE-1598-length-13842-cov-40.234061_pt1 | contig 13842 bp, 11 predicted proteins | sample MGYA00511375_ERZ773087 | MGnify/ENA primary metagenome ERZ773087 (study PRJEB29015, sample SAMEA2737995) | human oral metagenome | biome: human oral; feature: human-associated habitat; material: dental | place: China | collected 2063 ...
GAGAACGGTACTTGTTCGTCGCGAGAACGGTACTTGTTCGTCGCGAGAACGGTACTTATTCGTCGTGAGAACGGGGGGGTTCACAGGATGCTCACAGGTACGGTCTGTGGTACGCCCGCGGACCGCACTGGTTCCCATTAGGCCACGGCCTCCCGTAGAAGACACCTGCTGGCCCTGCGGGACACGGTCCGGCCGGTAGAGGGCTGGCGCGGAACCTGTGGGACATGACGGGAACCTGTGCGATATACAGGAACCCGTGCAGGCTGTGGGACACGTAGTACCCGGTCCCGCGAGCAACCGCCGGTTACTACCGCTCGCGAGAACAGGTGCCGTCATAACAGGCTCGAAAGGAATACTTATGCCCTCCGCCCTTGCCGTCACCGACTCCTCCTACGACGTCGAGGTCGCCCGGTGCGACCTGCCGGTCGTCATAGACTTCTGGGCCCAGTGGTGCGGCCCCTGCCGCCAGATGTCCCCGGTGGTAGACGAGGTCGCGAGCGAGCTCGCCGGTCGGGTGAAACTCGTCATGGTCAATGTGGACGAGAACCCGGTCACGACCCGTCTGTTCGGTATCCGCTCCCTGCCGACCTTCGCCGTCGTACGCGCCGGTGAGGTGGTCACGCAGTTTCAGGGCAGCTACCCCCGGGCCAGCTTCAGGAAGAAGGTCGAACGGGCCCTGGGCCAAGACTCCTAGGAGCACCACACCACCTCGTCTCGGTGGCGGGGCGGGTCGTCAAGGACGGCGGCGACGGCGGTGAGCACCGCCCCCGCCTCGGTGGCAGGGCACGTCCCCGCTGCCGGTGTCCGGGACGTCTAGGCTGACACGCGGAACCGTCCCCGTCCTGGAGGTGTGCCGTGCAGCAGACACGTGACCGGGCTAATGACGAGCTGGTGGTCGATCTAATCGCGCAGGTAGGTGAGCGGTACCGCACCTATTGGGGCCAGGAGCTGGTGCCCACGTCCACCAGCGAGGTGGAGACGGCGGTCACCTGGGTCAGGGAGTACCTGGGTGCCGAGGTACCGGCGGCACTACTGGGGTTCTGGCAGCTGACGGACGGCTGCGACATGAACGGCGCGAACCTGTACGGGCCGGCCGAGATGCTGGAGACCACCGGGCCGTACGTGGCGGACTACCCGCATTACCTCATGGTGGGCGACTACGAGGACGGTCCGCTGTACGTCTACGACCTTGACGCCCGGGACTGGCAGACCCTGGAGCAGGGGGACCTCGACGCCGGACCACGGGCCACGCGGCCCCGGCTCAGGGACCTGGTAGCCGTACTGGTCCCGCTCATGCTCGGTGAGGCCGGGGAGGGGTGGTGACCACGCGCCGCAGCCAGCCCGCCCCACCAGGCGCACCACAACTGACCCACAGCAGCAGACCCGCCCCACCAAGCACGTACCACAGCCGTACCACCGCAGCAGGCGCAGCACAACCAGCCCGCCCCACCAGGCGCGCGCCGGTTGCGGCCCAATGCACCGGCCCCTTAGGATGAGCGGGCTCGCACCCCGGGGCGGTGTCCGCCACGACCTTCGGCCGGTCTGCGACGTAGCGTGCCCGGGCGGCGCCCGAGGACGTCACCGCGGGCGCCGATCCTTGCACACCTTCCAGGAAGGCCCGGCATGCAGTTCGTCTCCACCCGCGGGGGCATGGACCCTGTCAGCTTCTGCGATGCCCTCCTCATGGGGCTGGCTCCTGACGGCGGCCTCACCGTCCCCGAGGCCCTGCCCCGGATTGACGCCGCGCAGCTGGAGGCCTGGCGTCCCCTGACTTACCCTGAGCTGGCCGCACAGGTCATCGGCCTGTTCGCCACGGACGTCCCCGGCGAGGACCTGGCCGCCCTGACCGCCGCCGCCTACGGCCCCGAGCGCTTCCCCTCCCCGGTGGTCCCCCTGCGCTCCCTGGAGGCGCTGCACCCGGGCCTGCTCGTGGCAGGCCTGTCCGAGGGCCCGACCATGGCCTTCAAGGATCTGGCCATGCAGTTTCTCGGCCAGGCCGTCCCCTACGTCCTGGCCCGCCGCGGTCAGGTCCTCACGATCCTGGGGGCCACCAGCGGTGACACGGGCTCGGCCGCCGAGGAGGCCTTCCGTAGCCAACAGGGGGTCAGCGTCGTCATGCTCTCCCCCGCCGGGCGCATGAGCGAGGTCCAGCGCGCCCAGATGTACTCCATTACGGACGACAATATCCATAACGTGGCCGTGCGCGGCGTCTTTGATGACTGCCAGAACCTCGTCAAGACCCTCATGGGCGACGCCGACTTCAAGACCGCCCACCACCTCGGCGCGGTCAACTCCATTAATATCGGTCGTATTGCCGCCCAGGCCGTCTACTACGTGTGGACATGGCTGAGGGTCACCGACGCCGCACCCGAGGACGTCCGCACGGGCCTCCAGGTCGACGTCGCCGTCCCCAGTGGAAACTTCGGTAATATCTACGCCGCCTTCCTGGCCCGTTCCATGGGTGTCCCGCTGCGCCGCCTGGTACTGGCCACCAATGAGAACAACGTCCTCGACGAGTTCTTTTCCACAGGCGTTTACCGCCCACGCGGCGGTTCCGAGACCCTGGCCACCTCCAGCCCCTCCATGGACATTTCCAAGGCGTCCAACCTGGAACGTTTCGTGGCCCAGGTCCTCGGGGAGGAGTTTATGCGGTACTGGACTCGCCTGGAGTCCGACGGCGTTCTGGACCTGTGTGACAGAATTGTCTCCCTGCGTCAGGAGCACGGGTTTATCTCGGGGACCTCCACCCACGCTGACCGGCTTGAGGCGATCCGCCAGGTCCACGCGGCCGCAGGTGAGCTCATTGACCCGCACACTGCTGACGGCGTCACCGTGGCGCTGCGCGTCCTTAAGGCCGACGCCGCCGCAGCACCTGGTACGGACAACGCACCTGGGGATGACGGTCCCGACCAGGGCGGCCCCGCCCACGGGCGGCGCGTGCCCATGGTGGTCATGGAGACCGCCAAGGCCGCCAAGTTCGGGCACACGGTCACTGAGGCCCTGGGTGAGGAGCTGCCGGTGGCCGAGGTGGTCAGGGAGCTGCTGGCCAGGCCGCAGCACGTCGTGGAGATCCCGGCTACCCAGGAGGAGCTCCGACCCCTGGTCGCCAGTTACGCCCAGCACTGACAGGTCTCAGGGCTGTAGCGCGGACAGGGCGGTATCTGTTGTTCTAGTCGTGCCGTGTGCTAGGGTAGCGGCCTCAGCCGGGCTGGCCTATCAGGCCGTCAACCGGCTCGGTTAGAGGAGTTGCACATTCTTTTTACAATCGGCGATCATAAAATGGCGGAATCATGCGGATCCGCCTGGCAGCCCGTGGTCCGGAGAGCAGGATGAATGTGCAACGGCGCCCGCGTTGCACATTCATCCTGTCCCCCTCCACCTCCTATGACGGGAAATCGTTGAAATGACGCCACCGGCCCGACCAGGACCCCAGGATGAATGTGCAACACCACCACCCCGGGACACCGACGCCACTCCTGCTCCCCCGCCCCACCGGCACAGTTGGGCGATTCCCGCTCCGGTTCAAGAAGTTTGACGCCGCTCCCTGACCCATCGGCACGCTCCGACCACTCCCCAGGCCCTTGACCACGCCACCAGCAGACACTATTGAATACTATATTGCATCCATCCCCACCAGCCCTGACCTCCACGCCACCAGCAGGCACTCTCCCGCACCAGGGCCGCCACAGAGACACGCCCCCGACCCCGCACCGCCAGCAGGCAGCCGCCTGACCCATTATTGACCTAGCGAAACAGGCGTCACAACACCATGCCGCCAATTGACTCGGCAAAGTAGCCTTATGACCCTCATACCACCAATTAACCCGACGGAGCAAGCCCTCAAATCCCGCACAACCAATTAACCTGATGAAATGGCCCCTTGATCTCGCACCACCAATTGATCCGGCGAAGTAGCCACCCGACCCCCGCACCGCTAGCAGACACCCCCGACCCAATCAGTTCTCGCCCTGTCGCTTTATACTGTCCTTATCCGATTTGTCTGAACCTCAGCCCGACACCCACCTCGGACAGTCGTCTTTCAGGACGAATGCATGTTTCATGCTGCTCCCGAATAGGCGGGGGCATGCGTCAGCACCTCTCATGCACCTCCCGGACCCCGGCGTAGAGACACGGGACATTAAGGATAAAATGACATGGGTACTGCGGGACGCACTATTGTGCGGGACACAGGGGAGACAATATGGTCATAAACTACCGGGGCGCCTCCGCCGACCGGTTTGTTGAGACGGAGGTATCGACGTGGGGAGACGTAGAGAACGCGATAGAGACCGTTCAACGTTCCCCTTACCCACGAGGCGTCCCCGTTATCAAGCTCCTCCTGGGGGACATTAGCTGCGTGCTCATACAGTTCGAGGGGTATGGGTACACAGTTTCTTTCGGCAACGACACGGAGATGTTCTGGCCGGCTACGGTGGTCGATGACGGCCAGGAGTTCCCCGAGTACGACTACCACGGCAGCTGGTCAGAGATCCCCAGAAGCGTGGAGGTGCCTCGCGAGCTGGCGATCAAGGCGTTCAGGCACTTCTTCACCCACGGAGACATACCGGAGACCGTGTTGCCGCCAGTGCGCGAGTAGGACGAGCCGTGATCGACAGCCGTGGCAGACCGTAGGACAGGCCCAGGACGAACCGACAAGAGCAGGACGAACCCGCCCTCCCCGCCGAGAACGAACCGCACCTCGTCTCAGTTATCCAACGTGGTCGAGACCGTCTGATGCCCCCGCTAAGGGCGAACCATGCGCGCACCCGCCATGCCCCGCATACCGCTGTCCTCGCTGCCGAGGACAGAATGCACCCTATTTCACAGCATACTTTCAGACTCGCCTCTGAGCTGCACGTATGCACTATATCCCAGCATATCGGCAGATGATTCTATATCCTTTGTAAATAATGTCTCCGACCATGCTCACCACCACGCCCCCAGGTACTGCTCACGCCCCTCAGCACGAGGCGCCTGCACTCCCCGGGCGTGTCCAGACACAAACCAGCGCAACCACATACGGGACCAAGAGCCAGGAGGGCACAGTATGACCCGAGCGATCCAGTACCAGCACTTCGGCGGCCCGGAGGTCCTGGAGATGACCGACGTCATTGACGCCGCCCCCGGACCCCACCAGGTCCGTGTGAGCACCAGGGCCGCAGGACTCAACCCGGTGGACTGGAAGGTATTCAGCGGGATGATCGGCAAGGACGCCTCGCACCTGCCACAAGGCGTAGGGCACGACTTCTCGGGCGTCGTGAGCGCAATCGGCAGCGAGGTCAGCAACCTCGCCGTCGGCGACGCCGTCTTCGGGGCCCTCTGGGCGGCCCCTGGTCAGAGTCAGGTCGTCGGGGCCCTGTCTGAGCAGGTCGTGGTCAGCGCGGACGAGGTCCTGCGCAAGCCGGAGGCCCTCGGGTTCACCGAGGCCGCCGCCCTGGGCATTGTCGCCCTGACCGCCAGCGGCGCACTACGTACGCTGGCGCTGACCAGCGACGACGTCCTCGTGGTCAGCGCGGCGTCCGGCGGCGTAGGCTCCCTGGCCCTTCAGCTCGCCACCCACCGAGGCGTACCGGTCATTGGTATCGCCAGTGAGCGCAACGCCGACTACCTGCGTTCCCTGGGGGCGGTCCCCGTGTCCTACGGAGAGGGTCTGGCCTCCCGGATCCGCTCGGTGGCGTCACGCCCGGTCACCAAGCTGCTGGACTGCCACGGTCCGGAGTACGTCGACCTGGCCCTGTCGCTGGGCCTGGCACCCAAGGCCATCGGTACCCTGGTCCCCTCACCGGAGGCTATCGCCAAGGGCGTCCACGTGACCGGCATGCGAGACGCTGGCCCTGCCGATCTCAAGGAGGTAGCTGACCTGGTAGCTGGCGGTGTCCTGAAGATCCAGGTGGCCCACGTCTACCCGTTCGACGTCGAGTCAGTGCGTAGTGCGTACACCACCCTGCGTGAGGGCCACGTCCGGGGCAAGCTCGTCGTCACCATCGCCTGACAACAGAAACAGGGGACGCGACGGTTCAGTGTGCCGACCTAGGGCGCCTCGCACCCCTGGCCTGACAGGAGCAGGGACAAGGTGCTGGCGGCGCGGTGTCCCTGTGCGCATCCGTCTTGCGTCCCCGCTTGATTAGGAGTGAGGAGACTCCTGCCCCTGGCCTAGTACCCCGGCCTTCGCTGGTGCATCCTCGCCCGACAGGAGCGGTGAGGGCGTAGCGGGTGACGTAGTCCAGGACCTGGGGCGCGTCCCCGCCCGACGAGCGGTGGTCTGCGGGCAAGGAGAAGCTGGAGTCTGCCGAGGCGTATCCTCCGACCGACAGGAACAGGGAGACGACTCCTCAGCGAATGGTCCTGGGGTCGTTGTTTCACGTGAAACAACGACCCCAGGACCAGCCCACGGCTCCCGGCCCCCTATAACGCCGCAGCCACTTTCCGAGTCGCCACCGTCACCAGCACCGTTCCTCCCCGCTCCCTGGCGCCAAGTGGCAGACTGGGGCTATGGGGGGTGGTCCCCCGACCGGAAAGGATCAGACGTGAGCAACGACGTCAAGGGAAACCGTCTCGACCCCTGGTTGGATAACTACGCAGCACGAGCCCACGGCCTGCGTGCCTCAGAGACCAGGTCTCTCTTCGCCGTCGCATCCCGTCCTGAGGTGGTCTCCCTGGCTGGCGGCATGCCCAATCTCAAGGATCTTCCTCTTGACGAGCTGGCCCAGGCTACCTACGACATGATCCGCAAGGACGGAGGTAAGGCCCTCCAGTACGGCAATGGTCAGGGCCTGCCCTCTCTTCGCGAGAAGATCCCTGAAGTCATGGCGCTGGAAGGTATTGACGCCGACCCCGAGGACATTATTATCACCACCGGCTCCCAGCAGGCCGTCGATATTATTACCGAGCTGTTCATTGACCCCGGTGACGTCATTCTCGCCGAGGCACCCACCTACGTCGGGTCACTCTCCATCTTCGCCACCTATCAGGCCGACGTCCAGCAGGTGCCGTTGGATGCTGACGGCGTCATCCCGGAGGCCCTGGAAGAGACCATGCTCCGCCTGGAGCGCGAGGGGCGCCGCGTCAAGTTCTTCTACTGCCTCCCCAACTTCCACAATCCCGCTGGAGTCACTCTTTCCGAGGAGCGTCGCCCTCAGGTCATTGAGATCTGCCGACGCCACCACGTCCTCATTGTTGAGGACAACCCTTACGGTCTGCTTGGTTTTAAGGGGCAGACATCCACCGCCCTCAAGACACTCGCTCCCGACGACGTCGTCTACCTCGGCTCCTTCTCCAAGATCTTCGCCCCCGGCTACCGAGTCGGCTGGGCGGTGGCACCTCCTGCCGTCCGCGAGAAGATGAAGCTCGCCTCAGAGGCCGCTATCCTCTGCCCCTCCTCCATGGGCCAGTACTCGGTGGCCATGTACCTGGAGAACTTTGATTGGAAGCGGCAGATTGCGGAGTTCCGTAATATGTACTGTGAGCGCCGCGATGCCATGATCGCTGCCCTCCACGAATTCCTTCCCATGTGCTCCTGGAATGTACCGGAAGGTGGCTTCTACACGTGGGTACGGCTGCCCGAGGGCCTGGACGCCAAGAAGATGCTGCCTCGCGCCGTCACCAACCTCGTCGCCTACGTCTCCGGCACGGCTTTCTATGCAGGCGGACAGGCTGGTCGTGACCATATGCGCCTGTCCTTCTGCTACCCCGAGCCCGCAGATATCCGCCTGGGCGTCCAGCGTCTCTCCGAGGTCATTACCAGGGATCTGGAACTCGTCCGCATCTTTGGCCCTACCTCTTCCCGCAATGGCGACGCCGACGCCGTCGTCGGCCCCGCCCCCGACCAGATCTGAGGAAGTACACCACCATGTCTGACCCCCTACGTATTGCCGTTATCGCTGGCGGACTGTCTCATGAGCGCGATATCTCCCTGCGCTCTGGTCACCGCGTGGCCCAGGTCCTACGTCACCTCGGCCACACCGTCCTCATTCTCGACGTCGACGCTCGCATGATCTCCTCCCTGCGCGCGTTCTCTCCCGATGTTGTCTGGCCGCTCGTCCACGGTGGTCCCGGCGAGGACGGGGGTCTTCAGAATATTCTTATCGCCTTGGATCTGCCGTATGTGGGGACCCATTCTGATGGTTGCCAGCGCGCCTCATTCAAGCCGACCGCCAAGGCCACAGTCCGCCGCGGCGGGGTCCTCACCCCCGACTCGGTGACTCTTCCCAAGGCCTACTTCAGTCAGCTCGGCGCCCAGGAGGTGCTCAGCGTCGTCGCCAGCCACCTCGGCCTTCCCGTAGTGGTCAAGCCCAACCAAGGAGGATCCGGCCTGGGTGTCTCGCTAGCCGCGGATGCCGACGAGCTGCGTAGCGCCATGGTTGCCTGCTTCGCCTATGACGAGCGGGCCCTCATTGAGCGTTACGTCCCTGGCACGGAAGTGGCGGTGTCCGTAATAGACACAGGGGACGGTGCTCGCGCACTGCCGCCTGTCGAGATCTCCTTCCAGGGACGTTACGACTTTGACGCCCGTTATAACCCTGGTCGTTCAGAGTACTTTGTCCCCGCACGTCTGAGCTCAGAAGTCCTAGCGCGGGTCAAGGAGACCGCCCTGACCGTCCACCGGACCCTTGGCCTCGGACACGTCTCTCGGACAGACCTCATTGTGGACCAGGAAGGCACTCCCTGGTTCATTGACGTCAATGTCGTTCCGGGAATGACCGAGACCTCATTGTTCCCCCTCGCTGTTAAGGCCGACGGCGACCTGCCAGGCGTCTACAACTCCCTGGCCCACGCTCCGCTTAGCTGAGCACCCTCTTCCGCTGGCCTGAGACAAGCCAGTCCATATTCTTCTCCTCGGTACACCTTGACAGAACGGCACTGGCCGCTCCGCAGACACAGGAACACACCTGAGGCGACAGTCCTAACCTGGATACCGTGCTCTTGGGTACAAGACTGCCCTAACACAGACACCGCAGAGCAAGAGGACAGACTGCCGTGCCAAGAGGCACGGCAGTCACCTGTCTGGGACGGGACTCCTCAGCAGTACCTCACGCAAACGGCTGTGAGACCACCCTCCAGGACGGGGCTGCTGGCTGCACCAGCGGCAGGACCAACTTTTACGAACCGCAGCACAACCAACTTCAGGAGACCTACGCTACCGCGGTGTACACCGTGCACAGCACACCGCGTGCAGTACACCGGTCGCAGGACCGCTTCCACGGCAGGCCACTCCCATGTTTCACGTGAAACATGGGAGTGTTCACCTCCTGGACTCCCACTCAAGACGAGTTTGGTCGAGCTTGATTGAGCTCTGACAACTCCTAGGCTCAACGGACCGCCGGCCGAGGCTGTGACAGTTGACCACCAGGAGCACCCCGACAGAGAGAGGCCGTCACGGTGGGCGCCTACCAGGTTCGCACCGCACTCAATCTCTCCGAGGCCGGACAAGTCCTCGCCCCTGACCGCGGTCTCACCTCCTCGATTCATGAGTACACGGCACACACCTTGATCCTCTCGACCCCCTCTGACCCCTTTGGCGAGATCACCCAGGAAGAGAACCTCGTAAACCTGCCTGGACGGATCGAGTCGCGCATGGTGGGCACTTCTGACCCTCAAGGACGAATTGCCGCCTACGTAGGATCAGAGCTGTGTTGGCATCACGTCGACCTACTACCCATCCTCGCGGACTCAATGTGTTCGCAGCATATGTACGAACGCGTCGACCAAACCCGCCCTTCGCAGGCTCGACTATGACGAGGCTGGCCTGGTTGCAAGTCACAGGACCTACCTGCCCTTACTGCGCTCACCTGCAGCCGGGCGAGGTGTCCATGAGAGTGGAGGAGTGATCCGTCCTTGCGGGCTCACCCCTCTGCTGCCGCCAAATACCGTGCCGACGCAGGACCGTTCCTTCCTGTTGCCGACGTCGACAAGACAGGGTCTGCTCCGCCGTCGCTATCAGCTTCATGTTTCACGTGAAACAGCGGGACGAACACCTGCGATCCACCTTCTTCGCTGTGACCTCCTCCGCCCTCCATCTCCATGTGTTTCACGTGAAACATGCTTCGCTAAACGTTCCTGGCGACCTCAAGCAGTTCCCTTGTAAAAGCCCTAGTGGCCCTCGACCTTAAGGGACAGGCAGAGGCGGCCTGCTCTAGCGGTCAATCCTATCTTCATTAACTCACAGGGAGCTGACGATCAGACAAGAGCTCCGAGCCGCCCTGCACTGTTCTTTGGCGTACCAAGACAAGGGTGAGTTCATGTGGCAGGTTCCCGTACGGATCACCCTTTAGTCCAGGGAGCTAGACCCAGGGCTCCCGGTACCGCCCCTCCCCGCTGCGGCTCACCCTCTAGCCGAGGAAGCCGGGTCATGCCACAGAACCCCATTGTGACCTCTTAGAACAGGACTAACGGGCACGGAGTCAGAACAACACTCCCGCTCAGAGACCAGCCATCTTCCTGTCCCCAGACAAGTGCCATCTCCTGGATCCAGGAGAACAGTCCAGGAGGTCGTAGGCCTACTGGGGGGCGGCTAGCTCCTGGATTCCAAGAGGTCAGTCTCCTGAAGATGCGCGACGACACCCCTGAGGCGCCATCGTCTCCTGGATCCCAGGAGAACAGCACAACCACCGAGAGGATGAACGTCACTAGTCCCAGTCATGAGAGGCCGCTGGAGTGGTGATGTCCGAGCTCAAGGCGGATCTGCACCAATCCCAGCGCACGAAAGGCCACTCAAAGAGACCTGCTGGCACGGCCCCATAAGGAGAGCCGCTCAGAAGTCACCGAGAGACAGTGCCTGCACAGGTAGGAGACAAGCGGACTATTGGAATCTCAGCACCTGTGAGATCAGAGGCCTCTGGCTCCAACTCCTTCGGTGAGGAACGGCGCCGGAGCGCTGTGAGCAGGGAGCTTTGTGCGCCCTCACCCTCACCAATAAGTCCGGTCGTGGACTACTCCTGCGAGCAGGAAGCTCTGGTCCAGGCGATGCCTGAGTGCGACGGGTCGTGGGGACTACTCCTGCGAGCAGGGAGTTCTGAGCTACAAAGCACTCCATCTATAGCATGAGCGGAGCGGAACCTGACTGTGAAGCTCGGGGCACCTTGGTCATGGAGAAAGCAGGGGTTGAGGCGCCTCCGGTGATATGGGGGCTGGACGCTGAGTCCAGGTACTGCATGGAATGTGCGGGTGCCTCCCCGGTGGTATGGGGGCCGGACCCGGCGGCCTGGGCGTTGCTGGTGAAGGCGTCCGGTGGCTCCGGCGGTACAGGGCCGGACACCTGCTGCTCGAGCGGGAAGCGAGCTCCGGGGTAGCGCCAGTGGTATCCGGATGTTTCACGTGAAACAATGACGTCTACGGCTTCTGCATGGAGTGACTCATCGCGCCCCTCGTTAGCTCTCGACGCCTTCCTGCCGTCAGATGTTTCACGTGAAACACCTGACGGCGTCGCCCCTAATATGTCCTCGCCAACAGAACTGTCACCCCGTTCCTCCGCCGCATTACAAGGCACTCGGGAGGACAGCCCCTTGGTGTAAGGAGCGTCGCCCACGGCATCACACAAGTGACCGGGGGTGAAGGACAGCCAGCCCCCTATGTAGGAGGAGACCGAGTACGGTTCACACGGCGTTCTGGACCGGTGGCAGCCTCCTGACGCAGAGAGATATCGTCCACGGCGGCGTCATACAGATGGCTGCGGATGAAGGAACCAGCTCCCTCATTGTAGGGGAAGATCGGACGCGGCGACGGCCTGGACCGCTGACAACCCCCTTGACGTCGGAGAAGACGCCACGCCAATCTCCTTAGCGGACCCCGCTCCCAGGACAGTCCCTTGGCGTAGAGCAAGACAAGAACTGCCCCAACGTCGGTTCGGCAACATGGAAACAGCTGAGCACCCCCTCTCCCCTAGGAGGCATCTCTCCTAGGAGGTAGCAGGGGTCAGATACCTCAAAAAGACAAGGATCTCTCCAGCCCTAGCGCACAGCAACCAACCGCATCTTCGCTGGCGTGCGGGCCACGTAGAGTACTCGGAGCCCGCCATAAAGCACATCTCTGCTGGCATGTGGGCCACGCTCTTCGCCCCGCTTTATTGCGCGTTCGACACGCGTGTCCCCGCTGGCGCGCGGGGCCATGCGCTCACTCCAGTCCTGGCGCGCGGTAACCAACCCCGGAGCTGACCCCAGGAAGAAGACGGCCAGCTCCGGCCATACGGTAACCCGACCATACCCCGGGCATCCCCTTTGGTACAGGAAGACGTGCCCTGCCACGCGCCTCCTACTAGGAAGAGCGCCTAGCAATGCGTGCCTGTACCCTCACTCCTGAAGCGACGTCCCTGGAGCCAGGGCCTCAATAATGCGAGCCAGGTCGTCCTTACCGGCAAACTCAATGGTGATCCGGCCCTTCTTTGCTCCCTGGACCACCTTGACCCGGGTGTCGAAGGTGTCAGAGAGACGTGTGGCCAGAGCCGTCATTGCCACCGCACGAGCCCGGGAGGACTTCCTCTTCTTAGCTGGCTCGTCATGAAGAGCCACCGCCTCCTCCGTCGCGCGCACCGAGAGCCCCTCAGCCACAATACGCTGAGCAAGGCGCTCCATTGCAGCTGCGTCAGGCAGGCCAAGAAGTGCCCTGGCGTGACCAGCTGACAGGACTCCCGCAGCCACCCGACGCTGAACCAGCGGCGGCAGCTTCATTAGACGGAGCGTATTGGAGATCTGGGACCGCGAACGTGCGATCCGTCGTGACAGCTCCTCATGCGTGCACGAGAAGTCGTCGAGCAGCTGCTGGTAGGCTGCCGCCTCCTCCAGGGGGTTGAGCTGGACCCGGTGCAGGTTCTCAAGCAGGGCGTCCCGCAGGAGATCCTCGTCCTCAATGTAGCGGACAATCGCCGGAATCTTCTTGAAACCAGCTGCCTTGGCCGCCCTCAGACGCCGCTCGCCCATAATGAGCTCGTAGCGGGCATCGCCCTCATCCGAGCCTTCGTCAATACGTCGCACCACAATGGGCTGGAGCAGGCCGACTTCCTTCATCGACGCCACCAGCTCGGCGATCTCGTCCTCGTCAAAGACCTGACGCGGCTGACGCCGGTTCGGGACAATAGCATCCAGCGGCAGATCCGCGTAGGTGGCCCCCGGAACCGGGACCAGGCCGTCAGGATCGACCTCCCCGTCGGGACGCGACGTTTCACGTGAAACACGCTTCGTGCTACCTGCCGCCCCGGACTTGCTGCTCGCAGACTGCGCCGTCGAGGAAGACGCCTTACTAACGACAGCGGGCGCCTCGCCAACCGAGGTGCCCGCCTCATTCCCTGCGGAACCTGTCTTCGCCACCAAGGCATCTGCCCCGTCCGGAGCATCTGCCCCACCACCGGAGCTATCTGCACAAGCATCCGACGCCCTGTCGACTGCGGCCTTGACCTCAGGAACAGAGGCCGTAACACCGCCAGCGTCTCTGCCGTCCTTGCCAGGTGCCCCGTCACCCAGAGCGGGCGCCGCGTCAGGTACAGCCCCCTCCCCCGTAGCCGATGACGTCTCGGCACTGGAGGGGGTCAAGGACTTTGTCGAGTTCGTCGTCGTGGGCCCCTCCACGCGAGACCCTGTTGGCCTTGCCTCAGACCGGCCCTGGGGCTCCTGGACAGCTCCGTCCGAACCCGCAGCACCCTTAGGAGCCTGTGAGTCCACCGGTGTTTCACGTGAAACATCGGCCGCCGCACCTGTGGCAGCAGCCTTGCGCCCTCCCCCACTGCGTCGTCGGGGCTTGGGAGCAAGCAACGCTGCCGTCACCTCTGTCACCTGACGATCCCCCAGTACCGAGGTGCGGTCAGGGGCAGTCCTGACGGGTTCCGCCGTCAGGGTGCCGCCCCCAAAGTGAGAC